>Ga0070671_100004018_pt1 | contig 11592 bp, 9 predicted proteins | sample KBSS73metaG_FD_65341 | JGI IMG/M metagenome (GOLD analysis project Ga0070671, IMG submission 65341) | Switchgrass rhizosphere microbial communities from Kellogg Biological Station, Michigan, USA - KBS S7-3 metaG | ecosystem: Host-associated > Plants > Roots > Rhizosphere > Soil ...
AGGGGTCGATCAGCAACTTGTTCGGGTTGCAGCGCTGACCGGCCCCGGGGTCGTAGGGACCGTAGACCCGGTAGCCGTAGCGCTGCCCGGGCTCGATGTTCGGGATGAAGCCGTGCCAGACGAAGCCGTCGACCTCCGGCAGCGTCACTCGTGTCTCGTCGCCGTTGTCGAACAGGCACAGTTCGACCTTTTCTGCGGCCTCGCTGAACACCGCGAAGTTCGTTCCGGAGCCGTCGTAGGTGGCGCCCAGCGGGTACGCCTTGCCTGGCCAGATTTCCAGCGACGGCGCCGCGGGCTGCTCGGCGTTCGGGGTGGCGGGGGGCAAGGGCACGCTCCAGACGGATACAGGCGGGACGAGAGGACGGACCAGAGCGACAATACGGGTCACCGGTGGCCCGATCTCGCCCAACGGAGGTACCCAATGTCCAGCCATACCAACCTGCCCCGGTACCGGACTTTGCTGCTCGACCTCGACCGCGGCGTTGCCACGATCACGCTCAACCGGCCACAGCAACGCAACGCGATCGGCGACGGGTTGCGTGAGGAACTGGCCGACGCTTACCGCACGTGCGATGCCGACGATGCGGTGCGCGTGATCGTGCTGACCGGTACACCGCCGGCGTTCTGCGCCGGTGCCGATCTCACCAGCGGTGAGCGAACGTTCACCGAACCCGGGCCGGGTTTCAGCGCGGCAGGCATCGAGGTGCCTGCGTGGTCGCTGTCCAAGCCGGTGATCGCCGCCGTCAACGGTCATGCGATCGGGCTCGGCCTGACGCTGGCGCTGCAATGCGACATCCGGTACTTCGCCGCCGACGCGCGCTACGGCGTGGTGCAGGTGCGGCGCGGCGTCGTCGGCGACGCCTACTCGCACTGGGTGCTGCCGAGGTTGGTCGGGATCGCCAACGCCGCCGAAATCCTGTTGACGGGAGCAACTTTCGACGGTCACCGGGCGGTGCAGCTGGGGCTTGGCAGCCGGGTGCTCGACGCCGCCGACGTGCTGCCCGCCGCGCTCGACCTCGCCACCGACATTGCGCAGAACACCGCCCCGATGTCGGTGGCTGCCAGCAAGCGGCTGCTGTGGGATTCGTTTGACCTCGACCGCGAGGCCGTCGGCGCTCGCGAGACCGGCATCCACCTGGCGCTGATGAATCACGACGACGCAAAGGAAGGGGTGCGTGCGCACCTGGACCGTCGCCCGCCGCGGTGGACCGGAGTCGGCCGCGACCCGACCGGTTAGGCGACTTCGACGCCGACCGCTCGCAGATCCTCTACTGCCTTGGCGGTGGTGTCCGGTGCGACGCCCGCGGTGAGGTCGAGCAGCACCCGCGTGGAAAACCCGGCTTCGGCGGCATCGGCGGCGGTGGCGCGCACGCAGTAGTCAGTGGCGATACCGACGATGTCGACCTCGTCGACGCCGCGCTGGCGCAGCCAGTCGGTCAGCGTGGTGCCGGCCTCGTTGGTGCCCTCGAAGCCGCTGTAGGCCGCCGAGTAGTGGCCCTTCGCGAACACCGCCTCGACGGCGGCAGGGTCGAAGTCGCGGTGAAAGTCCGCGCCTGCCGTGCCGGCCACACAGTGCGGCGGCCAGGACGCCGCGAAGTCGGGGTCCTCGGCGAAGTGCTCACCCGGATCGATGTGGTAGTCCTTGGTCGCCACGACGTGGGCATAGCCGGTGTCACCTGCGAGCAATTCCGAGATGCCGCGAGCGACGGCCGAGCCGCCCGCCACCGCCAGTGAACCGCCCTCGCAGAAGTCGTTCTGAACGTCGACGATGATCAGCGCCCGCACGGCCGTCACCCTACCCGCCGAACAGCAGATAGAGCCCGGTGAAGGTGTACCCGACCATCACCAGCATCATCGCCAACTGTCCGGTCAGCTGATGGCCTGCGGGCAGTATGCGCAGCGCTCTGTCGTGCGCGGCGATCACCGCCGCGATGTGGCCTGCGACCACGCAGCAGACCTTGATGGTCGCCAGCACCGACGGATGCAGGGACAGCACGTAATTCGCCTGCACGTCGTGCAGGCCGAGCAGCAGGATGACCGTCTGCTGTCCGCGCTCGACGAGGTACGTCAGGTAGTGCGCGAACACATAGCCGATGACGATCGGGATCAGCGAATGCGCCATCAGGCCGGGCAATTCGCGACGGCGCGCCGCGTCGACGCCGCCGGTCGCGCGCGCGGCGAGCCAGAACGTGCCCGCCACCACGCCCGCGAAGACCAGCAGACCCGCGGTCTTCATCAGCGCCGCCGTCGCGGCCGAGTCGGTGTGGTGGTCGACGAAGCCCCGCCACTGCGGAGAAGCCGAAAAGCTGTCGAACGCAGTCGATCCCAGCAGCACGGCGAGCACCGCGAGCGTGCCGGCCCGCACCGGCAGCGACGGCAGGTGGTCGAACGGGTTGCCGATCGCGATGCGGCCGTCGTCGTTGCGGCGAAACGCCGACAACCGCGACGCCACCACGCTGTACACCTCGAACGGGTCGGCGCGCGCACACCAGCGCTCCCCGCAGAGCAGCGCGCCGGACAGCGTCACGGCGAGATAGGCAAGCAACCAAATCTTGATTGCGCCAAGGGATCCCGGGTCAGGGCTGGCGAGCTCGAGCCAGACGAACGCGAACAGGCCGGCCGCCGCAGGCCGGTAACCTGCCCGCTCCGGATAGCGAACCCCCAGCGACCGCCCGCCCAGCAACAGGTGCACGGTGCGCACCGGGGAGATCACCCGCCACACCGGTCCAACGGCCAACGACAGCGCCACCAGCCCGACCCACAGCAACACGTAGAACACGCCGGGCAACGGGTTGGTCGCGTCCTGCGGGCCGAACCAGCCCGCGATCGCCACCCACCCTGCGAACAACAGCACCGCGATCCCGACAGCCCATCGGGTCACTCGCGCGTCGACCAGCGTGGTCACCCAGCGCGACAGTGGACGGCCCTGCTTGTCGGGGTCGAACCGGGGCCGTCGCCATGCCAGCGCGACGACCGCGAACGTGAACGTCAGCGCCCATGCCCCGCCAATGAGCGCGTAGCTCAACGGGATTGGCAGATCGGTCGAGCCGCCGAGGCCGTGGGCCAGTAACTCGGTCGACCGATCCGTTGTCACTGCACCGTGATGGTCGCGATGGTCTTGTTCAGCTTGTGCAGCTCCACGTCGACCTTGCCGGGCACGTCGACGGTGAACTGGAAGATCTGCATCGGCTTGGCCTCGACGTTGAAGCTGTGCTCGGGCGTGGAGTGCACGTGCAACTGATCGGCGGCGTCGCTGTTGACGCGCACGACGATCTGCTCCTTGACGGCCGCCTGCAGTTGTTGATTGGTCGGCGTGACGTTACCGCCCTTGATGTCGACATCGATTTCGAGCCGGGCCGGGGGCGCCTGTTCGTTCGACATGTCCGACGGGCTGACGGTCGACGGCTGGCTGGCCGAAGTGCTGTTCGACGCGCTATCGGAGCTGTTCGAACCGCCGCATCCGGCGGTGATGAGCGCGGCGGCCGTGATGATCACAAGGGTCCTGGAAGTTGTCACGGTGAACCATCTTGGCCCGAGGCGTCCGAATTCTCACGTTGAGGGTCCTCGCCTTTGCGGCGGTCCCGGATCGCCACATAGATCACCACACCGGCGACGGCTATCGCCGGTGCGAACGCCGGTATCGCAAGTAGCAACCCGTGGTGGGCCAGTATCTCGACGGGCGGTTGTCCGGTCACGCCTGCGCCGTCGGTTGAAGCTCGGCCTTGCTACCCGAGGCCTCGCTGCGGTTGATTCGTCCTGCGCCCCAACTGAGTCCACCCAACATGACGAGCGTGCAGAACAGCACAGTCACGCAGCCGATGGTCCACAGCACCGCCGGTGTTTCGGGGTTACGCTCGCGCTGCAGGATCGTGACCTCGGCAACGAACGGTCGGGTGAACGTGGCGTCCGCAGGAACCTCTTTGGCGCCGATGCCGGGATCGCCTGCGAGGTAGATCGGCACTGCGGTCAACGTTTTTCCGTCGTGCAGGCGCAGCAACGTCTTCCAGGTGCCCCAGACCGGGACGGGTTCGGTACTGCGGTAGTGCCCTGGGCCGAGCTTCTCGAGGTTGTTGATCACCCGGCCGCGCTGGTTGTTCAGGTGACCTTGCCAAGCGAGGATCGCTACCCAGTTGGGGTTTTCGCTGATGAAGTTCGGCGGATTGATCCGCGCGTCGACGTTCACCATCCGCTGGCCCTGGCTGGCGGGCGCTTCGGTGAGAGTGACTGTGGCCGTGACATTTTGGGGGACGTTATAGCGCAGCCCGTTGGCTGTCGCCCCGCCGATCGCCAGAATGGTCAGCACCACGAGACCGATGCTGATCGCACGCGAAGGCAGCCGTTGCGATGAGACCACCAGACCGAACATCGCACCGCAGCAACCGGTCAGGATGGCGACGGGAATTGCCATGGCCAATGCTTCGGGCCAGATGCTGGTGGGCCAGGCGAAGTAGTAGACACTGTCGATCCACAACGATTCCAGCCAGAGCCCGACCGTCGCCACCCCGAGGCCGCTCACCGCGCCGAAGACAATCGGCCGCTTGTAAAGCGGTGTGAGGCCGATCAATTCGACCACGATCGCCGATCCGAGATACAGCGCAAACCAGTTGATCGGCGCGCCGAGAATCGGGCCGACAACGAGCGCGACCCCGCCGCGAAGCACTATCGCCAACAGGGCGGCGATGATCGCCGCGCCGCGACCCAACATGATGCGGGCAGCCACCAGCGCGAACGCGCCCGCGGCAGCGATGAGCATCGGCTGGAACACCTGGCGGAATTGCGGTACGCCGAAGTCGAATTCAATTTGGTAAACCGACAAACCCACGATGATGCCGCCGAAGCCGAGGTACTGGACGAACTTGATGCCGAAGCCGCCAGTCGGCGCATCATCGCCCATGGCCCGCAGACCCTCATGGTTGAGCAGAATCGCTGACAGCGTGGAGAAGCCGGCGCCGCCGATCATCATCAAGTGGGTCGGGCCCCACAGCGTCACGTCCTGGCCGAAGATGCGGTGCCAGATGTCGTCGAGGGGGAAACCGAGCAACGCGTACAGGCCACAACCGGCCATCAGGATGCCGCCGACGGGGGCATACCAATCTCTGGTGATGCGGACGGCCGATGGACCCGGCTTCTCGTATGGCAGCACGCACGCCATACAGCCGGCAATGAACAACAGGAACAGCCCGAACAGGATGAAGTAGTGCGCGGGGTTGGCCAGCGGACCCGGGTCGCGGCCCTTGCCGATGTGCAGGCTGACATCCCAGATGAACCCGAACAGCGCGCAGATCAGCGTCGCGATGAACAGCGCCATCGGCAGCGCCACCCACGGCGGACGCTTGAACTTGCCACCCGCCCACTCGGCGAGGCTGTTGAGCCACGTGATGCGGCGCTGCCTGTGCAGGTACCCGATCCACAGCAGCCCCGCGGTGACCACCAGCGCGACCACTGACATGCCGATCACTTGGTCGAGTGCCGCACCCCCGCCCTCACTGCCTTGAGCAAGCACTGAAAAGCGCTCTGAGCTGGTTGAATACCCCGTCGAAACCGTCATTGCCATCCCCACCACTGACTATCGTCGGACGAACTGACTCGTGAGTAATATTGCCAGAAGCTCCCCAGTCGAAACCAGGGGTATCAGGTAACCGCGACCTTGAACGTCTTCAACGTCGTGTCGGCGGCGTCGGGCACGTTCATCCCGGCGCCGAGTCCGGAGCGCAGGTAGTCGATCACGGCGTCGTTGAGCCGCTCGCCCGGCACCACGGCCGGGATGCCAGGCGGGTACGGCGTGATTTGTTCGGCCGAGATGCGGCCGCTGGCCTTCTCCGCAGGCACCTCCTCGACCTTGCCGAAGAACGCATCCCGGGGCAGTTGAACATTCTCGAGTTCGATCTCCTGCGGCGACGGCAACCGGATCGGGGGCGGCGAGTCGAAGTCGTTGGCCGCCTTCCGCCAACCCCACAGCGCATCGAGCAGTCGCTCGCCGGTGGCCTTGTCGTCGGCGAACGTGATGGTCGCCAGGATCCGCCGATGATCGCTCATGCCCACGTCGATCTGCTTGTGCTCGCGCAGCCAGTCGGCGGCCTGATAGCCAGACGTTCCCGTCGCCGAAACGTCCATCAGGATCTGTAGCCGGTCGAGGTCGTGGGACGCCTCGTGGCCGAGGAGCTCGTCGTCGAGCACCTCGACGTCGGGAATCAACTCGATGTCGTCGCGCAGCCCTCGCACCAATTCCAATGTGTCGCCGAGTAATTGGCGGCCGTGCTCGACCATCTGCCGCCGCCAGCCGTCCATCGCGGCGTACACCATGACGTTGGGGCTGGTGGTCATCAGCAGGTCCGCACACGCCGACAACCGGTCCTGGTCCACCAGATCACCCTGCAGATGGAAAACCGACCCCTGCTCAAACCCGGCGCCCATCTTGTGGACGCTGACCACACACACGTCGGCGCCCGCGTCCATCGCCCATGTCGGCAGGTCTTCATGGAACGGCAGATGTGCGCCCCACGCCTCGTCGACGATCAACGGTTTACCGCGCTCGTGGCACACCTGTGCAATGCCCTCCAAATCGGCGCAGGTGCCGTACGGGCTGGGGCTGACCACCAACGCGCCCGCCGCGTCGGGGTACCGGTCCCAGACCTCGCGGTAGTCCTGCGGCGACGGCGGGTGGGAAATGTGGCGTTCGGCGTCCCACTGCGGAGTGACCCACCGCGCCTGTACGCCGGAGAAGATCAGCCCCGCCACGATCGACTTGTGGCTGTCGCGGGGGACCAGCAGGCTGCCATCGCCGCCGGCCCCTGCTGAATCGCCGGCTCCGCCGGCGACCGCCATCATCGCCGCCTTCACCGACAACGAACTGCCGCACGTCGAGAACCAAGCGACGTCGGCGCCGACCGCCTCGGCCATCAGGTCTTCGGCGCGCTTCAGATACTTGTTGCTGGTTCGCCGGTCGTCGAGGCCGCCGCTGGCGAGCAAGTCGTCCCGAAACGGATCGTGGCCGAGCACGGCGAGCACGCGGTCGTCGACGCCACGACCCTGTCGATGTCCCGGCGGGGTGTATCCGTACCGGTTGCTCTTGCGGTAGCCGACAAGGGCATCGAGGATCGGCGCTTCGGATTGATCCATGATCGGCGGAGTACCCGTTTACGGCGTGAGTACCACCTTGACCATGCCGTCCTGCTTCTTCTGGAAGGTTTCGTAGGCCTCTGGCGCGGACGCCAGCGGGAGTCGGTGAGTCGCGAACTGCTCGACTCCGAGCGGATCCTCGGCCGTCAGCAGCGGCATGATGTCGGGCACCCACTTCTTGACGTTGGCCTGGCCCATCCGCAGCTGAATCTGTTTGTCGAACAACGCCATCATGTTGATCGGGTCTGCCGCTCCGCCGTACACGCCGGACAGCGAGATGGTGCCGCCCCTGCGCACCAACGCGATCGCGGAGTTCAGCGCGGCCAGGCGGTCGACCCCTGCCTGCTTCATCACGACGCGACCAACCGGAGAAGGAAGGAAGCCGGCGGCGGTCTGCATGGTCTCGGCGATCGGTGAGCCGTGAGCTTCCATCCCCACCGCGTCGATCACCGAATCGGCGCCGCGGCCGTCGGTGTGGCCCAGCACCACGTCGTGCACGTCATCCCTTCGCAAATCGATGACGTCCGTGCAGTATTCGCGGGCGCGGCCCAGTCGCTCCTCGACCAGGTCCACACCGATCACGCGGCAACTCTTGCGGTGCGCCGCGATCCGGCACGCCATCGAACCGATCGGACCCAGGCCGAGCACGACGAGCGTGCCACCGTCGGGGACGTCGGCGTACTCCACGGCCTGCCACGCGGTGGGCAGCACGTCCGACAGGTACACGTACCGCTCGTCCGGCCCGTCGTGCGGCACCTTGATGTGGGTGTACTGCGCCTGCGGCACCCGCAGATACTCCGCCTGACCGCCGGCCACCTCGCCGTACAACTTGGAGTAGCCGAACAGCGCAGCGCCGGTGCCCTGGTCGCGATTCTGCGTCGTCTCGCATTGGCTCTGCAGTCCGTGCTCGCACATGAAGCAGCGTCCGCAGGAGATGTTGAACGGGATCACGACGCGGTCTCCGACGGCCAGGGTGTCGACCTCGCGGCCGACTTCTTCGACGACACCCATCGCTTCGTGGCCGAGGATGTCGCCCTGCGTCATGAACGCTCCGAGCACCTCATACAGGTGTAGATCCGAGCCGCAGATGTTCGTGCTGGTTACGCGGATGATCGCGTCGGTCGGCTCCTTGATTGCCGGATCGGGCACCGTGTCCACTGACACCTTCCGCCTGCCCTGCCACGTGACTGCTCGCATGTACGTGCTCCTTGCAGATTTGGTCGTTTCTACGGGCGTGCCCATCTCGGCGATCGCCAAACCTCGGGCCAGGATGGGGGGATGACCGAAACCGGAACGGTCGTGGAGTTGCGGGTGCACGGCGTCTCGGGTGCACCGCCAGAAGCGCTGCTGGGTTGTCCCGCCGAGGACGTCGAGCGGACCGCGGGCGACGCGGATGCCGGCTTCTATCGCCGAAAGCCCGGGATCGACGAGGCGGCCGGCCCGTCAAAGCCCGACGGCTGGCGCAGGGTGATGGAGGCGTATTCGTGGGGTGCGTTGACATCTGGTAAAGCCAGCCGCGCGGTATGGCTGCTGTTTCTGCCTTTCATCCTGATCGACCTAGCGCACTGGATGTTGCCGCCTGCGGGCCACAGACGTCCCGCCGCCATCTCGGTGACCTTGCTGCGGTTGATCGCATTGTCGTTCACGCTGACGCTGATGCTCGCCGCGGCGATCGCGGTGATGGATGTAATCGTCTGGCAGTGTGTGGGTTTGGACGATTGCAGCGCGGGCCCGTTGACGTTCATGGAAGCGTGGCCTCGCGGTTGGCAGCTGGCGACGGGCGCGCTGCCGCTGGTGGCGGCGATCGCGTTGTTGTGGTGGCTGGGTGCGGAGGAGACGAAGGTGGATACGGGCGGCCGCGACGCGCCGCCGAGTCCTGCTGTGCTGGAGGACGATACGCCGCTGGCGCAGAACTCCTTCTGGAATCCTGACGAATCGGTGCTGCGGCTGCGGTACTGCCATGTGACGGCGTGGGGGGCCGGGTTGGCCGCCGTGGTGCTGGCCGTACCGGTGCAGTACGCCGCGTCGCCTACCGCCCGCGCGGTGGGTGTTGGACTGCTCGTGATCAACGGGCTGATCCTGGCCACCGCCGTTTTGGCCACCGCCTCGAGCAAGGCCACCGCGCGCGGCGGAAACGGCGTCAACCATGTGACCTGCCCGCTGAACGTGGTGCGCGGCATATCGCTGGGAATGCTTGTCGCATCGCTGGTTTGGGCCGGTGTTGCCGACGTGTCCTATCCGCCCGCGCCGGGGCACCTACCCGGCCTGCACATGGCGATCTACGTCTTGTTCGTCGTGCAGGTGGTGATGCTGTGCGCGTTGTTTGTGTTCACCGCGTTGTCGATGCGTGGTACACAAACCGCGGAGCGAACCAAGCGGGACGGCGGGTACCGGATGACGCTCAGCGGCTTCACCGGACCTTTTGTGGCGTTGGTCGGGTGGCTCATCGGCGGCGGGTTCAGCGTGGGTGTCGGCCTCGGGATCGCGCAAGCGTTCGGCAGGCCTGTGCTGTCCGCCGAGACTTCGGAGACACCGAATGCGGATGCGCCGCTGATCGTGCCGCCGCCGTATGTCTGGGCGGCCGTCGCCACCGTCGCGACGATCGCTGTGGCGATCGCGGTGGGCGCGTACGTGTGGCTGCGGGTCATTCCGAGACGCGTCGAGAGCCAACTGAGTGACGTGCGCGCCGACTATCCCGGCGTCACCGGTCCCAGTGACCAGCTCGACAAGATCGCCCGGGCACGGGCGTTGGCGTCGCTGACCGACGTCGGCGCCCGCAGTCTGGCAGCCATGGCGCTGGTCGCCGTGACAACAACCGCAGGCACGCTGATCGTGAATCTTTCAGTGCCCCAGTTTGGTTCGTTCAACTGGTCGGCATGGATCTTTCGGATCAGCGTGTTCATCTCCGCTGCGCTGGCGGCCGGTTTGGTGCTGCTGGCCGCCGCGGCCTATCGGAACCGCCAACTGCGACGCGCGGTGGCGATCCTGTGGGACGTGGTGACATTCTGGCCACGCGCCAATCACCCGTTGACTCCGCCGTCGTATGGCGCCCGAACGGTGTGGGATGTGCGCTTGCGGCTCGACGGGTTCAGACGAGCCGGTGTCCCTGTCGTTCTCGTCGCCCACAGCCAGGGCACCGTGATCGCGGGATCAACGCTGCTGCAGGCGAACACAGCGACCGAGCACTACCCACTGCTGACGTTCGGCTCACCGCTGCGGCGGCTCTACGCGCAGAACTTCCCGGCCTACTTCGGCGCCGAGGCGTTGGGAAGGTTGCGGCAGTGGCAGCTGCAGCCGAACCAACAGTGGATCAATCTGTGGTGCTGGTCCGACCCGATCGGGGCGTGGATCTTCGATGACAAGAACACCGATCTGCGAGTGGCGCAGGGTGCGGACATCGACTGCCGCCTGTTTGATGTACAGCGGACGGGGTCGGTACCGGATCCCGATGGGTCGATCTGCGGGCACTCCGGCTTCTGGACCCGCCGGGAATTCGACGACGCCATGACGGCCCTCCAGTCCACGGTGCTGCCAGCGGGATCTGCGCCGGCCGACACCAGCGCGACGGCGCCGCCGACGAAAGAGCTGCAATGACATTCGAAAGCCGCACCGCCCTGATCACCGGCGGGGCAATCGGCTTCGGCCGGGCGTTCGCGAGGGCACTGGCCGCCGAGGGTGCCAACGTCGTACTCGCCGACATCGACGTCGACGGAGCCGAACGCACTGCGGCCGAACTCGTTTCGGCGGGCGCTCATGCGATCGCGGTGGACTGTGACGTCGCCGACGCCGATCAGGTAGCCGCCGCGGTCGCCACGGCGAGCGCGCAGTTCGGCGGTATCGACATCGTGATCAACAACGCCGGCCTGCACCTGATGAAGTACAACCAGCCGTTCGGGGCGTTATCGCGCACCGAGATCCGCAGCCTGTTCGATGTCAACGTGATGGGCGTGATCAACGTGACGTTGGCGTGCCGGGACTCGATGCGCGAGCGCGGCGGCGGTGTCGTGCTGAACATCTCGTCGATGGCCGGCTACACAAGCGCGACACCGTATGCGGTGTCCAAGTTGACCGTTCGCGGTCTGACCGTCGCGTTCGCGACCGAACTCGCGCCGGACCGCATCCGTGTCAACGCGATAGCTCCTGGCCTGATGAGCACCGAGAACGCCTTGGCCGATCTGCCGACACCGCTGATCGACGAGTTCGTGCAACGACTCCAGCTCGTGCACAGGCTCGGCACGATGGACGACGTCGTGTCGGCGATGTTGTTCCTGTGCTCCGACGAGGCGTCGTTCATCACCGGTGAGACGCTCAAGGTCAGCGGCGGCTACCCACTGAACTTCTGATCCGCATAGCGCACGAGGCGGGCCTGCATCTCGGGGTAGGGGTCGGCTGTGGGCACCTCGGTGGCGTCGCGGACCGCGACGGCGGCCTGCGCCGCAGCGTGAATTGCGGCGCGATAGGGCAGTGAGCCCG
>Ga0070671_100004019_pt1 | contig 11591 bp, 10 predicted proteins | sample KBSS73metaG_FD_65341 | JGI IMG/M metagenome (GOLD analysis project Ga0070671, IMG submission 65341) | Switchgrass rhizosphere microbial communities from Kellogg Biological Station, Michigan, USA - KBS S7-3 metaG | ecosystem: Host-associated > Plants > Roots > Rhizosphere > Soil ...
TGGGAAGCGGTGCTTCCGCCGGGCGTGCTGACCACGGTTCGCTACGAGGACGTGGTCGCGAACACGGAAAAAGAGGCGAAGGCGCTGATCGCGTTCCTCGGGCTCGAGTGGGACTCCAAGTGCCTCGAGTTCCACAAGTCCGAACGCCCCGTGAAAACCGCCAGCGTCGCCCAGGTCCGCAAGCCCATCTACAAAACCGCCGTCAAGCGATGGACCAAATACGGCGACGGACTGCAGCCGCTTGTCGAGGCAATCTACGAGGGCGCAGCGAACTCCACGACGGCATGACAGCCATCACCGGCGGCGGATCCCGCGCTTGGGTTTCGGCGTTCAATGGGCATGCAGGGCGATGCCGGTCATCTTCTCTGGCCGCGCTGGGCGACGTGGGCGCTCATCGGCGTGCTCGTCACAAGCCTCATCACAGTCGCCGCCACTATCAACGACATCTGGTAGGTCCTAGCGCGTGTAGAGGAACGCCGTGATGTCGCGCGCGTCGCGCTGGCCAACGTTAAGGTCGGGCATGGCGGTACCTGGGTTGACCACCTGCGGCTCGCGGATCCAGCGTTCGAGATTTTCAGGCGAGTTTCCGAGCTTGCCCGCAATCACTGCCTCGTCGCCGACCCCGTCCAGCTGCGGCCCGACCTTGCCTGTCGCTTTCCGCACGTGCTTCAACAGGTGGCAAGATCCGCAACCATATTGAATGAACATGGCTTCGCCACGTTCGGGATCCCCTTCGGCAGTGGCCGAGACGTGCAAACGCAACCGATTGCGGTCCTCGAACCAATTGTAGGAGAAGCCTGCCGCGAAGATGATCGCGGCAATGAACAGAAGCGCCGTCGCACCGGCCCTAGTGGATATGGAGCGCACGGCCGCCCTCCGTGCTCAACCACCGGTAAAGGAGCCAGACTGCGGCCGCGCCATGCACCGCCCCGCCAGGGATCCACATGACAAGCCCGGCCAATTGCTGGTCAGTGGTCGGATCGAGCCCGATCCCGGACATGCCCATGGCGGCATAGGCCGCGTACCAGGGGCTGTGCGACAGGGCCATCAACGCGCCGAGCGCGCCCTCCACCAGCGAAGTTACGAACAGGCAGCCCGCTGAGAGTAAGGAGCCGCCGCGCCCGGGATTGAGCATGGCCGACCAGAACAGCAGGGATGCGGCGATAAAGCTCAGATGCTGGGCGACATGCCAGCCTTGGCTGTCGAGAGCTCGGTCGAACAGTGCCGGCGCGTGCCAACTCCACATCACCACAGATTGGATCAGCGTTGCAGTGACCGGCTCCGTCAACGTCCGCCATAGCGACGAGATTGGCGCCTTCCAGCTCCCACCGAGCAATCGTCGGCCTGTCGCGGGAAGTCCCCAAGCGAGGATTCCGCCCGCGTGCGACGCGGCAAGAAGCAGAGTTGCGATCAGCATGATCAACTCATGCTCGATCATGTGAAGAGTGAAACTTCTCTCACCGCCTTCGTGAAGGGGAGAAGTCAACGAAAGCGTTAGGACCGCCCAACCACCAAGGAAAAGCCACGATGACGGGCGCGACTTGCTGGAACGTCGCGCAAGGCGCTCCCGGCCAATCAGGAAGAGCAACAGCAACACGCCCAGGGGAACGACGACCCACGGGTCCAGCGTCCAGCCGACATGCGCGTTATGGCCGCCGTGGGCGACCGCGGGCGAGGCAATTAGCAATGCTCCGGCAGCTATGACGACGCGCTTCATTGGAAGCATGGCGGAATCACGAGCGCAGCGACGATGGGAAAGATCATCGCCAGGACGAAGAATGCCGACGAGCCCATCGAAATCGCCGCGATGACCTTTCGCACGGGAGTCTCCGTATCCTCCTGGAATATCTTCAAGGAGACGGAGGCGCCCCACAGCGTCGCGACGATTGCGCTCACGGAGACGATGAGCAGCGGCACCGGGCTGATCGCCCCGCAATGGTCGAACGAGCCGTCGGACCCGAATTGGTGGGCGACGGCCAGGGCAATCACGCCGATTATCAGACCGGCCCACGGCATCGTAAGATCCGCGAGTTCCTTCGACCGCTTCACCGAAACATCCTCGGTAGCCAGTAGATGAGGATGTAGATCGGGATCCAGGCGAGCCATACGAAGCGCCAGTAAAGCGCGTTCTCATCGGTATCGACGAAGCGTCGGGGAGTTTCCCCGTGCGCCGTCCGCATCAGGGCTGCCAACACCACGGTGTCGGCCAGATCGGTTCCGACGTGCGTAGTGTGCAAGATCAGTAGCGCCCAGATGATCGAGCCGTAGCCATTGGAGTACCACAACACGTGAAGCGCATTGAATTCGAACCCGCGGATGACGAGGAGAGCGACGCCGATTGCCACCATCAGCGGCAATAGCCTGCGGAGCGCCGGGAGGTCCTTGGCATTCGCCGCGCGCTTGACCAGCGTATTGGGAATTTCGCTCAGCAGGATCACGATCGTGAACAAGGTTCCGGCGACTAGTCCCGGCGGGTCTAGCGGTCTCGGCGCCCAATATTGCTCCAGACTCATCAGGTAGAAGTAGGCGGCGATGACAAGTCCGAAGCCGGTGCCTTCGATCACCATGAACCCAATGACACCCCACCAGGTGAGGCTGCGGTAGCCGAACGCGTGATCGGGCAGGTTCGACACGTCTTCGGAAAAGGCGGGCAGTCGGGTCATGTGATCTGCGGCTCCGCAAACGGGCCCGGCAATTTCGGCCAGAACCAGGCGGTCAGCGCGATTCCCACGGGGGCTGCGCCGAACACGAGCGCCCACGGACTGAATACCGACCCGATGAATGTCACCGCGACGGCGATCGCGGAGATCAGCGGCCAGATGCTCGGCGTCGCGCTCGGCTCACGGACGTCCGGACTGGCCGAGATGACGCTCGTCATCAGCAGCTCACGGTCATCGACGCGTAGGCCGTGGACCACCGGGAGGTCATCCTTCAGGTCCCACAACGGTGCGCGGCTCTCGACCGCGGGAATATGGGCGAAATTGTACCAGGGCGGCGGCGATGCTGTCGCCCATTCGAGTGACGCAGCATCCCACGGATCGGGTCCGGCTCGTTCGCCTCTTCGGAAGGACGCCGCCATGTTGACGACAAACATAAGCACGGCCAGCGCCACGACGAACGAGCCGATCGATGACAGCATGTTCGGAAGTTCGAGGCCCATGCCGGCCGGATAGGTGTAGACCCTCCTCGGCATGCCCATCAGCCCGGCGATATGCATCGGGAAGAAGGCAAGCTGGAAGCCGAGGAAGATCGTCCAGAACGAGATATTCCCAAGCCGCTCCGACATCATCCGTCCGGTAAGCTTGGGATACCAATAAGTGATCGCGCCGAGCAGCGGAAAAACCGCGCCGCCGATGAGCACGTAATGGAAATGCGCGACGATGAAGTAGGTGTCGTGCACTTGCAGGTCGAGTGGAACCGCGGCAATGATGATCCCGCTTAGCCCCCCGATCACGAAAGTGACGATGAAGCCAATGACATAGAGCATCGGCACCTGAAGTCGCGGGCGCCCGTCCCAGATCGTTGCGATCCAGCAGAAGATCTGCAGACCGGTCGGGATCGACACCGCCATGCTCGCCGCGGTGTAGAAGCTGTATCCCACTCGCGGCAGGCCGGTCGCGAACATGTGATGAACCCAGAGGCCGAAGGCGAGGATTCCTGTCCCGACGAGCGACAGGACGACGATCGGATATCCGAAGATCGTCCGGCGCGAGAAGGTCGCGACAATCTCGCTGACGAAGCCCGTCGCCGGAAGGAAGATAATGTACACCTCCGGATGCCCGAAGAACCAGAACAGGTGCTGGTAGAGTAGCGGGTCGCCATGCTCGACCGGGTTGAAGAATTGCGTTCCGACCAGCCTATCTGAAAGCAGCAGGCCGGACACAAGCGCGATCGCTGGCATCGAGAAAACGACCATCAGCGACGTGACCAGGGTCGACCATACGAAGATTGGCATCCGCGCGAGGGTCATCCCCGGCGCGCGCTGCTTGAAGATCGTCGCAACGAGGGTCACGGCGACAGCGAGCGCGGCGACCTCGGTGAACGTGATCGTCTGCGCCCACGCATCGGACCTTTTGCCGACACCGTACTGGGGCCCCGACAACGGCACGTAGTTGAACCAGCCGTTGTCGGGCCCGAAGTGCAGGAAATGCCCGGCCCACAGGAAGAGCCCGCCAAAGAGATACATGTAGTAGCTGAAGGCCGTCAGGCGCGGGAACGCCATGGCCCGCGTCCCGACCATGATCGGCGTCAGGTAGATTTGCACGCCCTGCATGACCGGCACTGCGAACAGGAACATCATCGTGGTCCCGTGCATGGTAAAGGCTTCGTTGAACGCCGACGGCCCAAGAATGTCATTGTCGGGAAACATCAGCTGCAGCCTCATGTGCAGCGCGAGGAGACCTGCGGCAGCGAGGAAGCCCAATGCCGTGAAGATGTAGCGGCGGCCGATCTCCTTATGGTCGACGCTCGCGAGCCAACCGATGAAACCGCGCGGCCGGCTCCAGGTCTTCTCCAGACGTTCCTCGAGGTCGGAGCCGGTGAGGTCAGGACCGTCGCGAAGCACCGGCTCCCGCTTCGTCGCCCTTCCTTTTGACCGCGGGGTCATTTGAGTCTCTGAAGATAGGCGACGACCGCGTGAAGCTCGTTCGGAGCTAGCCCGATCGTCGGCATCTTGTTGCCGGGCTTCTGCGATTGCGGGTCGGCAACCCAGCCGTACAGGTTGCCGCTGCTCATCGGCAAGGCGCCTGCGGCGATCGTCCGACGGCTCGCAACGTGGGTCAGGTCGGGGCCGACCTGGCCGTTTGCAGGCGTGCCGGCGATGCTGTGGCAGCTGCTGCACTCGTGCGTGGTGAAATAATGATACCCAGCCAATTCGGTTGGTGTCGTGGGAGCAAAGGCAGCCCTCCGTTGCTGCGCGATCCAGCGAAGGAAGGCCTCTCGGCTTTCGACCTGCACGGCAAGCGCCATGTTGGCATGCTGGATTCCGCAGAACTCGGCGCATTGCCCTCGGTACAATCCCGTCTTGGTCGGAAGCAGCTGAATGTCAGTCGTTCGGCCCGGGATCAGGTCCTGCTTTCCGGCCAGGTTCGGTACCCAGAAGCTGTGGATGACGTCGTTGGATTCCAGGCTTACTTCGGCTTCGACGCCGACCGGCAAATGGAGCTCGTTCGCGGTGTGGACCGCCTGCGAAACATCAGGCGTGGTGTAGATAATGTCCCACCACCATTGGTTGGCGATGATCTTGACCGTGAATTGAGGTCTCATTGCCCGCTTTGCCGCCGCGCGGTCGGTGAAGAAGCTCGCGATGGTGAGGCCCACTAGACCGGCAACGATCAGGGCAGCCCATCCGATCAGCGCCCGCCGAATCCACGGCGAGCTTTCATGATGAGTGCCCTCCTCGACGGTCAGCAGGCGGCGCCGGTTCGCAAGCGCGCCGGCCAATGCGCCTACCACCAAGAGGTACATTACCGTGCAGACGACGAGGAATGTCACGAACAAGCGGATGAAACTCGAATCGTCGGCGCCCGAATTGCCAAGCGGCGTCTGGATTCCTGAGCACGCCGCGAGGCATAGGAGGAAGCTGCAGACGATCAGCCCCCGGCGAGTCATTGCTGCGCCGAGTCCGATGGCAGCGCCGGCTCCCGCTTGGTCTGCGTCTGCGGCGGCGTGTTGCTCAGCTCGTCCGCGCGCGCGGCGACCGCGTCCTTCGGTGCCTGGCCTGACAGGCTCCGGACGAATGCGGCAAGCTGCCAGATCTGCCGGTCGGTAAGCTTGCCTTCCCACGCCGGCATCCCATTCGGACGCCCCTTAGCGATGCTTTGCGCGATCTGGTCGATGCGGCCGCCATAACGCCACTGCGAATCCATCAACGCCGGCCCCATTCCGCCGCCGCCGTGGGCATGGCAGCCGACGCAGTTCATTGCGCCGAACAGTTGCTGGCCTTGTGCGATTGCGAAGGCGTTTTGCTCATAGTCCGCAGCGCGCGGATCGAGCGGTCGGGGCTTCGCATCTCCCGGGAACACGGTGTCCGGGCTCGTGTCCGGGATGGTTTCCGCAAGCGGCTGGCCCCGGGGATTGCTCTTCTCTCGGTCGCAGCCCGCAAGGAGCGCCAGCGACACCAGTGTCCAGATGCTATTTCGGAAGCGCGAAGACATAGACCGTTCCGCCTGCCGAAACGCGCTTCGGCAGGTCCTTCACTGCATTGCTGAACCCTAGGGCACCTGACGGATCCCGGGGGTCGAGCTGCGCCGAGACAATCGCCCCCGCCCAGCCGCCGACCCCGGAAGGCACGGCGATATATTGGTGACCATCCGGCCCACGGTAGCTGATTGGCTGGCCGATGATCCCACTTCCCGTCTTGAACTGCCACAACAGCTTGCCGGTCCGCGCGTCGATCGCTTTGAACCAACCGTCCATCGTCCCGTAGAAAACGATGCCACCGGCCGTCGCCAGTGCCGGACTCCACAGCGGAAGGTCTTCCTTGATCTCGAAAACCGCGCGTTGCGCAACCGGGTCCCACGCCGTCAGCACCCCGCGGTTTCCGCCCGGACCGGCGTACATTTTCACATCGGCGCCGACGAACGGCGTGCCGGCGATGTAGTTGGCGTTCTTGACCCCCATGTCCTGGCATAGATTCAGATGGGGGATGTAAACCAGGCCGGTGACGGGGCTGAACGCCGACGGGTTCCAGTCTTTTGCCCCGGGGGACGCGGGGCAAATGTTGCGCACCGCCCGGCCCGGCACTGGCTCCATCCCGGCGACCGGGATCAAGCGGCCTGACCTCAAGTCGACGCCCTTGTAAACGTTGATCATCCCGTATGGCCTGGCCGACAGCACCCGCCCCGTCCGGCGGTCTTGAACGTAGAAGAAGCCGTTGCGGCTGGGCCTGATCAGCGCGGGTATTCGTCGTCCGTTGCCGATGGGATAATCGACCAGCAGGATCTCGTTGATGTCGTCGTGATCGTACAAGTCGTGCGGTGTGCTTTGATAGAACCAGCGCGCCTGGCCGGTCCCGATATCGCGCGCGAACACGCCCGCAGTGAACTTGTTGTCGCCGGGACGCTGTTCCTGGTTCCAGGGGCCCGGATTGGAAGTCCCGTAAAAAATCGTCTTCGACTGTGGGTCGTAGCTGACCCAGCCCCAGACCGTTCCGCCGCCGATCTTCCAATAGCCCGGCGGCCAGCTTTTCACCCCGAGATCCCTGCCCTTATCTTGCTGATAGGGCGCCTGGTAGCCAGGGCCGATCAGCACATCCTTGTCCGGACCGGTGCTGTACGCCTTCCAGACGATCTTGCCCGTGTCGGCGTCGAGCGCGGCTAGCCAGCCGCGAACGCCCATCTCACCGCCGGAATTGCCGACCAGAACTTTGCCGTCGGCAACCAGCGGCGCCATGGTGATCGTCTCGCCCCGCTGAATATCGGCAAGTTTGGTGCGCCACACTTCCTTGCCGGACTCGGCGTCAACCGCGACGGCGTTGCCGTCGAGGAGGTTCATGAAGATCCGCCCGTTCCAGTAGGATGCCCCGCGATTGACTGGGCCGCAGCAAGCGACGCCTTTCGCTGCGGCGGCAGGGTTCGGCTTGTATTCCCACTTGGGCGGAGCGCCGGGCTTGGTGAGATCGAGCGCAAACAGGTTGTTTGGCCACGGCGTCACTACGTACATTACGTTGTTGACGACTAGCGGCGGCGCTTCAAATCCCTCCGTAGTGCCAGTCGAAAACGTGAAGCTGACCTGAAGCTTCCCGACATTCGCTTGAGTGATTTCGCCAAGACCGCTGAACCGCGTCGCCGCATAGTCCTTTGCTGGCATTATCCAATTGCCATCGTCCGGTGGCGATGCCGCCTCTGCAGGAGTTGCCTTTCCTGCGCTAGCGGCGTGTTGTTGAAGAGTTGGCTGGACCGGGCTTTTCCGGTTGAGGATGAAGGTGAAGGCGACGAGAGCGATAATCGCGACGACCGCGATCAATCCGACAAGGATTCGCCGCATGAACACTCCACGAACGCAGGCAGCCCGCCACGAAGCCGGATGCGGAGGGATAAATCCGTCTTTGGCGTCCCGGTTCCCGACGTTAAATGCTAGTCTTCAATCGCCGGAGCATTTGAGGCGAACAGCGCGAACCCAGCAGATGGCTTTAAGCGTCGGCTTTGGGTCCAGGTCGACAAGCGCTAATGGCAGATATGGGTCGATAGCTGCCAAACGCGGACTGTCTGCTCCCGGCCAAAGCTCGCCATCGCGGCATGCGCGCTGCTGCCAAGGCAGTTCGCCAGATCGCTGACACATAGGCTGAGGCTTTACCTGCTACCTAACTGTTACCTTTGCGATAACATCGGGCCACGGTCATCCGGTGCCAAGCCGCCCTGAACATCTGATAAGAAGGAAAGTGGTGGACGCACTAGGGCTCGAACCTAGGACCCGCTGATTAAGAGTCAGCTGCTCTACCAACTGAGCTATGCGTCCACTGCCGTGAGGCGGATGCTCCGGCGCTCGAAAGCGCTCTGGAGCGGCGCGCCGGTAGCATGGGCTTAGGTGGTGTGCAACAGGAGGATTTCAACCTTCACGACAGAGGGTTCGACCGGCTCCGCTGCTGCCGCTCCAATGCCATGAGCAGGCCGAGGCAAAGCATCACCGTCATTACCGCCGAACCGCCGAAGCTCACGAGCGGGAGGGGAACGCCCACGACGGGGGCGAGGCCGGTCACCATCATGAGATTGATCGAGACGTAGAAGAAGATCGTCGCCGACAGGCCTGCGGCGGTCAGTTGGGCGAAGCGGCTCTTCGAGTGGGCGCTGACCTTCATTCCCCAGCGGATGACCATGGCGAAGGCAAAGATCAGCAGGACTCCGCCGACAAGGCCCCATTCCTCGGCCATCGTCGCGAAGACGAAGTCGGTGTGCCCTTCCGGCAGATAGTCGAGATGACTCTGGCTGCCGTGAAGGAAGCCTTTGCCCCAGACGCCGCCCGACCCGATTGCGATCTTGGACTGGGAGATGTGGTAACCTGCGCCGAGCGGATCGCTTTCGGGATCGAGGAAGATGTCGATCCGCTTGCGCTGGTACCCGTGCATCATGCTGTAGACGAAGGGCGCCGCCACCGCGATCGCACCGGCGGGCGCGAGAAAGATCCAGAGCGGAATGCCGGCCAGGAACATCACCGTTATGCCGCACAGCATCACCATGATGCAGGTGCCGAGGTCCGGCTGAACGAGGATCAGGAAGGCGGGGACGCCAAGCAGCGCGACGGCAGGCCAGATCGCGCGCCACTTTCGGATCTCACCGGCAGGGACGAGTTCGTAGAAACGGGCGAGCGTCAGCACGATCGCGGGTTTCATGAACTCCGACGGCTGCAAACGGATCGGCCCTAGATCGAGCCAGCGCTGGGCGCCCTTGCTGACGAACCCGAGCGCCTCGACCCCGATCAGCATAATCAGCGTGACGCCATAAAGCGGGAAGGCGATCGACTTGATCGTCGCCTCGCTCATCCAGGACATGCCGATGGCGATGCCGAGGAAGCCGAGGAAGACGATGGCCTGCTTCATGGCCCAGGGCCGGATTGAGCCGCCGGCCGCAGAATAAAGGACGATCAGGCCGAAGCCGGCGATCGCCACGATCAGGAAGATCAAGCGCCACGGCAGCCGCGCCAGCGGCCGCGGAATGATCGCCGACGTGATCATGCCTGTTTGGGAAGGGGCGGCAAGCCATTGGACGAGCGCCACGCGGCCGTCTTGCGCGCGATCCGCTCCTCGAGCGTTCCGCCGAGGCCTTGCTCGAAGGCGTCCAGGTTCGCGAGCGCCTTCTGCTTGTCGAACAGGAACAGCAGGGTGTCGCGGATCAGCGGCGCGGCGACGGCGGCGCCGAAACCGCCATGCTCAACGATCGTGCCCGCCGCGTAACGCGGATTATCGAACGGGACGAAGCCCATGAACAGCGAGTGGTCGCGAAGCTTCCAGTTCGCCGCCGTATAGTTGCCACGCTCGCTGGCGCTTAGATTGTGAGTCTGGGCAGTGCCTGTCTTTCCCGCCATTTGAATGCCGTCGATAGGAAACTTGGCGGCGGCGGCAGTGCCGTGATCGACCACGCCCCACATGGCCTTTCGAATGAAGTCCAAATGGTCCTGGTCGACGGCAAGGTGGGTCTGCGGGACGACCGGTTTGCTCTTGAGCAGGCGTGGTACCACCCTCATCCCGGTGGCAAGCCGGCTGGCCATGACGGCAAGCTGCATCGGATTGATCAGCACCATCCCCTGTCCGATGGACATGTTGATCGTGTCGTAGGTCTGCCACTCGCGATGATACTTCCGCATCATCCACTCGGCGTCGGGGATGGTGCCGTAACGCTGGTTGTCGAAGGGAAGGTCGAACTTCTCGCCAAAGCCCATCGAGCGCACAAGCGGTGCCAGCTTCTCGACGCCGGCCCGGCGGCACATCTCGTAAAAATAGATGTCGCAGCTGTGGACGACGGCCGCGTCCATATCGACGGGCCCGTGACGCTTGTCGCAGTGGAAGACGTGATTGCCGAGCGGGTAGGAGCCTGTGCAGTTGACGCGCTGGTGGCGGTCGATCCCGGCGTTGAGCAGGGCCATCGCCATCGACGGTTTGATCGTCGAACCCGAAGGATACAGGCTCTCCACCGTCTTATCGAGCAGCGGCAGGTGGTCGTCCCCCGACAGCATCTTCCACTCGGCCTGGCTGATGCCGTCCGAGAAATTGTTCGGGTCGAACGACGGCATCGACGGCATCGCGAGGATGTCGCCGGTCTTGACGTCGATGACGACGACGGATGCGGACTGATCGCCGATCCGGCGTGCGGCATATTCGTGCAGGTCGGAGTCGATCGTCAGCTGCACGGTGCCGCCGCTGATGTCGGGTTTGGGATCCAGCTCCTTCACCAGCTTGCCGCGCGCCGTGACCTCGACCCGCTGGCCGCCGGGCTGCCCGCGAAGCGTCTGCTCGAGGGTCTGCTCGAGCCCTTCCTTGCCGATCTTCACGCCGGGGACGAGGAGGAGGGGGTTCTTGTTCTCCCTCTCATATTCCGCCGTCGAGGCGGCGCCGACATATCCGACGAGCTGGCCGACCGTTGGACCGCCCGGGTAGAAGCGAGTGAAACCTTGCGACGCGGCGACGCCCGGAAGGTCGGGCAGTCGCACCGTGATCGCCGCATATTGTTCGTAAGGGACGTTGTCCCCGACCGACACCGGCCGGAAGCCGTGGGAGGTGGCGAGTTCTTTGCGGATCCGGTCGACCTCGTCCGGCTCCAGCTGCAGCAGCTTCGCGACTTCGGGCACGATGTCGCGGCCCTTGTCGAGTTGCTGGGGAATAATGTCGACACGGAAGCTCGCCTTGTTGATCGCGATGGGCTTTCCATTTCGATCGATCAGCCAGCCGCGCCGCGGCGGCACGGGGATCAGCTGGACCCGGTTGCTCTCGCTCAGCAGCTGGTACTTCTCGTTCTGGGCGACGGCGAGCCAGCCGAGCCTTCCGATCAGCAACCCGCCGATGGCGGCCTGTGCGCCGCCGAGCATGAGCATCCGCCGCGAGAAAGTGATCGACTGGTGGGCCGTGGTGATCCGGATCGGCTTCATCGCCCGAGCCTCCA
>Ga0070671_100004021_pt1 | contig 11590 bp, 9 predicted proteins | sample KBSS73metaG_FD_65341 | JGI IMG/M metagenome (GOLD analysis project Ga0070671, IMG submission 65341) | Switchgrass rhizosphere microbial communities from Kellogg Biological Station, Michigan, USA - KBS S7-3 metaG | ecosystem: Host-associated > Plants > Roots > Rhizosphere > Soil ...
TGGCCCAAGCATTTGGCGGCCCAGCGTATCAGGCCCTGATTCCTACTCTGGTTGAACGCGAGGACATGCCGAATGCCATCGCGCTGAATTCGATCCAGTTCAACATGGCGATCACGATTGGACCTGCGCTCGCCGGTCAGGCTTTGGCAAAGTTGGGGGAGAAGTGGTGCTTTGGGCTGAATGCGATTTCCTTTCTGGCGCCGATCATTTCGCTCTCCATGATCAGCGTGCAATTCCTCCCGGAGAAGCCTACTGAGTCAATATTCAGCAGTTTGAAGCAAGGCCTCAAGTTCGTTCGCCGGCAGAACTCCATGGAGGCGCTGACGTTGCTGGCGTTCTGCATGACCGCCTTGAGCATGCCGATGCGAACCTATATTCCGGTGTTCGTCAGAGACATCTTTCATCGTGGTCCGGAAACCTACGGGAACCTGCTTTCCTTGATGGGGCTCGGTTCGATCTGCGGTTCTCTCGTTGTCGCGGGGAGAGGCAACACCCGGAACAAGGGACGGTTCGCCCTGACGATGCTGATTTTCCTGGGTGCCGGGATTTCAGGATTTTCTCTTTCGAGATCGTTGCCGCTGAGCTACACCATGCTGCTGCTCGTGGGTGCTTCCATGATGGCGGTCTTCGCCACGGTGACATCACTAGTGCAGTTGATTACAAGCAACGAAATGCGCGGACGTGTGATGAGCTTGTATAACTGTGCATTTCGGGGCGGCATGCCCATGGGGAATTTGTTGTCCGGATGGCTGGTGCCGATGCTTACAGCACCGGTCGTGTTGGGCGCGAGCGGACTACTCCTGATCATGTTGGCGCTGTACTTTCTGCTGGTGCAACGGCGAGTCGCCGAGCTTTAAGATTGCAAAGGTGCACGAGATCGCACTCCTTTTCGCAAATGAAAAAACCTCTTGGCGAAAGGCTTAGCGTGCCGTCTATCAGAGTGATGACGGATAAACAGGGTATCCCCAGTTCTGACTCAATCATCTCGACCGGATACCGGCCAGTATTCGCTCTGCGCAATCGTGTTCAGTTTGACCATGGCAGACACTATAATCCGCATGACCGGATGCATCGCGTTCAAGGCGCGCGGGCTCGTCGGATTCAATCATGAGTACGAATGAAAGCGGGCACTCCGAGCAGAAGCTTCGCCAAGAGGGGACCGACCTCACGATCACCGACGCTATCCCCATTGGGATCTCGGTCCTTGCCCCTGACGGCACAACACTATACGTGAACCGATTGGCTCTTGATCGCATTGGTCTCACGTCGGACGAGGTGAAGGGTAAAGGGCACTTAGAGCAAACCTGCCATCCTAACGATCTAGATCGGGTACTCGATCAGCGACGCATGGGACTGTCGAAGGGAGTGCGATTCGAGCTGGAAATGCGCTTGTTGCCGAAGGACGGAGAATATCGCTGGCATGTCTCTCACTACAACCCTCTAAAGGACGAATCAGGCAAGATCATCCGTTGGTACGTTACGGCAACCGATATCGACGACCGCAAGCGCGCCGAGGAAAAGTTAAGACGAAGTGAGCAAGAGCTTCGCACGATCACCGATACGATTCGCCAGCCCGTCGTGGCCCTAGCGCCCGATGGGAGTACGCTTTACGCAAACCGGGTGGCCCTGGATCTCACGGGACTCGCTATTGACGAGTTGGATGAGAAAGGGTTATTAGCGCGGGCTTTCCATCCCGGCGATGTAGACCGCCTGTCTGCCGAGCGTCAACGAGGGCTATCGGGTGGCACTCCGTTCGATTCGGAGGTCCGGGTGTTGTTCAAGGATGGGCAATATCGCTGGCATATCCTTCAATACAACCCCCTAAAAGACGAATCGGGCCAGGTCATTCGCTGGTACGGCACAGCCACTGATATCGACGACCGTAAGCGCGCTGAGGAGAAGCTACAGCAAAGTGAGCAAGAGCTTCGCACGATCACCGATGCTATTCGCCAGGTCATCGTGGTCCTCGCACCCGATGGAACGACACTCTATGCGAACAGTGTGGCTTGCGAAACAACGGGACTCACTCTGGATGAGGTGCTCAGTGAAGGGTTCTCAGTGAAAGTCTTCCATCCCGACGACGTAGACCGCCTCCGTGCCCGTCAAGAGGGGCTTTCGCATGGGGTTCCATTCGAGCTGGAAATGCGCGCCCGATACAAGAGCGGAGAATATCGCTGGCAGCTCGTTCAGTACAACCCACTAAAAGATGAACGTGGTGAGATCATCCGCTGGTACGCGACGGCAACAGACATCAACGACCAAAAGAGGACCGAAGAACGGCTTCGCAACGAGAACCTTGTGTTGCGGGAGGAAATCGATCGTTCTTCGATGTTTGAGGAGATTGTTGGCTCATCCAAACCAATCCACCAGCTGCTCAAGAAAGTGGAGAAGGTTGCACCCTCAGATTCGACCGTCCTCATTCTGGGCGATACCGGAACGGGCAAGGAGCTCATTGCCCGCGCTCTTCATCGAAGGTCGAAACGTGCAAATAGAGCTTTCGTGCGGGTCAACTGTGCCGCGATTCCGCAATCGCTAATTGCGTCCGAGCTTTTTGGCCACGAAAAGGGAGCGTTCACCGGCGCGCTGCAACGGCGGCTAGGAAGGTTTGAAGCGGCCAATGGAGGTACGCTGTTCCTGGACGAAATCGGCGAACTGCCGATGGAAACTCAGATCGCGCTCCTGCGGGTAATACAGGAAAGGGAATTTGAGCGTGTGGGCAGTAATCATCCAATCTCGGTAGATGTCCGTCTGATCGCAGCAACCAATCGCGACCTTCCAGCCGCCGTGGCGCAAGGAACCTTCCGTCAGGATCTCTTTTTCAGATTGAACGTGTTCCCGATCGCGGTCCCGTCACTTCGCGAGCGATCCGATGACATTCCATTGCTCGTCGAATATTTTGTCGGTCGTTACGCGAAAGAGGCCGGTAAAAACATACGCCAGATCGGCAAACACACCCTGGAGCAGTTGCAAAGCTACCATTGGCCGGGAAACATTCGCGAATTACAGAACGTTGTAGAACGTGCAGTCATCCTCAGTGAAACCGAAACCTTCGATGTGGATGAGAGTTGGTTAAACACTGAATCGACAATTCCATCGCAGCACGAGGGCCTTTCGGCATTAGATGATCGTGAAGTGGAAATGATCGAAGCCGCTCTCGCCGAGACCCATGGACGGATTTCCGGACCTTCCGGAGCAGCCGCGAAACTAGGGATACCACGCCAGACACTGGAATCGAAGATCCGACGGCTTGGCATCGATAAATACGGACAGAAGCGGCCCAGCTCAAGATAGCAGCGAACCGCTACCCTTCTACAGTGCTCCCAGTTTTTGTCTCAGGAAGCTTCGTCACCATTCCGTCCAAAGGCCCGTGGGGACTCGCTGAGCGCTCGTCACTTTGCCGAAGATGCAGCGTCGTTGCCCAAGGATCAAGCTTGTTTTCAATAAGGTGCAAATGGCGAAACGCCTGCATATACAGCGCCCGGAGAATGAACTCAGAAAGGGGTAGGGCGCAATGAATAGCCAAGTAAATTTCGTTGAGCGGCGCGACCACCCTCGGGTCGGAGTTATGGCACAGCTTGAAAACATTACGTACAGCGTTCTGCGCAAGCACGGCGTCGTCAGCGGCCCCGGCAGCGAAGCTCCAAACGCCTATGCCGATCACGCATTGGGTGGAACAGCAAGGAGATCCGACAATGGCAAGCCTTACAGTCATCTGGAGCAACGATCAACCAATACGTCAAGAGACGACTCCACGCACTTGGCTGCTCTATAACAATAGGGACATTATCGAAATCGATGTCAGGCACGGCGACTCCCGGATCGATACGCCAATTTTGAACAGGGCGGCTTGGTCCTTCACCTGCGCAAAGAGAGCCGACGCCGCATCAGATACGAAGAGCAACCACAATGATGCGGCGGGTCGCAACCATAGCGCTCGTAGCCATCAAACATTTCTAGCTTAAGCCCTGTCTCAATTTCCCACCATTGTTCCTACCATTCCGGCCCGGGCTGCAAAGCCCGGGCTCCAGCCTTTCTCATGGGAATCCTTGAATACCGCTTGTAAGCAAAGAATGAGCGGCCCACTCGGTATCTTTCGGAGCAATCCGTCCCCATTCTGCGAGAGGCTCACTACGGCAAGCTCGCTGAATGTTCGTCGTTTTGCTGAAAGCGCAGCGTGATTCCCCAAGACGAGGACTGTGTTTTCAATGCGGTGCAAGTGGCGCGCTGCCTGCATAAGCAGGTGTAGAGAGTGAGCACTCAGAAAGGGGACACGATGTTCCAAGAAATGAAAGCGGAACAATTCCATATGTCCGGCGGACTAGAAGTCGAATCCACCACAGCCAAGACCTCATCGAGCTTTGTTGAATTGCGCCACACCCTTCCCACGCACGTCGACATCGTCTCCCCATTCGTAGATCAAATGATGCGCTTCATTTCGAGATTCCGAGTGACAGAAGGAGACAACTTCGAAATTGAACTGGCACTGCGTGAAGCGCTTTTAAATGCCATCGTCCACGGCAACCAGGAGGACGCTGACAAATGCGTGTACGTCAAGTGCCGCTGTACCGAAGATGGTGAAGTCTCAATAACGATCGAGGATGAAGGGCGTGGATTTAAGACGGACTCGGTCCCGGACCCAACGTCTCCTGACAATCGCCTACGAACTCACGGCCGTGGAATTTACCTCATGCGGACGTCCATGGACGAAGTCCGCTTCGAGCGCAACGGTTCGGTCGTGCACATGCGCAAGAATCGTATCGCGGAACTATCTGCGCAGAGGAGAACCCAATGACGCGCCGCCTCGCCATCATTGTCCTTATTCTTGTGCAGCTAGGTACAGGAGTTCTGGCCCAGACCAAAGAACCCACAGTCGGCGCCATTCAGGGCCTCGTGTTCACGATCGATCCAGACGGTACCCGATCTGTCGTGCCAGGCACAAAGATTTCGCTCGACGGCTCGAGTCACTTCGAAGCGGAGAGTGACGCCCAGGGCCAGTTCGCATTCGGATCGGTCCCTCCCGGCAACTACACGGTCACGGCAAACGCGCCTGGCCTGGTCGCATCAGCGACAGTCGCCGTCATTGCCGGAAGCGCCTCCCAGGCCCCGCTGGAAATGAAAGTCGCGGCAGTCGCGGAATCAGCCACGGTAACCGCCACCACAGAGCAAGTAGACACAAAAGAATCTTCGGGAAGCACCACCATCGGCGAATCCCTGGTCGAGCATATGCCGAATCAGGGTGAGCGTTTTGAAGACCTGCTGCCTCTGGTTCCGGGAGTGGTTCGAGGACCAAGCGGCCGGATCAACATGAAAGGCGCGCGCGCCTCAGAAAATGGATCTCTGGTCAACAGCGCAGATGTTACCGACCCAGCTACGGGCGAAGCCGCAATCAGCCTTCCCATTGACGTGGTTTCGTCCGTGCAGGTTCTCTCTACTCCCTATAACCCAGAGTTCGGGAAGTTCACGGGCGCTGTTTCGAATGTTGAGACACGGACTGGCGACTTCAACAAATTTCGCATCTCAGCCCAGAACTTTCTTCCCAGACTTCGGAGGGTGGATGGATCGATCATGGGCATTGCCGCCGTTTCGCCGCGGGTCACATTCTCTGGTCCAATCGTAAAAGATCGCGTTGCTTTCACAGAGTCATTGCAGTATCGCTACGAGCGCAACCCCGTATACAGCCTGCCGACGCCTCAACGTGATACCAAGTCTGAGAAGTTCGACTCCTACACACAAATTGACATCAACATCAGCAAGAGTCAGACTGCAACGGCTTCATTCGCAGTGTTTCCCGAAAAGTTCGACTACTACGGTCTGAACACCTTTACTCCCCAGGCGAGCACACCTGATTTTCACGAGAGTGGCTATCAGGCCTATCTGCAGCATCGCTACGTTACGGACTCCGGAGACCTGCTAACGTCACAGATAAGCTATAAGTCCTTGGGTGCGGACCTTTTCCCACGGTCCAGTGCGCCCTACCAACTGCTCACAGAAACGACCGAGGGCGGATTTTTTAATCGTCAACATCGCAATACTTCTCGAACCGAGTGGGAAGAGGTTTTCCGATCACACCCTCATCAGTTCCTTGGGACCCATCAGTTGAATGCGGGCCTCGCCTTCTCGCACAGCTCTTACGAAGGTCGGCAGACCCTGTCCCCAGTAGAGATCATCGGTGTTGCGGGCTATTCGCTCACGGAAATTCAGTTCGGACCTGCATCCCACTTCAACATCGACAAGAACGAAATCGCGTGGTTCGCAGGAGACAAGTGGGCGGTCTCAAATCGGTTGACGCTTGACCTGGGTCTGCGCTTCGATCGCGACTCCATCACCGATTCGGTCAGCATCGCTCCACGCGCCGGCTTCGTTCTGGCGTTGACCAAAGATAACAACACACTGCTCAAAGGGGGCGCGGGTTTCTTCTATGACCGTGTGCCGCTAAACATTCCAACATTTGTTGACCTGCCTTCGCGGACAGTCGTCATGCGCGATCCGACAGGCCAGTCCCTTAGCTCGACAGCCTATTCGAATGTAATTTCGGATGGTTTGCGCACTCCACGCAGCACGGTGTGGAACCTCGAAGTGGATCGCCAAGTGACAAATAACTTCTTGGTGAGAGTTGGATATCAGCAGCGTAATACGGTCCGGTCGTACTTCGTCAATCCGATTGAATCGGATGGCGTCCTCTCCTTATCGAGCCGTGGAAGCAATTTGTACAAAGAGTTTCAGGTTGCGGGACGCTATCAGCTCCACCACAGCACGATTAACGCTTCTTACACGCGCTCAAAAGCCTATGGTGACCTGAACGATTTCAACCAGTTCTTCGGCAACGATCCGGTCGCAGTAATTCAGCCAAATCAGCGTGGGCGCTTGCCGTTCGATGCGCCGAACCGATTCCTGGCGTGGGCGGAGATTGCCGCGCCGTGGAAATTGACCTTCTCGCCTGTAGTCGACGTTCACACCGGATTTCCATATTCCACGATCAATCAGTATCGAGAATTCGTCGGACCCAGAAACGAATCACGTTTCCCGCGATTCGTCTCGACGGACCTGCAGGTCTTGCGACGGATCCAACTGCCTTTCAAAGAGAAGCATGCGAAAGTCGGGTTCGGCGTGTTCAACGTCTTTAACCGCGCCAATTATCGGGACGTGCAGAACAATCTCGACAGCGATCGCTTTGGCCAATTCTTCAACGGCGCAGCACGGACCTTTCACGGCAAATTCGTATTGGAGTTTTGAATATGAAACTGACCATCAAGAAAGTCTTTTCGAGCCTAACGTTTCTTTTGTTAGTAGCCCTTGCGCCAGCGCAGGCAAGTGCCCCACTTCCTTCAGCAGAGGATATTGTCGCGAAGATGATGCAGTTTGACGCTCAACGACAATCCGAGCTGACCGGATACACGGCGACTCGCCGCTACGTCGCCGTGAATAAGAAGCGCCGCGCCGAAATGCTCGTGCGTGTCTCCTGTGACAGCAACGGTACTAAGCAGTTCAGCGTTGTTTCCGAAGAGGGTTCAGGTGCAATTCGCAAGCACGTGTTTCAGAAGCTGCTGAGCGAAGAGACGGAAGCGTCCCGCCGAGGCACACGCAACGGCACGCGTCTCACTCCCGCTAATTACGACTTCCGCGTTGCTGGTAAAGAAGCTCTTCAAACTGGAGCAGCATACGTGCTTGAGGTTGCGCCAAAAACGCCAAACAAGTATTTGATCACCGGCAAGATTTGGGTTGACGCCACCGACTATTCGATCGTTCGAATTGAAGGCCAGCCCGCACGCAATCCTTCCTTCTGGGTGCACAGCGTTCATTTCGTCCACACTTATCAAAAGGTCGGGCCATTCTGGTTTGCATCTTCAACCGATACTACAAGTCAGATTCGGGTCTTTGGGGACTCGGAACTCACAATCGAAAATGTCGATTACAAGTTGAATCCACCGCATAAATCAAACACCACTTCCATTGAACAGGATAGCGATGCGAGGCCGGCGCGATGAAAAAGGCAGAAATGGCAGTCGCATTTGTCGCAGTTACTCTCTTCGCTTGGGTCCTCGCCCACGTTGGTTTCGCGTCACTCGTGCCGCAATTGAAGGCGCTGCGAATTGCCCTGCCAATAGTTCTGGGACTAAGCCTTCTGCGCCTGCTCCTGCAAAGCATCTCATGGTCGGCGTCCCTGCAAGGTGAGAGCGTTAACGTTGACATTTCGAGATTGGCAGCAATTCGCTTAGCTGGCCAATCCATGGGATATCTCACGGTTCTCGGGCCGGTGATTTCCGAGCCCATGAAGATCAAGCTGCTCGGGACTTCCGCCCAACCAACGATCACGGCCACGTTCCTCGACAATGGCGTCTACTGGTTCACTTCCGCATTGCTCGCGATCTGTGGAATTGTGAGTCTTCCCTTCGTGAGAGCTCAAGGCACGGCTTACCACCTGATCCCCACCGTCCTCGTGCTTGCTCTGATGGTCTTTCTTATTACCCGTCGCAGGCCAGTCTTGTCCGGAGTAGTGAGTGGACTAGGAAAACGAGCTCCGTCTTGGCTCGTACGCGCAGAAGACTTCGAATCGTCGATCCGCAATTATCGGTTCAATCAGCCTGCTCTGGTCAGCCGAATGTTCTGGATCGATGTCGCGTGTCAGGCGCTGGTTGCTTCCGAAGTGGGGGTCGTCTTGTGGTCACTTGGCCTGACAATTCATTTCTTCACAATTCTGGCCATTGAAGGCGTGACACGCGGACTAAAGATACTTAGTGGATGGATCCCTGCACGGCTGGGGTCTGACGAGGGTGGCGCAATCTCCGCGTTTGCTTTAACGGGTCTCTCACCAATGCTCGGTCTTGCCTTGGCTCTAACTCGCCGCGTACGCGATCTCCTCTGGGCTTTCATCGGAATCGTTTGGCTCGTCTGGAATTCCCGTAGAACGAGACGCTCGGAGAATACGGCAATACCAATCCCAACCATATTTGCGAAGGAGACTCTCTCATGAAGGCGGTGATATCCATCTCAGAACTTGGTGGCCTCGTAAGCGGGCAGCAAGCAACGAAAATGCTCATGAGGCCCATTGCCGGAGTTCCACTTCTGATACGAACTGTATTGACTGCGGTGCGAGCCGGGGCAAGCGAAGTTCTGTTGGTTGTTCCAACGGCAATCAGCGAACTGTCATTGCAAAAATTCCTCGAAAGAATCTCACAACGAGGAATACGGATCGAAGCTATTCAGATTAGCGATTTCGATCCGCAGAGATACACGAGCTGGATCGCCCTGAAGGGGCATTTGAAAGATGAGTTCCTGTGGCTGCCATGGAACTGGGTTACAACCAAGAACCTCATCTCCAAGTTGCCGCTGGTCGTCGAGTCCGTCGACTGGACTAAAGCCGCATACACGACATTGCCTGAAGTAGACCGTGACCGGGCATCCTCAGCCCTCTCCCCGAGGAGTGCAGGAGGCGTTGCGGTCACGTCGTCAGCGACCGTTGTGGCTGCTGAACGATTTCTAGTTGCGAATTCGGGAAAAGTTTCGGACGGCATCCATACATCTTTCAATCGACGGCTTTGCCGTCCATTCGTAAGACTACTTTCTCACACAGCCATTACTCCCAACGCCGTCACGTTCGGCGGAGTCGTGGTCTCCATTCTGTCGGCAATCGCTTTCGCGCGCGGGACGTACCTCTGGTCAGTGTTTGGCGCCCTCCTTTTCTACATTGCCGGTCTGTTCGACGAAATGGATGGAATGCTGGCGCGAGTCAAGTTCGCAGAATCGCCAAGCGGGACATGGATTGAGGGAATGGCCGATGGACTCAGCTACCTTCTCCTTTTTAGCGGAATCACGATAGGCCTGCGCCAACAGTACGGCGGCACTGCCGTTTCGATGGGCATCGCCCTTCTGATCGGCTTGGTTCTTGCGTTGATCGCCACATCGTTCCAGCGTCGCCGCGCGACCACACCCGATCGACCGAATGAGTACCTTGGCCGTTTCTACCAACTGCTCGAGAAGGATTCGGGAAACTGGATTTCCCGCGTCGTCAGACAGGTGCAGGCGTTCCAAAGAAGAGGAGTATTGATCCACTACATCGTCATTTTCACCGTGATCGGGGCGCTGCCGCTGGTCTTCGTGCTGGCAACACTCGGAGCTCACCTCACCTGGATCCTGACGCTGTATTTCAATCGACGGTTCTTTTCCCAGTCATCTCGCTCAGAAGTACAACCCACAGTCAGTAAGCTAAAGGAGGCATTATGAAAGCGGTAATCTTGGCTGCCGGACAGGGCACAAGGATTCGGTCTGTACATGGCGAACGTCCAAAGTGCTTGATTAAAGTTGACAACAGCACGATCCTCGATCATCAGCTCGACGCATTAGCCGATGTAGGAATCAATGACGTGGCAATCGTTGTTGGCTACGAGAAGGAACAGATTATCAATCACGTAAAGAGTCGGAATCGGAGCTACATGCAGCGGATTCACCTCATCGAGAATCCGGCGTTTGCAATCACGAACAATATCTATTCGCTTTGGGTCGCACTCGAGTGGGTCCGCGGCGACAGCTTCATCGTGCTTAATGCTGACGTGATATTTGAAGCCGACGTTCTTGATATTGCAGTAGGTACAAACGCGCCAATTTCCATGATCGTTGATCCCTTGTGGCGGGATGAAACCATGAAGGTAATCATTCACGGTGGCCGCATCTTGCAAATGAGCAAAAGGATCTCGCGTGAGCATTTTAGCGGCACTTATATCGGCATTACTATTTTCTCGAAGGCGATTCAAGCACGATTCTTCCAAAAAATGGGTACGCTAATTTCCAGCGGCCGCGTGAATGACTTCTTTAATGTTGCTGTGCAGGAACTCGTCGATGAAGGCGTCCACGTTGGTTACACGAGCACCGATCGACTGGCTTGGGCAGAGATCGATGATCCAATGGACCTGAGTTTTGCACAACAAAACGTATTCCCTCAGCTTGCGCCTGCACAGCTTTGACCGTGTCGACGAACGAAATCATTGCCGAGTGTTTTGCGCCCAATCAATGGCTATCGTGGCCAAGCAGTTCCGTTCGCGTTTTGGACTGGAACATCGACCGAGGGTTAAAGCTATCGGAAATCATAGATTTCTTGGGCGAATCGGAGGCCGATATTTTCCTTCTTCAGGAGGTTGACATCAATGCCGAACGAACGCACCGTCTGAACATCGCTCAGGAGATCGCCCGTAAGTTGCACCTCAATTACGTTTTCGGACGCGAGTTTGTGGAATTGTCTCAGGGGTCGAAGACTAATCCGGCGTATCACGGACAAGCAACACTATCGCGATGGAAAATGTCGAAGTCGCGCATCATCCATTTTCAGCGGCAGTCCGATTTTTGGAAGCCGCGCTGGTTTAAGCCGAATCTGCAAACATTTCAGGAGCGTCTCGGCGGAAGGATCGCCCTCGTGTCGGAGATCGACATTCAGGGCTTACGCGTAGTGACCTATAACCTGCACCTGGAGAGCCGGTCCGACGACGAACTACGGCTGGCTCAGTTGGTTGAGGTCTTGCACGATGCTGCGGCTTACGATACGGCGCGTCCGCTCATTCTGGCAGGCGATCTCAATTTGAACGCGTCGACACCCCGCGTA
>Ga0070671_100004022_pt1 | contig 11590 bp, 16 predicted proteins | sample KBSS73metaG_FD_65341 | JGI IMG/M metagenome (GOLD analysis project Ga0070671, IMG submission 65341) | Switchgrass rhizosphere microbial communities from Kellogg Biological Station, Michigan, USA - KBS S7-3 metaG | ecosystem: Host-associated > Plants > Roots > Rhizosphere > Soil ...
CTCCGCGCCCATGTGTGTCTCCGATCGGGCCGGATATCCCGATATCGGCGCATATCTTTATCGGTCGGCTTATATCGGAGGCGATAATGCCACGTCGGAATAGTCCTTATGGTGGTAAATATCCCGCCCAGCGCCGGGCGCTATTAGGGCAGCGCTGCCATATCTGCGGATATCTCGGCGCTGATAGTGCCGACCATATCCCGTCGCTTTATGAGCATCGGCATATCAATGGCTCGGGTTGCTGTGTGCTGCGGCCGGCGCACCTGCGCTGCAACCTGCGCCGCGGTGGCTGGCGGGCGGCGACCAAGGTGCGCGACCTGCGCCGGCGGTCGCGGTGATCGCTGACCTGCTCGAGCCGCGCATCGGTACGCGCCGGCACCGCAAGACGCTGACGCTCGGCCCGGTCGTCGCCGAGGTCGCCGACCAGCTCGGCATGCCGTTCTTCGCTTGGCAGCGTCACCGCGCCGACGTGTCCTACGAGCTCGAGCCCTGCCCGGCCGGGGTGCGCCTCGCCGCGGGTACGGCGCTGACGATCGCCGGGCGCCAGACCGGCAAGACCGCGGCGGTGACGGCCGACGTGGCGTTCCGCTGCCTGGCCCCCGAGCTGCCTGCGGTGGCCGCTGCGGTGGGGCATCCGGTCGGTGCGCAGCATGTCGCGTTCACCGCCCAGGACCGCATCGGGGCCCTCGGGCGGTGGTATGAGCACGTCGAGATGATCATGGGCTCGCCGCTCGGCGAACGGGTGGCCAAGGTGGTGCGTAAGAACGGCGAGGAGTGCGTGCACTGGTGCAACGGGTCCAAGTACCGGGTCGTGACGCCGTCCAAGACCGGCGCCCGTGGCCTGTCGCTCGACGTGGTCGTGATCGACGAGGCGTTGGCGCATGAGCCGTGGCTGCTCGACGCGATCGCGCCGACGATGGCGCAGCGCGACGGGGCCACGGCGTCGTTCGGGGCGCAGCTGGTGATCGTGTCGAACGCCGGTGACGAGACCGCCGAGCTACTCAACGCCCAACGCGAGATCGGCCGGCGCGCCGTCGCCGAGGATGACCGCCACCGCGTCCACCTCGAGTGGTCGTGCGCCGATGACGCCGACCCGCTCGACCCGGCCGTGTGGGCGCAGACGATCCCGACGCTCGACCGCCCCGACGGCCTGTCTAGCGCGTTCCTGGCCCGTCAGGCCGAGACGATGGGCACCGACGCGTTCGCCCGCGAGTACCTGTGTCGCACGGTGTGGTCGCAGAACCGGCGGGTGATCGCCCCCGATGCGTGGGCCGACCTGCCGCACATCGTCCTGCACCCGTCGCCGCAGGCCGTCCTGGCCGTCGAGGTGGCCCCCGACCGGTCGTCCGCGGTGGTCGTGGCCGCGTGCAAGGTCGGTGAGCACGTCGGCGTCGAGCTCGTCGACCAGCACCCGGGCGTGGACTGGATAGTCGAGCGTGTCGCCGAGCTCACGGCCCGGACACGCTGCCGGGTGGTCCTCGACCGGTACGGGCCTGCGTCACCGATCGGTGCGGTGCTCGAGCAGGCCGGCGTCAAGATCGTTCCGCTGGCGTCGCACGATGTGGCCGACGCGGCGGCCGCGCTGGTCGACGCGGTGACCGCCCGACGTGTCGGCCATGTCGGCGACATCCGTTTCCAGGACGCCATCTCGGTGCTCGGGCGGCGCCAGCGCGGTGACCGGTGGGTGTTCGACCGCCACGGCGGGGACATCTCGGCGATCGTCGCCGCGTCGCTGGCGTTCTGGCTGGCCGACACGAAACCGACCCGTATACCGGCCATCCATTGACCGGTTTCGTACAGTGGTGGTAATGGGCAAGTCGAAGACCGAGACGCGTTCGTTCGACGAGACGCCCAACAGCAACCCGCCCGGCGTCCCACCGGCGACCGTCGGTCAACCGGACTACACGCCCGGTGACCCGCACGGGCTGGAGTTCATCGAGGCCGACGGGCCGCCACCGCGGGGACCGACGGTGTTCTCTGCGTCGCCGTGGTCGGGATGGCCGGCCGAGTGGAACACCCCGATCCTCGGCCAGTACAACAACCTCGTCGACACGGCCTGGGCGTGCCTGGACCGCAACTCGGCGATCATCTCGACGATGCCGCCGTACGCCACCCGGGCCCGCGCCCCGATCGATCCGCCGGCGTGGCTGTCGAACCCGGACCCGGACCTGTACACGTCGTGGAACGAGTTCGCCAAGCAGCTGTGGTGGGACTTCCAGATGGGCGAGGCGTTCATCGTCTGCACTGCCCGTTACGCCGACGGGTGGCCGGCACGGTTCCATGTCGTCGAGCCGTGGCTGGTCGACGTCGAGATGGGCGGCGACGGCCGCCGCCAGTACCGCATCGGCTCGGTCGACCCGGGCGACGACCTGCTCCACATCCGCTACAAGTCGACGACGAGCTCGGCCCGCGGTGTCGGCCCGCTCGACGCCGGCCGCAGCCGGATGGTCGCCGCTGGACTGTTGCAGCGCTACGCCAACCGCGTCGTCGAGTCCGGCGGTGTCCCGTACTACGTGCTCAAACACGACGAGGAACTGACCGCCGAACAGGTCGCCAACCTGCAGGGCCAGTGGTGGCAGTCGCGGGTCAACAACCTCGGCCTGCCCGCGGTGCTGTCCGGTGGCGTCGAGCTCGAGGCGTTGCAGTTCAACCCGACGGACATGATGCTGCTCGAGCTGTCGCAGTACACCGAGGCGCGCATCGCCGTGCTCCTCGGCGTCCCCCCGTTCCTCGTCGGCCTCCCGTCGGGCGGCGACTCGTTGACCTACTCGACGACCGAGACGCTGTTCGACTACCACTGGCGCGCCGGGCTGCGCCCGCTGGTCGAACCGGTCGCCGCCGCCCTGTCCAGCTGGGCGCTGCCCGGCGGGCGGAACATCGAGTTGAACCGCGACGAGTACGTGCGCCCCGGCCCGTACGAACGTGCACAGACGTACGAAATCCTGATCCGCATCGGGGTGCTCACCGCGCAGGACGTGCAGCAGATCGAGCGGTTCGCCCTCGAAGGGCACGCATTCACACCGGCAGGAGCGATCTCATGAACGACCACGGCCCGATCGAGCTGCGGTCCGCCGCCATCGCGAACGTCGCCTACCCGGACAGGACCATCGACCTCGTCGCCGTCCCCTACGACGAGTGGACCGTCGTCGACTACCAAGGCCGGCTGATCGAAGAGTCCGTCGACCCGACCGCATTCGGGATGGTCCAGAACCGCGCCCGACGGTTCCTGGTCAACATGGAACATGACGCCGACCGCGTCGTCGGCAACGTCCGCGACCTGCGCTCTGCCAAGGGTCTGTTGGCCACGATCAAAATTCGCCGCACACCCGAAGGTGACCAGGCGCTTGACGACGCCGCCGACGGAATGCTCGGCGCCTCGATCGGCATGGCCGTCGGCACCACCGGCCAGACATGGGAGACCCGGTCGCGCCGGCGGATCACCAAAGCGTTCCTCGACCACATCGCGCTCACTTTCACCCCCGCGTACGCCGGCGCCGAGGTCCTCGAGGTCCGCACCGAACCGACCGTGCAGCACACCGAACCGGTCAGCGCCACACCGAACCTCGACCGCATCCTGGCCGAGCGCCGCGGAGCGTTGTATATTCCGGTCTGACGTAGACGACGACTACCACCCGACATGCCGGCAGTGCCGAGGCGGGTGAAGCGGGCCGCCGACCTACACGAACCGTCCACTTCGTGTGTAGGAGGCCCCCGCGATGGGTGCATCAGATGCCATGCTCGCCCGTTTGCAAGGCGAGCTCGATGAGCGCTGCCAGTTCCAAGAGGGTCTGATCGAGGCGGCACAAACCGCCGGCCGCGATCTCAACTCGAACGAGATGGAGCTCTACAACCGGGCTGCGTCGCGCATCGCCGAACTCGAAGCACAACTCGACCCGCTGCGCGAAGGCGCCCGCATCGCCCAGCAGTCACGGCAGAAGTCGGCCGAGATTCAGCAGCAGTACGCCAAGGCCCGCGGCGGCCCGGCCACGGTCGAATACCGCAGCGCGGGTGCCTACGTGGCTGACATGTACTACGCCCAACTCGGTGACGACCAGGCCCGCCAGCGCATGGACGTGTTCAACCGCGTTGCCGCTCACCAGACCACCGCGGACAACCCGGGCCTGCTGCCCGAAACGATCGTCTCGCCGCTCGTCAACTTCATCAGCGTCGCCCGCCCGCTCGTCAACACCATCGGTACAACCGATCTCGGATCAGGCGCCTGGTCCTACGCCCGGGTGACGCAGCACACCAGCGTCGCCAAGCAGGCCGGTGAGAAAACGGAACTGGCGTCGCGCAAGATGACCGTCACCAAGACGCCGCTGGGTGCCGACACGTTCGGCGGCTACGTCAACGTGTCCAAGCAGGACATCAACCGGTCGTCGCCGGCGATCCTGGACATGATCATCAACGACCTCGCCGAGCAGTACGCGATCGCCACCGAGCTCGAGACCGGCACGGTGCTGACCGGCGCGGCGACCGCCGGCCCGACGATCCCGACCGGCCCGGCAACGCCCGCGGTGGTCGCCTCGGCGATCTGGACCGCGGCCGGTTCCGTGTTCGCCGCCACCAAGGGGCAGGGCACGACCGTCGTCGCTGTCGCCCCGGACATGCTCGGCCTGATCGGGCCGATCTTCCCGCCGGTCAACCCGACCAACGGCTACTCGTCCGGGTTCTCCCTGCCGATGGGCCAGGGCGAGCAGGGTTCGATCGCCGGCCTGTCGATCGTCATGTCCGCCGGCCTCGCCGCCGGCACGATCCTGGTGTTCTCGACCGCCGCCGCGAAGACGTTCGAGTACCGCTACGGCAACCTGCAGGTCGTCGAGCCGTCGGTGTGGGGAGTGCAGGTCGGCTACGCCGGCGACTTCGACGCCGTCGTCATCGAGCCGACCGGCATTGTCAAGGTGACCAAGACCCCATGAGCGGCACGCAGTACGACGACCCGAACAGGGAGTCACTCGGCCTGCCGCCGATCTGGTCCGAGACGGGCGACAACGTGACCGACCCGCCGCCGATCGAAGGCCGCAAGACCAAGGCCAAGGACGACGAACCCGAGCCGAAGCCCGAGCCGAAGGCCGAGCAGCACAAGGACACGGCCAAGAAGTGACCGACGTCGCCCCGCCCGCGCTGAACGCCTGGGACGTCCAGGCGATCACCGACGCGGCGATGGCCGTGCTGCGCCTCGACCCAGCCGACACCGACGCCAGCCGGGTCGCCGACGCAGCACTCGAGGCGACCCTGCGGCTCGACTTGGAGCTCGACGCGGTCGACCCGATCGACACGGCCGGCGACCCGCTGTACGAGGGCCCGGCCGTCTCGCTCGCCGTTGCCTTGTACCGCGACAAGGACGCGGCGACGGGGATCAACGCGTCGCTCACCCCAGACCGCTTCGAGCCCGTCGGCGGCGACCCGACGGCCCGGGTCCGCAAGTCGATCGTCAAGCTCAAAGTTCGGTTCGGTTGTGGCTGACGCCTCGCGCATCTCCGAGGCCCGCACAGGGCTCTACGAGGCCCTCACAGCGGCGATCGCGGCGACCTGGCGTGTCCACCGCACCCCGCCCGTCAACCCCGCTGCGCCGTGCGTGTGGATCGGCCCCTACGTGCAGAACATGAACGGTCCGAGCATCACCATCTCGTTCCCCGTCGTGGCGATCTACGACGGCGCCGACCACCGCCAGGTCGACGCACTCGACGACCTCGGCGCCAAGCTGTCCGACGCCATCTGGCGGGCCAAGGGCCGGCCCATCCGGTCGTTCTCCTCGAGCATCGACGTCGGCGGCCCGTCGCTGCGCGCCGTCGAGTACCAAGCCGACTTCACCGTGCAGGGCGTCACCCTGTGCACCCCGCTCCTCCAGGAGGCAGTCTGATGTCCGAGCCGTCCATCCTCCGCATCCCCGTCGGCGAGGTCGGCGGCTTCGGTCTCGCCCTCGTCGACCGCGCTGCGCTCGGCTACGACGACGCCTGGCAAGCGCCGATGGGCGCCGTGCTGCCGACCGTCGCGCAAGACGACTACAACGCCGGTTCGACGACGTGGACGTGTCAGCTCAGCGCCTGTTCGCTAACGGCCAGCCCGAATGTGACAACAACTGACCGCGTTGGCACGATGTGCCTCCCGCCGGGCAATACGACCACGGTTGGCGAGGACACGTTCGCCCTCGAGATCGGTGGATTTCAGGACCACAAGGAAGCCCAGGGCCTCGCTGCCTTCTTGTATGCCAACAGGACCAAGGAGGCCTTCTTCTACTTTTCGGCCGACGGCCCAGACGGCGCCCCGCGGGCGATCGGCCGATGCCGGCTGACCACGATGATCTTCGGTGGCGACGCCTGGACCGACCTGACGTTCACCGGTCTGAGCCTGCCGATCATGCGAGCTCCCGACATCGAGTTCGGCTCTGGGGCGACGACGACCATCGTCCTCGGTGCCGGCGCTCCCGTGGTGCCGTGACCGATGGCCAGCGTTCGTATCTGATCAACCTGCTGCGAGTCGGCAGGGCGACCCTGTACGCCCTCGACCGCGCCATCCGCTACGAGTCCCGACCGCGGCGACTCGGTGCGCTGGCCGCCGAACGCGACGCGGTACGCGCCGACGTGACCCGCCTCGAGACGGTGCTGGGGGTGTGAGATGGCCGACGACCTCAACGACATGGTCCGCAAACTCGACGACCTCGCCCGTTCGCTGGAGGACCCCAAGGTCAACCGCGCCGTAGCGGACCTCGGCCGCCGTGACATCCTCGCCGAGCTCGACGCCGACCTGCCCGGCCGCCGGTTCCGGCGGTGGGGTGTGACGATGGACGTGCGCGTCGACGGCGCCAGCCCGGCACGGATCAGCGGTACCCCGGTGGCACCGTGGAAGGTGCTCGACGTCGGCCGTTCACCCGGCAGCAACGGCAACGTGTCGTGGGGCGCCACCCGCGGCAAGGGCACATGGAAGGACGGGTCCGAGAAGGTCGCCGACGAGTCACCGAAGCGGGTCGACGACGAGGTCCGCACCATCCTCCACAGGATCTACTGACATGGCTTTCCGCGAGGTCGTCGAAATCTTCATCGACACCAAGGTCGACAGCGCCAAGTCGGCGTTCGCCAGCCTGAAGCAGTCGATCGGTGAGGCCGAGGGGGCGTCCGGCAAGTTCAAGGCCGCGGCGTCGGGCATCGGCGACGCCATCGGCGGGGTGCTCTCGTCGCCGGCCGGTCTCGCCGCGGCGGGAACGGCGATCGTCGGGTTCGCCACCAAGTCGGTGATCGCGTTCCAGGACCTCGGTGTCGCCGTCGGCAAGTTCTCCGCTTCGACCGGCACCACCAGCGAGGAAGCGTCGCGGCTCGTCGAGGTGTTCGGCGACATCGGCGTCGCCCCGGAGACCGCGGCGGCGTCGATCGCCCGGATGTCCAAGACGCTGGACACCAACTCCGAATCACTCGCCAAGTACGGCATCGAGGCCGTCAAGGCCGCCGACGGCACGACCGACGTCAATGAGACGTTCATCGCCGCGGTCGACGCGATCTCCAAGATCAAGGACCCGACCAAGCAGGCCGCCGCGGCGCAGGCCACGTTCGGCAAGTCGTGGCAGGAGATGTCCGAAATCGTCACCGGCGGCGCCCCGGCGCTACGCAAGTCGCTCGACTCGGTGTCCGACGCCAAGGTCCTCAGCGATGATGACGTGTCGACGGCCTACGACCTGCGCGACGCCCTGGATGACCTCAAGGGCGTCGGCGAGGACCTGGCGATCACCCTCGGCAAGAACCTCGCCCCAGCCATCGCCGACGTCGTCAAGGGGATCACCCCACTCCTCGCAGGACTCGGGAAGCTGCAGAACGTCAAGATCGACGGCACCTCGATCCTGACGGCCGGTGCCATCACGATCTTCAAGGACGCCGTCTCTACGACCGCCGAGCTGAAGGGCAGCATCGACGAGACAGCCGGGGCGATCAAGAAATCCGGCGCAGCGTCGGACGAGGCGACGCCGTCGATCGACGACTACGCCAAGGCCCAAAAGGAGCTCGAGAAGAAGACGCAGGACGCCGTCAAGGCCCTGCAGGACGAGGCCAAGCAGCTCGCCGAGCAGTCCGCAACGTTCACCACCGCGGCCGACGACCAGATCGCCTACAACGAGTCGCTCGAAAAGTTCAACGAGTTGAACAAGGACAACAAGGCGACGACCGACGAGGTGCGCGACGCGGCGATCGCCTCGGCCAAGGCGCACCAGCAGCTGTACGTGTCGATGACCGAGGCGTCGGGGGCGACGGCGACCGCGACGGGCAAGATCGACGCGCAGAACAGCGCTCTGCTGGCCACCGCGTCAACCGCCAAGGGCGAAGCGAAGAACGCGATCATCGACTACATCGTCGCCGTCAACGGCATCCCTCCGGAGAAGGCGACGGCGATCCGGGCGGCGATCGCTGCCGGCGATCTGGACGAGGCCAAGCGACTCCTCGACGAGGCCTCGGCGTCGCGTGACGCGGCGATCGTCGCCGACGCCAAGACCGCCCAGGCCGACAAGGACCTCGACGCCCTCGCCAACAAGCGGCGCGTCGCCGAGATCGAGGCGTTCGTCAAGCAGTCCGGTTCGGGGTGGTATCTGCTCGGCCAGCAGACCACCAGCCGCAGTGCGCCGACGGTCAACAACACGTTCAACGTGACGGTGCCGCGCATCCCCAACGCCCGCGAGCTGGCCCGGGTCAACGCACAGTGGGCGCGAGTCAATGGCAGGCGTTGACCGATGGCACCAAGCCCGATCTTCGACCAGGGGCCGTACGACGCGGCGAGCTACGACGCGGCGAACCCGGCCACATGGCCGCAGTTCCAGCCGCCCGCCGTCGCCTACCAGCCGGGGATGTGGTGGACGGCGACGAGCTCGGGGGCGGTCGACGGTGAGCACGCCGACGTCGGCGACTACATCTTCGTGCACTACCTGGCGCGCACCTACGGCCAGTTCAACTACGGCGACGGCACCTACGGCGACAACCCGCACGGCAACTGGCCGATCGAGTCGGTCGGGTTCACCGTGTGGGATTCGACCGTCCCACCGCGGCTGCAGCCACCGTTCCCGTATGCCGGCTGCGCATTCGACGACGAGCGGTTCCCCGGCTGGCGCATCGTCGTCGACTCACTGTTCAACTACACGCTCTCACGCACCTACGGGCAGCTCACCTACGGCGAGGGTGTCTACGGCGACATCGGCGCCGCCGCCACGCCGGGGTGGGCCGACATCACCCGACCGGTGTTCCAGGTCGACGTCAACGTCGGTACCGACAACGGCGCCCCGGCGGTCGACGTGACCACGATCGCCGTCGAGATGTGGGACGACACCGGCGCATGGTTCGACATCGCCGAGCCCGCCTACTACTTCCAGCCGTTCGTCGGCGACCCGATCCGCGTCGGGTTCCTCGACCCGGCGCTCGAGTACCACCCGATCTGCGTCGGGATCATCGAGACGATCCGCGACGAGCACGACACGCTGCCGCGCTATGTGTCGGTCGAGGCGTTCGGCAACGACATGGACCTGGCCAACGATCACCTGTACTGGCAGCGTCCGGCCGAGCCTGCCTCGACCCGGTTCGCTGCGCTGATGGTCGCCGGCGGGTGGCGGTTCGGCAACGGGGCGCTCGTGTTCCCGGGCGACGCCCCACTGCACGCCGACCTGCAACCGATCGACATTGTCACCCGCACCGAGATCGACCGGACGGTGATGTCGGCCGGCTGGTTCTTCGACACCACCGCATGGGGCGAACCGCGCCTGCGCGAGTGGCCGCACACCCCGACCGGGACGTCGCTCGAGGTCGTCGACTGCCGCCACGAGACCACCCCGCCCGAGGCGCTGCAGTCGCACAGGATCGCGTTCGGGGCTGACATGTCGCAACTGCTCAACGTCGTGTCGCTGTCCAACCAGGACGACCCGCAACTGATCATCACCGCCACAGAGGAGCAGTCGATCGCCCGGTTCGGGCGCCGCTCCAAGGCGATGGGGTTCCCGATGTCCGGGCTGGCGTTCGCCGACTCGGCCGACGCCGCGGCGCTCGCCGTGCGCTACGCGAACCGGTGGGCGTACGTCGTGCGCCAGGTGTCGTCGTTCGACGCCGACACCGATCTCGAGGCCGGGTGGCTCGCCGAGCTCGTCGACCTTGACACCGGGCGAGCCGTCACCGTGACCCGCAACGAAATCCGCCCACTCGTGATGGACGCCGTCATCGTCGGCTACGAGCACCGCATCACCCCCAAGCGGATCGAGTCGTCGATCGAACTCGCCACCGTGACGACGAGCCAATGAGGACGCCATGACCACCGTCACCATCGACACCATCCCGCAACCCGCTGGCACGCCGGGCCCTGCTGGTCCTGCTGGCGCAACCGGGCCGCAAGGACCGCCAGGCGCAACCGGAGCGCAAGGTGCTACCGGCCCACAAGGCGTCAAAGGTGACACCGGGGCGACAGGCGCCGCCTCGACCGTGCCAGGGCCGACCGGCCCCGCAGGCGCGACCGGCGCAACAGGCCCCCAAGGACCAGCCGGCCCCACAGGCCCCACCGGCGCGACCGGCCCGCAAGGCCCCAAGGGCGACGCCGCGACCGGGCAAGTCAACTACGGCGGCGGCATCGTGAACACGAGTGAGATGGAGATCTGATCATGGCTTGGCCCCCGCCGGTACTGCCGGTCAACCGCACGAACGCGACGCCGCAGCTCGACACGCACGCCGCGGACCACAACGCACATGCCCTGGCGATCAACGACATCGTCGCCCGGTTGAGCCCCCCCGTACGGATCGCCGGCGGCAACGCCTACCAGCCGTCGACGCCGCTCGTGTCCGGGTCGACGATCATGGCAACAACCCCACCGGTCGTCGCGTACGACACAAGCATTTGGATCAGCGCGTCCGGGTGGGTCGGTTCCGACGCCGGGGCCGTCGACGGGATGACGTTGCGTGTGGTCGGCGGCACGCCGCGGATCTCGCCGAACGCCCCCTCGGCACCGGCGAACCGTTCGGGGACCGCGACCGTCCACCATGTGTTCGCCGTGCCCGCCAGCACGTCGGCAGCGTTCTCGTTCTCCGTTTCGTGGATCGGTTCGACCGGTGGGACGACATTCGTTCAAGCCGACATGATCTGGCACCAATTCCGACTCTGAAAGCAGGAACCGACATGAGTTTCAACACCATCGCCCAATGTGCGATCGACCCGGTGTTCGGGCGGCGGACGTCCGCCGCCTACGCATCGGAGGGCGTCGTCGAAGCCGACCGGGCCTGGCAGGCGATGCATTGGGCGATCGCCGCCGACCCGTCCGTCGCCGCCCCGTACGAGTCGGCCGTCCTGTCGGAGAACCCGGACCCGGGCGGCGACGAATCCGTCGTCACCGACGGCATGCTCACCGCCGCCGTCCAAGCCCACCCGTTCACCGAAACGTGAGCAACTTCGGCGACGTCGACCGGGAGGACGCCTACGACGCGTCCGACCCGATCCCGACGCGGCTGTTCATCATCGGCGAGATCATCGTCGCGCTCGAGCGCGAGCCCGACCCGGACCGCCGCCAGCTGCGCCGCGACGGGGTGGTGCGCCTGTTGAACGCCCTGACCGGCGAGGTTGCTACCGGTGGGCAGTAGGTACCTGA
>Ga0070671_100004026_pt1 | contig 11580 bp, 10 predicted proteins | sample KBSS73metaG_FD_65341 | JGI IMG/M metagenome (GOLD analysis project Ga0070671, IMG submission 65341) | Switchgrass rhizosphere microbial communities from Kellogg Biological Station, Michigan, USA - KBS S7-3 metaG | ecosystem: Host-associated > Plants > Roots > Rhizosphere > Soil ...
CCCGAGACCGGCGCCGCCGATTGGGTGATGCCCGAAACCGTTGCGGTCACCGCCATCACCAAAGGCTTCCTGGCCACCAAGGCGGTCGTGCTGCGCAACAGCCTGCGCACCGGACTCGGGTTGGCGCTCGCCGTTGCGGTGACCCACATCTTCCCGGTGGAACACGGGTTCTGGGTGGTGCTCGGCGCGATGTCCGTATTGCGCAGCAGTGCGCTGACGACGGGAACGCGGGTGGTGAGGGCGGTGGCGGGCACGGCGGTCGGGTTCGTACTGGGCGCGGTGGTCATCGAGTTGCTCGGCCTGGACCCCGTTGTGCTGTGGATGCTTCTGCCGATCGTCGCGTTCGGCTCGGCCTACGTGCCGGAGGTGTACTCGTTCGTCGCAGGGCAGGCCGCGTTCACGATGATGGTGCTGATCAACTTCAACCTGATCGTTCCGACGGGCTGGAAGGTGGGGCTGATCCGGGTCGAGGATGTCGTCGTCGGCGCATTGGTGGGCATCGTGGTTTCGGTGTTGCTGTGGCCGCGAGGCGCCTCGTCCGCGGTGTCGAAGGCGGTTGAGGAGGCTCGCGCGGTCGGCGCAAAGTTCTTGAAGGAGGCTGTGTTACGGGTGACCCGCGGCGCCTCCGAAGACGCGACCGATCGGGTGATCGCGCTCAGCCATCAAGGGCTGCAGGCGTCTCGCACCGTGGATGATGCTGTGCGGCAATACCTTTCGGAGAACGGCGGGACGACCGAGCTGCGCGGGCCGGTGGTCAGGGCCGCCAACCGGGCGGTTCGCGTGCGCGCCGCGGCAGAACTGATCGCCGACGTCGTGCCACCGCCGCTTGGGCCGTACCCCCGGACCCGCGAGGTACTCGAGGCCCACACCTCAGCGATCTGTGCGCGTCTGACCGGCGATCCGCGCCGCAAGCTCGAGTCGATCAGCGACGACTTCGTGCTCGCGTTGCGCGCCGACGCCACCGGAGACGAACTCGCGATTTCTGCGGCGTTGCCGTTGACCGCCGTGGCCGCGCACCTCGGCGAGCTCGAACTGCTCTACGCGCAACCGGTAGCGTCAGCCGGATGAGCGACGTCGTCGTGCTCGGCTCGGGTTTCGCCGGCCTGTGGGCGGCGCTCGGCGCCGCGCGGCGACTCGACGAACTCGGTGCCACCGACGTCGCGATCACCGTGTTGAGTTCGCAGCCGTACCACGACATCCGGGTGCGCAACTACGAGGCGGACCTGACGCCGTGCCGCATTCCGCTGACCGACGTGCTCGATCCCGTCGGCGTGGAACACCTCACCGCGGACGTGACGGCCATCGACCCGGCGTCGCACACCGTGACGAGTTCTGCCGGCCCTCACACCTACGACCGCCTCGTGGTCGCGCTGGGTAGCCAAGTGGTAAAGCCCGACATCCCTGGACTGAAGGAATTCGGCTTCGATGTGGACACCTACGACGGCGCGCTGCGGCTGCAGCGGCATCTGGCCGGGCTCGCCCGCAGTGCCGCAACGACTTCCGCAAGCACCGCGGTCGTCGTCGGCGCCGGATTGACAGGCATCGAGACCGCCTGCGAACTGCCGTCACGGCTGGCGTCGCTGTTCCCCGACACCGCGCCGCGGGTCGTCCTCGTCGACCGCAACCCGCACGTCGGGTCAGACATGGGCGCATCGGCCCGACCGGTGATCGAGGCGGCGCTCGACACGCTCGGGGTGCAGACCCGGCTCGGAGTCGGCGTCACCGCGGTCGACGCGGACGGGGTGACACTGTCGACCGGCGAAGTGCTGCCCACGTCGACCGTGGTGTGGTGTGCGGGCATGCGGGCCAATCCGTTGACCGCCGACCTCGGTGTGCCACGTGATCGGCTCGGCCGCCTCCCGGTCGACGACTATCTGCGCGTCATCAGCGTGGCGGACATATTCGCCGCAGGTGACGTCGCCTCCGCGCGAATGGACGACGCGCACCTGTCGGTGATGTCCTGCCAGCACGGCAGGCCGATGGGCCGGTACGCCGGCTACAACGTGATCAGCGATCTGCTCGACGAACCGCTGCTATCACTTCGAATCCCTTGGTATGTAACAGTTTTGGACCTGGGGCCCGCCGGTGCCGTGTACACCGAGGGCTGGGATCGCCACGTCGTCGCCAGCGGGGCCGAAGCCAAGGCCACCAAGATGACCATCAACGGTCGGCGAATCTATCCGCCGCTCAACGGCGACCGTGACGCGATCCTGGCCGCCGCCGCGCCAACACTGCAGACGCGGCCAAGCGCCGAGGGCTAGCCGGGCTCACATCCGCGAATAGCGGCTCAGCGCAAAGCTGTAGCAGCCATATGCGGCAAATCCCAACGCCGCGCACAGAACCAGCACGGTGCCGTTGGGCCCGTGCCCGAGTGTCTTCACCGCACCGTCGAGTCCGGTCGCTTTTGACGGGTCGGCTCGCACCGCCGCGACGATGACCAGAGCGCCAGCACCGGCGAGCACAAGACCTTCAGCGACATAGCCGAACACGCCGAGCGCGGTGACGACAGTGCCCGGTGAGACCTTGAGGTCATCGCAGAACCTGCGCGATGCGCCCTTGAACGCGAAGTAACACCCGATTGCGAGGATGACGACGCCGACAGCCACGAGCATGGCCTTGCCTTCTGTCGATCGCATCAGTCGTGCGCTGAGTCCCGCGTTCTCGGCCGCACCGGACTTGCGCCTGCCCAGCGCGAATTGCACGGCGGTGACGCCCACGGCGGTGTACACGACGGCGAGGCCGAGCGCCTTGAGCCGATTCGGCCATCGGAAGTCTTTCGGATCGGCCCGACGGCCGCGGTGCTCGCCGGGGTGTAAGCCCAGGATGGTTTCGGCGATGCGCCACAACGTCAACGGAATCAAGGCGACTGTGGTAGCCCACAACGCGACGTTGCCTCCGGCGGTCATCGCGACGGTCCGCAGCGCGCCCGTCTGGTCGGCGTCGCCGCCGGAGCCCAACGCGATCCGGACGATGAGGTAGGCGATCAACAGATGCATCAGCCCACTGATCACATAACCAACGCGGGCGGCGACATGCGCGAAGGGGTGATCGACGGCGGAGCGAACGACATCCGCCGGGCGGGCGGCGTGTGCCACGGACGGTCAGATCCCGGGGCTACATGCGGCGTCGGCGGGGGCGAAACGCGTCCTTGACCTTCTCGCCCGCGCCCTTGAGGTGCGACGCCCGTTCGTCGAACCTCCCCTGGGCTTCCAACTCGGGGTCGTTGGTAGCGCGGCCCATTGCCGCCTTGGCCTTGCCCCGCAGTTGATCCAACTTGTTCCTGGCTTTATCGGCACCACTCATAACCGGTGGTTACCCATTTCGGGCGACAACTAGCCCAGCGGCCGGTGCGGCATCAGCGCATTCGGCGGGATCGCGCCGAACTTGCCCGCCTGAAAGTCGTCCATCGCCTGGATCAGTTCGGCCTTGGAGTTCATCACGAACGGGCCGTACTGGACGACGGGCTCGCGAATCGGCCTGCCGCCCAAGATCAGAACCTCGAGCGCCGGCCTGCGCGACTCCTGGGTTTGGTCAGCGGTGACGCTGATCCGGTCGCCAGGGCCGAACACGGCCAGCTGACCTTGATTGATCGGATGGCCGACGGGGCCGACCGTGCCGCGGCCCGACAACACGTAGACCAACGCGTTGAAGTCCCGGTTCCACGGCAGACTCAGCCGTGCGCCAGGTTCAATCGTCGCGTGCGCCAAGGTGATTGGCGTGTGAGTGGCACCCGGACCCTGATTGCCGTCGACGTTACCGGCGATGATGCGGACCAGCGCGCCGCCGTCGTCCGACGACAGCAGCTTGACCTCGTTGCCCTCGATGGCCTGATACTTCGGCGCAGCGAACTTGTCCTTGCGCGGCAGGTTCACCCACAGCTGGATGCCGTGGAACACGCCGCCGGTCTCGACCAGTTCGACGGGCGGGGTTTCGATGTGCAGGATGCCCGACCCGGCCGTCATCCACTGGGTGGCACCGTCGGTGATCAGGCCGCCGCCGCCATGCGAGTCCTGATGCGCGAAACGGCCGTCGATCATGTAGGTGACGGTCTCGAAGCCGCGGTGCGGGTGCCAGTCGGTGCCCCTGGGCTCGCCCGGCTGGTACTCGATCTCGCCCATCTGGTCCATGTGGACGAACGGGTCGAGGTCGGCGGAGCTCACTCCGGCGAACGCGCGCACGACGGGGAAGCCTTCGCCCTCGTAGCCGTGGGGGCCGGTGGTGATGGAGCGCACCGGACGCTCGGTATCGCTCGGCACAGGCGTCGAGATGCGCGGAAGTGTGAGCGTGTCAGCGGTGATAGCAGGCATGCCTCGATTAACCGGACCGCAGTCCGATTAATTCCCGAGGGCGGCCAGCGCGGCGGCCCTGGCGTCGGCCGCGCTTGCGGCGCCGAGCACCGCGTCGGCCGCGTTCCGGCATTGCTGCAGCGTGACCTGGGCGAGCTTCGCGCCCACACCCTGGATCGCCGCGGCGGCGGCAGACAACGAGGTCACGCCGAGCCCGGTCAGCACGCATGCCAACAGCGGGTCCGCGGCCGCCTCACCGCACACCCCTACGGGCTTGCCCGCCTTGGCGCCTGCCCGCACCGCCATGGCGACCAGCGCCAGCACCGCCGGCTGCCACGGATCGGTCAGCGTGGCGAGGTCGGCCGACATCCGGTCGGCGGCCATCGTGTACTGGGCCAGGTCGTTGGTCCCGATCGACAGGAAGTCAACGTGGTCGAGGATCCGGTCGGCCAACAGGGCGGCGGCAGGCACCTCGATCATCACCCCGGCCGTCAAGCCGTGCGAACGTGCCTTGGCGGCAAAGCTTTCCGCTTCCTGCGCGGTGGCGATCATCGGGGCCATCACCCACGGCTGGTTACCGGTGCGCTGTGCCGCCGCCGCGATGGCCTGCAGTTGGCGGTCAAGCAGCCCCGGGTTGCGTTCGGCGATTCGGATGCCGCGCACCCCGAGCGCGGGGTTGGCCTCGTCGGGATGGCCAACGAATTTCAACGGCTTGTCCGACCCGGCGTCCAGCGTGCGGATCACCACCTTACGACCCGAAAACGCCTGTAACACTTCGGCATAGATCTCGGCCTGCTCGTCGACGGTGGGCTCGGTGTCCCGATTGAGAAAGCACAGTTCGGTGCGGAACAGCCCAACGCCCTCGGCCGGCGTCTGCGTCGCGGCGCGGGCCGCGGCACCGTCTTGCACGTTGGCCAGAACCGTGACGGCGTGCCCATCGGCGGTGGCGCCGGGACCCGACCAGTGCGCCGCGCGTTCGGCCTCGCGCTGCGCAGCGCCGACGGCCTCGCTGGCGGCGGTGTGATCCGGTGACACCGTCACCGTGCCACGGGTACCGTCGACGAGGACCATGGTTCCCGCCGTGACGTCGTCGAGACCGTCGACGGCGACGACACACGGGATGCCAAGCTGCCGGGCGATGATCGCGGTGTGGCTCGTCGGTCCGCCCAGCGTCGTGGCAAGGGCGACAACAAGATTCGGATCGAGACCCGCGGTGTCGGCGGGCGCGAGGTCCTCCGCGCACAAGATCGACGGAAGGTCGGGCAGGGGCACGCCGGGCTCCGGCAGGCCGGACAGTTCGGCGATGACCCGGTCGCGGATGTCGCGCAGATCGGTGACGCGCTCAGCCATCAGGCCGCCGAGTTGGGTGAACATGTCGACGAACTGCTCGACCGCTGCGACCACCGCCGAGACCGCAGGCGTGCCCTCCTTGATTCGCTTCTCCGCGGCGCTCAGCCATGCGCGGTCCTGTGCCAGGGCTGCGGTGGCGGCGAGCACCTCCGACGCGGCACCGGTCGCGTGGCCGGCGCGGTCGCGCAATCGGTTGGCCACCGCGGTGGCTGCCGCCGCGAACCGTGCGGCTTCGGCGGGGCGGTCGGCTTCCGCTATCTCCGCGTGGCTCCCGACGTCGACCGCGGGCAACCGGCCAGGCCGGATCACCGGGGCGTATTGAACACCAGGAACCACCGGAACGCCACGCAGAACGGTGCCCACTGCCGGGAGTGAGGTAGGCGGGGAAGAAGCGGTCATGTGAACCAGGTTACAAGAATATCTTGACAAGTCAACACGAACAGTAGTAAAACCAACTATATCCACATCAATACGGACTCAAAACCACACATCCGGCAATCACCGATACGGAGCCCCATGTACGCCGAAGAGCGTCAGCAAGCGATCGCCTCACTGGTGATCTCGCGCGGCCGCGCCTCGGTGACCGAGCTGGCGCAGGCCTACGACGTCACCACCGAAACGGTGCGCCGCGATCTCGCCGTCCTGGACAAGGCGGGCGTGCTGCGGCGCGTGCACGGGGGCGCCGTGCCCGTGCGTGCACTACATCTCGTCGAGCCAGGCGTCGGTGAGCGCGAGACCACCCGCGCCGAACACAAGGACGCCATCGCCGCGGCCGCCACCGACTTCTTCCCGCTCGGCGGGGCCAGCGTGCTGCTGGATGCGGGCACCACGACGGCGCGCATCGCGGCGCTCCTGCCTGCCGACCGCGATCTGGTCGTCGTGACCAACTCCGTGCCCATCGCCGCCCGGCTCGCGGCCATGCCCTCGGTATCCCTGCAGCTGCTCGGCGGCCGCGTGCGCGGTCTGACCCAGGCGGCGGTCGGCGAGCAGACCCTGCGCGTCCTCGACACCCTGCGGGTCGACCTCGCGTTCATCGGCACCAATGCGCTCAGTGTCCGGCACGGGCTCTCCACGCCCGACAGCGACGAGGCCGCGGTCAAGCGTGCCATGGTCCGGGCAGCCAATTATGTAGTGGTAGCGGCCGATTCGTCGAAGGTCGGCCGCGAGGACTTCGTCAGCTTCGCCCCGATCTCCAGCGTCGACACCCTGATCACCGACTCTGAGATCAGCGCGGCCGATCGCGACGAACTGACCAACAGCGGCGTGGAAGTGGTGGTCGCGTGATCGTCACCGTCACCCCCAACCCGAGCATCGACCGCACGGTCACCCTGACCGGTCCCCTCACTCGCGGTGCGGTACACCGAGTTTCGTCGGTGACCTCCGAGCCTGGCGGCAAGGGGGTCAACGTCGCACGGGCCCTGACGCTGGCCGGGCTCGACGCCGTCGCGGTGCTGCCCGCTCCCGCCAACGACCCACTGATCAGTGCGCTCACCGCCAGCGCGTTGCCGTTCAGCTGTGTACCGACCGAGGGCGCGGTACGCACCAATCTCGCCATCACCGAACACGACGGCACCACAACCAAACTCAACGAGCCGGGCGCCCCTCTCGACGCCGCCGCCCTCGATGCGTTGACCAAGGCGGTGCTCGCCGCCGCAGAGTCCGCGTCATGGGTGGTGCTGTCTGGTTCGCTGCCACCCGGCGTGCCCGACCACTGGTATGCCCACATGACCGCGCTGCTCGCGCCGTATCCGTGCCGGGTCGCCGTCGACACCTCGGATGGTCCGCTCACCTCGCTGATCGGTGACCTCGACCGGGCCGCCCCCGACCTGATCAAACCGAACGCCGAGGAGCTCGCCGGAGTACTCGGATACTCACCGCGTGCACTGGAAGCCGCAGTGGCCCAAGGTGATCCAGAGCCCGTCGTCAGCGCGGCCCAACAGCTCGTCGACCGCGGGGTTGGTGCCGTGCTTGCCACTCTCGGGGCGGCGGGAGCGGTGCTGGTCGACGAGACCGGCAGTTGGATGGCGACGCCGCCTCCCCTGGTCGCGCGCAGCACAGTCGGCGCCGGTGACGCGTCACTGGCCGGCTACCTCCGCGCAGAAGCGGGCGGTGCCGTGCCGCCCGAGCGGCTGCAGATGGCTGTCGCATACGGCGGCGCTGCCGCCGCCCTACCCGGATCCGCGCTGCCAAGGCCCGCGCAGATCGACCTCAACTCCGTCCGAGTGACACCTATCGCTCCCAACACGAAAGTATCGCCATGACAACCACATTGCCGATCATCAACACCGATCTGGTCCTGCTCGATATCGATGCGGGCGGAGACAAGCAGGCGGTCATCGGGCGGCTGGTCAGCCGGCTCGCCGACGCGGGCCGGACGCACGACACCGACGGGCTGATCGCCGCGGCGATGGCGCGTGAGGAGCAGTCGGCGACCGGGCTGCCCGGCGGTATCGCGATCCCGCACTGCCGATCGCCGTACGTCGAGACCGCCTCGATCGGCTTCGCGCGGCTCAGCCCGGCCGTCGACTTCGGCGCACCCGACGGACCAGCCGACCTGGCGTTCCTGATCGCCGCGCCGGAAGCAGGCGGGGCCGAGCACATGAAGCTGCTGTCCAGCCTGGCCCGCGCCTTGGTGCGCAAGGACTTCGTCGAGTCGCTGCGCAACGCGACGACACCCGGCGAGATCGTCGAACTGGTCGACGGCGTGGTCAACGCGACACCCGAAAAGCCCAAGCCCGCAGCCGAACCCGAAAAGGCGGCCGCGAAGACGTTGGTCGCCGTCACCGCATGCCCGACCGGCATCGCGCACACCTACATGGCCGCCGACTCACTGGTCGCCGCCGCGAAGAAGGCGGGTGCGACGCTGCACGTGGAGACGCAGGGGTCGTCGGGCAGCACACCGCTGTCGCCGTCGACGATCGCCGAGGCCGACGCGGTCATCTTCGCCACCGATGTCGGCGTCAAGGACAGGCAGCGGTTCGCCGGCAAGCCGGTCGTCGCTTCCGGCGTCAAACGCGCCATCAACGAGCCCGACAAGATGGTGGCCGAAGCCCTTGCTGCTGCGGACAATCCGAGTGCGGCACGCGTGCAAGGCGACGCCGGCTCCCCCGCCGCCGCTGCTGCCCCTGCGGGCGGTGTCGGCTGGGGCACCCGGTTGCGCCAGATCCTGCTGACCGGCGTGAGCTACATGATCCCGTTCGTCGCCGCGGGCGGCCTGCTGATCGCGCTCGGTTTCCTGTTCGCCGGCTACGACATCGCCAACAAACCCGACGGTGCGACACAGTCGCTCGGCAACATCATCGCGACAAGCAACTCGCTGACCAACCTGCCCTCGGGCGGTTTCACGCAGTATCTCGGCGCCGTGCTGTTCTCCCTTGGCGGACTTGCATTTTCATTCCTGGTGCCGGCACTGGCCGGCTACATCTCGTTCGCGATCGCGGACCGTCCCGGCATTGCACCGGGGTTCACCGCGGGCGCAGTCGCGGTGATGGTCGGCGGCGGCTTCATCGGCGGCATCGTCGGCGGCCTGATCGCCGGGTTCGCAGCGCTGTGGATCAGTCGCATCGCCGTGCCGCAATGGGGCAGGGGGTTGATGCCCGTGGTCGTGATTCCGTTGTTCGCGTCGCTGATCGTCGGCCTGTTGATGTTCATGTTGCTCGGCCGTCCCCTGGCCGCCATCACCTCGGGTCTGACCCACTGGCTGGGCAGCATGACCGGCACGTCGGTGATCATTCTCGGCATCGTGCTCGGCCTGATGATGTGCTTCGACCTGGGTGGCCCGGTGAACAAGGCGGCCTACGCGTTTGCGACCGCCGGTCTCAACGTCGCCGATCCCTCGTCGTTGCGAATCATGGCCGCGGTGATGGCCGCCGGCATGGTCCCGCCGCTGGCGATGGCGCTGGCCTCCACGATCCGCCCCGGCCTGTTCACCGAGCCGGAGCGGGAAAACGGCAGGGCGGCTTGGCTTCTGGGCGCATCGTTCATCTCCGAGGGGGCGATCCCGTTCGCGGCCGCCGACCCGTTGCGCGTCATCCCCTCGATGATGTTCGGCGGAGCCATCACCGGCGCGCTGATCATGGCGTTCGACGTCACGCTGAAGGCTCCGCACGGCGGCATCTTCGTGTTCTTCGCCATCGGCCATCTGCTGTGGTTCCTCGTCGCCCTCGCGGTCGGGACCGTCGCAGGCGCGTTGGCCGTCATCGCCGCCAAGGAGTTCATCAAGCCCAGCGCCAAGGCCGAGGACACCCCGGCCCTCGCCACCGCTTAATCCACACCCGCGCACCCAGACGCCCAAACGGACGTTTCGGCGCAAAAGATCGAGTAGTTCACACCATTACGTCGATTTCGACGAACAGAGAAGGAGAACCGCATGCCAACCAAGACCGTCATCGTCGGCTCGGCCATCGGCCTGCACGCCCGCCCCGCCGCGATCATCGCCGAAGCCGTCGTCAACGCGGGCGTCCCGGTCACGCTGTCGATGGACGGCGGTGAACCGGTCGACGCGGGCTCAGCGCTGATGATCATGACGCTGGGCGCGGGCAACGGCGCAGAGGTGACCGTCGCCTCCGACGACGAGGCGGCGCTCAAGACGGTCGCCGACCTCGTCCAGCAAGACCTCGACGCCTAGCCCTTCCAAGAGTTAGCGAACAACACCCCGCTGGCGGCCGCTTAAGATTGCTTCGATGCACGGAGCCGACGGCCTTAACGTGACACTTTGTCCCGCCGTCGCGCCGCCACATTGTTTGCTGTGTACTCGTCAGCACACTGCTGCCGGGCGAGGGTTCGGAAGGGGTGACCGCGCGTGCGCCGCATCGGTGCGTTAGTGGCAGTGCTGATGCTGGCGGTGTTGAGCGCTCCCCCTGCCGTAGCGATCGAGCCCCCCACCATCGACCCGGCCGTCGTGCCACCGGACGAAACGGGTCCGGATCAGCCGACCGAACAGCGCCGCGTGTGTTCGGCGCCGACGGTGTTGCCCAATTCGAACTTTGCGGACAAGCCGTGGCCGAACGACTACCTACGGCTGGCCGATGCGCAGAAGTTCGCAACCGGCGCCGGCGTAACTGTCGCCGTGATCGACACCGGCGTGAACGGCTCACCCCGGGTGCCTGCCGAACCCGGCGGGGACTTCGTCGACAAGGCCGGCAACGGCATGAGCGACTGCGATTCCCACGGCACGCTGACCGCGTCCATCATCGCAGGTAGGGCCGCCCCCACCGACGGCTTCATCGGTGTCGCACCCGACGCTCGCATCCTGTCGCTACGGCAGACCTCCGAGGCCTTCCAGCCGGTCGGTTCCCACACCGACCCCAACGACCCGAACACCACGCAGACCGCGGGCTCGCTACGCAGCCTTGCCCGCGCCGTCGTGCATGCCGCCAACATCGGCGCGCAGGTGATCAACATCAGCGAGGCCGCCTGCTACAAGGTGACCAGGCCGATCAACGAGTCCGGCCTGGGTGCGGCCATCAACTACGCGGTCAACGTCAAGGGTGCGGTCATCGTCGTCGCCGCGGGAAACACCGGACAGGATTAGCCTTCATCCGCAGTGGTGTCCCGGCCGGCGGCCCGGGATGGATTGTCCGAACCCAACCTAGCCGCGACGGGCATCCAATGCGGCGGGGGCCGGACCGGCCCAACCACGCAAACCTTCGCTGACCGCAAAGCTTACCAGCGGAAATACCTTGCAAGTGCACCAATTTCCCGGGTGGCCGCAGCGGCCGCGTTCGCCACCTGAGCAAACAATTTGATGCCGCTCTTCTTAGCCCTCTGCATTTGCCAGCAAAGGCGCTTCACCCTGCTGAGTGACCGCTCAGCTGCCAGGCCGACGGCCCCTGACGGTTCCGCTGGTGTGCTCGGCGCCGCGGACGGTGTTTGCTGGACCGCCGCGGCGCACCCTGGTCGTCGGATTCCGTAGCGCAGCCCAGCTGTGGTTGATACTTGAGGG
>Ga0070671_100004027_pt1 | contig 11579 bp, 14 predicted proteins | sample KBSS73metaG_FD_65341 | JGI IMG/M metagenome (GOLD analysis project Ga0070671, IMG submission 65341) | Switchgrass rhizosphere microbial communities from Kellogg Biological Station, Michigan, USA - KBS S7-3 metaG | ecosystem: Host-associated > Plants > Roots > Rhizosphere > Soil ...
CGCTCGTTAGAGAATAGTCTCGAGGAAGCTCGAGCCGACGTTCAGGCAATCGAACACGTGAAGCCCGAGACGTCGCGCCAGTTCGGAGCACACCTCGATGCCGCGCACGCTGTTGCCGAACCGGTCGAGCCTCGGGGAGTACGTGCCGATGCCAAGCTGCCGGTTGACGACGGCCACAACTCCGCCGGCTACCCCGCTTTTCGCGGGGATCCCGACGCGGTAGGCCCATTGGCCGGAGTAGTCGTACATTCCGCAGGTGAACATCACCGACAACACGTCCTTGACGCACGACATGTCGAGCGCTGCCTTCCCCGTGAGGGGATGACAGCCCATGTTCGACAGCGTCGCCGCCATCATCGCCAGATCCCGTGCGGTCACGAGAATCGAGCACTGCCTGAAATAAAGGTCGAGCGCGGCTTCGACCTCTTCGTGGACCATGCCGAAGTTCAGGAGCAGGTGCGCAATCGCGCGATTACGGTGCCCGGTCGAACGCTCCGATTCGTAGACCGCCTGATCGATCTCCAGCCGGCGCCCGGCGAGCGCGCTGAATCGCTCGAGCAGATGCGCGAACGAACCGCTGCCGTGTCGCGCGTGCAGCAACGCCGTCACGGTGATGGCCCCGGCGTTGACCATCGGATTGTGGGGGCGGTTCGTGCCACCCTGCAGCTCGATGGCGTTGAACGCGTCTCCGCTCGGCTCGACATCGACGCACTCGAACACGCGTTCGTGTCCGCACTCCTCGAGCGCCATTCCAAACACGAATGGCTTCGAGATCGACTGAATCGTGAACAGCCGATCGCAATCGCCCGATTCGAAGATCCGGCCCCCGCCGGTAACGAGAGACACGCCAAATTCGTCTGGATTTGCGTTGCTCAGTTCGGGAATGTAGGTCGCGACCTCGCCGTCGTCGATGCGCGCGTAGCGCGCGCGCAGTTCGTCGACAAGCGCCTGTATTTCCTGATGTGAAGGTGAAATGTTGGTCATGGGGGGAATCTGCCCCGTGCAGGGATGCACCACGTCGAGCAAGAGACGTTCCCAGAGCATCGGTCCGCATCGAGCGACATCCCGAACGTTTTCGCCGCATTCGACGTCAGCGGACACAGCGGCGTCGACATGATTGTCGGCGCCGTCGAATGTTCCGCCACGAATGTCATGTCCCGGCAAGTGGCGCCCCGGTTCACGCGAGTTTTTTCATGCGCACCGGCGGCACATATGTTGATAAGCGCGACGGCCTGGCGAATCCGCGCTGGAGGTGCGATGACGATCGAAGAGCGGGCAATCGGTTCGGTGGTGGTGCTCGACATGAGCGGAAGACTGGTGCTCGGCGACGGCGACCAGCTCCTGAAGCAGCGAGTCTCCTCGCACCTCGAACAGGGGAATCGTCAAGTCGTCCTAAATGTGGGCAACCTTTCGTACGTCGACAGCAGCGGTCTGGGCGTCATCGTCGGTTCGTGTCTCGCCGCCCGAAATCAGGGCGGCGCGCTCCGCCTGGTCAATCCGTCATCGCGGCTGCACCAGTTGCTGGTCATGGCCAAGCTGCTGACGGTCGTCGATGTCTGCCAGTCTGAAGAGGAAGCCGTCGGGAGCTTTGCCTCACCACGGTGAGGCGAGGCTCTACGCGGCCGAATCGTTGACCAACGCCCGCTATTCGGATCCGTCGGCACGGGTCACCGCAATATAGCGGTCTCCATCCTCATCGCGGACGTCGACGCGCCACGGGTTACAGCAGACTTCACAGTCCTGGATGAAGCTGCCCTTCACGTCCGCTTCGACGTACACATCGACCTGCTCGCCGCAATACGGGCATTCGACGACGAACTGTTCGTGCATGGCCGATGGTACGCCGATCGAAGGTCGCTCTGGTTTCGGTGTTAGATTGCGTCGCATGACGCCAAAACCCATGGTCCTCCCCGTGGCGGCCATGCTGGCGGTGTTCTTCGGTGTCACGGTGGCACGCGCCCAGGCCTACCTTCCCGAGGACAACCTCGCCTACCCCGTGCAGGTGCTCGTCGAGGGCGGCGGTGGGAGCGGTTTTTTCGTGCGGCGCGATCGGGGCCTCTTCTTCGTCACCGCGAGGCACGCGCTCGTCGATCCGATGACGGGACAGCTCTGGTCGCGCGAAGCGACGCTCCGCGCGTTGAGCAAGGACGTGAAGGAGACGGCCGTGACCGTGCTTCACGTCAACGTTGCGCAGCTGCAGGATACGCAGCAGCTTCGAACCGACGCCGTGCGTGACGTGGCGGTGATGCACCTTGGAAGCTTGAGCGCGGACGGCGTGAACACCACCCCAGGTGTCGTCATTACCGACCGATCGAAAGCCGGCATCATCGTCGCGCCATTCGACTACTTGACGCGCTACAGCGAGGTCGACATCTCCAGCCAGATCTTCATGCTCGGGTACCCGTCGATTGGTGTGACCGGAGCCGCGCAGATTGACCGCGCCAGGCCGTTAGTACGCGGCGGGATCGTGGCGGGTCTCAATGCGGCGTTGAAGACGATCATCATCGACGCACCAGTGAACCATGGCAACAGCGGTGGTCCCGTGGTGCAGCTGTCGCGCACCAACAGGCTGCGCATCATCGGCATCGCCACACAGTTCGTTCCCGTGCCCGAAGACGTGCTGCCGGTGACCCCGGCGAACGCGGCCGATTCGCCGACGTCATCCTCGAGGACACTGCTGGCACTCGGCAACTCCGGTTATGGCGTCGTGGCGTCCGCCGACGCCATCATCGATCTGATTGCAGGGTTCTGAGGCGCCTTGCGTGTGTAAAGCAGGTCGCGAAGGTATGCGAGGGTGTTACGACAGCGTGTCTACCAATTCGCGCCAAGCCGGCTGGTGCTCGTCTTTGACTGCGACACCGTATTGCCAGATGTCACCGCGCCTGCGATTCCACACGACGTTGACAGGCACCGAGAGGTGACCCGAAAGGGTCAGTCGGAATGAGTCAGGCAACGCGGCGCTATGGTCCGATGCAACTTCCAGACGAACGCCGCCGTACCCGACGTCGACGATCCGGGCGGGCGAATCGCCGACAAGCGCCGCGACGGCGCTGCTGACCTGCTTGCGCGGCCATCGCCTGGCGGGTCCAGTCGTGGATGCTGGTGCGGCCGTCGAAAGCTTGCGTTCAATCAGTTCGAGCAGCGCTTTCGGCGAGAGCGGCTTGACCATGAACTCCGCGCCGAGCTGACGCGCTTCCGCTTCGAGAATCGGATCAGCAAAGGCCGTAGTAACGATCGTCGGGATCGGGCTGATGGCCATGGCCACGAGCTGGAGGCCATTGTCACCCCCCAGCCGGACGTCAACGACCATCAGATCGGGATTCTCCTGCGCAAGGAGCTCCGTCGCCTGCTTCAGCGTGCCTGCACCGATGGTGCGATATCCCGCTTCCGCAAGGAGCACGAGAAGCCCGATTCGCGTGGCTTCATCGTCCTCAACGACCAGAATAGTGCGCGCCATGGAATCGCTCCGGTGTAGCAAGTGGTAGTCCACGGTACACGCCCGTCCTGCCGCCTGTTTTTGCGAAAAATGCGGATTGATGCGAGAGCCGCTTAACAGAACGGAAATTACTGAGAAGCGAATCGTGGTTCAAGGACAATCTGCTGAGTTTGGGCCGTTCTGCACGCTTTCTACGTCGCACCGACGCGGATCGCCTGGCGGAACGTCGGACTTATGAACCCGCTTCCGAGAGACAACTGACTACGACGGCGGGACCTCTCGACCGGGAATTGGACGCAGCGACTTCGCCGTTTCGGGGGACTAGAGTCGCAGCCGGATCGGAATCCTGAGGAGAGATATGATCAGCCGACGATGCGGCTGCCGAATTCCTGGACGGATCCCGACACGGGACTTGTCGCGGAGGCGAGACTCGGCGTACGAGACGCGCGACGGCGATAGGAGGCGACCGGCAGGTTACAACGTTGCTGGTAGAGGAATGCGTGGAACCGTTTGTAATCCGACGGCGGCAGGTGAAACACGGTCAGCAACGCCCGATAGCTTCCACAGGTTTCCTGCAAACCGCGATCGATGAGCGACGCAAGATCTTGACGCGCCAGCTCGCGGGCCTTATAGGCCTTGTGAACAACGGTCCAGAAATCTTCCCCGTTGGCCATCCGGTGCCATAGTTCGTCGGCGACACGAGAGATTGGCGGTAGCGCGGGAGCAACGGGTTCCTGAGGAACCGGTTCCGCCGACATCGGCGCCGGCGTCATCATTCGTGGCCTCATTCCGCCTCGCAGTTCGATTGGCAGATCGTCGGCCGTCAGCGCACGCCTCGCGTCACGCAGCGCAAGCCGCTCCGCCACATTCCGCAGCTCGCGGATGTTCCCCGGCCAGTCATAAGCAACGAGCAACTGGGAAGCGTCCGGCGTGAGTTCCGGAGCGTGAACGGCGAACGTCGCTGTTGCGCGTTCGAGATAGTGCTGCATGAGGAGAAGGACGTCGTCGCGCCGCTCGCGGAGCGGTGGGATGCGGAGCTGAATGACATTCAACCGGTAAAAGAGGTCTTCGCGGAACGTGCCCGCTGTGATCTGTTCGCGAAGGTCCTGATTGGTTGCGGTAATCAGACGAACCTTGACGTGTTGGGTGGGCGTGTCCGCGCCGACCGGCTGCACCTCCCCAGTTTCGGTGAACCGCAACAGCACGCCCTGCATTCGGAGACTCATCTCGCCGAGTTCGTCGAGGAACAACGTGCCGCCGCTCGCCTGGCGGATGAAACCAGGCTTGTCGCGATACGCGCCGGTGAAGCTGCCGCGCATATGGCCGAACAGTTCCGATTCGAGCAGTGTCTCCGGCACGCCGCTGCAGTTGACCGCCACGAATGGCTTCAATCGGTAGATGCTCTGCTCATGCAGCTGGCGCGCGGCGATTTCCTTCCCCACGCCGGTCTCGCCGACGATCAGCACCTTCGCGCTCGTCCTCGCCGCGGAGGCAATCTGGGAGCGTAAAGTCGCCATGACGGCGCTTTCCCCAATCATTTCGGGAGCTCTAAAATCGGAGAAACTGAATTTGGACATAGCTCGTCGGTGCCGTATGGCAAATCGAAGCCAGGTGCATCTGCGATATAGCGTCATATACTGACATGTTATGTCACGTAAACGCAACAAGGCCTTACATTCCCGAAAAAAGGGCGACTGGACAAGACGACAAAAGTCAGCCGATTGAATCAGGTACAGCCATTGCCATAACTGCGCACGTCAGGTGTTGTGAACAGGCCAATGCTTAATCTTCACCGCCGCCCCAAATCAATCACCCCCACGCGACCCCAGTCCGCCACTGCCGGCGACACGATGTCGCCGCTTCAGGAAGCGCTGCGCAATATCAACTGGAAACTTGTCGTTTTCTGCGTCGCGCTCTGGTGGTTCATCTATTCCGCTCCGACCGAGGGGATCCTCACCCCACACTTCTGGTCCGCGTCGACGGCGAGCAACGCCGACGATTTCTAATCGCTGCGCGGCCGTAACCAACCGTCAGCGAATGACGGAATACTGTGATTGCGGCACGGGAACCGGCTCGTGCCTCGAAGGCGGGTAGAGGTTCCTGGCGGCCTGGCGGTCGTACGTGACGTAACGGCCAGCACCCGCCAGCGTTCCGAACGCGGGAGATTTCTGAAGCGTCACGCAGCCCGAAAGAAACAGCACAGAGATAAGTGAAACAGATGCCATCAGTATCCGCATCGAAGCCTCCTTCGCAGTAAGGTTCGGTGCATCGCAGGTGCCGCTGTCGCCCACCGCATCCGCGGCGGGCGAGCGGATGCGGTGGCGTTAGTGTTTCGACTTGGCTTTCACTCCGCCGTGATCTCTGCAGGCGTTGTCCTTGAGCGTCGCCTGGTCAGTAGTGCCGTCAGCACAGACGTACTTCGTCTGAACCGCGTTCTTCGTTCCTTCGGCCACCTTCTTGGTGCCCTTCTCGGTCGCCTTGGCAGCATCCTTGGTCGTCTCGACCGTGGCCTTGCCGACTTCCTTCGTCGCGCTTCCGGCTTTCTTGGCCCCGTCCGTCACGGCCCCGAACTGCGCGGACGCAACACTGCCTGTGATGCAGAATGATGCGACTACCAGAGTTGAGATGATTCGTCTCATGGGGAGTTCTCCTCCCGTGATGGCTTCAAGTGATGTTCCACGGAGCACACGTTCACGTGTGCAGACCTGGGCCTCTCTTCGTCGCAAGCCCGACGAGTTGAGCCTGTTCAAGGACACAGACGCGAATTCCTGAGTGGCGGTTTTATAGGTGTGCGGAGGGCTCCGACGCGCGGAATATGGACCAGCGCAGCGGAATTCTGAACGCGAGCACAGGCGCGCTGCGATCGACGCTGCGAAATGGCATAGTAGACCACTTATGGTGACCCCTACTGCCGCGCCCCCTCGCTTTGCGGCACTCCGCATCCCCGCGTATCGCCGTTATTTCACCTTCAGTCTGATGTCGATGATGGCGGACAACATAGAGCACGTCATCAGCTACTGGGTGATGTTTCAGGCATTCCACTCGGCGGCACTCGGCGGGTTCGCCGTCATCAGTCATTGGGTCCCGTTCCTGTTGTTTTCGCTCTACACCGGCGCGCTGGCGGACCGCCACGATTGCCGGCGGTTGATTCAGATCTCCCAGGCGCTGTTCATGCTGGCCTCACTTGCGTGGGGCTTTCTCTTCTTTACGGGCAAGCTCCAGATGTGGCACGCCGTGGTCCTGCTGATCGTTCACGGCGCGGCAGGTGTGGTCGGGGCGCCGGCCACGCAGTTGATGATCCACGACATGGTACCGGCCGAGGATCTTCCAAGCGCGATTCGTCTGAACGCGAGCAGCCGCTACCTATCGATCCTGCTGGGACCCGCTGTTGGCGGCGGATTGATGCTTCTGCTGGGCCCCGCCTGGGGGCTGCTGACGAATGTGCTCATTTACCTGCCGTTCACGATTCTCCTGACGCGGTTTCCCTATACGGGCCACGCGGCACGCGGTGCACGCCAGAAGGCGCCCGCGTTTGGATTGGCCGACGCGTGGAACGTCTTCGGCGCCGTCCGCACCGAGTCGCGAATCATGACGATGGTGATCGTGGCAGGGGCCACGTCCTTCCTCGTCGGCAATGCCTTTCAGGCGCAGATGCCTGCCTACGCCAACTACCTCGGCGCCGACGAAACCGGGACGCGATACACGGTACTGCTCGCGGCGGACGCCGCAGGTGCCGTCATCGGAGTACTGCTCCTGGAAACCGCGAACTTCTCGAGGCCCACTGTGTACGCCGCGATCGCATCCGCGGGTCTGTGGGGTCTGACGATGGGCCTGTTTCCGCTCACGAGCAACTACCCCATGGCCGTCGGGCTGCTCGTGCTCGCAGGAATGTTCAATATCGCCTTTCAGTCGATGTCGCAGACACTCGTCCAGTTGCTTGCGCCTTCGGCCATCCGCGGCCGCGTCGTCGGGCTGTTCAATATGGCCATGCTCGGGTTGCGCGCGGGCAGCGGGCTGACCATCGGCTTGCTTGGCACGTTCATCGGGGTCCGTCTGTCGCTTGCGGTCTCCAGTTTCGCGGTCGTGATCGTGTCGATCGGGCTCCTGGCCCGGGAAGCGCGCGCAAGCGCGGCTCTAGGCGCCGAAAGCGAAGTCACCTACTGACGCGAATTACTACCGCGCGTTGCCGACGCCTCACGTTGACAACGGAAGGCCGTGTGCGGACACTACGCTACCTCCGCCCAACGTCGGCGGGACAGGTCCGAAAGGTGGCAGACATGCAACGCCATCGCGTGTGTGCGGTCCTCGGAGTCGCGTTCGCCTTCGTGCCGAGCGTGTTCGTGATCGCACAAGGCGCGCAAGAGCAGCAGTACAGAGTGGAGGGGATCTATCCGAGATACGCCCCACGAGGCCAGATCACCGTCATCAACCTCGCGGTTCCCAGTCCGGACGCGGTTCAGCGTGCGGAGCTCTCGCCGTCAACCGGTGTCACCGTGTCCGGCATCAAAGGGAGCGGCAGCGGGAGTGAACAGAACGTCGGCTGGTGGGAGATCACGTTGGATGTCGCAAAAGATGCGGCACCTGGCGATCGATCGCTCGTGCTGCTGTTGCCGAGGGGCCGTACGCTTCCGGTCAACATTTCGGTCTCGACGCACGCTCCGCTCATCTCCGATCTGAGGGTTACCCCGGCGCCGTCGAGTCAGCCTGCGGCCGAACTGCAGTTCACCGTGGCTGATACGGCTGCCGACGTCGGCGATTCACCGTACGTCTGGTTCACCGCGGACTGCGGTGGTGATCCGATTCCCGGTGCCGTGAAGGGCAAGGCGAGCGGCGGCATCGTACGCGCCGCGGTGCCGAACGTTCGCAAGGCCGCTCGTGACGGTATCCCCGCGACGGGCAAGTGCGATCTGACGGTACGTCTCACCGACTCGCTGGGGATCGACAGCAACACGTTGAAGGCCACCTTCGACTTCAGGAACTGAGTCGGCGATGAAGCAGGAGAAACAATCATGCGCCTGAGCCCGCTGCTCTCGGCGGCCCTCGTCTTCGCGATGGCCGGCACGTCCTTCGCTCAGGAATGGACCGAGTTCGCGAGCCGCGAAGAACGATTCACGGTGACGTTTCCCGGTCAACCCCGGATCACCGAGACGACGTGGATCTCGCAGTTCGGCGTGATTCTCCCGGCGCGGGTCTACAGCGGGCCCGAGGGCTCCAGCCGGTACACTGTAACCGTGGTCGATTACAACCCGGTCGAACGCCTCCTCACCGAACGCTCCAGGACGTTGCCCGCGCTCGATCTGGCGATCCACGACTATGGTCCCGGCTACTGGAAGACCGACGTGCGAAGCGCTGTCGTGTATGCGGCTTCGAAGTACCTCGAGCGCGACGCCAAGATGACGAGCATCATGGCCAGTTGGGCTGACCTGGTGCAGGGCGTCGTCGTGCAGCTCACGAACAACGCCGATCAGTCACGCACGTATGCGTCGATCTACATGCACGCGAACAGGCTGATCATCACCGAGGCCACGGTGCCGAAGGGCTATCCCGCGCCGCTGATCTTTCAGCAGTCGCTCGGGTGGCTCGATGAGAAGGGCACGAGAGTTCGCTACGAATACAGTTACCACAACGATCCGAACGCCCCGACGCCATCACCTCGCGGCCGTTGAACGTGAGCACACGACCGTTTCTCAGCTTCCCCTTCGGCATTGACCCCAATCCGTGATTCTCACGGACACCGCGCGCCAATGATTTACGCGTGCGGTTAGCTCTTACGATCCTCGCTTTCATTTCTTACACGAGGTGAGTGTCAGTCGGCGATCGATGTCGCATGACGTACGCGGCATCGAACGCTGCTTACGTTGCACGTTGCGGATTTCGTCAAATGTCGTGCGGCGACACGCAACGATCGGGTTACATTCCGCGTTCATCGCGCACATAGGCGCGCGAAGGACAAAGGAGATCACATGCGAAGCAGCGTGCTGGCAGTTGTCGCGTCAACCGCAATCGTCATCGCACCAGCGGTCATATACGCCCAGAAGGGTGACCTCACGCACCAACATTCCGCATCGCAGGACGCGTCCGTCGACTTCGGCGTGTTACCGACAGCCCCGATCGGGCCGCCGCCTTGCCTGCAGAGCGGCGCGATCGGCGGACCGACTGATCCATGCGCGTACAAGCTTCATCACCTGACGCCGGAGGAAACGACGATCCTCAAGGAAGGCGAGGTGACGTTCCAGATTCATGGCGGCGGGCACGCGATGGCCATTTACGAGGTGAGCAAGGACACGACGCGTGACGAACTCGGACAGTTTCTCTGCGCCGGCACGGATCCGTCGACGATCCCGAATCCGGCGGACCACCACTGTGATCTGAGCGCCACGAATGCGAATGCCGCGCACAACATCGCCGACGGCCATGGCGATGTCGTGATCGTCGCGGCACAGAACATCACGAATGCGCATCCGGACAATCGCGTGTGGTCGCCACCGGGGCGCCTGATGTCGGCCGGTGGTCGACAGTTTCTGAATGGCGGCACGATTCCCGCCGGCGCGACGTCGGACGGACAGCTGATAACCTACCGGTTCCTCAAAACCGGACGCTACCTCGTCATCTGCATGAACCGAACGCACTTCCTCAACGACTGGATGTTCGGGTTCGTCAACGTCGTCGGCGGGAACGACTAGCCGCGAACGGGCCGGCTGAAGCCGGCCCCTACGACTCACGCGGAGCGAGCCTTGGCAGACTCGCTTCGCGAAACGCAGCGGGTCTGCGCCACAGCAATATGAACACCGCGCTAGCGACGCTGCATCGCGGAGTTGCGCATCGTGTCGCGCATGCTCAGGTAGACCAGCAACGACACGCCGATGACGGCGGTGAGGTAGTAGTAGAACCAGCGTTCGTGCCCGATTGACTTGAACCACAACGCGATCGATTCCGCGGTCCCGCCGAAAATCGAGACGCTGACCGCGTAGGGCAATCCGACGCCGAGCGCGCGGATATGCGTTGGAAAGAGCTCGGCCTTCACGACCGCGTTGATGGACGTGTAGCCGGCGACAATCAGCCATGCACCGCAGATCAGGAGCAGCGCGATGACACTGCTCTTGGTGCCCTGCAGCGCATCGAGAAGCGGAATCGTGAGAAGCGTCCCCATCACGCCGAACCAGATCAGCAGCGGCTTCCTCCCGATCTTGTCGGATAGCGCGCCGTAGGTGGGCTGCAGGATGAGCGCGAAGATCAACGACGCGCCCGTGATGAGCGTCGTCTGCATGTCCGAGAGGCCGACCGACAGCTTCAGGAATTTCTGCATGTAGGTCGTGTAGGTGTAAAACGCCGTCGTCCCACCCATCGTCAGGCCGACGACGAGGAGCACTTCGCGCGGATAGCGCATCAGCTCGCGAAGCGATGGTTCCTTTCGGGCCGCGTCGGATTGCGCGGTTCGGAAATCGTCGGTCTCGTGAAGGTTGCGCCGCATCGCCAGGGCCACCAACGCGAGGCCGGCGCCGATGACGAACGGGACGCGCCACCCCCACGCCCGCAGCTGTTCCGCGCTGAGGAACAGCTGCTGAAGGATCAGCAGGACAACAATCGCGCACAGCTGCCCACCGATGAGCGTGACGTACTGGAAGCTCGAATAGAACCCGCGATGTCGATCGTCTGCGACCTCACTGAGATACGTGGCGCTGGCGCCGTACTCCCCGCCGAGACTGAGCCCCTGGACGATCCGGGCGATACCAAGCAGTACTGGCGCGGCAATCCCTATCGACGCGTAGGTCGGCGTCACAGCAATCAACAGAGAACCGAAACACATCAACAGGACCGACGCCATCAACGCCCTGCGGCGCCCGTAGCGATCGGCCATTTGTCCGAACAACCAGCCGCCAATCGGGCGAACGATGAAGCCACCCGCGAACAGGACTGCGGCGTTCAGCTGCTGGACAACGGGGTCGCTGCCCGGAAAGAACGCGCCGGCGAAATACAGCGCGAACGCGGCGTAGGCATAGAAGTCGTACCACTCCACGAGGTTGCCGATGGACCCGATGAAGATGGCCTTGATGCGCCGACGCATGTCGGCGGCAGCGGTCGCGCGATCGAGAGGGATCGTGTAGCTGGTTGAAACCGCCACGTCCGTTACTCCTTGCACATG
>Ga0070671_100004030_pt1 | contig 11577 bp, 9 predicted proteins | sample KBSS73metaG_FD_65341 | JGI IMG/M metagenome (GOLD analysis project Ga0070671, IMG submission 65341) | Switchgrass rhizosphere microbial communities from Kellogg Biological Station, Michigan, USA - KBS S7-3 metaG | ecosystem: Host-associated > Plants > Roots > Rhizosphere > Soil ...
CGGCGGCAGGCGCACCGAATCCATAGGGCGACGGCCACGTCGGCGCCGCGTAACCGGCGTCCGCCAGACGCCGCCACCACTCCCGGAGCGTGATGTCGGTCGACCAGTTGGCGCGCAGCCACGATCGTGCCGTTTCGACCTGCTCTGTCAACGTCGCGTCGGCGGTCACAGCCGAAAGCATACGGAAAATCGCTAGTGATATCGTCCTCGCATGGAGCTCTCGGTGATCCAGTTCGACGTCGCCTCCGACGGGGTGGCCACGATCACGCTCGACCGGCCGAACGTCTACAACTGCTTCGACGAGGCGATGGCCCGCGAGATGGCCTGGGCCTGGTCGACGATCCGCGACACGGACGAGATCCACGCCGCCGTGCTCCAGGCAAACGGAGAGCAGGCGTTCTCCACCGGCCTCGACTTGAAGGTGGGGCCGGGGTGGATCCTGCATGACAACGTCTGGAACAGCGTCGACCCCGGTGCGATGCTCAGCCCGAAGTTCCATCACAAGGTGTGGAAGCCGGTCGTGGCTGCGGTCCACGGTATGTGTGCCGGCGGAGGTCAGTACTTCATCAACGAGGCCGACATCGTCATCTGCTCCGACGACGCTGAGTTCTTCGATCCCCACGCCAACGGCGGGGCGGTGTCGGCCCTCGAGCCGATCGGGATGCTTGCCCGGGGAGTACCGATCGGCGACGTCCTCCGGTGGGCGCTCATGGGCAGCGAGGAGCGGATCACCGCCGCCACGGCGCTGCGGCTCGGCCTCGTGACGGAGGTCGTCGCCCGCGCCGAGCTCCGGGAGCGGGCGCGCGCGATCGCCGCGGCGATCGCGGCGCGTGACACCAAGGCGATCCAGGGGACGGTGCGCGCCATCTGGGAGTCGCTCGACATGACGCGCACGATGGCGTTGCAGAACGGGTTGGCGTACACGCACATCGGCAACGACTACTCCAAGGAACGGGGGCCGCGGCGCAACGAGCCGCCGGTGTACCGGTGAGTGCGTCACCTGGCACCGGTCAGCGCGACGTAGTAGATAAATCACTAGTGAATTCCGGCGCCGTGACGAGCATCGACCTGACCGACCGCATCCGGGAGTTCCTCTCGGAGCACGCCGAACCCGTGGGCGACGAGCCCCGCCTTGGTTCCGGCATGTTCGACCTCCACACGGGAAGCGGTGATCTCGGCGATGTATTCGAGCCGAGCCGCGCGTTCCAAGCCGCGCTCTTCGCCGCCGGTCTGGCCGGATTGAGCGTCCCCGTGGCCTACGGCGGCCAAGGCCTCGACCACGAGGCCGAGCGACTCTTTGCGCACGAGGCTGCCGCGTACCGAATCCCGCATCCCATGCCGCTGTCCGTGGGACTCGGCCTCGCGGTACCGACGCTGCTCGCCCACGGCACGGAGGCGCAGAAGCACGAGCACATCGAGGAGACCCTCGCGGCGCGACACGTGTGGTGCCAGCTCTTCTCCGAGCCCGAGGCCGGTTCGGACCTGGCCGGCCTTCGCACCCGGGCACTGCGCCGAGGCGGCGGTTGGGTGATCACCGGACAGAAGGTCTGGACGTCGTTCGCGACCTTCGCGCAGTTCGGGCTGCTCCTCGCCCGCACCGACCCCGACGTGCCGAAGCACCAGGGGATATCGATGTTCGTGCTCCCGATGGACGCGCCCGGCGTCGAGATCCATCCACTTCGGGAGATGACCGGCGGCCGTCACTTCAACGAGGTGTTCCTCAACGACGTCGCGCTCCCGAACGACGCGATGATCGGTGGCGAGGGCGAGGGCTGGAAGGCGGCGAACACCACCCTCGGTGCTGAACGAGGCGAGGTAGCGGGGACCGGCACGGGTCAGGCTCAGGCGTTGGTCGAGCTGGCGCGACGGACGGGCCGGTCGCAGGATCCGACGGTGCGTCAGGCGCTGATGCGCCTCTGGACGACCGAGGTGATCCTTCGGGCGTTGAGCGGTCGGGGGCGCGCGGCGCGGGCGCTCGGACGCGCGCCCGGGCCCGAGGGCTCGCTGGGGAAGCTCCTGTCGGCGCAGCTCAATCAGCGCTCGGCCGAGCTGGCGTGCGAGCTGGTCGGCGCCGCGTCCACGGCCTGGCAGACAGATCGGCCGGAGGACGAGCTCTTCAGCTACGAGCTGATGTACAGCCGGATGTACTCCATCGCCGGCGGTACGAACGAGATCCAGCGCAACATCATCGGTGAGCGCGTGCTCGGCCTGCCGCGGGAGCCGCGCTCGTTGCCTCGACCGTGATCACGCGGGCAGACCCATGCGCCCGTGGTCACGGGCGCAGGACCCACCCACCGTCGACGTTGAGCACCTGACCGGTGATCCAGCTGCCGGCCGGCGAGCAGAACAGCATGAGCGCACCGCAGAGCTCCGATGGCTGACCCTCGGCCCGCAACGCGGCGCGCTGGTCGATCATCTGGCGGAACTCGCCGTCCGGAGGCGTGAGCATCTTGCCCGCCGTGCTCGCCGTGATCCCTGGCGCGATGCAATTGACCGTGATGCCGAGCGGCCCGAGCTCTCGCGCCAGCGTCGTGGTCAGGCCGACGATCGCCAGCTTGGTGATGCCGTAGACGCTCTCCGCCGGGAACGCTCCCCCCGATGACTGGTTCACGATCCGGCCGCCGCCGCGCTGCTGCATCGACGGCACGACCGCCCGCGAACACAGCCACGCACCAGTGACGTTGACGGCGAAGGCGCGGTCCCAGTCGGCTCGGCTGAAGGTCATCGCCGTATCGACGACGATCTGCGCCATGAGCGCGGCGTTGTTCACCAGGATGTCGACGCCGCCGAAGCGACCCGTTGTCGCCGCGACCATCGCTGCCACTGATGCTTCGTCGGCGATGTCGACCTCGACGGCGAGCGCGGAGCGGCCCGCCGTCTCGATGTCCTTCGCGACGACCTTGGCACCTTCGACGTTGATGTCGGCGCAGACCACAGCCGCTCCCGCCTCGCTCAGCGCGTGCGCATACGCCTCACCGATTCCGCCGGCGGACGCGCCGGTGACGATCGCGACCTTCCGTTCGAGCGACCAATCGACCACCATCGCGCCCGTCCCTCCTCTCTCCGGCGGCCAGTCGCGGCCGAAGAAGACCCATCGTAGAGGAAATTAGTCTCCTCTACTAGCGACCAGAGAAGCGGCGATGGTCGAAGCGGAACGAGCTTGCGTCGGATCCTGTCAGAACGCTGCGTCTATTCCGTCTACTCTATGCGGGGATGCGCGGCGACCGTCGAGTCACCCCGGCCGCTGGCGGCGCGAGGGTGATGTCTGAGAGCACGAACGGCACAGCTGGACTCCGGCACGAACCGACTTCCCACAGCTATTACTCCCAGCGCCTGCGGCTGAGCTACGTCGATTGGGGGAACCCGAGCTTGCCGCCCGTGTTGCTGCTCCACGGGCAACGCGATCATGCGCGGAGCTGGGACTGGGTCGCTCGGCGGCTGCAGGACCGATACCACGTCGTCGCGCCGGATCTGCGCGGTCACGGCGACTCCTCGTGGAGCACCGGATCTCCGTACGCGATCTCGGAATACGTCTTCGACCTCGCACAGCTCGTGCACCAGGAGGGTCTTGCCCCGTTCCGGATCGTGGCGCACTCGATGGGTGCAGTCGTCGCTCTTCGCTATGCGGCGACCTATCCGGAGCTCGTCGACCGCCTCGTGGTAGCGGATGGCACGGGGGAGCTCATCTCTCGCATCCACCGTCCTCGATCGGCACCCGATCGACTCCGGCAGTGGATCGCGGCGCAACAGGGCGTCGCGCGCCGGAATCCTCGTCGCTACGAGACGCTCGAGGCGATGCATCGACGAATGCGGGAGGCGAATCCCCACTTGAGCGACGAACAGACGCGGCACCTGGTGATCCACGGGACGAAGCGCAACGAAGACGGCACGTACGGCTGGAAGTTCGACAACCACGTGCAGAACGGGCACCTGCTGGACCCGACGGCCGACGAGGTCGATGAGTTCTGGGCGAGCATCACATGCCCCGTGCTCCTCCTGACCGGGACGGAGAGTCCTCACGTCGGCACGTTCGAAGAGCCGTCACTCGTCGCGCGGTTCAAGGACGCGCGGCACGCGTTCATCGAGGGCGCTGGCCACTGGATCCACCACGACCAGCTCGATCGGTTCCTCGACCACGTCGTCCCGTTCCTCGAGGGCACAGCCCACGCCTGAAGCACCCGCTCCCAACCCGGCGCACCGGCGGAAACGCTCGTCACAACGAGCGGAAGGCGCCACCATCGACGAGGATCTGTGCCCCGTTCACGTAGGCGGATGCGCTGCTGGCGAGGAAGACGCAGACGCCCACCAAGTCCTCGGGCTGCCCGATCCGCTTCATCGGGTTGATGTCGATCGAGAACTGCTTCATCTCCGCCCTCCAGGCCGCCGCGATGTCGGTGTCGAAGGCGCCCGGAAGCACGAGGTTGGCGCGGACCTTCGGTGGCCACGCGCCGGCGAGTCCGAGCGTCAGCACGTTCAATCCGGCCTTGGCCATGCAATAGGGAAGATCGTGCTCGTCCGGGCGCAAGGTCCCGGCCGTGGTGATGTTGATGATCGAGCCGCCGTCGCCCAAGGCCATTCGGGACCCGAACAGCGCGCTCAGCCGGAACGGGCCACGTGCGTTCACGGCGTGGACCTTGTCGTACAACGCCTCGGTGACGGAGGGCAGGTCGTCGTAGGTCGGTGACATCCCGGCGTTGTTGACGAGGACGTCGCAGCGCCCGAACTCGCCGTACACCGTTTCGACGAGACGGTCACAGTCATCCCATACGCCGACGTGGCAACCGACGCCGACGGCGCGGCGGCCCGTCGCGTCGGCGATCTCCTCGGCCGCGGTGATGCAACTGTCCGCCTTGCGGCTCGCGATGACCACGTCGGCGCCGGCCGTCGCCAGACCTTCGGCAACGGTCCGCCCGATCCCCCGGCTGCCGCCGGTGACCACCGCGACCTTGCCGCCGAGGTCGAACAGCTCCGCCGGTGCCTTCACCGGTTCACGCCTTGTTCTTCCGCTCTCGTCACGTTGCAGCCACGACGCCGCCGAGATAGGCCGCCTCGAGCTTGGCCGGGTCACTGCGCAACTCCGACGCATCCCCCCGGAGCACGACTTCTCCGTGCACGAGCACGAGTGCTTCATCGGCAACCTCGAGAGCGAGGCCGACGTGCTGCTCGACCAGCACGACGACGGCGCCGGTCTCGTCAGCGATGCGACGCACGACCGGCAAGAGTCGCTCGACGATGATCGGCGCCAGTCCCATGCTCATCTCATCGATGAGGAGCACGCGCGGGCGCTGGACCAGTGCCCGGGCCACCGCGAGCATCTGCTGCTCGCCACCCGACAGGTCGCCGGCGTGCACACGCCAGCGGCTCTCGAGCGCGGGGAAGAGCTCGAGCATCTCCTCGGGCCTGCGCCCGCTGCGGCCGGCGGCCGCTCGGAGGTTGTCCCTGACGCTGAGGCTCACGAAGAGCGAGCGATCGTCCGGGACCAGCACCACCCCGGCGCGCGAGGCCGCCGCGGGGCGGCCGCTCTTGAGCTCGTGCTCTTGCACGAAGACGGCCCCTCCTTGTCTCGGGAGCAGGCCGGCGATCGTCGAGAGCAAGGTCGTCTTCCCCGCGCCGTTCGGCCCGAGGATCGCCAGGACGGTCGCGGGCTCGACAGCGAGATCGAATGCCCGGACGATGTTGACCCGCTCGTACCCGGCTTCGAGACCGCGACACTCGAGGACTGCCGTCATGGCGTCGCCTCCGTCGGTGTGGTCGTCGACGCGTGGGTGCTTCCGAGGTAGGCCTCGGCAACGGCGCGGTCGGCTGTGACGGCGGCTGGTGGGCCGCTCGCGATGAGTCGCCCGAAGTCGAGCACGTGGATCTCGTCGCAGAGGTTCAGCACGAGGTGCATGTCGTGATCGATGAGCAGGATCGTGACGCCGCTGTCCCGGATGGCCCGCAACCGCTGCCCGAGCCATTGGCTCTCGTTGGTGTCGAGTCCACCCGCCGGCTCGTCCAAGATGAGCAGGGTCGGGCGGGCCACGAGTGCTCGTGCGATCGAGACCAGCTGACGCCGCCCCTGCGAGAGCGAGCCAGCCGCGGCGCCTGCGACATCTGCGAGATCGAGAAGCTCGAGCGTCGCCGTGACGTCGTCATCGGTGAGCTGGGCGCCACCGGCGGCCAAGCCGACAACGACGTTCTCCCAGACCGACAGGTCGTCGTAGAGCTCGATCTGCTGGAAGGTCCGTCCCAATCCCGCCCGCACGCGTTCATGGGGCGCCAGGCCCTGCAGATCGCGGCCGGCGAGCGCGATGGTTCCCGACGCCGGCGCAAACCCCGTGATCGCGTCCACGAGCGTGGTCTTCCCTGCGCCGTTCGGACCGATGAGCCCGACGATGGCACGTTCGGGCACGTCGAAGGAGACCTCGTCCACGGCGATGACACCGCCATAACGAACGCGCACCTCCCGGACCGACAAGAAGTCAGGTCGTTGCGCAGCACGCGGCGTATCGACCAGCCGGAGCGACGTCTTCGCCGCGGGCGGGGTGACGACCCGTTGCCGGCGTCTCTCGAGCAGCACGTGGACCGGACCGACGATGCCCTCGGGGTTCAACATCACGGTCACGACGAGCGCGACGCCCATGATCGTCGTGTACCAGTCACCGAGGCCGAGCCAATCCGACGATGCCTTGAAGATGAGCCCTCCGGCTGCCATCAGGCCTGCGAGGAGGCCGCCCGAGACGGACGTGATCCCCGCGATGTAGACACCGGCGAACAGCCCGATGCCGACGAGGATCTGGAACGGGTCGAAGGTCACGTTGCCCTGCTTGTAGGCGAGCATCGTCCCGCCGAGCCCGGCGATGAACGCGCCGATCGCGAAGGCGACGAGCTTGACCCGTACGACATCGATGCCGGCACCGGCGGCGGACCGTTCGTTGGCGCGTACGGCCAGCATGGCTGAACCGAGCCTGCTGGTCCGCAGCTTCGCGACCGCGATGCCCACACAGGTCAGCACGACCACGACGAGCAGGCAGAAGGACAACCGCGGATAGTCCGTACCGACCCGTGCGCGGAGGTTCATCCCGAACAACGTGGGCCCCGAGACATCCTTGCCGCTGGCGCCCACGAAGTCGGGGTTGTGGAACCACACCCCTTCCAGAGCAACCGCCAGGGCCAACGTCGCCAGTGCCACCATCAACCCCCGCAAGCGGATGGCCGGCAGGCCCACGATCACGCCCACCACTGCTGCTGCGGAAGCGGCCAGTAGAGGAGCGACGGGGAACGGGACGGACCAGCTGACGGTCAGGGGCCCGAGGAGGAACCCGGCCACCCCCGCGAGCGTCAGCTGGGCGAGCGAGACCTGTCCCGCGAAGCCGGTCACGACGACGTACGACAGAGCGATGATGGCGAAGATCAGGCTCGTCACCAGAGCCGCACGCCATGACTGCTGGAGGATCGTCACCCCAACAGCAGCGGCGAGGGCTCCGGCGACGGCGGGCTGGACGACACGACGAGGCCGAGGTGCTCGTCCGAGCGTCTGCTGGATGAGTGCGCCGCGACTCGGGAGTGGGCGGCCCCATACCACGAGGACCAACAGGATGAGGATGAGCGGGATCAACTCGGCGAGACCGGACTGCGGGAGCCAGGTGTGCTGGCTCCGGAGGTACGTGGCCTCGGACTGCAGCATCCCCAGCGCGAGGCCGGCACCGACGGCCGGCGTGAGGTACTGGAAGCGTCCAACGGTCGCTGCCGCCATCGCCGGCACGATGAAGAGGGTGTACGCGATCGGGACCAGCGGGACGATCGGTGCGATCAGGACACCAGAGATGCCGGCGACGGCAGCGCTGATCATCCAGTTCGCGGCGGCGACTCGGTCCGGTGCGATGCCACTGACGTACGCGCCCTTCTCCGATTCGGATGCCGCCCTCGTGAGGAGCCCGAACCGCGTATACCGGAACACGGCCGTGATCACCACGGCCAAGCCGAGCACGATCACCGCGAACCACACGCGGTCGCTCGAAACCCGGATCGACCCGAGCCTCCACACGTGGTTCGGGAGGATCGCGCTCGTGTTGACCGGCGTCGTGCCGAGCCGCTGCGCCATCAGTCCCGTCAGCACGACCATGACGCCGATCGATGCCACCGCGCGGGCAACGACAGGTGCCGTTCGTAGCGCTCGGAACACGACCAGGTACAGCAGGAGTCCGAGCAAGGCGGAGACGAGCAGGGTGATCGCCATCGCCGGCCAGAAGCCGAGTGCACCGGTTCCAACGTCGATCGTCCTCGGCAGCCCGGGAACGAGCAACAGCAGCTCGCCCTTCCGAAGGAACGCGTACGTGTACGCGCTGAAGAGCGCCATCGAGCCGGTCGCGAAGTTCAAGACCCCGCTGCTTCGGTAGCAGAGCACCAACGCCAGCGCGAGGGCTGCGAAGACGGCTCCGTTCGCGAGTCCCAGCAGCAGGAAGACGAGATGCTGCGTCAACGAACCGCGTTCGAGAACGTCGGCTGCCCTGTCGGCCGAGGTCGAGCTCTCGTATGGACCACTGCCGTCGACATGCTCGTTGCCTCCCCTGTCGGCTCCGTCAGTGGAGCGGCGACTGCACTGATCGTAGGCAGACTTGACGATATCGTCAAGTCTGCCTACGATGCTCGGTTGCTCAGTCCGCTACCACGCCCAGGTGGTCGCCGACCGCGCCAGAGAACGTGAGTGCCATCGACCGGACTGGACTACCCCAGCTTCGTCAGGTCGGCGGTCTCGTACAACTTGTACGAGCCCGCCTTGCCATCGGCGTCGAGCGTCGCCTCCAGCAGCTGCGTCGAGCACACGTTGGGCACGACCGCGATCTGCTTGCCGTCGCACTTGAACATGATCCCGCCACCCATCGGCAACGGGGTCTCCGGCATCGCCTTGACCGTCGCGGACACGGACGCGGGCGTCATGTCCCCCGTGAGACCAGCCATTGCCCTGGCGAAGGCGACGACAGCGACGAAACCGCCCGGCGCGTTGGCTCCGGTCTCGACGCCCTTCGCGTACTTGGCCATGACTGCCTGGTAGGTCTTGACGTCGGGATCCTTGGGATCGAGCGTGTAGGGGGTCAGGATGTACACGCCCTTGAAGCCGCCGTTCACCGCTGCCGCGCTGGTCTCGTTGACGCACTGCGGAACGGCAACGACCGGTCCGTGGAACGCTACGCCGCGGATCGCTTTGATCGCGCTCGTGCAGAACGGGGGGTCACCGACGATCGCGAACTGGCCGTCCCCTTTGCTGATGCCGGCCTGCACCTGCGGCGTCATGTCCGCGGTGCCCGGCGGCACGGGGATGACATCCGGCGTCACGCCCGCGTTCTTGTAGAACAGCGGAGCCGCCGCCTTGAGTGGCCCTGACGCGGCTGGAACGTCGATGACGAGGATCGCCGCCTTCTTCACGCCGTTGTCCCTCGCGATGCCGGACGCGCCGACGATGGCGGAACCGAGACCGTTGGTGAGGATGAATGCACCGGGCTTGGACACCATGTCCTGGTCGATGCCGCTCCACTGCACCATCGGGATCCCCGTCGGCTGGAGCGCCTTGAAGAACGGGCCGGACTGGCCCGTCACGCCGTTCAGCACCACCGGTACCTTCGCGTTCGCGAACTCGGTCGCACAGTCGGCCGCGTTCGAGGGGACCTGCTTGGTCTCACAGACCTTGAGCGTGATCGGGTGACCGGCGACACCCCCGAGGTAGCCGTTGACGTACTCGGCAGTCGCTTTCGCCGCCGCGATCTCGTTCGAGTTGTCGATGGCCTCCGACTTGCCGTCAGAGAGGAAGCCGATCGTGACGGGCGTGCCGGTCGCCTTCTTCGGTGCGCCCAGCGCGGACTCATTCGACGATGGCTGCGTCGTTCCGGAACCAGAACTGCTGCCGCTGCTTCCACAAGCGGGCACTGCGACGAGCACGAGTACGCCCGTTGCTGCTGCGATGAGCTTACGCATTCTTGTATGTCCCCCTGTGCTCAGCGTCGGATGGCTTGCCGAAGTGCTTGCCCGAAGTGCAGGTCTACTCGTTGCAGACTCCTAAGTCTACTCTTTGCAGAATCCAAGGTCAAGTTACGTCACTCGTGCCCGGCAGCGCGGTCGGCGACCGACCGCTCGAGCAGGCAGGACGTATGGGCTGGAGGGCCAGGTCGCCACGAACGCTCGTGCTGCCGGGGCGCTCAGTAGACCGAATTTCTCTCGGTACGACGCGCCAGGCAACGACAAGGTATCCCCGTAGCCGCGGGCGCGGGCCGACGTCAACCTCCTGTGTCGTCGACGCAACCTGGCGTGTGATTATCCATTGCCCTAGTGTTGACAAGGCGGGTCGCGAGGAGTCCGCGGGGAGGGGCGACCATGACTCGCGGAGTGGCGCCTCGGGCGATCGCGTCCGGGGGCTCGGGTGCTCCACCGCTGGCAACTACGGCAGCGCGACCGCGTCGAGGTGTCCTCGCGGAGCGCTCGCTACATCAGAGGAGATGGCATGACCTTGGACTACAAGCTGTTCGACGGCTGGATCAACATGGTTCCGGAGAAGCCGACGTACGGAAACATGGACGTCACCTATCTGTTCCCTGATCTCGCTGAGCGCTACGAGAACGGAAGGACCACGGCGCAGATCGTGGATGAGATGGACGAAGCTGGCATCGACCAGGCCGTCCTAGCCGCGGGCTATGACAAGCACTTCGACGACACCGCATGGACGCTCAAGTCGATCGAACGCTACCCCGACCGCTTCTACGGGTCTTGGGTCGTCGATCCGCACCGGGGCATGGCCGACGTGCGTGAGCTGGAGAGCCGTGTGCGCAACGACGGCTTCAAGATGGCACGCATCATGGCGTTCCACACGCTCATCCCGTACACCGACCCACGCTGTTACCCGCTGTACGCAAAGTGCGTCGAGCTGGACATCCCGATCTCGGTCAACGTCGGAGTCCCCGGACCGCTCGTTCCAGCCGCTCGGCTCCAGGATCCCATCTATTTGGATGAGATCTGCGCCTTCTTCCCTGAGCTGAAGGTCATCATGGCGCACGGTGGCGAGCCATGGGCGGAACTCTGCGTGAAGCTCATGCTCAAGTGGAAGAACCTCTACTACATGTCATCTGCGTTCTCACCCAAGCGTCTTCCGAACCCGATTCTGCACTACATGAACAGCCGCGGGGCCGACAAGGTGATGTTCGCGAGTGACTACCCGCTGCTCGGCCTGGACCGGTGCGCGCGGGAGATCGAGAACATGGAGTTCCGTGACGAGGAGCGGCGCCGCAAGTTCGCGAGCGACAACGCGCGCCGCGTCATCCTCGGGGAGGGCTAGGTGTAGGTCCTCGTGGGCGGCGAAGTAGGCGACCGCTCGACGCAGGAACCCACGCAGGTCGGTCCCGTCTCGTCGTCGAGGATCGCGACGTAGGCGTCGCGGCTGGTGTCGCGGCTGGTCAGCCCCCCTGGCCCGTACCAGCGGGCGGCACTAGCTCGCACGTTCGGCGAAGCGGTTCACCCGGTCCAGGTCGGGGCGATACCCGGCCAACTGCTCACGAATGCGTCGTTCTTGGTGACCCGCCCCGCCGTTCGGTTCGCTCGACCACCAGCCCG
>Ga0070671_100004032_pt1 | contig 11577 bp, 8 predicted proteins | sample KBSS73metaG_FD_65341 | JGI IMG/M metagenome (GOLD analysis project Ga0070671, IMG submission 65341) | Switchgrass rhizosphere microbial communities from Kellogg Biological Station, Michigan, USA - KBS S7-3 metaG | ecosystem: Host-associated > Plants > Roots > Rhizosphere > Soil ...
GGGGTGAAGAACTGCTGCTTGAGCGAGATGGCGCGGTTGAGGTCGACCCAGATGGTGATGTGGGAGAACATGTTGCGCACGCCGGAGTCTTTGGAGACGAGGTCGAGCTTGGTTACGGGGACGGTGGCTGCGCCGTCGGACATCTGCTCGGTGCCGAGGTCGGTGACGGTCCAGGCCTTGGCGAGGTCAGAGCCTGAGCCTCCGAAGCCGAGGGTAAGGAAGGACTCGTACTGGGCCTTGTTCTGGCCTGCGGTCAGGATCTTGAGGTCTTTGGTGGCGGGGTCGAAGACGGCTAGCTTGCCGTCTTTATAGGCGAGGTATTTGGCTCCGGGAGGGTTGATTTTGGAGCCCATCTCGAGCTTGCCGCCATTTTTCTTGAAGTAGATGCTGCCGTGCTGGGTGGTTGTCTCCTTGACGACGACTTCGTAGAAGTCCCACCGGAAGTCAGCCTCGGCGGTTTTGAATCGGGTGCTTCCGGCGTCGAGATCGCGGAGGGCGGCGTCCAGGGCTCCGGGTTTGACCTGGGCTGGGAGGACGAGGGGCGCTGCAAGGAGGAGAAGGGCGGCCAGACGGCGGAGGGTCATTCGGTCTTTTCTCACGCTTGGGTTAGATGCAGCTGCAAGGAAGAGGATAGCGGTTGGGCTATGGCATCCTGCGAAGAACCAGGGGGTTCTTCGCCTTCGGCTCAGAATGACGGCCTAAGTTTCTGCGTTCCAAATCACCGAGTGATCCAGGCGTCATAGGCGATGATGCGGCCATTAGCGTCGCGGACGGGTTGGTAGCGCTCGAGGGTGACCTCGCCGGCGATGGGCTCGATGATGCGAATGATGGCATCGCGGATGGCAGCGTCGGTGGTAGCTCCCATGGCGGCGCGCTCGATGTCGTCGGCACGGACCTGGTAGATGAAGCGGCTGGCGCCGTCGGTGGTGCCTGCTTCCTTGACGAGGACCTCGGAGGAGTGGAGGGCGACGGTTTCGACGGGGCGGTCTTTGAAGTCGATGAAGCGGGGGCCGACGAAGAGGAAGATCAGGATGACGGTGACCATGACGTCGTAGTGGAAGCTTCCACGCTCGTAGGTCCACCAGAAGTAGGAGCGGAGGGTCTTGAACATTTAGATCTTCTCCTGCTTCGTGATTACGGCCTGGCCGTTCATATAGGGGATGAGGGCTTCGGGGACTTTGATGCTGCCGTCGGGCTGCTGGTAGTTCTCGAGGACGGCTAGGTAGGTGCGGCCGACGGCGAGACCGGAGCCGTTGAGGGTGTGGAGGTACTCGGACTTCTTGGCACCGGCAGGGCGATAACGGATGTTGGCGCGGCGGGCCTGGAAGTCCTGGAAGTTGGAGCAGGAGGAGATCTCACGGTATAGATTCTGGCCGGGGAGCCAGACCTCGAGGTCGAAGGTCTTGGAGGAGGCGAAGCCCATGTCGCCGGTGGAGAGGAGCATGCGACGGTAGGGAAGGCCGAGGCGCTCGAGGACGGTCTCGGCGTGGCGGGTGAGGGTCTCGTGCTCGGCGTTGGACTTATCGGGTGTGGTGAACTTGACGAGCTCCACCTTCTGGAACTGGTGCTGGCGGATCATGCCGCGAACGTCTTTGCCGTAGCTCCCGGCCTCGCTGCGGAAGCAGGGTGTGTAGGCGCAGAGGGAGATGGAGAGCTGGGACTCGTCGACGGTTTCGTCGCGGAGGAGGTTGGTGACGGGGACCTCGGCGGTGGGGATGAGCCAGTGATCGCCATCCTGCAACTCGCCGGTGTAGGGGCCCTTGTCGTCGCAGTGGAAGGAGTCTTCGGCGAACTTGGGGAGCTGGCCGGTGCCGAAGAGGCTCTTTGAATTGACCATGTAAGGCGGCAGGACTTCCGTGTATCCGTGCTCGCGGGTGTGGAGGTCGAGCATGAAATTGGCGAGGGCGCGCTCAAGGCGGGCTCCGGCGCCAAAGTGGAAGACAAAGCGGGAGCCGGAGACTTTGGCTGCGCGATTGAAGTCGAGGATGTTGAGGGCCTCGCCGAGTTCCCAATGTGGCTTCGGGGTGAAGTCGAAGGAGGGCTTGGTGCCCCAGGTTTTTTCTTCTACGTTGGCGTGCTCGTCAGGGCCGACGGGGACGATGTCCTGAGGGAGGTTGGGGATGGTCTGGAGGATGGTGCGAAGGCGCTCGTCGGCGGCGGTGGCGCGGGCCTCGAGGGTGTCGACCTCGGACTTGAGGGACTTGGTCTGCTCGGTGACGGCGGAGGCGTCGGCACCGGACTTGCGGAGGCGGGCGATCTCTTCGGTGAGCTTGTTGCGCTGGGCCTTGAGGGTCTCGACCTGGGTGATGGCGTCGCGGCGTTCGCGGTCGATCGTGGCGAAGTCTCCGAGGGCGACGGCAGGGTCCATGCCTCGGGCGCGCAGTTTTTCCTCTACTTCGGGCAGGTTGGCCCGGACGAATGCAAGATCAATCATTTGACTTTTATTTTAGCGGGTTTGAGAGGCGCCGGTTTGAGCCGGTAAACGCATCTTGCGAAGAAACGCAGGTCCTTCGACTTCGCTGCGCTCCGCTCAGGCTGACAAGGTAAATGAATGGCCACCCGACGAGATGTGGAGGCACGAAAGCGGTTACTCTTGAAGTATGCGTGCATTTGTTGCTGTAGTTCTCGTTCTTGCTCTTTTTGTGCCCGGTGCTGTGCCTGCTCGTGCCGATGCGTACCATGCGAAGCCGAAGCTAGTGGTGGTGCTGGTGATCGACCAGTTTCGTGGGGATTATCTGGACCGTTATCGCGATGACTTCAAGACTCCGAATGGGTTCAATCTGTTCCTGAAGAAGGGCGTCCACTTTACCGATTGCTACTACGATTACGCGAACCTGATAACGGCCGCAGGTCACTCGACGATTGGGACGGGGAGCTACACGGACGGGCACAAGATTCCTCTGAATGAGTGGGTGGAGCGTTGGGCGGACGGCAAGCTGCACACGGTAACGTCGGTGAGTGACGAGCGGTACAGGCTAGTAGGAATGCCAGAGGGCGAAAAGACTTCTCCGGGGGCTTCGCCGTATCGGGAGGCGGCGTCGACGCTTGGCGATGAGTTGACGCTGGCGACGCAGGGCAAGGCAAAGGTGTATGGAGTGTCGTTCAAGGACAGGGCAGCGATTCTGACGTCTGGGCATGCGACGAAGGGAGCGTTCTGGACGGACCATGACTCGGGCGCGTTTATCACGTCGACTTACTGGATGCCGGAGCTACCGGTATGGGCGAAGGCGTTCAACGCAAGCGATGCGCGAAAGAAGGCTCGGCAGACGGCTGGCGTGGGGGAAGCGGCGAACTTCTATGAAGAGGTCGGGCAGAAACCGGTCGCGGTGCAGTACATGTTCGACTTTGTGAAGCAGCTGGTGACGAACGAGAAGCTGGGTCAGAACGGCGTGACCGACATGCTGACGGTTTCGATCAGCAATACCGACATCCTCGGGCACAAGGTTGGGGCGGATTCGCCGAGGCAGAGGGAGATGATCGATAGCGTCGACGTTGTGCTGAACGACTTCTTCACGTTCCTGGACAAGCAGGTGGGTCTCGAGAATGTGATCGTGGCGCTGTCGGGAGACCATGGCGTTGCTCCGACGATGCGTGCGGCGAACGATGCGCAGATGACGTCGTCGGCGATCAAGAGCGCGGCTTTGCTGAAGGCGTTGGATGCGGAGCTGCAAAAGAAGTGGCCGATCAAAAAGGGTGAGAAGTATGTGCTGAGCGGGGAGTATCCGTACATTCAGCTGAACCAGGAGGCGTTTGAGGCCGCTCATCTCTCGGAACTGGAGGCCGAGACGGCGGCGGCGGAGACGCTGAAGGATCTGCTGGCGAAGCGCGGCGACGAGTTTGCGGTGACGAGCGCGAAGCAGGCGACGCCTGCGGGGCGGCAGATGAATCCGCTGGCGCTGGGGAGCGTGTATCCAGTGGAGAAGATGCGGACCGGAGAGATTCCGAACACGGAGCTGGGCCGGAGGATTCTGCACAGCTATTCGCCGTATGTCGGATGGGCGATCTGGTTGAACTTTACGGCGTTCGAGTTCACGGGAACGGAGGAGGGGGCGACGCACTACTCTTCGTTTTCATATGACCGGCATGTTCCGCTGGACTTCTACGGCACGATGTTCATTCCGGGGACGTATCACGATCGTGTGGCTCCGGTGGATATAGCGGCGACGTTTGCTTCGATTCTGCGAGTGAACCAGCCTTCGAGCGTAGAGGGCCGTGTGCTGACGCAGGTGATGAAGCCGGATACGGGCGATGCGAGCGGGGCGAAAAGGAGTGCGGCGAAGTGAACATCAGGGTGCCTGATATGCGGGTGAACCTGGCGGGTGTAGAGCTGCGTTCGCCTGTCATTGCGGCGAGTGGGACGTTTGGCTATGGGGTGGAGTTCGAGGAGATCGTCTCGCTGGATAAGATCGGCGCATTTGTGACGAAGGGGTTGTCGCGCGAGCCGATGGCGGGGAATCCGACGCCGCGAATTATTGAGACGGCGGCGGGGATGATCAACGCGATCGGTCTGCAGAATATGGGTGTTCGCGCCTTCGTGGAGGGGACGCTGCCGAAGCTGCGGACGATGAAGGGCGCGGTGGTGATCGCGAATGTGTTTGGATACTCGGTGGAGGACTGCCTAGAGGTTATCCGGGTGCTGAACGACGCCGAGGGTATCGCGATGTACGAGCTGAATGCGAGCTGCCCGAATACGAGCCATGGGGGGATGGTGTTTGGGACTGATCCGGGGCTGCTGTATGAGCTAGTGTCGCGGACGAAGGGGGCTTCGATGCGGCCGCTGATGGTGAAGCTGTCACCGAATGTGACAAGCATTGGGCAGATGGCAAAGGTGGCGGCGGATGCGGGGGCGGATGCCGTGTCGCTGGTGAATACGTTTGTGTCGCTGGCGATCGATGTGGAGACGCGACGACCGAGGATTGCGAACATCACAGGAGGGCTGTCGGGACCGGCGATCAAGCCGATTGCGGTGCGGATGGTCCATGAGGCGGCAAAGGCGATCGATATTCCGGTGGTGGGGATGGGCGGAATCGTAAGGGCTGAGGATGCGGTGGAGTTCATGATGGCCGGGGCGGCTGCGGTGCAGGTTGGGACGGCGAGCTATGCGGACCCGCGGGCGGTCGAGAATATTGCGAATGGGATGAAGAAGTGGTGCGCTTCGCACCAGGTGGACTGGGTGGGGACTTTGACGGGGTCGGCGGTTTTGTAGAGACGGGCAGGATGACAAGGTTTTGGCTGACGCTGGCTGGTTGTGCTGTTCGGCTGGGACGACATTTGCCGGATAAAATAGAGGGTGATGACCTCTCATAGTGCTCCTGCCTCTGTCTCTGTCGATCTTCGTCCGGTTCGCCGCGCTCTTCTTTCCGTTACGGATAAAGCCGGTCTTGTTGAGTTTGCCCGTGTTCTGGCTGAGCATGGCGTTGAGCTGGTTTCGACTGGTGGAACGGCGAAGGCTTTGCGCGATACCGGGCTGAAGGTGAAGGACATCAGCGAGTTGACCGGGTTTCCGGAGATGTTGGATGGGCGGGTGAAGACGCTACACCCGAAGGTTCATGGCGGGATTCTGCATATGCGGGGAAATGCCGAGCATGTGACGGCGGTGGAGTCGCACGGGATCGAACCGATCGACATGGTTGTGGTGAATCTGTACGCGTTTGAGAAGACGGCGCAGAAGCCGGGTGTGGCTTTCGCTGATGTGATTGAGAACATTGATATTGGCGGACCATCGATGGTGCGGTCGGCGGCGAAGAACTTCGAGGACGTGGCGATTGTGACATCAGTGGCCGACTACGAGGCGCTGGCTGCGGAGTTGGAGGCCAACCATGGCAGTCTGAGCCGGGCAACCCGATGGAGGCTGGCGAAACAGGCGTTTGCTGTGACTGCGGCCTATGATGCCGGGATTGCGACGGCGCTGGAGAGTATTGAGGCGCCGACAGGGCCAGCCGTATTTGCGGCCGATGCTCTGCCGCAGACTGTGCGAATCATCGACCGGCTGGCGCAGACGCTGCGATATGGAGAGAATCCGCACCAGAAAGCGGCGTTGTATGTAGATGGAAGCGGGAAGGGCGTAGCCGCAGCGGAGCAGTTGCAGGGTAAGGAGCTTAGTTACAACAACATCGTTGATCTGGATGCTTGTTGGGAGCTGGTGCGCGAGTTCGATGCTGCGGTAGAGGCTGCGGTGGCCATTATCAAGCATACGAACCCTTGTGGGGCGTCGACGGGCGTGACAGTGCTTGAGGCCTATAAGCGGGCGCTTGAGGCGGACCCGATTTCGGCGTTTGGCGGGGTAATTGGAGTCAATCGCGAGGTTGACGGCGCAGCGGCGGAGGAGATTTCGAAGCTGTTTGTCGAGGCGATCGTGGCTCCGGGCTTCACCAAGGAGGCACTAGAACGGTTTGCGGCAAAAAAAAATCTGCGGCTGGTGAAGATTGTTCCGGCAGAGACACCGCGAGTGATCAAGCAGGTTTCAGGCGGTTTGCTAGTGCAAGACGCTGACCGGCTGCGGATTACCGAGGCAGAATTGAAGACGGTGACGGAGCGGCCGGCGACTCCGGAGGAGATGCGAGCTCTGCTGTTTGCGTGGAGGGTATGCAAGCATGTGAAGTCCAACGCGATTGTGTATGCGCGCTATTCGGGTGGGTACGGGCAGACGGTGGGAATCGGGGCAGGGCAGATGAGCCGCGTTGACGCGGCGAAGTTTGGGGCGATGAAGGCGGTCCTGCCGCTGAATGGAACGGTTGCAGCCTCGGACGCGTTCTTCCCATTCCCAGACGGGCTGGAGACGATTGCTGCGGCCGGAGCGACGGCGGTGATTCAGCCGGGCGGGTCGGTAAAGGATGCAGACGTGATTGCAGCGGCGAACCGGCTAGGGGTAGCGATGGTCTTTACAGGGGTTCGTCATTTCCGACACGGATGAGGGCCAGGGAGGCTATAATCACGGCCATGCCTCTGGATGAGCTGTGAACCGGGCTGTTTGCAGCCAAACGGGCACAGCCGTCGTCTAAATGAGGGAGTGACTTATCTTGACTGTTTTTCGGTCTGTCTCGATCTTGTCCATCATCTCGGCGGCACAGGAACGTATTTAACATGAGCCTATTTTTTCGTGCCTCCACCCTCCGGTTTCTTCCCGCTGCAGTACTTCTTGTTGCAGCAGAGATGCCTGCGCAGAGCCCTGCTGAGAAGCCGCCGGTAGATCGCGCGGCTGCCTACTATCACTACGGCCTGGCGCATATGTACGAAGACATGGCTGTGAGCGCGGGCCGTCCGGACTATGCGACGCAGGCGGTGGAGGAGTACAAGCTGGCGTTGGATGCCGACCCGAACTCGACGCTGCTGCAGGACGGCTTGGCAGAGCTTTACTTCAAGATTGGGCGCATACGCGAAGCAGTGACAGCCGCGCAGGAGCAGGTGAAGAAGAATCCTGAAGATGTGGCTGCGCACGAATTGCTGGGCAAGGTTTACCTACGGTCGCTGGGCGATATGCAGAGTCAGCAGTCGGCGCAGATGCTGAAGCTGGCGATTGGGGAGTACGAGAAGCTCGCCGAGTTGAAGCCCGACGATGTGGAGACGAGGTTGCTGCTGGGGCAGTTATATGGGCTAAACCACGACTCGGCGAAGGCGGAGGCGCAATTCAAGGCGGCGCAGAAGATCGACGGCGGCTCGGAAGAGGTGGTGCTGAACATGTACCGTCTCTACACCGAGCAGGGAGATTTTCAGCGAGCGGCTGAGGTGCTCAATTCGGTGCCCGCGGATGATCGGAGTTCGCGGATAGATTTTGCGCTGGGAGCGACGTACGACCAGCTGAAGAAGCCGAAGGAGGCAATTGCGTCGTATCGCAGGGCGTTGGACGACGATCCAGAGAACATGGACAGCCAGCGCGGACTGGCGAATGCGCTGCTAGCTGATAATCAACTGGATGAGGCGTTGAAGGTCTTCAACGCAATTGTGACGGCAGAGCCGCAGGACGCGCAGTCGCAGATTCGCATCTCGGAGATTCAGCGCCGTCAGGGACAGTATGAGAAGGCCCTGGCCACGCTGGAGAAGGCGAAGCCGCTAGCGCAGGATTCTGTAGAGCTGAGCTACAACGAAGCGCTGTTATACGACTCGCTGGGACGCTACGACGACGCGATCAGCACTCTGAAGACGCTGGTGGACGGCACGGCACATGCGGATGGCAAGTACACGGAACAGGAGAAGGGGAATCGTGCGATCTTCCTGGACCGCATGGGAATCATCTATCGCGAGCAGAATAAGACTGCAGAGGCGGTGGTTGTCTACAAGCAGATGCTCGCGATGGGAGGCGACTACGTAAAGAGCGGCTACCAGGGACAGGTAGATGCCTATCGCGATGCTCACCAGTGGAAGGAAGCGACCGAAGTGGCAGGTGAAGCTGCCAAGGCTCTTCCGAAGGACCAGACGGTTCAACTGATGTACGCCGGGCAGTTGGCAGATACGGGCAAGGCTGATGAGGGCGTTGCGCTGGCGAAGGCCCAGTTTTCAAGCTCGGACAACCCAACGGAGACTCGCGAGGCTCATTTGGCCCTGGCGAATATCTATATCCGGCTGAGGCGGTGGGCCGACGCGAACACGGAACTGAATGCAGGCGAGGCACTCTCGACGAAGCCTGAAGAGAAACTGTATGTCTATTTCCTTCGCGGAACGATGGCAGATCGGCAGAAGCAGTACGATGTCGCGGAAGTGCAGTTCCGCAGGGCCCTTGCGATTGATCCTCAGAACGCGACGATCCTGAACTACGTGGGATACATGCTGGCCGATCGCGGCGTTCGGTTGAACGAAGCGCTGACGATGATTCGCAAGGCGGTGGAACTCGATCCGCAGAATTACGCGTATCTCGATTCGCTGGGCTGGGTGTACTACAAGTCAGGGCAGTATGCCTTGGCGGAGGAGAACATCCGCAAGGCGAACGAACGCAACAGCGGCGATCCGACGATTCATGACCACCTTGGCGAGGTCTACGAGAAGACGGGCAAGCTGAAGCAGGCGGTGGCACAGTGGGAGCGGTCTCTGACGGAGTATGGGCGCTCGCTGCCGGCCGATGCGGATCCCGAGGACGTGGCAAAGGTGCAGCATAAGCTGGACAATGCGCGCGTAAAGCTCTCGAAGCTGAATACGACCTCGGTAAAGTAATACAACGAGATTGGCGCGCTGCTTCGGTGTGAGCGGCGCGCCTGTTGCGTTTAAGGGGCTATTGGCATTCCGGTACACTCAGGATTGAATATGGCGAACGACCTTACACGCCGCGCGGTGATAGGAGATATGAACGATGCGCTGACGGCGCGAGCGTATCCTGCGCCTATGCGGTCGGGGAGGACAGCGTTTCAGCGCGATCGGGAACGGATTGTGCAGTCACGCGCGTTTCGCAGGCTGGCGGGCAAGACGCAGGTGTTTACCAGCCGGTCGTCGGATCATTTTCGCAGCCGGCTTACACACACCATCGAAGTTGCGGAGATTGCGCGGACGGTGGCATGTTCGCTTGGGCTGAACGAAGATCTCGCTGAGACGCTGGCGCTGGTGCACGATATAGGCCATCCTCCTTTCGGTCATGCAGGTGAGCGGGCGCTGGACCAATGTCTGCGACGGCATGGTCGGAGCTTCGACCACAACCTGCATGCGCTGCGCATTGTCGAGCATTTTGAACAGAGGTATGCGGCGCACCGGGGATTGAACCTTACGCTGGGAGTGCGTGAGGGCATCATCAAGCACTCGCGTGACTATGAAGCTGAGAAGTATCCGGAGTTGGGGGAATATTTCCTTGATAAGCGGCCTCCGTTGGAGGCACAGCTGATTGATCTGGCTGATGAGATCGCTTACTTGACGGCAGATCTAGATGATGGGGTTGAGTCAGGATTGCTTGAGATTGCGCATATACGCGAGAACGTTGCGATCCTTGGCCGGTGTTATCGCGCGGTTGAGGCAGGGCACCCCGGCGTGGAGGAGAAATATCTCTTTCACGAAGCTCTGCAACTGATGCAGAACATGCTTACGGATGACCTGATTACGAATACGCGTGCGAATGCGAAGGCAATTGGAGCGGAGACTCTGGAAGATATTCGAAGGTATCCGTCGCGATTGGCAGTGTTCTCGCCGCAAGCGGAGGCTGAGCGTCTGGAAGAGAAGCGGTACTTGTATGAGACGTTGTATACGTGTCCGCATCTGGAGCGGGAGCATGACAAAGCCGAAGAGGTGGTGACAGCGCTGTTTGATTACTGGATCAGCGATCCGGAGGAGTTGCCGCAGGGCTACTTCGAGGAGATTGAGATGGAAGGTTTGGCGCGTGTGGTTGCCGATTACATTGCAGGCATGACCGACAGCTTCATCCTTGAGCAATATGCGTTGATCAAGCGTGCAGTTCGTCGCTAGTGGCCAGAGTAGTTCCTTAGCGAGGGAGTAGAATTCCACCACCATGAACTTCTCTCCAGCCAACATCACGGCGTTGATTGTGGCGGCCAGTTTTGCTGGGGGGTTGAATATCTATGCCACGGTTCTGACGCTGGGAATTCTTGAGCGAACGCAATGGGTGGCGCTTCCGCCAGGCCTACATGGACTGGGAAGTACGTGGGTGATTGTGACGTGCGCGCTGCTGTTTGCACTGGAGTTTGTCGCCGATAAGATTCCGGGCTTCGACATGATCTGGAACGGTCTGCAGACGGTGGTTCGAGTTCCAGTGGCGGGACTGGTCGCGTATCATGCGAGCTCGCAGCTTTCGCCCTCGATGCAGATTCTGGCGACTACTATTGGCGCGGGGATTGCTCTTGCTGCGCATGGCTCGAAAACAGCAGTTCGCGCAGCGGTGACGCCGAGCCCAGAGCCAATTTCTAATATCGCGCTAAGCACGAGCGAGGATGTGTTGGCGATTGGCCTGACGTGGTTTGCCACGCATCATCCGATCATCGCGGCGACGATGGCTTCGACATTGTTGATTGTGGCGTTTCTTGCGGCACGTGCGTTGTTGCGGGCGATTCAGAAGCCATTACAGAAGGTGTTTCGGCCTGATCTGGAGCAAGAGGCGCGAACAGCAGAGAAGCCTAGAAGTTAGCGTGTGGTGGGCACTGGCAGATCGAGCTTGAAGAGCTTTGCCGGATCAAGGTAGGCCCCCTGCCAACGGAGACCGAGATGGAGATGCGGCCCCGTGGCGCGGCCGGTTCCTCCGCTGAGCGCGACGATCTGGCCGCGCTTGACCATCGTTCCTTCCGCTACTTTGAACTTCGACAGGTGCATATAGAGCGTCATGAGACCGAGGCCGTGGTCGATGATGACGCAGTTGCCTTCGTAATAGAGGGGGCGCGCGAGTACGACGCGCCCGGAGTTGACCGCGGAGACAGGGGTGCCGGGCTTGGCGTGGTAGTCGAGGCCGCGGTGGACGCTGTCGAGCTTGCCGTTGAAGACGCGGCGAGTGCCGAAGGAGTCTGTGCGAGGAGCAACGCCGAGCGGAGGTGAGAAGCGGCCGGACCATCTGGGTTGGGAGGCGGTTTCGGTGAATACTTTGTCTTTTATGACCTTGTCGGCGGCGATGATCTTCAGAGCTGCAGCGTCGGGCTGAACGAATTTGTCGGGGACGGT
>Ga0070671_100004034_pt1 | contig 11575 bp, 8 predicted proteins | sample KBSS73metaG_FD_65341 | JGI IMG/M metagenome (GOLD analysis project Ga0070671, IMG submission 65341) | Switchgrass rhizosphere microbial communities from Kellogg Biological Station, Michigan, USA - KBS S7-3 metaG | ecosystem: Host-associated > Plants > Roots > Rhizosphere > Soil ...
GTCGTCCGGCCACGAGGAGCGCACCGTGCTGTGGATCCCGTCCGCGGCGACGACGAGATCGGCCTGCTCGACGCCCTGCGCGTGCACGACCCGGCCGCCGTCGACCGACCGGACCGCCGTGCCCCACCGGACCTCGCCCGCGGCGGCGAGCAGGGCCTCGTGCAGCTCGGCGCGGTGTACGACGCCCAGCCCCGCGGTCGCGGAGGCCGGGAGCGGGCACAGCCACCGCCCGTCCGGACCGCGCTGTCCGGCGCGCAGCCGGGCCCCCGTCGGTCCGGTCAGGGCGCGGACGGCCCGGCCGGCGCCGACGACGTCGAGCGCGGCGAAGGCGTTGGGCCACAACGAGATCCCGGACCCGACGACGGTGGGCGCGGCCGCCCGCTCCAGCACGGTCACCTCGACCCCGATCCGCCGCAGCCCGGCCGCGGCCGCCAGCCCGCCGATCCCGGCGCCGATCACGATCGCCCTCATGCGGCGACCCCCGCGGCGGAGGCCACCTCGGCCCCCGCGCAGGCCTCCTGCATCCGAGCCGCGTCGGTGGCGTCCCCGGCCACGACCTCCACCCCCGGAGCCTGCGGCCCGCCGCGGCGGGTCAGCGCCCGGACCCGAAGTCCCCGCAGCTCGCGCACCAGCGCCCCGCCCGTCACTCCCACCCGCACCTCCCGGTGAGAAACGCAAACGTATCGTCAGCGGAAGGCGCGCGGCAGCGGCCGAACGGAGCAGGGTCAGCCCGCGAGGTGCGACCAGCGCGCGGCCAGCTCGGTCCACGGGCCCTCGTCGACGATCCGGCCGCCCTCGAGCACCACCACGCGGTCCGCGCGCTCCAGCGCGACCCGCGTCGTGCTCGCGCCGAGCACGGCCGTGCCCCGCGCGCGCAGCGCCGACCACAGCTCCAGCTCGGTGCGGGCGTCCAGCGCCGACGAGACGTCGTCGGCGAGGATCAGCGACGAGCCGGTGGCCAGCGCCCGGGCCATCGCGAGGCGCTGGACCTGCCCGCCGGACAGCCGGATGCCGCGGTGTCCGACCGCGGTGTCGGCCCCGCCCGCGACTGCGACGTCGTGGGTGAGCCGGGCGTCCTCGACGGCCTCGGCCAGTCCGGCCGCGGGCCTGCTCAGGGTGATGTTGTCGGCGAACGTGCCGGACAGCACCCGCGGCACCTGCCCGACGTACGCGACCCGGCCCGGGCGCAGGTCGGTCTCCCCGAGGACCTCCCCGTTCCAGCGGACCACGCCCTCGGTGCCCACGATCCCGGCGAGCGCGGCCAGCAGGCTGGACTTGCCCGAGCCGACCTCGCCGGTGAGCAGGACGAGCTCGCCTGCCCCGACCTCCAGGTCGACGGCCTCGACGCCGACCGTGCCGTCGTCGTGGACCGCGGCGAGCTTCTCGCACACCAGTCGCTCCAGGGGCACGGGCGGCGCCGGGACCGCCTCGGGCGCGGTGCCTGCGACCAGGTCGACCCCGGCGGGCAGCCGGGTCGGGTCCGCGGGCGCGGCGAGCGCCCCGACGTCCGCCAGCCAGCGGCGGGTCGCAGGCGCCTCGGTGACCACGGTCGCGCCGACCTGCCCGAAGTACCCTGAACCCGCGAGGACCGTGCTGACCAGCAGCGCGGTCGCGAGATCCCAGGTCCCGGCCATGTGCAGGGCCCAGGTCAGCACGATCCCGCCCTGCACGAGCACCCCCGGCAGGCCCTCGAACAGCGTCTGCAGGCGCTGCTCGCGGATGATCGCGCGGACCCGGGTGCCGTCGACGGCCGCGAGGTGGCCGCGGACCGCGTCCGTGGCGGCGGCCAGCTTGATCGTGCGCACGGCCTCCAGGGCCGAGCCGAGCTCCGCGCCGAACCGGCCCCGGGCGTCCGCGGCGGCCCGCCCGGCCCGTCCGACGAACGGCGCCCCGACCGACGCGACCGCCGTGCAGAGCCCGAGCATGGCCGCGATCACCAGCGCGGCCCGGACGTCCCCGGCCGCGACCCCGGCCAGCACGACCATCAGCGCGGCCATCGTCACGTCCACCCAGTTGTCCAGGTAGATCACCATGCGCTCGGAGTCCAGGGCCCTGGCGACGACCTCGCCCGCCGGGGTGCGGGCAGGCCTGCGCGGCATCGTCTGGCCGCGGAGCACCGCCAGTCGCATGCGCAGGGTCACCGCGGTCCACCACAGCGTGTAGATGCGGTAGGCGAGCGCGATCCACAGCGGGAACGACAGCAGGACGGCGGTCAGGGCGAGGGCGTACGGCCAGGGCGACTCGCCCGCCTGCAGCGCGCCCGCGACCTCGCCCCACAGCCAGCCTGTGGCCACGCCGGTCGCGCCGCACGCCACGGCCAGGGTGAACAGGGCGGCCCCGGTCAGACCCCAGCGCGGGTGGGCGAACACCAGCCGCGGCACCGCCCGGCGCAGCGGGGGAGCGGTGCTCTCGACGACCCGGGTCGGGGGTGTGGCCCGGCGGAGGGCGCGGCGGAGGGTCGGGGAGTCGGCCTGCCGGGCGGGGGCGGGGGCGGGGATGGGGTCGGACCCGGCCGCCCGCAGCTCCGCGAAGATCCCCGGCTCCCGCGCGACCTGCTCCCGCGGGCCGGACTGGACCAGCACGCCGTCCTCCAGAACGGCGACCGAGTCGGCGTGGCGGACCGTCGAGAGCCGGTGGGCGATCACCACGCCGGTGCGCCCGGCCAGCAGCGACCGGGTCGCGCGGGTCACCCGCTCCTCGGTCCGCGGGTCCATCCGGGCGGTCGCCTCGTCCAGCACCACCAGCCCGACGTCTCGGACCAGCAACCGCGCGAACGCGACGAGCTGCTGCTCACCGGCCGACAGCGTCGTGCCGCCCGAGCCCAGCCGGGTGTCCAGGCCCGCGGGCAGCGCGGCCACCCAGTCGTCGAGCCCCAGCGCGGTGAACGCGGCCTCGATCGCCGCGCGCGGGACCGGCTGGTGGAGCGCGACGTTCTCGGCGAGCGTCGCGGACAGCAGCTCGGTCCGCTGGGTCACGACGCCGACCGCCCGGCGCAGCCCCGCGAGCTGCAGGTTCGTCACGTCGCGGCCACCCAGCCAGACCTGGCCCGGCGCAGGCTCGACGGCGCGGGACAGCACCTTCGCGATGGTCGACTTGCCGGATCCGGTGCGTCCGACCAGTGCGCACGTGGTCCCGGCGGCCACGGTGAGCGAGACGCCCCCGAGCCGGAAGCCGTCCGCGTACCCCGCGGTCAGACCGGTCAGTGAGACCGAGAGCGGCCCGCTGGGCACCGGGTCGCCACCGGTGGGCTCGCGCTCGGCGGTCAGCAGCGTCGAGACGCGGGTGATCGCCCCCAGCCCGGCCTGGATCTCGGGCATCTGGTTGGCGATCTCGTCGACCTGCGCCACGAAGGCCGAGGCCAGCAGCCAGAGGGCGACGAGCCCGGCGACCCCGGCGGCGTCCCCGACCACGAGCCACACGCCGCCGAGCAGCACCGCGCCCAGCAGCCCGTGGGTGACCAGGCCCGTGCGGATCCCGACCTTCGTCGTGGCCGCGCGGGTGGCCTTGACCCGTGCCATGACCACGGCCGCCCGCGCCGCGTATCCGCGCACGACGTGCGGCTGGCCCAGCGAGGTCCGGATGTCGTCCTGCCCGGCGACCGCCTCCTCCAGCTGCGCCGCGTGCTCGGACCAGGCCTCCTCCTCGGCGACCGTGCAGCGCGCGATGCGGGCGGTCAACGGCCGGGCCACGGCCACGGTCAGCACCGCCACCAGCGGGAAGGCGATCCAGGCCGGCCAGAACAGGAACCCGGCGGCGAGCCAGGCCGCGATCGAGCGCAGCACCGCGGCGCCGCTCTCCCAGCCGATCCGGCGGAAGAGGGTGCCGATCTCGCGGGCGTCGTCGTCCACCCGGTCCAGCAGCTCGCCGACGGCCTGGTCCTCCAGCCGGGCGACCGGCTGGGCGAGGGCGGCGTCGACGAGGTCGCCGCGCAGCCGTCCCTCGGCGCGGCCGACGACCCCGGAGAACAGCACGCGGCCGAGCGTGTCCAGCACCGCCGCGCCCAGCAGCAGGACCGCCAGCAGGGTCACGAGGTCGACCGTGGGGCCCGCCGCCACCCGTCCGACGACGGTGGCGGCCACCGCCTCGGCGCCCGCGGCCACGACCGCCGCCCCGACCGCGAGCGCGGTCACGGGCCCGCCCAGCCGTCGCCATGTCAACGGCCGCACGCCGCCTCACCCCTCCGATGCACGCGCTCACGAGATATGAGCGAGAGTGCCGTTCGCTCACTAGGTATGAGCGAGAGTGCCGTTCGCTCATCCGGTGGGGACGGTAGCGGCGGGGCGTGGGCGGCGCCTCGGGTTTTCGGTCCAGACGACGGCGGCCCCGGACCGCGAAGGGTCCGGGGCCGCAGTCGACTGGAGTACTAGTCCAGGTAGTCCCGCAGGACCTGCGACCGGGACGGGTGGCGCAGCTTCGACATCGTCTTGGACTCGATCTGCCGGATCCGCTCCCGGGTGACCCCGTAGACCTGGCCGATCTCGTCCAGCGTGCGGGGCTGGCCGTCGGTGAGGCCGAACCGCAGGCGCACGACGCCCGCCTCGCGCTCGCTCAGCGTGGCCAGCACCGACTGGAGCTGGTCCTGCAGGAGCGTGAAGCTGACCGCGTCGACCGCGACGACCGCCTCGGAGTCCTCGATGAAGTCCCCGAGCTGGCTGTCGCCCTCGTCGCCGATGGTCTGGTCCAGCGAGATGGGCTCCCGGGCGTACTGCTGGATCTCCAGCACCTTCTCCGGGGTGATGTCCATCTCCTTGGCGAGCTCCTCCGGGGTGGGCTCACGGCCCAGGTCCTGGAGCAGCTCACGCTGGATGCGACCGAGCTTGTTGATGACCTCGACCATGTGCACCGGGATGCGGATGGTGCGGGCCTGGTCGGCCATCGCGCGGGTGATGGCCTGACGGATCCACCACGTCGCGTACGTCGAGAACTTGTAGCCCTTGGTGTAGTCGAACTTCTCGACCGCGCGGATCAGACCGAGGTTGCCCTCCTGGATCAGGTCCAGGAACGCCATCCCGCGGCCGGTGTAGCGCTTGGCCAGCGACACGACCAGCCGCAGGTTCGCCTCGAGCAGGTGGTTCTTGGCGCGCTCACCGTCGCGGACGATCCACCGGAGGTCCCGCCGCAGCTGCGGCGAGAGCTTCTCGTTGGCCTCGACGGAGCGACGGATCCGCTCGGCGGCGTAGAGGCCGGCCTCGATGCGCTTGGCGAGCTCGACCTCCTCCTCCGCGTTGAGCAGCGCGACCTTGCCGATCTGCTTCAGGTACGCACGGACGGAGTCGGCGGAGGCGGTGAGCTCGGCGTCCTTGCGCGCCTGGCGCAGGGCCTCCGACTCCTCCTCGTCCCACACGAACTCGGTCGACTTCTGCTGCGACGACCGCGTGGTGGGGGCCCGCCGGTTCGCACCGGTGTTGGTGGGCTCCTCGTCGTCATCGTCATCGTCGTCGTCGTCCGAGTCGTCGGCGGAGTCCGCCGCCGGGTCGGCGGCGTCCTCCTCGATGTCCTCGATCTCGACTTCCTCGAGCTCGATCTCGCCCTCGTCGAGGTCGACGGCCTCGTCGTCGCCCTCGCCGGACTTCTTCTTGGGGGACGCCTTGCTGTTCCCGCCCGTCTTGGCCGCGGGCTTGTCGGCCCCGGGCTTCGCGCGACGGGCTGGCCTCGTCTTCGTGGCGGTGCCCGCGGCGCGCCCACTCGCGGCTGCGGTCACCGTCTCGTCCACGGTCGAGTCGGTACGGGTTGCGGAGTCTGCGGCTGCCACCTAGGCCCTCTCGCTGCGTGCGCTTGCGGTCCGCCGGACTCAGGTACAGCGCGGAGGTGCGCAGGTCGGTCCGGCCGGCTTCGAATGGACCCTCGCCTCGCCGGTCGCCGTCGTTCTCGTGGGGTCGACGCGCGTCCCGGGGGCGGGGTTCCTGAGGACATTGTAACGACCTGCATGGGGGATGCAGGCTGGTCGGCCCCACTTCTGCCCAGCCGCATCGGTTCAGACGTCCCGCGCCACCTCGGAACGGGACCTCCTGCCCGCCGCGCGCACCCCCCGTACCCCCTCGCCCACCAGCGGGACTGTGGTCGGATGGAGGCCATGAGCCCCCAGTCGACCGGCGTGCCCGCCGCGGATCCGTCCCTGCTCCCCGCGGCGGCGGAGATCGCCGAACTACGGCGTGTCGCGGAGCGGGTCGCCGGAGAGGCCGCCGCGCACCTGTGTACTCTGCCGGCTCCGCGGGAGACGGGCGAGGTGGCGACCAAGAGCACGCCCACGGACGTCGTCACGGCGTCGGACCGGGCGGTCGAGGAGCTGGTCCGCGCGCGGCTCGCGGAGCTGCGCCCGGGGGAGCCGGTGTTCGGGGAGGAGGCCGCGGGCGACGCCGCCGCCGCCCGCTGGGTCGTCGACCCCATCGACGGCACCGTCAACTACCTCTACGGGCTGCCCTGGTTCGCGGTGTCCGTCGCGGCGGTCGTCGACGGGGTGTCGGTGGCGGGGGCCGTAGTCGAGCCCGTCAGTGGCCGCGTGTGGAGCGCGGCGGCGGGCCAGGGCGCGACCTGCGACGGCGTGCCGCTGCGGGTGACCGACGAGACCGATCTCTCGCTCGCGCTCGTCGGCTGTGGGTTCGCCTACGACGCGACGCGACGCGCGCGGCAGGCGGCGATGATCGGCAGGCTCCTGCCGCGGGTCCGGGACCTGCGGCGCAACGGGTCCGCGGCCCTCGAGCTGTGCGGCGTCGCGGCGGGGCGGGCGGACGCCTTCGTCGAGCACGGGCTGGGGTGGTGGGACTGGGCCGCGGCAGCGCTGATCGCCGCGGAGGCGGGTGCCCGGGTGGTCGCGGTGTCCGGCAGGGCGGGGGAGCACGCGGCGGACCTGGGTGGGGAGATCACCGTCGTGGCCACGCCGGGGGTGGCGGACGCCCTGGTGGCGGCGTTGCGGGACGCGGGGGCCGCGACCGTCTGAACCGCGCTCAGCAGCGCGCGGACTCGCGGGCGTTGGCGAGGACCTGGGGGTCGAGCTGCGGGGCGGCGACCTGTGCGCCCTCCCCGTCCTCGCCGGAGCCCGGGGCGCCGAGCTGCTCGAGGGCGTCCCGGACGTCCCGCGAGGGGTTGACGTCGGTGAACGCCGTGCCGATGGCGACGTCCACGCTGTCGTCGCCGCGCTCGTCCCGCACGAGCTCCAGGCAGGGCAGGACGAGCTGCAGGGTGCCCGCCGCGGCCTCGCCTGCCCGACCGAACCGGAGCTGCCCGTGGCACTCCAGGTCACCGGTGGGGTAGAGCGGGTCGTTCGTCGGGCTGGCGGCCTCGCCGAACCCGAGGTCCCCGAGCTGGGCGGCGACCAGGTTGGCCTGCCCGCGTTGGCCGCCGGCGTTGAGCACGGTGGTGCGGACGGCGCCCGGGGGAGCGGGACTGACGGCGTCGAGCGAGCCGTACTCCAGGACCGTGCCGACGGAGCCCGAGGCGGGCAGGCTGCACGCGGCCAACCCGGAGTCCGCCGCCGACCGCACCAGCACCGTGGTCCAGGTGGTGGCGGCGACGATCGCCAGCACCGCCACCGTGATGACCACGGGCCGCATCCGCCGTCGCTGGTAAGGCCGCAGACCCGCCATCACACCGCCCCCTGGACCGACACGCCTGCGACCCTAACCGTCCGCCCCCACCGGCACGCCGACGACACGGGAGCGGGCCCGGCGGACGTCACACGAGGGCCGGGCGACGGGCCGCCGAGCCCTCAGCTACCCTCTGCGCGCCGACGGGGGCCACGGCGGGCCCACGGCTGGGCGGACCGGGTGAGACCGGAGTCACTCCAGGACGGGGCACAACCCCGGCGGCCTGGACGTTGTGCAGCGGCACGACCGCTCAGAAGAGATGTAGTGAACGAGGGTGGGGAAGATGGCGACGGACTACGACGCTCCGCGGCGCAACGAGGCCGACGACATGGCCGAGGACTCGCTCGACGAGCTCAAGGCCCGTCGGAACGAGGCGCAGTCGTCGGCGGTCGACGTCGACGAGACGGACACGGCGGAGAGCTTCGAGCTCCCGGGGGCCGACCTCTCGGGTGAAGAGCTCACGGTGAAGGTGCTGCCCAAGCAGGCTGACGAGTTCACCTGTGGCAGCTGCTTCCTGGTGCACCACCGCAGCAGGCTGGCGGAGACCAGGGGCAACCTGTTCATCTGCCGGGACTGCGCGGCCTGAGTCGACCGCACGACACGCGAGAGGGCGCCCTTCGGGGCGCCCTCTCGTGCTTTCCCGGACCCGTCAGCGGGTGAGTGCGGCGACGAGCTCCTCCGGCCGCCTGCTCGACACGACCCAGTACGGCACCGGGCTCGACGGGTCGGTGGTCTCGATCCGCACCACCGGGCCGATCCAGCTGCGGTGCAGCACGTGGGCGATCGGGTCCAGCTCGGGGCCCAACGCGTCCTGCTTCTGCGCCTTCGGCACGATCTGGGTCCGCCCGACGTGCTCCAGCGCGATGCGCTCGTCCCCGGCGACCAGCTCGCCGTCGGCGACCCGGACCCGCACGGAGCCCAGCCGCCACACGACCAGCAGCGCCAGCGGGATCAGCACGACGTAGCCGATCCAGGAGCGCACCCCCGGGTAGCCCATGTGGATCTCGGCCCCGAGCAGCGTCGCGACACCCGCCGCGAAGACGAACCACCAGAGGGGGGTCGTCAACCGCTCGTCGAACCCAGGACGGCCGGACGTCGCAGGACCGGTGGTCGTCGGATGCTCGCTCACGAGGGCCCACTGTAACGTCGCTCGTTGTGCCCGGCCCGATCGATGCTCCCCCGCACGAGCCGATGGTCACGCCGCCCGTCACCGTGCAGCTGACCCGCCTCGATCCCGACGTCCCGCTGCCCGCGTACGCCCACCCGGGCGACGCAGGCGCGGACCTCGTCACGTCCACCGACGTCACGTTGGACCCCGGTGAACGTGCGCTCGTCGGGACCGGCGTGGCGATCGCGCTGCCCTACGGTTACGTCGGCCTCGTGCACCCGCGTTCCGGGCTGGCCCACCGGGCCGGGCTGTCGATCGTCAACACCCCCGGGACCATCGACGCGGGCTACCGCGGCGAGATCAAGGTCAGCTTGATCAACCACGACCCCCGTGAGCAGCTGGTTCTTCGGAAGGGTGACCGAATAGCCCAGTTGGTCGTTCAACAGGTAGAGCAAGCACGCTTCGTCGAGGTGGCGGAGCTCCCTGCGTCCGAACGGGCTAGCGGGGGACACGGTTCGACAGGTGGACACGACCGGCTGGGAGGTGACGGGCTGTGAGCGTGCGGTACGGCGAGGAACTCGAGGATCTCGAGTACAGCGACGAGTACGACTCCGAGGACTACGACTCCGAGTACGACGACGAGTACGACGCCGAGTACGACGGGCCGGACCACGGCCCGTTCGACGTGGCCATGCTCGATCCGGAGATGACGGACGCGCTGGCCCGGATGGACTTCGGCGCCGTGCAGGTGCCGATCCCGCCGGCTGGCACCGTGGCCGTCGAGCCGACGGCGAACGGACGCCTGCAGGCCGTCCACGTGACGATGCCGGGCGGCCGCCTGTCGCTGTCCGCGCTGGCCGCGCCGCGCACCACCGGTCTGTGGAAGGACCTCTGCGCGGAGATCGAGCAGTCGCTCTCCGAGGCCGGTGCTCAGGTACGGACCGACACCGGCGTCTGGGGCCGGGAGCTCTTCGCCACCACGGACAAGGCCACGTCGGTGTTCGTCGGGATCGACGGCGAGCGGTGGATGGTCTACGGCGTCGCGTCCGGGCCGTCCGCCGAGCACGCGCGGCTGGACGCCGAGCTGCGCCGGATGCTCCGCGGGACGATCGTCGTCCGTGGCAAGTCGCCCTACCCGCCGCGGACCGTGCTGCCCCTGACCCTGCCCTCCGCGCTGGTGGATCCGGCGGACGCGGCGGCGGTCGAGCAGGCGGGTCCGCCGAAGGCCACGCTGACCCTGCGCACCCGGGTCGCCGCGCCCGCGGAGGGAACCGACTCCGCGGCCACGCCCTCGCCCTCCACTCCGCCTGCCGCCGCGGTCGCTCCGGCGGCGTCCACGTCGCCCGCGGCCGAGGCCACGCGAGTGGTTCCGGCACGTCCCGCCGCCGTTCAGAGCCCTGTGCAGAGCCCTGTGCAGAGCCCTGTACAGAGTCCTACTCAGAGCCCTGTGCAGAGTCCTACTCAGGGCCCGGCCGGCCCTGCGCCGGTCGCCCGGCCCGCCGCGACCGGGCGGCCCGGTGTGGGTGGGTTCGCTCCCGGTACTCCGGGCTCGCCCGGTGCTCCGGGTACCTCGGGCGCCGGTGTTTCCGGTGGACCGGGTATCTCGGGCCCCGGTGCCGGTGCGCTCGGCCGCGCTGGTGTTCCCGGTGGCCCGGGCGGCCTGCAGGCTCCCGGTGGTCAGGGTGTGTCCCAGCGGCCCGGAGTTTCCCGCGGGCCGGGTCTGCCCGACGGTCCCGGCCGTACCGGGGGCCCGTCGGTGCCCGGCGGTCCGGGTGCTGCGCCCGCGCGGCCGGCGGCGAGCCTCGACCCGGCCGAGATGCGGGCGATGCCCGCGGCCACGGCGGACGAGACCCGCGCGCTGCCGGTGACCGGCTCCGGCCGGGCCCAACAGCCCACTCCCCAGGTCCCCGACCTCGCCGAGACCCGGGCGCTGCCCCAGATCGGCGGCCCGCGGACCGGATGGTCCACCGGCGGTTCCACGCCGGCGGACGGTTCCGTCTCGGGCGGGCACCCGGTCCCCGGCGGCGCGACCTCCGGCGGTCACCCGCTCCCCGGCCGTACCCCGCAGTCCGGACCGGCCTTCCCGACCCCGAACGGCGCCCCGGCGCAGGGAACGGGCGCCGCAGCCTTCGACGGCCGCCCCACGCCGCCCGCCCACCAGCCCTCGGGTGGCCATCCCGCCCCGAACGGCGCCGCTGCGCAGAACGGCTCCGTCGCCCAGAACGGCTCCGCTGCGCCGAGGGGCTCCGCTGCGCCGAGCGGCCAACCCGCGTCGAACGGCTTCGCGGCTCCGGCAGGCCACGGTGCTGTGAACGGTCACGGCCCGTCCGACGCCGCCTACGGCCCTTCGAACGGCACAGCCGCTCCGGACGCTCAGGGCACCAGGAACGGCTACGGCGCTCCGAACGGTCATGGCGCTACGAACGGTCACGGCGCTCAGCACGGCGACACCGGTGTGAACGGTCATGCCGCTCCTCAGAGCGACGAGACCACGAACGGGCAGCCCGTCCCCAACGGCCACTTCGGCCCCACCGGCTTCTTCGGCGACAACGGCCACGACGCCAACGGGTACGACGCCAACGGGTACGACGCCAACGGGTACGACGCCAACGGCTACGGCGTCGACGGCCACAGCTCGAACGCTGACAGCGCCAACGGCTACGGCTCGCAGGGGCAGAGCACCGACGGCTATGGCTCGAACGGCCAGAGCACCGACGGCTATGGCTCGAACGGCCAGAGCGCCACCGGCGTCGGTTCGCAGGGGCAGAGCGCCAACGGCTTCGGGTCGAACGGGCATGGCGCCACTGGCTACGGCTCGCAGGGGCAGAGCGCCATTGGCTACGGCTCGCACGGGCAGGGCGCCACTGGCTTCGGCTCGCAGGGG
>Ga0070671_100004035_pt1 | contig 11574 bp, 9 predicted proteins | sample KBSS73metaG_FD_65341 | JGI IMG/M metagenome (GOLD analysis project Ga0070671, IMG submission 65341) | Switchgrass rhizosphere microbial communities from Kellogg Biological Station, Michigan, USA - KBS S7-3 metaG | ecosystem: Host-associated > Plants > Roots > Rhizosphere > Soil ...
GCCGGTGTCGACGTCACGCGCGAAGATCGTCATCGACCAGCGGTTGTCGCCCGGGCGCTGCGTCGGGTTCCACGTCGACGGGTTGCCCGATCCGTAGTAGAGCAGGTTCAGGTCCTTGTCGTAGCTGTACCAGCCCCACGTGGTGCCGCCGCCGATCTTCCACTGATCGCCCTGCCAGGTCTTGAGCGAAGAGTCCTTGCCGACCGGCTTGAGCTCGCCGTCCGTCCAGGTCATCGTCTTGTCCGGATCCATCAGCATCTCGTTATCCGGCCCGGTGCTGTACGCCTTCCACACCTGCTTCCCGGTATTGATGTCGTAGGCCGCCAGGAAGCCGCGGACGCCCCATTCGCCGCCGGAAATGCCCGTGATGACCTTGTCCTTGAAGACGTGCGGTGCGTTGGTGTTGACGGCGCCGAGTTTCGGGTCGCCGTTCTTCACCGACCACAGGACCTTGCCGGTGTTGGCGTCGAGCGCGAGAAGCGTGCTGTCCGCCTGCTGCAGGAAGATCTTGTTTTCGGCATAGGCGAGGCCGCGGTATACGGTGTCGCAGCACATCTGCGGGATCACCGCGGAGTCCTGCTTCGGCTCGTAGCGCCACTTGATCTTCTGCGTATCGAGATCGAGCGCAAATACCTTGTTCGGAAACGGCGTATGGATGTACATCGTGCCGTTGACGACCAACGGCGAGCCCTCGTGGCCGCGCAGCACGCCGGTGGAGAACATCCATGCGACCTGCATCTTGCCGACGTTCTGCTTGTTGATCTGCGCGAGCTTGCTGTACCGCTGGTTGTACATGTCGCCAGCCTGCATCGCCCAGTTGTTCGGATTGGCAATCAGTTTCTCGACGTCTGCGTTGGCAAAGGCGGCGCCGGAAGCGGCCGCCGCGCAGGCGGTCGCAAATGCGGTCTGGACCACCGCCCTGTAAAGCCTTCTCATATAGCCTCCTGTAGGGATCACGCGGCATCTCCAATGCGCCTGGTGCCCGGTTGGTGCCGCCTTCACCGGCCCCCGCTGCGCTCGAACACACCGCGGGGGGCCAGTGTCTTCCTGCGCTTGCGTAAAGTCAATTTGACGGCTACAAAACCCGGACAGCGGCCGCGTATGAAAGCGCCGCGCCGGCACGGTGGCGCGACAAGTCGTCGCACTGGCGCAAGCCAGGGAGGGGGCGCACGGGATGGAAGGATCGTCCGAGGCTTTTGCGGCGCGGCCCAGGCAACGCCAGCGGGTGGGATCCGCCATTCGCCCCATGATCGTCGCCTGCTCCGCGGCGCTTGCGGTCGCGTGGAGCACGGCGGGCAGCGGGCAGGTCGCGTTGCCGGCGGTCGCAGCGCCCGCGGCCGGAAGCCCCCAGGTGGCGATGCCTGCGCCTGTCAACGTGGCGCCCGGCGTCTATGTCTTTCGCGGGCTTGCCGGTGAAACGAATGCGCAAGACCTCGGAGGGACAGCCAACGTCTCGGCGATCATTGGACCGCGCGGAGTCGCGGTGATCGAGAGCGGGGTTTCGTTTCGGCGCGGGGAAGCGATCATCGAAGCGCTCGGCCGAATGACGGCGCGCCCGATTCGGCTGTTGATCCTCACGCACGCCGGCCAGGAGGTCGTGTTCGGCGCCGCCGCGTTCCAGGCGCACGGCATCCCCGTGCTGATGCACCGGGATGCGGCCGCGTTGATGGCGGCGCGCTGCGATCAGTGCCTGCAGCGGCTGAACGCGACGCTCGGCGTGCGCGCGATGGCAGGAACGCGACTCGTCAAGCCCGACGTGCTGATCGACGCGAGTGAATCGATCGACGTGATCGGCAGGAGGCTGCGGCTGATCGTGCCGAGGGAGGGGAGTGCACCGGGGGCGTTGGCGGTCTTCGATCCGGCCTCGAGCACGTTGGTCGGTGGAAGCCTCGTCACCGTCGACACCATGCCGGACCTCCGCGACAGCGATGGAAATTCGTGGAGCCCCGTGCTCGCGCTTCTCGGCGCGACGCATTGTGCGCACCTCGTGCCGGCCTACGGAGCGCTCGGCGATTGCTCGGCGCTGCTTGCGCTCGACCGTTATTTCCGGGAGCTCGACGCGCGCGTGCAGCAGCTCTTCGCGGCAGGCGTGGGGCTCGCAGAAGTCACGCGACAATCGGACCTGCCCGAGTTCGCCGCGTGGCACGGATATGCGACACTGCATGGCGCGAACGCGGAACGGGCGTTCCTGCGTGTCGAGCGTGCATCGTTCGGGAAATGAAAGGCCGACGCTCTGCCGCCGTGCCCGCTCGCGTAAGCGGGTGCACGCGGGAGGCAGACGGTTCGTTCGCAGCGCGTGAACGCAAAATGACCCAGCATCGCCAATCCGACGTGCCGTGCCCCTTTTGCGGCCTCGCCTGCGACGACCTTGCGATCGCGTCAGATGCGGCGGGCGTGCGCGTGACGACGAACGGCTGCGAGCGCAGCCGACGCCTCTTCCACGAAGGATCACCGGGGCGACCGGGTCAGGCATGGGTTGCCGGCGAGGCGGTGCCGCTCGAGCGTGCGGTCGACGAGGCTGCCGCCATCCTGCGCGAAGCCATGCAACCGGCCTTCGGCGGACTCGCAACCGACGTTGCGGGCATCCGCGCCGTGCTCGAGCTTGCCGATCGCACGGGCGGCGTCGTCGACCATCTTGCCGGTCGCGCGCTGATGCGCAACATCCTCCCGCTGCAGGAAAGCGGCTGGATCACGACGACGTTCGCCGAGGTGCGTAACCGCGCCGACCTCATCGTGGTCGCGGGCACCGACATCGTGTCGCGCTTCCCTCGGTTCTTCGAGCAGGTTGCGTTCGGCGACGCGATGTTCGTGCAGAACGCCGAGCGTGACGTCGTCTTCATCGGAGCGAGCGCTGCGGTCGATGCCGTTACCGGGGCCGGCGGGCGCCCGCCGGACATCCTCCGCTGCGCGAACGAATCGCTCGCGGAGATCTTCGGCGTCGTGCACGGCATCCTGCTCGGCTGCGTTGCGGACCATGCGGCCATCGACGGCGTGACCTTCGAGACGCTGCAACTTCTGGCGGAGCGCATGCGCCGCGCGCACTACGGCGTGCTCGCGTGGGTCGCCGGCGATCTCGATTTTCCTCACGCCGATCTCGCGGTGGCTGCGATCTGCTCATGCATACGCGTGCTGAACGAGCACACGCGCTTCGCGGGGCTGCCCATCGCGGGCAACGACGCCGATACGACCGCGAACCAGGTGTGCCTCTGGCAAACCGGCTATCCGGTGCGCATAGCGTTCGCGGGCGGTCGCGTCTCGTACGATCCGCATCGCTACGGCGCGGACGAGGCGATCGAGCGCGGCGATGTCGATGCGCTCATGTGGATCGCAAGCTTCGATGCCGATCGCATTCCGCCGGCCACGTCCGTTCCGACAATCGTGCTCGCGCGGCCGGGCATGCACCTGTCACCGCCGGCCGCAGTCCAGATCGACGTCGCGACGCCCGGCCTTCATCACCCCGGCCACTTCTATCGTGGCGACAACGTCGTTGCCGTTCGCCTGCGCGGGCTCGTCGATTCGTCGCTGCCGTCGGTCGCCGGCGTGGTCGCGCAGATCGCGGCCGCCGTGTGATGTCGGCGCGAGCCGCCTGACCGATGCTCACGAAGCTCCGTGGCGGATGCGTCTACGACCCGACCCATCGGGTCGATGGCGCAGTGCGAGACGTCTATTGGCGCGACGGACGCATCGTTCCCCCGCCGGCCGACGGCGAGCGGCCGATCGAGGAATTCGACATCACCGGCCGGATCGTCATGAGCGGTGCGATCGATCTGCACACGCACATCGGTGGCGGCAAGGTGAACCTCGCGCGTGCGCTTCTGCCCGAAGATCATCGCGCGCATTCCTGCGTGCGCACCGATCTCACGCGGTCGTGCGGCGGCCATGTGACGCCGACGACGTTCGCCACCGGTTACCGCTATGCGGAGATGGGTTACACGGCCTGCTTCGAGCCGGCGATCGTGCCCGCGAACGCGCGCCATGCGCACATGGAGATGGGCGACATCCCGATCGTCGACAAAGGCGGTTACGCGATGCTCGGCAGCGACGACTTCCTGCTGCGCATGCTCGCCTCGGGGGCGCCGCAGGCTGCGATCAACGATTACGTCGCCTGGACACTCGATGCGACGCAGTGCATCGGCATCAAGGTGGTGAATCCCGGGGGCATCAGCGCGTTCAAGTTCAATGCACGCAAGCTCGACCTCGACGAGCCGTCACCGCACTATGCCGTCACGCCGCGGCAGATCCTGACGGTCCTGTCGCGGGCGCTGCATGAGCTCGGCGTTCCTCATCCGCTCCATGTGCACGGCTGCAACCTCGGCGTTCCGGGCAACGTCGAAACGACGCTCGCGACGATCGGCGGAGCGGAGGGCTTGCCGCTCCACCTGACGCACATCCAGTTTCACAGCTACGGCACGGAAGGGGAGCGCAAATTCTCCTCCGGCGCTGCGCGCATTGCGGAGGCGATCAATGCGCAGCCGAACATTTCCGCGGACGTCGGACAGATCATGTTCGGGCAGACGGTCACGGCGTCCGGCGACACGATGGCGCAGTGGCGCAACAGGACGTTCGCGCATCCGAAGAAGTGGCTGTCGATGGACATCGAGTGCGATGCCGGGTGCGGCGTCGTGCCGTTCCGTTACCGCGACGTCAACTTCGTCAACGCGCTGCAATGGGCGATCGGCCTCGAGATCTTCCTGCTCGTCGACGACCCGTGGCGTGTGTTCCTCACGACCGATCACCCGAACGGCGCGCCGTTCACGAGCTATCCGCATCTCGTGCGCCTGCTGATGGACAGGACCTTCCGCAACGAGCAGCTCCTGCGCGTCCACGAAGGCGCACGGGCGGCAAGCAACTTGTCGACCATCGACCGCGAGTATTCGCTGTACGAGATCGCGATCATGACCCGCGCGGGTCCGGCGCGGATCCTCGGGCTCGCCGATCGCGGTCACCTGGGGATCGGCGCGGCCGCGGACGTCACCGTGTACGACGACCTGCCCGACCGCGAGGCGATGTTCGAGCGGCCCGCGCTCGTGTTCAAGGACGGCGTTCTGGTCGCGCGCGCCGGGAGCATCGTCAACGTCACGCGCGGCGCGACGCATGTCGTCAAGCCCGACTACGATCGCGGGATCGAGACCACGCTGCGGCCCTACTTCGAGCGTTATCGGGGCATGCGCCTTGGCAACGTCGCGATCGGCGAGGAAGAGCTGATCGATTGCGGCAGCAGCCGCCTGATCAGGCACGGCTGCGGTGCTCGTGCCGCGGTTCCCGCCGCCCCCAAAGCACCGTGAACGTCAACGGCGTCGTCATCGACGACACGTTCGCCGAGGCATTCGGCATGCGTGCGACGCGAATCGTCGTCACTGCCGCCAGTCATGCATGGGCCTATCACGCCGCCAATGCAATGGTCGGCTTCGCGACGTCTGTCATCGCTTGCGGCTGCGAGGCCGGCATCGAGCGCGAGCTCGCACCGGACGCAACGCCCGACGGCCGGCCGGGGCTCGCCGTGCTGATCTTCGCCGTGTCGAAGGACGAGCTCGCGAAGCAGGTCGTGAACCGCGTCGGGCAATGCGTTCTGACCGCGCCGACGTCCGCCGCGTTCTCGGGTCTCGATGCGGAAGAGCGCGTCGACCTCGGCCGCAAGCTCCGCTACTTCGGGGACGGTTTTCAGGTCTCGAAGCTGATCGGAGGACGCCGCTACTGGCGGATTCCGGTGATGGACGGCGAGTTCCTCTGCGAGGAGACGACGGGCATGACGAGGGCGGTGGGCGGCGGCAACTTCCTGGTGCTCGCCGATGGCCAGGCGCAGGCGCTTCGCGCGTGCGAGGCCGCGATTTCCGCAATGCGGTCGGTACCAGGCGTCGTCATGCCTTTCCCGGGCGGGATCGTCCGGTCCGGCTCCAAGATCGGCTCCAAGTACAAGGCGCTGCCGGCGTCGACCAACGACGGGTTCTGTCCGACGCTCGTCGGCGTTACGCGAAGCGCGTTGACGACCCGTACCGCTGCCGTGCTCGAGATCGTCATCGACGGCTTGACGGATGCGGATGTACGCGCGGCGATGCGGGCCGGGATCGGCGCCGCATGCGCGATTGGCGCGGCCGGGGGCGTGCAGCGGATCACCGCGGGCAATTACGGCGGCAAGCTCGGCAAGTTCCAGTTTCCATTGCACGACATTCTCGGATGAGCGCTACCGCTTCACAAACCGGCGCAGGTCCGGCGCAGCGGGTGCAGGAATCGATGGCGGCGGACGGCGTTCTGACAATGACGCTCAAGTCACCCGCGCCCGCGCCCGTCGACATGTCGCCGCTCACGCCGGACGCGCTCGCCGGCATGCGCCGGGCGAAGATCGAATCGCTGAGCCTCTGCGCGGGCACGAAGACCGTTCGCGTCGGGGAGCTGTTCGATGTAGAAGGCGATGGCACGGCGAACATCGTCATTCGCAGGAGCTCGCCGCGCCTCGTGCGGGTCGGCGCAGGCATGACCCGCGGCCGGATAACCGTCGAAGGCGAGGTCGGCATGTATGCCGGCGCGGAAATGCGCGGCGGAACGCTGGTGGTTTCAGGCGATGCGGGTGCGCTCGCCGGATGCGCGATGCACGACGGCCTGCTGCACATCCGCGGTTCCGTCGGCGACTTCGCGGCGGCAGCGTTGCCGGGTGCCCGGCGCGGCATGGACGGCGGAACGATGATCGTCGAGGGAGACGCTGGGGATCGGCTGGGGGATCGAATGCGCAGGGGCCTGCTGCTGATCGGCGGCGATGCCGGCGACTACTGCGGCGCGCGGATGCTCGCCGGAACGATCGTTGTGCACGGCCACGTTGGCGCCGGTGTGGGTGCCGGGATGCAGCGCGGCACGCTGTTGCTCGCGACGATGCCGCCGCTGCTCGGGACGTTCAGCGACTGCGGCACGCACGCATTGCCTTTCCTGCCCGTGTTGCGCAAACACCTGATCGACGCGGGTCCCCCGTCGGCGCGCTTCACGATCGCCGAGCGCGTTCGCCGCTTCGTCGGTGACCGCGCCTATGCGGGGCTTGGCGAAGTCCTCGTGAGCCAATGACGCGGACCCTCGCCGCGATGACGCGAGTGTGCCGCGCGGCGCTATCATGTGGCAGCGCCCGTCGACGCGCGTGGCGCGATTGCGGAGCCGCGAAGCCATGGAGAAGCCTTTCATCCTGCACATGCTGACGGCTGCACGTCATGTGAGCCCGTTCGACGTGAACATGGCGTGCGATGCCGGCTACGACGTCACCGTCCCGTACACGAACGTCGGGCTCGACGATGTGGCGTCCCTCACCCAGGACGCGATCTTCTCGCGCGGGCCGAAGGGCGCGCGGCGTACCGGCATCTACATCGGCGGCCGCGATATCGGCGTCGCGGCCGACATGCTGCAAGCGGCGCGCAAGGCGATGGTGCCGCCGTTCGAGGTCTCCGTCTTCACCGATCCGAGCGGTGCATTCACGACCGCAGCGGCGCTGGTCGCCTGCGTGGAGCGCCAACTGCGCAAGGGCCACGGAGCATCGCTCGAGGGTCAGAACGTGCTGGTGCTCGGCGGAACCGGCCCCGTCGGTGCGGTCGCGGCGGTCCTGGCGGCGCAGTCCGGCGCCGCCGTGACGATCGCGAGCCGGAAGCTCGAGCATGCGCGCGCCGTGGCCGACGATCTTCGAGCACGCTACGGCGTTTCGACGACGCCCGCGCAATCCGTCGCGGACGCCCCCAAGGCGTCGCTCGTTGCCGAACCAACGGTGATCCTCGCGTGTGGCGCGCCGGGCGTGCAACTGCTCGGGAAGTCGGATCTCGAAGCGGCCAGGCGCCTGCTCGTCGTCGCGGACGTAAATGCAGTTCCACCGGCCGGCGTCGAGGGCGTCGGCGCGATGGACGACGGCGTGCCGATCGGGAGCGGATCGGGCAAGGCGCTCGGCGTCGGTGCGCTGGCGGTCGGCAACGTCAAGTACCAGACCGAGCGCAGCATGCTCGAGGACATGCGAGCGTCCGACAAGGCGCTCTACCTGGATTTCCGCGATGCGCTGGTCAGCGCACGCAAGCATGCGTCCTGAGCACGTGGAAGGCGTCGCGCGAAATCACGGGTCTCGCGATGCCTGACGCCGCGAGCGCCGCACCCGGAGCGGCCTGGCCCAGCGTCAACGCGACCGTCGCACCGCTCGTCGCTGCCCTCGTTGCGGACGCGCGAATCCTTCGTCTCGGCGTCGACCGCGCGTCGGGCGGCTCCATCATCGTCGACGCAGGCGTTCGTCATCGCGGCGGACTGGAAGCAGGACGGCGCATCGCCGAAATATGTCTCGGCGGCTTCGGCCGCGTGCGCGTGGATTCCGACGGCCCGGTCTGGCCGCTGCACCTTCACGTCCACACGACCGATCCCGTGCTCGCGTGCCTCGGCAGCCAATACGCGGGCTGGAGCCTCGCGCATGGCGAGGGCAAGGAAGCGTTTCGCGCGCTGGGCTCGGGTCCCGCGCGCTCGCTCGCCGGCAAGGAGCCGCTGTTCGATGAACTCGGCTATCGCGATCGTGCAGACGCCACGTGCGTCGTGCTCGAGGTGGATCGCCCGCCTCCGCCTGAAGTCGTCGACAAGGTCGTGCGGGACTGCGGTGTCTCGCCCGATCGGTTGACGGTGATCCTGACGCCCACGCGAAGCCTCGCGGGTGTCGTGCAGATCGTCGCCCGCGTGCTGGAGGTGGCGCTGCACAAGGTGCATTCGCTCGGCTTCCCGCTGGCGAACATTGTCGACGGGGCGGGCAGTGCGCCGATACCGCCGCCGAGCGCCGATTTCGTGACGGGGATGGGACGCACGAACGATGCGATCCTGTTCGGCGGCCAGGTGCAGCTCTACGTCGACAGCACCGATGACGCCGCCGCCGATCTCGCGGAACGGCTTCCGAGCAGCGCTTCACGCGACTACGGCAAGCCGTTCGCGGAGATCTTCCGCGAATGCGGATTCGACTTCTACCGGATCGATCCGCTTCTGTTCGCCCCGGCAGCGGTCGTCGTCAGCAATGTCGCGAGCGGACGTTCGTATCGCGGCGGTCGCCTGGCTCCCGAACTGCTTGCAATGTCGTTCGAGAAGCCCGGCGCATGAACGACGCCGCACGGGTCACGCCACGCCGACGCGCGCCGCCGCGCATCGCGATCATGACCGAAACGGCGGGCTGGCACGGACCGCAATTGCGTCGCGCGTTCCGCCGGCGGGGCATTGAAGCTCGCTACGTTTCGCTTGCGCGCTGCGCTGTCGACCTGTCGGGCGGTGTCGACGGGATCCTCATGCCGGGGTTCGAACGGCGCCTGCCCGAAGGCGTGTTCGTCCGCAGCGTCCCGGGCGGGACGCTCGAGCAGGTGGTGCTGCGCCTCGATTTCCTGCACGCGCTTCGCGAGCTCGGCATCCCGGTCTACAACGAGGCGCGCGCCATCGAGAAGAGCGTTGACAAGGCGATGACGAGCTTTCTCTTGCATCGCGCCGGCGTGCCCACGCCGCCGACGTGGGTGACGGAGTCGGCGGCCGCCGCGCGGGCGATCCTGATGCGCGAATGCGCGGCCGGCCGGGAAGTCGTCGTCAAGCCGCTGTTCGGTTCGCAGGGAAACGGCCTGCGTCGGCTGCAGGCGGGCATGGACATTCCCGACGCCGCCGCAGTCAACGGCGTCTGGTATCTGCAGCAATTCGTCCCGAGTGCGGCAGGCGAGGGGCAGTGGCGCGACTGGCGCGTGTTCGTCGTCGGCCGCACCGCGGTGGCCGCGATGATTCGCCACGGCAAGAGCTGGATCAACAACGTCGCCCAGGGGGCGCGGTGCGAGGCGGTGCAGCCGGATGCCACGCTGCGCGATCTGGCAGTCGATGCGGCGCTCGCGGTCGGAATGGACTATGCTGGCGTCGATATCATGTGCGACGCCAAAGGGCGATTGTTCGTGATCGAAGTGAACAGCATTCCGGCGTGGAAGGGTCTGCAGGGAGTGACGAGCGCTAATATTGCGGAGATGCTCGTGCACGACTTTCTGGCGCGGCGGCTATCCCCGCGCCTTGAAGCGGTCGGCTGAGCGAAGAATAATCGGGTGTTCCGCGACGCGCGAGCGCCGCGACAGGAGGAAGGGCTCATGACGTCGCGTGACCAGCAGTTCGGTCTGTCGTCGTGGCGACCGTCCGGTAGTTCAACCTTGTGACTGGGAAGGAAATACATCATGGCAAGAATCACTGGCGTATGCGTTGGCGAATCGTTGGTCGGCGAGGGCAACGAGGTTGCGCACATCGACCTGATCATGGGACCGCGCGGCAGCGCCGTCGAAAGCGCTTTCTGCAACGCGCTCACGAACAACAAGGACGGATTCACGTCGCTGCTCGCCGTCGTCGCGCCGAATCTTCCGGCGAAGCCGAACACCATCTTGTTCAACAAGGTGACGATCAAGGGCGCGAAGCAAGCCGTGCAGATGTTCGGACCGGCACAGCGCGCGGTGGCGCAGGCGGTGACGGACAGCGTCGCGGACGGCACCATTCCGGCCGACGAAGCGGACAACCTCTTCATCTGCGTCGGCGTGTTCATCCACTGGGACGCCGCCGACGACACCAAGATCCAGGACTACAACTACAAGGCGACGAAGGAATCGATCGCCCGCGCCGTTGCCGGCACGCCGAAGGCGAGGGAAGTGATCGACAAGGCGAAGACGACCGCGCATCCGTTCGCCGCGCACGTCTAACACGCAGGACGCCAATCGCGCCGTTTCGATCGCACGTGTCGCGTCCGCCTGGCGCTGGCCGGCACGTGCGGCTGCATTCTTGCCGGCCGCCGATGACCGCTTTTTCGTTCAACCGGTTGGCGTGATGACCGCCTTTCGTTCAAGCCGCGTGGCGTGATGACCGACTTTCGTTCAAGCCGCGTGGCGTGATGACCGCATTTCGTTCACGCCGGGCAGCGCGATGACCGCCTTTCTCGCGAGCGTGTCGTCGGTCGACGAAGCGCGCGTCGTCGCGGATATCGCTGACGTCGTCGACCTCAAGAATCCCGAGGCTGGCGCACTCGGGGCGCTCGCTTCGGACCGCGTGCAGGAGATCGTGCGGTGGTCTGCCGGTCGGTACGTCCTGAGCGCGGCGCTCGGCGATCTGCCGATGCGGCCGCACTTGATCGCGGACGCGTGCGAGGCGATGGCGGCGAGCGGCGTCGACTTCGTCAAGATCGGCCTTTTCGCGGACATCGCTTGTCGCTCGTGCATTCAAGCGGCTGCCGCGCGAACGCTGGAAGCGGCGCTGGTTGGCGTGCTGTTCGCGGATCAGGCGCCGGATCTCACCTTGCTCGACGAGATGGCAAGCGCCGGCTTTGCCGGTGTCATGCTCGATACGGCCGACAAGCGCAACGGGACGTTGCTGGACGCGATGAGCGAGGCGACGTTGTGCGCGTTCGTGTCGCGCTCCCACGCGCTCGGCCTGTTCGCCGGGCTTGCTGGTTCGCTGCGAGAACGTGATCTTCCATCGGTGTTGCGGTGCGCTCCGGACTTCGTGGGGTTTCGCGGCGCGCTGTGCGAAGGGCATGAGCGCCGCGGCCGCATTTCCCGTGACCGAGCGCGGGCGCTGGCCGCACAGATCGAG
>Ga0070671_100004036_pt1 | contig 11572 bp, 9 predicted proteins | sample KBSS73metaG_FD_65341 | JGI IMG/M metagenome (GOLD analysis project Ga0070671, IMG submission 65341) | Switchgrass rhizosphere microbial communities from Kellogg Biological Station, Michigan, USA - KBS S7-3 metaG | ecosystem: Host-associated > Plants > Roots > Rhizosphere > Soil ...
GCCCGCCAGCCCCGCGCCCGCGCCGGCCAACCCCGCGCCCGCCAGCCCCGCGCCGGCGCCCGCCAGCCCCAGCCCCGCGCCCGCTCGCTCCTCGCCCGCCGGCACCGCCGCGCCAACACCCGCGGCGCCGGCGCAAGCCAAGGACGCCGACGCCGGCACCCGCCTCGACCCGGTGCAGATCACCGGCAACCGCGCCGACGACGTCCAGGAGCGACGCAACTCGACGACCGCCAAGATCATCATCGGCCGCGACGAGATCGATCGCTTCGGCGACTCGACGCTCGGTGACGTCCTCAAGCGCCTGCCAGGCGTGACGATCCAGGGCAGGCCGGGGCGCGGCGGCGCGATCCGGCTGCGCGGCCTCGGCAACGGCTACACGCAGATCCTGCTCGACGGCGAACGCGTCCCGCCCGGGTTCTCGCTCGACTCGCTGACGCCCGACCAGATCGAGCGGATCGAGATCCTGCGCGCGCCGACGGCGGAGACCGGGGCGCGCGCGATCGCCGGGACGATCAACATCATCACCCGCGGCGGCTACACGCGGCGGATCAACGACGTGCGCCTGAGCGCCGCCTACGAGAACAGCAAGGTGCAGCCGTCGGCGTCGTGGACGCGCAACTTCACGGCCGGCGAGTTCATCGTCAACTACTCGCTGAGCGCGTTCCACGTCGATCGCGACAACAGCAGCACGACGACGACGACCGACCGCCGACTCGACGACGGCACGGTCACGCTCGAGCAGGTCGACGACGGGCGCCTGCGCGTCAGCGGCGGCGGCGTCAATGCGACGGCACGGATCCAGTGGCGGCCCGAGGGCGGCGCCGATTCGGTGACGCTGACGCCGATCCTGTTCTCGAACCGCTTCCATTCGCGCCGCGAAGGCACGCTGACGCAGACGGTCGGTGCTTTCCCGCCCCCCTACGACAGCGCCGAAACGACGGCGCGAACCGGAACCTCGCTGGCGCGCCTGAACAGCGAGTGGACGCATCGCTTCGGCCCCGAGGCGCGCGTCGAGTGGCGCGCCGGCGTCGGCCAGGCGCTCGCGCCGGTGAACAGCTTTCGCACCGAGTTCACCAACGGCAGCGAGTCGCGAACGCTCGAGGAGACGAGCCGGGCGCGCGACACGACGATCACCGCGAGCGGCAAGTTCGTCGCCCAGGTGTTCGAGGAGCACAGCCTCGTCTCGGGGATCGAGCTCGAGTCGAATCGCCGCGCCGACACGCGGACGAGCCTGCAGAACGGCCAGCCGATCCTGACCGACTTCTCCGACAACATCAGCGCCTCGACGATGCGCCTGGCCGGCTACGCGCAGAACGAATGGAGCGTGTCCGAGCACTGGGGCGCGCACGCCGGCCTGCGCTGGGAGGGAATCCGCACGCGCGGCTCGGTCGAGGAGGGGCAGCCCGAGGCGGTCAACCAGAGCAGCGTCTGGACGCCGCTTCTCCACGCCGTGTGGAAGCCGGATCCGAAAGGGCGAGACCAGGTGCGCTTCAGCCTGACCCGCAGCTATCGCTCGCCGACGCTGTCGAACCTGATCTCGCGGCCGAGCGTCAACACCCGCTATCCGGTTCCGGGGCCGAACACGCCGACGCAGGCCGATCGCGCCGGCAACCCGAACCTGAAGCCCGAGCTCGCCACCGGAATCGACATCGCCGTCGAGCGCTACCTGGCGGGCAGCGGCCTGCTGAGCGCCAACATCTTCCGCCGCAACATCAGCAACTACATGCGCAGCGTGACGACGCTCGAGACCGTCTCGTACGCCGACGTGCCGCGCTACGTCTCGCGCGCGCAGAACGTCGGCGACGCGGTGACGCAGGGTCTCGAGCTCGAGGCGAAGTTCCGCGCCAGCGAGGTCATCACCGGCGCGCCGCGAATCGACGTGCGCGCCAACACGAGCGTCTTCGGCTCGCGCGTGAAGAGCGTTCCGGGGCCCGACAACCGGCTCGACCAGCAGCCCGACTACACCGCCAACCTCGGCGCCGACTACCGCTTCGCCGGCGTGCCGCTGATGCTCGGCGGCAACCTCAACTGGACGCCCGGCTACACGACGCGCGTGACCGACGTGCAGACCGCGTCGATCGGCAACAAGCTCGTCATCGACGCCTACGGCCTGTGGACCTTCAACCCGGCGCTCGCGCTGCGCCTGTCGCTCAGCAACCTCGACCCGCGCGACTACCTGACCGGCAGCAGCTTCGACGGCCCCGACATCCAGGGCGTGCCGGTGCGCGAGACCTCGCAGACGCGGGCGCCGACGTTCGTCAACGTGCAGCTGCGGCTCGAGATGAAGCTCTGAACGACCGCTGCGCCTGCAGCCGTCGTCGCCTTAGAGTCGAGGCAGATGATCGCCGCACTTTCCGCCGTCACCCGCGATCGGTTGCGGCGGTTCGCGCGCGTCGTGCGCGTGGCTGCGCTCATCGGCGCGGGCGTGGGTGCCGTGTACGGCGGGGCCACGGCGGGCCCGGGTGTTCGCTCGCTGCTGGTTTCGCTGGCGATCTCGATGCCGATCGGTGTCATCGACGCCGTGCTCATGGCTTCATGCATCGGCGCCATCGAGTTCTTCCTGCTGCCTCGCCCCTCGATGCGATGGCTCGAGGCGCTGCCGTTCGCCGCGGTGTTCCTCCTGAAGACGCTCGTCTATGGCGCCATCGCGGGAGCGGTTCTCGCCGGCCAGCCCGGCGAGCGCGTCATGGGCGTCGCCAACGTCTATACCCTGCGCACCGGGCTGATTGCCGTCTGCCTCGCGCTCGTGGCCGTTGCCGTCATGGTGATGTTGTTTCAGGCGGCGGGCCTGGTCGGCTACCGCACTTTCAGGGCTCTTCTGCTGGGCCGGTATCGCCGGCCGTCCGCGGAGCGACGCTTCTTCCTCTTCGTCGACGTGGTCGGCTCGACCGCGATCGCCGAGCGGCTGGGCGCGCTCGACGCGCATCACTTCCTCGCTGCCGTGTTTTCGGCAGTCGCCGAACCGATCGAGCGGTGCCGCGGCGAGATCCATCAGTACGTCGGTGACGAGATCGTCATCACCTGGGTCGAGGCCGACGGCGTGGCCGATGCGCGGGCGCTGCGCTGCTTCTTCGCGATGGGCGCGGCACTCGCCGCCAACGCGGACCGCTTCTTCGAGCGCTTCGGCGTGCGACCAGAGCTGCGTGCGGCACTGCACCTGGGCGAGGTCATCGCCGGCGAAGTCGGCCAGGTGCGCCGTGCGATCGTCTTCCACGGCGACGTCATGAACACGACGGCGCGCCTCGAGCAGGCGACGCGCGAAGTCGGTTGCGTCTTCATCGCATCGGCGCAAGCGCTCGCCGCCGTCGGTCCGCTGCCCGACATTCGCAGCCGCGACCTCGGCGCGCTGGCGCTACGCGGACGCGTCGAGCCCATCCATGCGTTCTGCGTCGACGCTCCGGACGAGAGCGCCTTGGAAGGCCCATGAAGCCGGTGCGACCGGATCGCGTCCCTCGGTTTCGCCTCCGAAGCGTCGACGCGCTCGGCTCGTTCAGCCCGCCGAACAGGCGACCCGCCCCTTAAACTTCGCGCCGATCGCTCGCCGCTGCGGGCCACGGACAGCAAAGTAGGGAGCTCGCGCCATGACCTTCATCACCCGCTTCACTCTCGCCGGCGGCCGTCGATCGCTGCTGGCCGTCGTCGCGCTCGCCGCGCTCGCATCGCCGCTGGCCTTCGCGCAGGGCAAGGGCGAGATCCGCATCGCCCACGTCTACAGCAAGACCGGCCCACTCGAGGCGTACGGCAAGCAGACGCAGACCGGCCTGATGATGGGCCTCGACTACGCCACCGGCGGGACGATGACCGTCGCCGGCAAGAAGATCGTCGTCATCGAGAAGGACGACCAGGGCAAGCCCGACGTCGGCAAGAGCCTGCTCGCGACCGCCTACGGCGACGACAAGGCCGACATCGCGGTCGGGCCGTCGTCGTCGGGAGTGGCGCTGGCGCTGCTGCCGGTCGCCGAGGAGTACAAGAAGATCCTGCTCGTCGAGCCGGCGGTGGCCGATGCGATCACCGGCGACAAGTGGAATCGCTACGTCTTCCGCACCGGCCGCAACAGCTCGCAGGACGCGATCTCGAACGCGGTCGCGCTCGACAAGGACGGCGTCTCGATCGCCACGCTCGCGCAGGACTACGCGTTCGGCCGCGACGGCGTCAAGGCGTTCAAGGACGCGCTCAAGCACGCCAAGATCGTGCACGAGGAATACCTGCCGCAGACGACGAGCGACTTCACCGCCGGCACCCAGCGCCTGATCGACGCGCTGAAGGACAAGCCGGGGCGCAAGGTCGTCTTCATCATCTGGGCCGGCGCGACCAATCCGTTCAAGATCGCAGACGACCTGAAGCGCAACAACATCGAGGTCGCGACCGGCGGCAACATCCTGCCGGCGATGGTCGCGTACAAGCAGCTGCCGGGAATGGAAGGGGCGGCCTACTACTACTTCGGAATGCCGAAGAACCCGGTCAACGAGTGGCTGGTCTCGAACCACTACAAGCAGTTCAAGGCGCCGCCAGATTTCTTCACGGCGGGCGGCATGAGCGCGGGCATCGCGCTGGTCGAGGCATTGAAGAAGACGGGCGGCGACGCGAGCACCGAGAAGCTGATCAAGACCATGGAGGGGATGAGCTTCGACACGCCCAAGGGCAAGATGACGTTCCGCAAGGAGGACCATCAGGCGATGCAGTCGATGTACCACTTCCGCATCAAGAACGATCCGGCGTTCGCCTGGGGCGTCCCCGAGCTCGTGCGCGAGATCAAGCCGGAAGAGATGAACATTCCGATCAAGAACAAGCGTTGATCGGCCGCATGGCGGCGCCGTGCTCGAAACGAAAGAGCTCACGATCCGCTTCGGCGGCCACGTCGCCGTCGACCGCGTTTCGTGCGCGTTCACGCCCGGCACGCTGACCGCGATCGTCGGCCCGAACGGCGCCGGCAAGACGACCTACTTCAACCTGATCTCCGGCCAGCTGCGCGCGAGCGCCGGCTCGGTCTGGCTGAACGGCACCGACATCACCGGCGAGACGGTGCCGGCGCGCACCCACCGCGGCCTCGGCCGCGCGTTCCAGCTGACGCAGCTGTTCCCGAACCTGAGCGTGCTCGAGAACGTTCGCCTCGCGGTGCAGTCGAAGCGCCACGAGGGTCTGAGCCTGTTCGCGGTGTGGCTCGATCGCCGCGAGACGCTCGAGCGCGCGCGCGCGCTCGTCGAGCAGGTGCGCTTGGGCGACCGCGTCGATGCCGTGGCGAGCAGCCTGCCGCACGGCGACCAGCGCAAGCTCGAGGTGGCGATGCTGATGGCGCTCGAGCCGAGCGTCTACATGTTCGACGAGCCGACCGCCGGAATGAGCGTCGACGACGTGCCGGTCATCCTCGACCTCATCCGCGAGCTCAAGCGCGCGCGCGACAAGACGATCCTGCTCGTCGAGCACAAGATGGACGTCGTCCGCGAGCTCGCCGACCGGATCATCGTCCTGCACAACGGCCAGCTCGTCGCCGACGGCGAGCCTGCGGCCGTCATCGCTTCGCCAATCGTGCAACAGGCCTACCTCGGGCTGGCGCCCGATGCAAGCCTCGCGGCACAGGATGGCGCACCCTCTCCCCGGCCCTCTCCCGCCGGGCGGGAGAGGGAGAACGCGCCGTGACCGCGTTGCTCTCGCTCGCCGGCGTTCACACGCACATCGGCGCGTACCACATCCTCCACGGCGTCGACTTCGACGTGCCCGCGGGCGAGGTGACGATGCTGCTCGGCCGGAACGGCGCCGGCAAGACGACGACGCTGAGGACGATCATGGGGCTGTGGGCGGCGTCGCAAGGCTCGGTCGTCTTCGACGGCAGGCAGATCGGCGGCCCGGCGGCGACGCCCGACCGCGCCGCGCCCGCGCAGCTGCCGACGCCGGCGATCGCGGCGCAGGGAATCGCCTACGTTCCCGAGAACATGGGGATCTTCGCCGACCTGAGCGTCGCCGAGAACATGCTCCTCGCGGCGCGTTCGGCACGCCGCCTCGACCAGCTCGACGGAGCGCGCCTCGAGTGGCTGTTCGGGCTCTTCCCGGCGCTGAAGAAGTTCTGGCTCTATCCGGCGGGCAAGCTCTCGGGCGGGCAGAAGCAGATGCTCGCGATCGCGCGCGCGATGGTCGAGCCGCGCCGCCTCCTCCTCATCGACGAGCCGAGCAAGGGCCTCGCACCGGCGATCGTCCAGAACCTGATCGCGGCGCTGCGCGAGCTGAAGCGCACGGCCACGACGGTGCTTCTCGTCGAGCAGAACTTCGCCGTCGCCAGGGCGCTCGGCGATCGCGTCGCGGTGATGGACGACGGCCGCGTCGTCCACCGCGGCGCGATGGCCGAGCTCGCCGACGACGAATCGCTGCAGCACCGGCTGCTCGGCCTGTCGCTCGCGGCGCACCAGTGAAAGCGAAGGGAACGGAACGATGACGAGCGTCGCCACTGCCGCGCCTGCCGCCGCCGCCGAAGCGGTGCCGAAGCGCACCTTCGACTTCAAGCCGGTCGTCCTGATCGTCGCCGTGGCGCTGGCGGCGTGGCCGGTCGTCGGCGCGTCGTCGACCTGGCTGACGCTGACGATCGCCGGCCTGGCGATGGGGATGATCATCTTCATCGCCGCTTCCGGCCTGACGCTCGTCTTCGGCCTGATGGACGTCCTCAACTTCGGCCACAGCCTGTTCATCGCCCTCGGCGCCTACATCGCGACGACGATCTTCGGCGCGATGGCGGGATCGGCGGCGTCGACGAGCGTCGCCACCAACCTCGCCCTGATCGCCGTGGCGATGGTCGTCGCGATGGCGCTCGCCGGGACGATCGGCCTCGCCTTCGAGCGCGTCATCGTCAGGCCGGTCTATGGTCAGCACCTCAAGCAGATCCTCGTCACGATCGGCGGCGCGATCATCGGCGAAGAGCTGATCAAGGTCGTCTGGGGCCCGGCGCAGATCCCGCTGCCGCCGCCCGAGGCGCTGCGCGGCTCGATCCTGATCGGCGCGGCGACCGTCGAAAAGCTCCGCCTCGTCTCGGTCATCGTCGGCCTCGTCGTCCTCGCGCTGCTCCTCTACACGCTCAACCGCACCAAGATCGGCCTCCTGATCCGCGCCGGCGTCCAGGACCGAGAGATGGTCGAAAGCCTCGGCTACCGGATCAGGCGCCTCTTCGTCGGCGTCTTCGCCGCCGGCTCGGCGCTCGCGGGCCTCGGCGGGTGCCTGTGGGGAATGAACCAGCAGATCGTCATCCCGCAGATCGGCGGCCAGGTCAACGTGCTGCTCTTCATCGTCATCATCATCGGCGGCCTCGGCTCGACGCTCGGCTGCCTGTTCGGCGCGCTGCTGGTCGGCCTGATGACCAACTACGTCGGCTTTCTCGCCCCCAAGCTGGCGATGTTCTCGAGCATCGGCCTGATGGTCGCGGTGCTGCTGTGGCGCCCGCAAGGGCTCTATCCGGTCGTCAACCGTTAGACGCGTCGTGCTGAAGCGCCTTCTTTCCCACGATCTGCCGCGCAACCGGTGGCTCGCGATCGTGCTAGTCGCGATCGTCGTCGCGCTGGCGCTGACGCCGTTCGTCTTTCCCGGCACCAAGGCGCTCAACGTCGCCGCCAAGGTGATCGTCTTCATCGTCCTGGCGGCGAGCTTCGACCTCCTGCTCGGCTACACCGGAATCGTCAGCTTCGCGCACACGATGTTCTTCGGCATCGGTGCCTACGGCGTGGCGATCGCGGCGACCCGGATCGGCCCGACCTGGCCGGCGCTCGCCCTCGGCATCGCCTGCGCGGTCGTCGTCTCGATCGTCCTCTCGCTCGTGATCGGCCTGTTCAGCCTGCGCGTGCGTGCGATCTTCTTCGCGATGATCACGCTCGCCGTCGCCTCGGCGTTCGCGACGCTCGCGTCGCAGCTCTCCGACTTCACCGGCGGCGAGGACGGGCTGACGTTCAAGGTGCCCGAAGCACTTCAGCCGGGAACGTCGTATCTCGAGAATCCGCTTCTCGGCGCATCGGTGGACGGGCGCCTGCTCACCTACTACCTGCTCTTCTTCGCCGCCCTCGTTCTCGTCCTCGCCTTGCTGCGGATCGTCAACTCGCCGTTCGGGCGCGTCCTCCAGGCGATCCGAGAGAACGACTTCCGCGCCGAGGCGATCGGCTATCGAACCGTCGTCTACCGCACGCTCGCGAGCGTCGTCTCGGCCCTGTTCGCGACGCTCGCCGGCGTCCTGCTCGCGCTCTGGCTTCGATACAACGGCCCCGACACGACGCTCTCGTTCGAGATCATGCTCGACGTGCTGCTGATCGTCGTCATCGGCGGCATGGGGACGATCTACGGCGCGGTCGTCGGCAGCGTCCTCCTCGTCCTCGCGCAGAACTACCTGCAGGATCTGCTCAAGAGCGGCGGCGAGCACCTGCAGAACGTTCCGGTGCTGGCGCAGGTCGTCTCGCCGGATCGCTGGCTGCTCTGGCTCGGCATCCTGTTCGTTCTCTCGGTCTACTACTTCCCGACCGGGGTCGTCGGCCGCCTGCGCGCGCTGGGCACGCGCCTCGCCCGCGCCTAGCCGCACCGCACCGCGTCGCGGCGCATCGCATCGCGGCGTCTTTCGGGGCATCGCAATCGCCGCGACCGCGCGAAGCGACCCTCGCGATAATCGGCGCCATGGACATGGCGGTGAAAGCGGCGAGTGACCCCGAGGCGACGATCGTTCGGCTCGCCAACGGCGTCCGCATCGTCGCCATCGCGCAGCCGCACCTGCAGAGCGTCAACGTCAGCGTCTTCGTTCGCACCGGCAGCAGCCACGAGGGCCGGCGCCTGAACGGCATCAGCCACTTCGTCGAGCACATGGCGTTCAAGGGAACGCACACGCGCACCTGCCAGCAGATCAACCTCGACGCCGAGCGCCTCGGCGCCGACGTCAACGCGCACACCGACAAGGACCACACGGCGTACCACATGCGTGGTCTGGCGAGCGACGCGGCGCGCTTCGTCGCGATGCTCGGCGACATCGTCCGCCACGGCAGCTTTCCCGAGGCCGAGCTCGAGCGCGAGCGCCAGGTGATCCTGCACGAGCTGACCGAGGACGAGGAGGACGTCCTCGCGACCGCCGACAAGCTGTTCGACCGGCTCTCGTACGGCAGTCACCCGATCGCCCAGCCGGTGATCGGCAGCCGCCTGACGATCCAGCACATCGGCCGCGCCGACCTGCTCGACTACGTCGCTCGCCAGTACACCGGCGCCAACGTCGTCGTCGGCGTCATCGGCCGCTTCGATCTCGACGCGGTCGTCGCCGCCGCGACCGAGGCGTTCGCGGCAATGCCGGCCGGCCGCGAGAACCTCGTCGAGGCACCGGTCTACGTCGGCGGCGTCGCGTCGCGGGTCCAGCCGGGCTACAGCCAGACCAACGTCGTCCTCGGCTACCCGGTCGCGTCGCTGCGCGACGACGGCCACCACGCCGCCAAGGTCGCCGCGGCGCTGTTCGGCGAGGGCATGAGCTCGCCGCTGATGGACGAGATCCGCGAGCGCCGCGGCCTCGTCTACTACGCGTCGTGCGCGGCTGACATCAACGAGCTGTGCGGCCAGTTCGTCATCGAGGCGTCGACGTCGCCCGCCCAGCTCGACGAATTCCTCGCCGAGGTGCGCCGCCTGCTCGAGGCGCAGGCCGCGGCGATCGCGCCGGCCGATCTCGACCGCGCCCGGCGGCAGATCGCGGTTCGAACGCTGCGCGCGCAGGAGCGGCCGTCGCGCCGCCTCGAGGACGCGGCGCTGGACCTGTTCGTGCACGGCCGCGTCCGCTCGCGCGCCGAGCTGCTCGCGCGAGTCGAGGCGGTGCAGGCCGAGGACGTCCGCGCCGTATTCGCCGGCATGCTCGCGACGCCGGCGGCGCTGGCGATCGCCGGCCGCGTCAAGAAGGGGGCGAGCGAGCGGGCCCGCGCGCTGTTCGCCTAGGCCACTCAGGAGAACGCGGCGACCGCGGTTCTGCGCCAGCAGCGCCAGGACGCGAAATCAGGTGCGGGGCGCTTGCGGCGAGGGCGGCAGCGGCCTGAGCAGCAGGCCGCTGGTCGAGACCTTCAGCTCGAGGTCGCCGGGCTGCGCGACCGGCACGTACGACGCCGAGCCGTACTCGGCGTCGAACAGCGCCGCGAGCGGCAGGCGCCGGCCGATCGCGACGATGTCGATCAGCGGCGCCGGGCCGATCGCATAGACGGTGCGCCGCGCGGTGTTCTCCTGCTCGAGCGACTGATAGCGCCCGGCGATGCGGTCGAGGCGGTACGACGTATGCAGGCCGAGCATGTTGGCAAGCGGCGTCCACTTGACGATGTGGCCCTCGACGTAGATGTCGTCGCCGGCGATGTCGTAGGTCTCGACCCGGCCGTCGGCGAAGGTGACGGTGGCGTCGTAGCGCTGCAGGCCGGTCGGCACGAGCTTGATTCGCGCCGCGGTCTCTTCCTTTGTCAGCGCCTGCATGCCTTCGCTGCCGAGCGAGACGAACGCCAGCACGGTGCCGGCGCCGAGCAGGACGAGCGAGAGCACGGCGCGAAAGAAGAAGCCGAGCAGCCGCGCCCGGGCGAGCGCGCCGAATGCCGCGATGCCGACGGCCAGGCCGAGGACTCCCAGCAGCGCGGCGATGGCGATCAGCATGGGGGCTGCGGCTTCGGCTGCGGTAGCGATCAGACGACGGCGGCGAGCTCGCGCAGCGCGCGTTCGAACACCTCGGGCGGCTGCCCGCCCGAGATCAGGTGCCGGTCGTCGATGATGACGGCGGGGACCGAATTGATGCCGAGCTGCTGCCAGTGGCGCTCGCGCGCGCGGACCTCGGCGCCGAACTCGTCGGAATCGAGGATCGCCGCGGCGCGATCGACGTCGAGGCCGGCCTCGGCCGCAGCGCGCAACAGGACGTCGCGCGCTCCCGGGTTCTCGGCGCGCGAGTGATAGGCGGTGAGGAGCGCGTGCTTCAGCGCCGACTGCCGCGCCGCGGGCTGCTGCCCGGCCCAGTAGAGCAGGCGGTGCGCATCGAACGTGTTCCAGATGCGCGGGCGATCGCCGAAGGCGAAGCCGACCGCTGCGCCGCGCTCACGCAGCGCCTCGCGGTTGCGCGCGATCTGCTCGGGCGGCGCGCCGTACTTGCGCGAGATGTATTCGGCGGTGTCCTCGCCTTCGGAGGGCATGCTCGGGTTGAGCTCGAAGGGCTCGAAGCGCAGGTCGACCTCGACCGAGTCGCCGAGCCGCGCGAGCGCGCGGTCGAGCGACCACAGGCCGACGGCGCACCACGGGCAGGCGACATCGGACACGAATTCGATCTTCATGGCGTGACATTGTGCCTTTCGGGCGGCGCGCACCGCGGTGATTTCGGCAACAGGACGCAAGGGTTCGCGATGGGCGGCGGCGAACGAAGGTCTTTGCGGCGGCACGACGAATCGGCCGACGCGCTCCCTAGAATGTTCGGCTCGCTCGCCCCTGGGACCTTCCCGATGACCTCCGGCGTCATCCGCATCCGCGGAGCCCGACAGCACAACCTCAAGAACCTCGACCTCGACATCCGCACCGGCGAAATGACGGTCGTGACGGGGCCGAGCGGCTCGGGCAAGTCGAGCCTGGT
>Ga0070671_100004037_pt1 | contig 11572 bp, 9 predicted proteins | sample KBSS73metaG_FD_65341 | JGI IMG/M metagenome (GOLD analysis project Ga0070671, IMG submission 65341) | Switchgrass rhizosphere microbial communities from Kellogg Biological Station, Michigan, USA - KBS S7-3 metaG | ecosystem: Host-associated > Plants > Roots > Rhizosphere > Soil ...
AGACCGACCGAACCAGGACCGGCCGAACCAGGACCGACCGAACCAGCCGGGTCCGCCGAATAACCAGCAGCAACCGAGGCCGAATCAACCAAACTATCAACAACCGAATCAGCCCAATCCCGGACAGGGGCGGCCAAACTCTCCGCAGCCTGATCGTCGGTACCAGCCGAACGATCAGCCAACACCGAGGCCTAACCAGCCCCTGAATCCTCCGCCATCAGATCGAAACCGGCAGGAGAACGACAGGCGCCCGAACGCGGCGCCACCACCTCCTGCACAAGAGCGGCCAACTCCACCGCCGCAGCAGGATAGACAGGTCACGCCTCCTCCGCAGCGGCAACAGCCACAACGCGAGGAGCGGCAGGCGCCTCCCCAACAGCGTCCACAACCCCAGCACGAGGAGCGCCAGGCGCCTCCGCCACGCTCATTCGAGCAACCGCGCCCGAATCGTGAGCAGCAACAGGCAAGGCCGCAGAAGAATGATGGTCAGAACAACAAGGACCAAAAGAAGGACAACAAGAAAGAAGACAAGAAACACGACTAGCTCGCGAAAAGCAGAAGGCCGTCGCACACCAGTGAATGTGCGGCGGCCTTTCTGCGTCAAGCCGTGATTGCTGGGGCCGAACTCAGGAGAAGTTAAGCGTGATGGTCCGGCATGTTACCGGCACTACTCTCCGTGGGCTGATGGCTGTCAGGATTGCCGCTAGTCGCCCACAGAATGCACGCGAAAAAGACGGCCACGATGACGGGTACGACGACGAGTGGGGAAGCGATGTCCATGTCCAATCCCTCGATACCCAGATTATCAGAGGACGAAGAGGCGCTCGGGGCTACGGGTTCAGGCTTCCGGCAATCTCTGACCTATGTGGGTTTATCATGGGTCCGCCTGCATTTTGTTCTTCAGGAGTGACTTCAATGAGCGAAAAGAATCCAGCATCACCGCGCAGCCAGGGGCGTCGCGACTTTCTGAAAATTGGTGGAGCGGCAACGGCGGCGCTGCTTACCCCTTCTGCATTTGCGGTGACCCCGAACAAGTCGCTCCCTGGACTCCCTCAGAATCCGCGCACACACGGCGCAATGCCGACGCGCAACCTCGGCAAGACTGGCTACAAGGTCGGCGTCTTCTCGCTTGGCGGACAGGCCGCGCTCGAGAAAGCAAACAACTTCGACGTTGCCGTGCCGGTCATCGAACGCGCTCTCGATCTCGGAGTTAATTACATCGACACGTCATCGATTTACGGCGGTTCCGATCGCTGGAGCGAACAGTATGTCGGCAAGGTAATGGTTAAGCGCCGCAACGAGGCGTTTCTCGCCACCAAGACAAAGGAGCGCACCCGCGATGGCTCGATGCGCATGATCGAGAAATCGCTGCAATTGCTCCAGACCGATCACGTGGACCTCTGGCAGTTGCACGACGTGGGCACGCAATACGATGTCGACCAGATCTTCGCGAAGGGCGGCGCCATGGAAGCGCTGCTCGACATGCAGCAGCAGAAGGTGGTGCGGCATCTCGGTATCACCGGCCACTACCGGCCTGAGGCGCTGGTCGAGTGCATCCATCGGCACGATTTCGATTGCATCCTGATGGCAATGAATGCAGCTGACCCGCATCACTACAGCTTCAACGAAGCGCTGCTGCCGCTCGCGGTAGAGAAACAAATGGGCATCATCGGGATGAAGATCCCCGGGCGTGGAAGAATTCTTTCCACCTGGACCCCGCCACCCATCGAGCAGCAGAAACACTCTTGGGAAGGCATGACGATCCAGACAGACAAGCCAGGCACCCTGAGCATGCGCGAGGCGATGTATTACACCCTCTCGCGGCCGGTCAGCACGGTCATCATCGGATGCGACAACATCGCCCAACTCGAAGAGAACGTGCACCTCGCGCACAATTTCACGCCCATCACGGAAAAACAGCAGACAGAGCTGGTCGCGAAAGCAGAACCGTGTGCGAAGCCTTCGCTCTTCTTCCGCTTCTACGATCGACCGTAGCTGCAAATGAACCTGCAGCAATGATCGCCGAATATGATGCTCTTCATTTCGTTACGTCATCCGGGCTGGTCAATTCATCCGGGCGCCCGGCTTCGATGCGGGACCATTGCGAGAGAGGGCGGCCATCCATTGTCAGTTCACCGGGACCATATGCCTTCGGCCAGCCGGTCGGTGAATTCTCGTGTGTCTCCTGCCGTCCGTAGACCGTAAGGTCAAGCAGGTGATAGCTGTTATCCATCACCTCCACGCCACGGGACGTCGTCCAGTACGTTTCGAATACTTTTGATCCCTGTCGCAGATAGCACACCAGGTGCATCCTCCCGATGTGTCGACCCGAAAGCAGAGTTTCCAGCGATCCCAGGGCGGAATACCAGGGCATCTGCCATCCCATGAAATCTCGATAGCGAACGCTTTCCTCGTAGGGCCCTTGGGCAAAGACGGCAAACGTCACGTCGCGAGCGTGGAAATACGAGAGCTCAACCATATGCGTCGTGACCCATGTGCAACCCTGGCACTGCTCCTGAGCCGGACGACCCTTTTGCCACATGAAATAGTAGGCAATCAGCTGCTGCCGCCCTTCGAAGGTATCCAGCAGTGTCACCGGCCCATTTGCCCCGATCACTGGAGTCTTCGGGTCCACCTCTACCATTGGCAATCGGCGCCTCTCGGCGGCAATTGCGTCTCCCTGGTGTGTGTGCTCCTTCTCGCGAATCCGCAGACTGCTGAGCCTTGCCTCAAATTCGTCTCGGTTTGCGACGGATGGCTGTGCCGCCCCCTTTAGCGCCTGCGAGGCCAACTGTCTGACCCTTTTCGATTCCATAATTGTGTGCACCTCTTCGCAACTGCGATTTGCTTCCGGCCGGAGCGCGGAACGCAAATACTTTTCGATGCGCGCAAGGCAACAAAAACCCGCAATTTGTGACCGGCAGAAATATTTGTGGGGCCGACTCCTTTCGCACGCAACGATTCTCGGATCTAGTTAGCGCGCGACGCCGAAGAAGCTCACCGAGAGCAGGCCTCCTGGATCATATCCACGCAGGTTTTGATGCGTTCCGTATGTTTCCTCAATCTATCCAGGTCTTTGTGCAAACGAATGATTTGCTCGGCCAATGCAGCGCATTCTTCAGGATTGAATAAGATTGATTGATCTCTTGAGCCCCGCGTGTTCTCGTCGTTCAATCGCTTTCGGCTCAGGTTGGCCGCATAGACATTTGGCTTGTAATCGAGGTCTCTGATGATCGCAAGAATCTTCTCCCGTGTTGCCGGGGCTACATTCTCTGAACCATTTGCGACCCGTGAAACGGTAACCGGGGCCACGCCAGCTAGTTTGGCGACGACTTTTAGAGTTGCTTCCGGCATTGGCGCGCCTCATTCTGCACGCAGGATCTCTCTGGGATCGGTACGTAGCGCGCGCAGCACTGCGGGCAGTGTGGCAACAAGAGCGGTGATCAGAAGGGCGCACGCCGGCAGAGCGATGATATCCACATCGGTGGCTTTGACCTGGTAGAAGAGCGAAGCGACATAGCGCGCCGCACCTAATCCGAGGGCGGCACCTACGCACCCTCCGAGCGCGATCATCAAGAAGACATCGAGAGTCACGATGCGCACGATTCCCGCACGAGACGAGCCAATCGCCATGCGGATGCCGATTTCTCGACGGCGCTGCAGGACGGAGTAATTGAGGACCGCGTAGAGTCCCACGCCTGCGAGGAGAAGCGCGACGACAGCAAAGAACGCGGCGAGGGTCGCGATCAGGCGCTCGCGAACAGTCTGATCGCGGACCAGATCGAGCTGCGTGGTCACATTCGACACCCGAAGGCCGTTGTGTCGTTGCGCGATAAGCTGGCGGAGGGAGTCGGCCAGCGCGAGCGGGTTCCTCGACTCTGTGTGAATGATGAAGGTGGCGAAGCCGGCTGGCGTGGGCGCGGATTTGTCGTCGATCTCGCTGAAGGGGACGTAGAAGACAGGCCCATTGGGCTCGCGTAGATCGTGATCAGGGAGGTCGGGGGTGACGCCGACGATCTTGTTCAGCGGTTGGTTAACGCCGCGTTCAAAGGTGCGGCCGATGGCGTCCTGACCTGGAAAGAAGGTCTTCGCAAAAGTTTCGTTGACGATGGCGGCTCCCGGCGAAGTCTCTTCGCGGCGAAAATCGCGACCGGAAACGAGAGGAATCTTCATCGTCGAGAGCCAGCCAGGGGAAACGTTCAGGAAAAATGCGGGAGTGGCGCTGGGAGGCGCGCCGTTTATGGAGATATCGCTGTTGATTCTGATGCGACCAAGAATGGGCCAGCCCGCGATGGCTACCGAGTCAACGCCAGGAGCGGCACGAAGCGCCTCGGCAGTTTGATTCCAAACGACGGGGAGCTGCCCTTTGCCGGCCGAAGTTTCAAGCAGGAGCAGACGATCCGTCGAGAAACCGAGGGGACGGTTCTGCAGGCGCTGAAAAGATGTGACGAAGAGCGAAGACAGAAAGAGGACAAGAAAACAAAAGGCGACCTGAAGAGCGATGGCTCCACGCATGAGGCGGCGCGGCGAGTGCGGATCTTCACCACCTTTCAGCGCGGCCACCGGCCTGACGGCAGAGGCACGGAGAGCAGGAAGCAAGCCAAGCAATAGGACGACGAGGATCATGAGCCCGAGGCCAAAGAGAAGCACTCGCCAGTCGGCAGGAAGGTCGAGACGCGCAGGGTTATCGGGCGGATTGACGAGGCTGAGCACAAAGGGTGCCGACCATGCCGCAAAACATGCGCCAACAACAGACGCCAGCAGAGCGAGCAGCGCGCTCTGTGTCAGGATGAGCTGGACGAGACGTCGACGACCAGCGCCGATCGAGATTCTTAGAGCCATCTCCTGGCTGCGGGCAGCAGCCTGGGCGGTCATCATGTTCGCGACGTTCGCGCAGGCAATGAGCAAGACGAGAACGACCATGAGACCAAGAACGGCGAGGAATCGGCGATATTCCTTCTGCAGGTCGGAGATGCCGGCGCCGGCGGGATTGAAGATGAGCGTCTGATTGAGAAAGCGGTCGATGGATGCCTTGGTCTCACCGCGATAGCACGTGGTGCACTCGACCCCGAAGGCGTGGTTAACGGCGGAGAGGTGCTGGCGAATCGGCTCGAGTCCGGTGCCCGGGTTGACGCCGGGTTTTAACATCACGTAGATGCGGTGCCAGTCCGCTTTGTCCTCGGTGACCATGCTGTTCACGCTCAGGGGCAGAAAGATGTCGGTGACTGTTCCTTTTTCGGTTCCTAGGAAACCGCGAGGTCCGACACCGATGATCTCGAAGGTCTGGTCGCCGATGTGGAGCGGGCGCCCGAGCACGTGCGGATCGCGGCCGAAGCGGTGATTCCAATAGTCCCAGGAGAGGACGGCATAGGGACCGGTACCGGAACCGCGGTCGTCGGCGGGGTAGAGCAGGCGGCCGAGCGCGGGTTCAAGGCCGAAGAGCGGGAACATGTTGCCGGAGACATAAACCACGTGCGCCCTCTCCACGTCATCACTGGTGGACCACGAAATGTCCGTGCGGTCGGCGTCGCTAATGGCGATCAGGTCGGCTTGGTCCTTGACGGCATCGCGCATAAGCTTGAAGTCCGGCGTAGCCCAATATCCGTCCTCAATAGGTTTGCCATACAAGCCGATCATCTTGCGGGAGAGGACGTAAAGATTGTTAGCATTGGAAATCGGTAGCGGGCGCCAGAGCAGGGCGTCGATAAGACGGAAGGCTGCGACACAGGAGCCGATGCCGAGAGCGAGCGAGAGTACTGCGGCAAACGACGCCACCTTGTTGCGACAGAGCTGCCGCCAACCGAAATTTGCATCGGCCAGGAGTGACTCAAGCCAGCCTGCAGCACGGATGCTGTGGCTCGCCTCGCGGGCACGCAGCGTTGAGCCGAATGCACGGCGCGCTTCCCTGGGATCCAGCCCTGAGGCAATAGCTTCTTCAACGTGAGCCTGGAGCTCTTCATCGATCTCGCTATTCAAGCGCTCGCCGTGCACGGCGTTCGAGATACGCGACCACAGTGACATGTCATGCCTCCCGGAGCACGCGGTTGATTGCCAGGCTGACGGACTGCCAGCGTGACTCCTCCGCGCCCAATTGCTTTCTGCCTGCGACGGTCAGCTCGTAGACGCGGGCACGGCGACCAGTTTCCTTTTTGACCCACTCTGCGCGAATCCAACCCGCTTCCTCCATCCGATACAAAGCGGGGTAGAGGGAACCTTCTTCTGCGCGCAGCACATCGCCGGATGTACCGGCGATGGCAGCCATGATGGCGTATCCGTGGAGCCGCGGGCGCCGCGACAATATCTTCAGCACCAGCAAATCGAGCGAACCTTGCAGAGAATCGGTCTTGGGCATACTCAGATGTCTTTATATAGATATCTGAGTATCGTGTCAATATGCATGCGCGAAATGGATAAAGAACTTTGCCCGGGCGGTTTGGACAGGACACCCGTTCATACGCGTCATGTTTCTGACATGATTGACCGCAGCCAAGTCATGAGCTGTCCCGCACGACCGACAGAGTTTCAGTAGTTCAGAATAGTATCTGTCGACCTGCAGAGCTACACTTCTACGTCCAGGTACAGCCGGTAGTGCTCATCCCGGATGGCCGAGAACGGCCGCATCGTGATCACGCCTGAGTTCGTCTTTGCCTGCCAGTCGGTTGAACCGGGCGAAACCTGGACAGCGGAGGCCAATTCAGCGGCACGCACTTTCGCGGGCACCTCGCCCACAGCAAAGAGGGCCAGCGGCCCGTGCACGGCGGCCATCACCTTCGGATGCTGGGGGTCGACTGCTTCGAGACGAGTCGGCATGTCGAATTCAACTTCAATGCGATCGCCTTTCTTCCACGTGCGATGGATCCGGTCAAACTGACCGGGATGAGGCGTCCCTTCCCCTTTTTTGCCATTCACGAGGATGGAAGTCTTCGGTCCGGCCCACTCAGGGATGCGTACAAAGACGCTGAATGACTCGGATTTTTCCAGCCTGACGTCGATCTGCGTCGTGGGCTTGCGTGGGTACTCCGTCTGCTGCGACAGCACGATGCGATGGCTGCCGCGATTCCACGTTGCCTGTGAAGGAATGAACAGATTCACATAGACGCCTTGGTCGTCGTGGAAATACGAACTGATGCCGTAGTCCGCAGTGACCTGCGAGAACGTGCCAGTGCAGCAGTGCCATTTGTACGGGTGATAGATCTTCGATCCGTCGTTGTTGTAGTCGGAGTAGTAGAAGCCGTGGCCATCTTCCTCAATCGGTTTTGCGCCGAGAATGGAGTTGTAGAACACGCGCTCCATGCTGTCGCCGTATCGACTGTCTTTTGTGGTGCGAAGCAGGTATCGCGTGATCTTGAAGTGGGCGTAGGAACCGCACGGAGTCTCAAAGCTTGAGTGCGTGTTGGTGAGACTCGAGCCCAAATCGCCGCTTCCCGGCTTGCGGAATTCCTCGCCAGGTCCCCATCCGCCTGTTGCGAAGCTCTGCGCACGAACGAAATCGAAACCATTGCGCGCGGCACGCAGGTACTTGTCGTTACCGAGAACGAAGTACGCCTGCATGGCGCTGTTCATTGCGTTGACGTGGCTGTAAGCATGCTTGCCTGGAAGCACATTCTCGCCTGCTGCGAGCGGATCCCAGTACCAGTTGTCGGCAAGGAAATGAACGCCAAGATCGCGGTATCGCCTGCCTGCACCTCGTTGCCAGGCGAGGAATTGATTCTCGGGCAACGTATAGGGTTCGTCCCAGCAGAACGACTCGTTGATGTGGGGCCGTTGATATTGCTCGGCGCGTGAGATTCCGCCCGGCGGAAGACGTTGCTCTACCGACGCGAGCGCCGCATCGAGGACCTTAAATGCGCGATCATCATCCGCGAACTCATGCGCATCGATCATGCCAATCGAGATCTTGTCGTAGGTGTATGCAGGAAATCGGTTCTCATCCCAGAAATGCGGCGAGATGGCCTCGCCAAGCCCCCGGCCCAGGCGATGGACCTTCTCCTGTGTTGCGGTATCGCCGGTTGCGGCGTAGTAGCGCGAGAGAGCAGACAGATACTGGCCGAAGCTGTGGCCCGGGGCGAAGCCGCTGGTTCCCGGCTTGTCGATGTCCTCAAGCGGAGCCCAGCTGTACCAACCTCCCATTTCTTCGCCGGGAGCAGGCAAACCCGCGCGCTGCCGGAAAGGCTTGAGCAGCGAATCTTCATTGAGCGCGCGATAGAACGCGTGATTGCGGTTGAATTGTTCGAGTGCCGCTCCGTCGAGCAGCTTCACGTCACCGTAGCCGAATTGGCTGAGGGGAGGAGTGACGCTCAAGGTCTCTGAAAGTGCGATGTGAGATCGAGCGATTGCGGCACCAGTAAAAGCGATAGTGCTCTTGAGGAAGGCGCGGCGCGAAGAATTCCGGATCAGCATCGGATGCTCTCCCGGGAAATTCTAACGCGCCGACGTGGCTTGAGTTGTGAGAAGCAGGTGTTCAATACACGGGCGGGAGCTCAATCGGTTCGGCATCCCGCCGGCATGCTCTAAATCATTTCTCCGCTTTGGTCAGTTTCTGGGCGCGGCGAAGAACAGATTGCGCCTCGGCGGCGTTGGCGCCGCTGGGTGCGAGGGCGAGGTACTTCTGGTAGGCCTCGCTGCAGCCATCCGGCAAGTCGTAATGCTTGCTCGCCGGATCGATTCCGGATCTCTTGAAGAGCCCGTTCGCCTTTATGTACCAGGGAAGGGGATCCTTGGGATCCGCGGCGATGGCCTTGTCAGCGGCCGCGATTTGGGCTTCGGCATCCCCTTCCTGAAGGAATATCGAAGCTTCTGTCCGGAGGAGGAATTCGGCATGAGCTGCGTCGAGCTGGACCGCGGTGTCAAAGGCGGTTACGGCTTCATTGATCTTGCCTGTCCGCGCATAGATTTCGCCCAGATGGGCATGGGCATTCGCCTGAATTTCAGAATTGGGTGTAGCGCTTGCTGCCTGGATCTCGAGAATTTTCCGGAAGGTGCGTTCACCTTCATCGTACTTCTTGAGGCCAAGTTGCGCTCGACCAAGGTTTTCGAGGAGTGGAGTCTCGTTTGCCGCGAGCCCAGAATCTCTGAGTGCTCGCAGATCTTGCTGCATGGCGGACTCAATCCCGGAGTATTTTGCGGTGCGGAGGGACGACGCTTTTATATCGATTTGTGCCGGCGGGGCGGACTTGGCGGACTCTTTAGCCGCAGTGGCGCGTGCGTTATCTGCATCTTTGAAGTCCTGGAAAGCCTGCCGAAGATCGCTGTTGATCGTCTTGATGAGGGTGTCCCGACCCTGAGATGCAGTATGGTGCTTCTTCAACTCTTCGATCTGTTTCTTCGTTTCGTCGGGTAGCTCAGCGATGAACTCATCACGAGACATATCATCGTCCTGCACGAGATCCGAGCCACCTGCGATCACTACATTATGTATCTGATCAATCCATTGTCCGAGAGGTGTGTCGGGCATGAGGTAAAGCAATGTGTAAGTTCCAGCGGGAGCTTCTCCGGCGTAGTTGCCTTTTGAGTCGACAGAGAAGGAGTAGGTTGGTGTGACGCCATCTGTGGCGAGGCTGATAGTGCCCGATGCGAGCGGCTCGCCCGTGTAATTGATTACGCGACCGTGCAGCTTGCCGACTTGCGTGCTGGATTGCTGTGCAAACACGGATGAGAAAGAAAGTGCGAGGACGATATACAAGGACGGATGAAGTATTTTCATAATCTCTTCTTTCAGGATCTTGTTGCGATGAAGCTCGTTTTCCTAATGTGACTAACCGACCTCGCTTACCTTGACACGCAGCTTTTCAAATTCCAATGTTCCCAATCCGCGATTGGCGGCGAGCTGCAGATAAGGTAAGTGCTGGGGATCGAGATTCCAGTACGCCTTGGCAACGTATGCATCCAGAGCAACCGGATCGGTTCCTGCGATTACCGTCTTCTTCAAAGAGACGTCTTCGAGATCTCCGCCCGTCGGGCCATTGCGGAGGAGGATGCGGTAACAGTCCATGATGGTAAGCGTCGGAAGCATGAATCCGGCGAGGTCGACCAGACTCTGATGAATCTGCTGGTGGAGACGACTGCGCTGACCGCCGAGAATTCCATACCAGTTCTTCATGCCCAGGGTAACGCCGCAGAGGCCGTGGTGCTTGGCGATGGGCAGATTGAGAATCTTGTCCGCTTCCAGGAACGGAATGAAGACTGGCCAGGTCTTCAGCATCACTCCGCCGATATCGACGTCGCGAAACGAGTCGGGATCTGGCAGGATCACTTCGGCTCCCGCGGATCTGGCAGCGGCATCGATACCTGAGCGATGAAAGCAGCGCCGGGCTTCGTTGCAGCTTACGTCGGTGACAATGACGCGCTTCGCGCCGGCGTCGCGACATTGACGAACGACTTCAGCAACGAGCTCAGGGTTGGTGTTGGCGGCCTGCTCGGGTGTCCGGTCCCATGCGATATTCGGTTTGATGACAACGACATCCTGCGGGCGGACGAAGCGCCGCATGCCCCCTAGATCCTCAAGGACCCTTTGCACCAGGGCACGAGGTTCGCCGGGCTGCGCATCGCGACTGATCACCGGAAATTGAGCGATCGCGAGAGCGGGCCATTCAGATGCAGCTGAGATGCGGTGGTCCTTTCGGGACTGTTCGACCGCTGCGGGCACCGGGCGTTTGCTTCGGGAATCGAGCCAAAATCCAGCGCCAGTGGCAGCAGCAGCTGCGCTGCCGACTCTAAGGATTTGCAGGAGTGCATCGCGGCGGCTGAGCGATGCTCGTTCGCTGGGTTGCACTCCAGCAGGCGTGGGCATCGGCGCGGTGATCGGCTGAATTTCATCGGGCATGACTTGCCTTTGCTCAGATCTCGATGAGTTTCATACGCTGCGGATCGTTCACACCGAGCGCATGGGTTGAGTCGGCGGCAGTGGCGATGTATCGTGGCGGACGGCGGGCGTCTTCGAGAGTCTTCAGGCCCATCTCGACACGTTTCTTGTCGAGAATGCCCCAAGCGATCTGGTCGATTGCGACTCGGTCTTCGCCGATGATCAGGGCGTTCGGCTGCCATAGGTGTTCAGGCCGGAATCCCGGGCCGCCCTCATATACGGAAGTCATCGCGTCGCCGATGGTGAGCTTGATCTTTTGACGGATGACCGAGAAGGCATTCAAGTCGGCAATGCCGGGATTGCAGCCGGTTGCGTGGAGATCCTGTGGCCGCTCGATCATGCCGTACATATTCTTCAAGGCGAACGTCACACCCGACATGCTGTGGTCCTTGAGAATAGGAAGGTTGATGACCATTGCGCATTCGCGGGTGAGGATCTTCGAGAAGCGCACACGAGACGATCCCCAGGTTTCAATGGTGTCTTCGAATCCTGAGACATCGGAGCCGTAGCAGCGAACCTGATTGGGCTCAGTATTGATGGTCAACCCGCAGGCTTGAAGATCGCGGGCGTTGCGGTCCCAGATGAGGATGTTTCCAGGTTTCACTCCGGCTTGCTGAAGGCGCTCAGCTATGGCGAGAACAAGGACGGCGTGCGTGGAAATTCCTTTGCCGCCGAGTCCGTTTGTCTTCAAGCCGATAACCTTATCCTTCG
>Ga0070671_100004038_pt1 | contig 11572 bp, 9 predicted proteins | sample KBSS73metaG_FD_65341 | JGI IMG/M metagenome (GOLD analysis project Ga0070671, IMG submission 65341) | Switchgrass rhizosphere microbial communities from Kellogg Biological Station, Michigan, USA - KBS S7-3 metaG | ecosystem: Host-associated > Plants > Roots > Rhizosphere > Soil ...
TGTGGCGAGGGCAAGGATCGACATGCACGGACCTCCATCCGCCTTCCCCCCTCAGCGAGAACGCCGCAGCCAGCCGTTTTGTTGCCGACCGAATTGGCCTGCGCCGTTACGGCGCGTAGTAGTGGATTTCGAGCAGCAGACAGCCGCCGTTCGACTTGAACGGGCCATGTACCGCACCGGGCGGGCGGCAGGCATAGGTGCGCGGCGGGAATGCCTCGCCGCCGCGTCCGGCCGCATCGTTGCCGACCGTCAGGTCGCCCTCCGCGAGAAACACCTCCTCCCAGTAATCGTGGACGAACGGCTCGGTCGTGAATACGCCCGGCGCGAACCGCAGCAGCCGGGTGCGGCTGCCGCTCTTGTTCGGTTCGTCGAGCGCCCCCGCGAGGATTTTCTGCTCGATCCCCGCGGGATACCCGGGCGGCGTTTCCCAGCCGCTGCTCATGTCGACGCGGTGGAATTCGAGATGCGGCTTGTTGACGATCATCGCGGCGCTCCCTCACGCAACCCTGTAGCGCCGCCGCGAAGCGCCGACAAGCACGGCGCGGCAGATTTGATTTTCGCGCGATCCGTGGCTTGCTACCTTGGCGCGCGGCCTGCCGGTTTAATGACGCACCGCCGATTAAAGGGGAGGGCTGGATGCTTTCACGACGCCTGTTCGCCGCCACCGCCGTCGCTGGAGCGGCCGCCGCTGCCGGCACAAATATCCTCGTCGCCGGCGCGGCGCATGCCCAGACGCCGGCCCCTGCCGCCGCCCCGCAGACGGGAGGCGAGGCGACGATCGACCGCATCCAGCGCACCAAGACCCTGCGCATCGCCGCGCTGCCGGGCGAAGCCCCCTATTTCAACAAGGATCTCGCCACCGGCAACTGGACCGGCATGTGCATCGAGATGGCGAAGGACATCGCCGGCAATTTCGAGGCCAAGGTCGATTATATCGAGTCGACCTACGGCAATTCGGTGCTCGACCTGCAGGCCAACAAGATTGATCTGGCCTTCGCCTTGAACCCGACACCGAAGCGGGCGCTGGTGATTGATTTCACTCATCCGTTCTACCAGCACGGCTTCGGCATGGTCGGTAAGAAGGGGTTCAAGGCCTCGACCTGGGGCGAGCTCGACAAGCCGGAGGTCAAGGTCGCCGTCGACATCGGTTCGGCTCACGAATTGTCGGCGAAGCGCTTCTGCCCGAACGCGACGATCATCGGATTCAAGATGCGCGACGAATGCATCCTGGCGGTGCAGTCGGGCCGCGCCGATTGCGTGATCCTGGCGGTCAATCTCGGCCTGACCGCGGTCAAGAAAAACCCGCAGCTGGGCGAATTCCAGATGCTGCGGCAGCCGCGCGTCCAACTCCCGACCTGCATGGGCGTGCGGATGGAGCCCGACAAGCGCTGGCAGAATTTCCTCAACGCCTGGGTCGACTACAACCGGGGCATCCAGCAGATCCGCGAATGGCTGATCGGCGGGCTGGCGATCAACGGGGTCAAGCCCGAGGACATCCCGCCCGATGTCGAGTTCTGACGCGGCGATGTCCCTAGCTGTCGCCTTTGCGCCTCTCAGCGAGAAGAGGGCGGGGCCCCTTGCGGAGCAAGGGGAGGGCGAGGCGGGCGCCGGCCGGCGCCGCGAAATCCCCCGTCGCAACCCGGCCCTCTCCACCCGCTGGGGCGGAGAGGGGGAAGGAGCATGAGCCAATCCGGGTATGTCTGGGATTTCTCGTTTCTCTGGGGCTACCGCGGGCTGATTCTGTACGGCCTGGGCGTCACGCTGGCCTACACGGCCGGCACGATCCTGCTCGGGTTGACGATCGGGCTCGCGGTCGGATTGCTGCGGCTGTCGCCCAGCAAATTGCTGAACGCGCCGCTTGTCGCATATATCGAGGTCTTCCGCTGCACGCCGCTGCTGGTGCAGATCATCTGGTTCTATTACGCGCTGCCGGTCGTGCTCGGGATCGATATTCCGGCGCATGTCGCGGCGACGTTGGTGCTGTCGCTCTATACCGGCGCGTTTTACGCCGAGATCGTACGCGGCGGGGTCAACTCGATCGAGCGCGGCCAATGGGACGCGGCGCGGGCACTCGGGATGCGTGGCTGGCAGCTGATGCTGCTGGTTGTCCTGCCGCAGGCGACCAAGCGGATGATCCCGCCCTTCATGAACCAGTCGATCATCCAGCTGAAGAACACATCGCTGGTGTCCACCATCGCGGTCGCCGACCTGTTGTATCAGGGTACGCTGATCACCGCCGCGACCTACCGCCCGCTCGAAACCTACACCGCGATCGCGCTGATCTATTTCGCCGTCCTGTTCCCGCTGACCTTGGGTGCGCAATACGTCGAGCGCCGTCTCGCCCGCGCCGATTAGCCGTCTGTGTCCGCACCGCGGCTCCGCCACCAGCGTGGTCGGTGGCCCGCGTCCTGCGGCGCAGTTAACCTGCCTGAAACCATAAGCGGCCTAGTGTCGGCCGCGTGACTCTCCGCCTTCCGAATTCGCTGCCGTCCGCCCCCGCTTTCGCGGGGCTGAGGGAACCCGGTCGGCATTGGCTGACCGCCGAGCGGCTGCGCGTCTATTCCTGGATGATTGTTGCGATCTTCGGCGCGGTCGCCGCGGTCTGGGTAATGCTATCCCTGCCCAGGCTGGTCGACCCGCGCGGCAAGCCTATCGGCTATGACTTCCTGGCGTATTGGAGCGCCGCCAAACTGGCGCTCGCCGGCCACCCCGCTTCGGTGTTCGATGATGCGGCATTGAGCGCGGCGCAACACGCCGCAATCGCGTTCCGGCCCGATATCTCGTTCCCGTGGCATTATCCGCCGCCCTTCCTGTTGGCGGTGTTGCCGCTCGGCCTGCTGCCGTATCCGGCGGCGCTCGCGGCTTTCGTAATCGGGACGTCGGCGCTCTACGGGGCGCTGATACGGCGGACGGTGCCCGACCCGCGTTTCTGGACCGTCGCCGCCGCCACCCCGGCCGCGCTAATCAATCTGCTCGACGGCCAAAACGCTTTCCTGACGGTGGCGCTCGCTGGGTTTGCTCTGCTGTGGCTCGACCGGCGACCGTGGCTGGCAGGCGTGCTCGTCGGGTTGGTGGCGCTGAAGCCGCACTTGGCGGTGCTGTTCCCGCTGGCATTGCTCGCGGAGGGCCGCGGGCGCAGCCTGGCCGCCGCGGCGCTGACCGCGATCCTGATGGGGGCGGCGAGCCTCGTGGTCTTCGGCTGGGACACCTACGCCGCCTTCTTCGCGCATCTGCCGCTGACGCAGGGGATGGCCGACCGCGGCGGGGTGCCGTGGGGCACGATGCCGAGCGCATATGTCTTCGCGTTGTCGCTCGGCACGTCCTTGCATGCCGCGGCCGGATTGCAGGTGCTGGTCGCACTGTTTGCAGCGCTTTGCGTGTGGCGGGCGTGGCGCCGCCCCGGCGCGCCGTTCGAGACCAGGGCGGCGGTCTTGCTGACTGGCTCGCTGCTGGTCTCGCCCTACCTATTCTACTACGACCTGCTGTGGGCGGCGCTCGCGGTCTGTTGGCTGGCGTTGCTCGGCTTGCGCGAGGGGTTTGGGCGCGTCGATCGCGAAGTGCTGTTGCTCGCCTGGCTGGCGCCCGTATTGATGGTGCCGACGCAGTGGGCCACCGGGGTGCAGATTGGCTTCCCGGTGGTTTTGGCGCTGCTGATGCTGGCTATCGGCAAGGCGGCGCCGCTCACCGCCGCGGAGCGGAAGCAGTGGCACGGTGCGGTTGGATTCCTGCGCGATGCGCCGTGGCTGACCGCCGAGCGCGTCTGGGTGTGGGGCATCGGTCTGACGGTCATGTCGGCGGCGCTGCTGGTTTCGCATGTGATCAGCCATACCGAGGCCGGGCTGACCGATCGGGCCGGCGATCACCTCGCCCGCGACTTCATCAATTACTGGGCGGGGGCCGGAGCGGCGGCGAGTGGCCAGGCCCCGCTCGCATATGACCGCGGCTGGTTCTACGCGTTCCAGCAGGCGGCAGTGGGTTCGCAAGCGGAGTTCAAGTTCTACGGCTACCCGCCGATCGCGATGCTGCTGTCTCTGCCGCTCGCGGCGTTCTCATTCGTGTCGGCGCTGCTTGTCTGGATTGGTGTCGGCACATGGCTGTGCTGGCGCCTGCTATCGCGGCTGATCGGCGGTGTGCCGGCGGCTCTGGCGCTGATCGGCTCACCGGCAGCGTGTCTCAACCTGATCTCCGGGCAGAACGGCTGCTTCACCGCGGCGGCTTTGGCCGGCGGGCTGACCCTATTGCCGCGCCGGCCGGTGCTCGCCGGCATCTGCTTCGGTCTTTTATCCTACAAGCCCCACATGGCGGTGCTGGTGCCGCTGGCATTGCTCGCCGGGGGCTATTGGCGGGCGGTGTTCGCTGCTGCCGCGAGCGTGGCTGTGCTCGGCCTCGTCAGCCTGGCGATGTTCGGGCCGGAGACCTGGGCCGCCTTTTTCGACCAGATGGAATTGCAGCGCAAACTGCTCGAGGTGAGCCTTCATTCCTGGCACCGCATGCCGGCGGTGTTCACGGCGTTGCGCCTGGCGGGAGCGAGCCTGGCGGTCTGCTATGCCGTGCAGCTGCTCGCCGCGACCGGGGCGGCAGTCGCGGTCGTCGCGGCATGGCGCTCGCCCGCCAGTTTCGACGTCAAGGCTGCGGTGCTGGTGATCGCGACGTTCTTCGCGACGCCCTATGCCTGGGACTACGACATGATCGTGGTACTGTTCGCCGCCGCCTGGCTGTTGCGCGAGGCCGCCGCCACCGGGTTCCTGGCTTGGGAAAAGCTCGCCATCGTCACGGTCGCGGTCGCGCCGCTGGTCACAATGCCGCTCGGCGCCGTCACCCACATGCAGCTCGGACCGCTGGTGCTGGGCTTGCTGCTGTTCGTGCTGCTGCGCCGCGCGCAGGCCGCGCGACCGCGACTCGCTGCCGCGCAAAGCGCCTGAGCGGGGCCGGGTTTCCGGGCAAGAACGAAGCATTGGGCGGCCGTCGTCCCGTGCCTCGCCGGGCGACGGCAAAGCGGCTAAAATGACGGCATGACGATCCGTCACCTGCCGCCCGTCATCGTCAACCGCATCGCGGCCGGCGAGGTGATCGAACGCCCCGCGGCGGCGGTCAAGGAGCTGCTCGAAAACGCGATCGACGCCGGGGCGACCCGCATCGAGATCAGCTTGCGCGACGGCGGCCAGACGCTGATCGCCGTGGTGGACAACGGCTGCGGCATGAGCCGGGACGAGCTCTCTCTGGCAGTCGAGCGGCACTGCACCTCGAAACTGCCGGACGACGACCTGTTCGACATCAAATCGCTCGGCTTCCGCGGCGAGGCATTGCCATCCATCGGAGCGGTCAGCCGGTTGCGCATCGTGTCCCGCCCGCCTGGGTCGGAGAGCGCCTGGGAGATCGCAGTCGAAGGCGGCGAAACTGTCGTCCCGGCTCCGGCGGCGCATCCGCCCGGCACGCGGGTCGAGGTGCGCGACCTCTTTTTCGCGACCCCGGCGCGGCTCAAATTCCTCAAGACGCCGCGCAGCGAGCGCGACGCGGCGCTCGACACGGCGCGGCGGCTGGCGATGGCCTATCCCGGCATCGCCTTCACCGTGCTCGGCGACGACGAGCGCGTCGCGCTGCGGCTCGCCGCCGCCGATAGTCGAGAGGCGCGGCTCGCGGCATTGCTCGGCCGCGAGTTCGGTGAGAACGCAATTCCGATCGACGCGGTTCGCGACGGCTTCCGGCTGACCGGGCTGATTGGCTTGCCGACCCTCAACCGTTCCCTGCCCCGCGATCAGTACCTGGTGGTCAACGGCAGGCCGGTGCGCGACCGCATGCTGGTCGGTGCGGTGCGCGCCGCCTATCAGGACGTCCTGGCGCGCGACCGCCATCCGATCGTCGCGCTGTTCCTCGACGGCCCGGCGGCCGAGATCGACGTCAACGTGCATCCCGCCAAGGCCGAGGTGCGGTTCCGCGATGCGGGGCTGGTACGCGGCCTGATCGTCGGCGCCTTGCGCCGCGCGCTCGACGCCGCCGGCCACCGCGCCTCGACAACGGTCGCGAGCGAAGCGCTCGCTGCGTTTCGGCCGGGCAACGGCGCGATGCGGGCGGCATGGGAGCCGCGTTTTACGTTTCCACCGGGCGCGATGCCCCGCGAATTGGCCGAGGCGGCGGCCGCGTTCCTCGCGCCGGGTGCCGCAGAAGCCGAACCGGAACCAGCGGAGGCGCCGCTCGGCACGGCCCGGGCGCAATTGCACGGCACCTACATCGTCGCCGAGACGGCAGAGGGTATCGTGTTGGTCGATCAGCACGCGGCGCATGAGCGGCTGGTCTACGAACGCATGAAGGAGGGTCTCGCAGCGCGCGGGGTGGCCCGGCAGAGACTGTTGTTGCCCGAGATTGTCGAATTGGACGCGGCGTCGGCCGCGCGGCTTGCTGCTCGCGGCGACGAACTCGCGGAATTCGGCCTGGTTTTGGAGGCGTTCGGCAACGGCGCGGTCATCGTGCGCGAGGTGCCGGCCTTGCTCTCCGGTCTCGACGTCAAGGGCATGGTGCGCGACCTCGCCGACGAACTCGCCGAATGGGGCGCCGCGCTGGCGCTAAAGGAGCGGATCGAGAGCGTCTGCGGCACCTTGGCCTGCCATTCGAGTGTGCGCGCCGGCAATCGGCTGTCGCCCGCCGAGATGAATGCCCTCTTGCGCCAGATGGAAGCGACGCCGAACAGCGGGCAATGCAACCACGGCCGGCCGACTTATGTGAAACTGGCGCTCGCCGATATCGAGCGGCTGTTCGGTCGGCGGTAAACCGGGGGAGGGGAGGCATGCTGGCGGTTGTCAACACGCCGGGCGGGGCCGAGCCGGTCGCGATTCGCGAGGTGCCCGAGCCCGCGCCGAAGCCGAACGAGGCCTTGGTCGCGGTGCACGCTTTCTCGCTGAACCGCGGCGAGCTGCGGCTCTTCCAGATGCGGCCGGAAGGCTGGCGGCCGGGACAGGACATCGCCGGGGTGGTCTTGCGGCAAGCCGCCGATGGCAGCGGGCCGGCGGCCGGAACTCGGATCGTCGCGCTCACGGATTGGGAGGGCTGGGCCGAGCGCGCTGCGGTGCCGACGAACCGCATCGCGCCGATTGCGGACAATGTCTCGTTCGTGCCGGCGGCGGCGTTACCGGTCGCCGGGCTGACCGCCTTGCGCACATTGCGGCATGGCGCGCCGTTGCCGGGCAAGCGGGTATTGATCACGGGCGCGGCGGGCGGGGTCGGCAATCTGGCAGTGCAACTGGCCGTTAATTCCGGGGCGCGCGTTACCGCGGTGGTCGGCTCGGCGGAACGAGCGAAGGTGCTCGACGGTTTCGGCGCGACGGAGATCGTGACCTCCATCGAACAGGCGCAGGGCCGCTTCGAACTGATCCTCGAAGCGGCCGGCGGCGCATCCCTGACTGCCGCGATCGAGCGGATCGAGCCGAAGGGGATCATCGTCGTCTACGGCAATTCATCGGGCGAGCCGACGCCGATCGATTTCCGCATGTTCGGGGAGCACCAGAACGCCCGCATCCAGGCCTTCCATTATTTCACGTGCGAGCCAGAGGAGCGCTTCGGCCCGGACCTGGAACTGCTCGCCTCGCTGGTGGCGGACGGTTCGCTCAAGCCGGCCGTAGTCGAGCATAATTGGCGCGAACTGCCACGGGTCGGCCCGCTCTTGCGCGAACGCCGCGTCCCGGGCAAAGCGGTCTTCCGCATCGAAAACTGACAGACAGGAGAAAGACGATGACGATCAAAGTGGGCGACCGGGTGCCGAGCGTGATGCTGCGCCACCTGAACTCCGACGGCAGCGTCAATGCCGTATCGTCGGATGACTACTTCAAGGGCAAGACCGTGGCGTTGTTCGCGCTGCCCGGCGCCTATACCCGCACCTGCTCGTCGCGACATCTGCCGGGTTATGTGACCAGTTCTGAGTCTCTGAAGGGCAAGGGTATCGACGAGATCGCCTGCCTCTCGGTCAACGACGCCTTTGTGATGAACGCCTGGGGCAAGGAGCACGGCGCCGCCGGCAAGGTGACGATGCTCGGCGACGGCAGCTGCGAGTTCACCCAGGCGATGGGGCTGACGGTGGATCGGCGGGAGGCGGGGATGGGCATCCGCTCGCAGCGCTATTCCATGATCGTCAAGGACGGCGTGGTCGCCGAGCTCAACGTCGAGCCGTCGGGCGAATACGGCGTCTCCAGCGCCGAGGCGATGCTGGCGGCGCTGTAACTCCCTGGCTGTCATTGCGAGCGGAGCGAAGCAATCTTGATGTGAGTGCGTACTCCCCACGAGATTGCTTCGTCGCGTACCGCTCCTCGCTATGACAGCTCTGGCGGTCAATGCAGCGCGGCGCTGCCGGGAGCGGGCGCGGCGGGTGCGAGGGCGAAGCCGATCGGCGGGCGCTCGGGCGCCTTGAAGCCCTGCGGCCGGTCGTCCTCGACAGCCTCGCCGTCGAGCGCCAGGCGGCCCTCGATGACCGACAGGTTCAGCACGGCCCGGCCCGTGCCTTCATCGCGGTCGAGCAGGCGCTCTGCAATCGGGTCCTCGACATAGGCCTGGATCGCCCGCTTCAAGGGGCGCGCTCCGAAGGCCGGGTCCCAGCCGAGCTGGGCCAACCGATGCCGCGCCGCCTCGTCGGCGAGCAGCGCCAATCCGCGCTCGGCGAGCCGCTGGTTGACCCGCGCCAATTGGATATCGACGATCCGCGCCATCTCTTCGCGGCTCAAACGGCCGAAGATCAGCACATCGTCGAGCCGGTTGAGGAATTCCGGCCGGAAGGCGCGGCGCACCGCGTCCATGACCTCGTTGCGGGCGCCCTCGACGGGCTCCTCCTCGCCGAGCGCGAGCAGCGCTTCGGCGCCGAGGTTCGAGGTCATGATCAGGATCGCGTGGCGAAAATCCGCCGTGCGGCCCTGACCGTCGGTCAACCGACCGTCTTCGAGTGCCTGGAGCAACACGTTGAGCACGTCGGGGTGCGCCTTCTCGACCTCGTCCAGCAGCACGACCTGGTAGGGCTTGCGCCGGATCCGCTCGGCCAGGGTGCCGCCGTCGTCATAGCCGACATAGCCCGGCGGCGAGCCGATCATGCGCGACACCGTGTGCCGCTCCATGTACTCCGACATGTCGAGGCGGGTGACCGCGTTCTCGTCGTCGAACAGGAATTCGGCGAGCGCCCTGGCGAGTTCGGTCTTGCCGACGCCGGTCGGTCCGAGGAACAGAAACGAGCCGGTCGGCCGCGCCGGGTCCTTGAGACCGGAGCGGGCGCGCCGCACCGCCTTCGAGACGGCGCGCACCGCCTCGCGCTGTCCGACGACACGCTCGGCGAGCTTCGCCTCCATGTCCTTGAGGCGCTGCCGCTCGGCTTCAAGCATTTTTTCGACCGGGATGCCGGTCCAACGGGTGACGACCGCGGCTACATCGCGCACGCCGACCTCCTCGCGCTCGGTCGAGGCGCGGGCCTCGGCCTCGGCGAGGCGCTTTTCCAGGTCCGGAATGACCGAATAGGTCAATTCGCCGGCGCGGCTCCAATCGCCGTTGCGCTGCGCCCGCTCGAGATCGGTTCTCGCCTGGTCGAGCTCCTCCTTGAGGCGGCGGCCCTCGGTGCGGCGGGACAGCGAGGCGCGCCACACTTCTTCTGCGGACGCCGCTTCCTTCTCGGCTTCCGCCAGTTCGGCCTCGAGCTTGTGCAGCCGCTCCTGCGAGGCGGTGTCGGGTTCGGCGCGCAACGCCTCGCGCTCTATCTTGAGCTGCATCACGCGGCGGCTGACCGCATCGAGCGCCTCGGGCTTGCTGTCGATCGCGATGCGGACGCGCGAGGCGGCCTCGTCGATCAGGTCGATCGCCTTGTCGGGCAGGCGGCGGTCGCCGATGTAGCGCGACCCGAGCTGCACCGCCGCGACGATCGCCCCGTCGGTGATGCGCACGCCGTGATGCACCTCGTAACGGCTCTTCAGGCCGCGCAATATCGAGACCGCGTCATCGGCCGAGGGCTCGTCGATATTGACCGGTTGAAAGCGCCGGGCCAATGCCGCGTCCTTTTCGATGTAGCGCCGGTATTCGTCCGGCGTGGTCGCGCCGACGCAGCGCAATTCGCCGCGCGCCAGGGCCGGCTTCAGCATGTTGGAGGCATCGATGCCGCCGTCGGTGCGGCCGGCGCCGACCAGCATGTGCAGTTCGTCAATGAAGACGATGATGCGGCCGGCGGCGGCCTGAATTTCGGCCAATACGGCCTTGAGCCGCTCCTCGAACTCGCCGCGGAACTTGGCGCCGGCGAGCAGCTGCGTGATGTCGAGCGCCAGGACGCGGCGGTCCTTCAGGCCCTCCGGCACGTCGCCGGAAGCGAGGCGCTGTGCCAGGCCCTCGACCACGGCGGTCTTGCCGACGCCGGGCTCGCCGATCAGCACCGGGTTGTTCTTGGTGCGGCGTGCCAAGACCTGGATCGTGCGGCGGATTTCGTCGTCGCGGCCGATGACGGGATCGAGCTTGCCCTGCCGCGCCTCCTCGGTGAGGTCGCGGGCATATTTCTTGAGCGCCTCCCAATCCTGTTCGGCCGAAGGTTGGTCGGCCTTGCGGCCCTGGCGCATGCGCTCGACCGCCTCGCGCAACCCTTCCGGGTTGACCGCGGCGCGGGTGAAGAGCTGGCGCAGCGGACCCTGCGCCGCGAGGCTGGCCAGCAGCCGCTCGGCGGTGACGAACTTGTCGCCGGCGGCGCGCGCGGCTTCGCTCGCGCCCTGCAACACGGCCGCCAATTCGGGGGACATGTAAATCGAATGCGGCCCGCCCGTTTCGCCATTTGGGCCGAGGGCTTTGGGCAGCCGCGCCAGCCGCTCTTCGGCAGCGCTCTTCAACAGATCGGGATCGCCCCCGGCATCGCGCACCAGACGGGCGGCGAGACCCTCGCCATCGTCGATCAGCGCCTTCAGCAAATGTTCGGGAACCAGGCTTTGATGGCGGCCGGCGAGGGCCTCCATCTGCGCCGCCTGCAAGATATTGCGGGCGCGTTCGGTCAGGCTTGCGAAGTCCATTGCGGCACTCCGTCCTATTTCCCGCCCTGCACGAGGCGCGGGAGGCTGCCGTTGCGCGGCCCGCCCCATGCGCGGCCGTTCGGCACCGGAACCGTAAATTGGATCGGACCGGTCCAAAATCAAGAGTTTAGACTGGTTCCAGACTGGCTCGGGCCGCGGCGCGACGGCGGACTGTGAAACTGTGAGACTGTGACACGGTTTCTGTGAGCGTGCCTCCGGGGCTTTTTTGGCGCGTTTGGCGCGCGTATCGTGCGGGCGCACGCGCACGCGAGGGATCAGGAGCAATGGATTGATCTGGTTCAATTCCGCTTCTAAAAGCAGCAAATAACAGCGGCGGCTCGCGACAGCTCCTTCGCGCTCTTCCGAGATTTCCTGAGAATTGGGGATTCCGCACGATTTGAGCGCCGCCATAACTGAGGATAAGTTCTGTATTTGTTCACGTCAAGACTTGGGGCAAGCCAGCCAAGCCGATCGAGATGCCGACCGAAACCGTGCAGCTCGATATTACTGAGGCATTGAAGGTCTTCCTCGTTACGACATTGTCTCCGAGCGGGGGCTATATGAGACGG
>Ga0070671_100004048_pt1 | contig 11559 bp, 7 predicted proteins | sample KBSS73metaG_FD_65341 | JGI IMG/M metagenome (GOLD analysis project Ga0070671, IMG submission 65341) | Switchgrass rhizosphere microbial communities from Kellogg Biological Station, Michigan, USA - KBS S7-3 metaG | ecosystem: Host-associated > Plants > Roots > Rhizosphere > Soil ...
CGCGTTCTCTTTGAAGATCAGCGGCTTCACTTCGTCCTTGATGGCGATCTTCTCGAGATCCGCCATCCAGCGGTCCGGCGTCAGCAACGGGTAGTCGGATCCGAACAGCACTTTGTGCTTCAGCAGGGAGTTGGCGTACTGAATCAGCGTTGGCGAGAAGTACTTCGGCGACCACCCTGACAGGTCGATGTAGACCTGCGGCTTGTGCAGGCACACCGAGATCGCTTCGTCCTGCCACGGGAACGAGGGGTGCGCCATCACGATCGGCATGTCGGGGAAGTCCACCGCCACGTCGTCGATCGGCATCGGATGCCCGTACTTCAAACGGATGCCGCCGCCGCCGCGCATCCCGGTGCCGATGCCGCTGTGGCCGGTGTGAAAGAGCACCGGCAGCTTCGCCTCGGCGAAGAGCTCGTAGAGCGGATACGCCACCCGATCGTTGGGAAAGAACTCCTGAATCGGCGGGTGCAGTTTCAGCCCGCGCACCTGACCGGTGGCCAGCAGGCGTTTCGCCTCGGCGATCCCCGCGGCGCCACGATTCGGATTGATGCTGATGAACGGGATGGCGAGATCCGGATGCTGAGCCGCGAACGCGAGCACCTCGTCGTTCGAGAGGGCCGGCCGGCCGGTCAGCGTCTCGTCGACCGTGAAGATGACGAACGCCATCTTGCGCGACCGGTAGTACTCGGCCAGCGCTTCGGGCCTGCGGTCGGCGCCGCCCTTGAAATAGGCCTTCGCCTTCTCGTCGGCGTCGGTGGTGTCGCCCGTGTGCTCGAGGTGCACGTGCACGTCGATGGCGGTGAGCGTGCTCGGGTCGATCGTCAGCGTTTGCGGCACTGGATTACGCGCTCCGATGGTGAATCCGCGTAGAGGTCTTCCACGATCGCGGCGCGGTGCTGCAGCACCGCCTTCTGGTTGATCGAGCCCTTGTCGGTGATCTCCTTGGCGTCGAGCGACGGCGGGACCTCGAGAATCACCGCGCGCGTCACGAAGGTGGAACTGCCGGTGCTCTCGGCGGCAAGCGTGTCGAAGGCTTCCTGAAACTGCTGCCGAACCGCCGGATGCGCCACGACGTCGGCAGGCGGTGCGTCGGGGTCGAGGCCGGCGGCGTCACGGCAGCGGCCGAGGTTCGGAAAGACGAGCGCCGACGCGAAGTTCCGATCGTGGCCGGCAATCACCACGTCCTGCACCAGCCCGCGGCCGGCCATGATGATCCGCGCGCGCAGCGGTCCGACGCTCACCCACGTGCCGGTCGAGAGCTTGAAGTCTTCCGCGAGGCGCCCGTCGAAGATGAGCCCCTTGCCGGGGTCGGCGGGATCGACGAACACCATCGCGTCGCCGGTCTTGTAGTAGCCCTCCTCGTCGAACGCCGCCGCCGTCAGCTCGGCGTCGCCCCAGTATCCCGGAGTGACGTTGGGGCCCTTGACGCGCGCCTCGACCTTGGTCCCGACCGGCGTGAGCTTGAGCTCGAGGCCGGGAACCGGCAGCCCCAGCCAGCCGGCATTGGCGCCCGACGGGCCGGTGCAGATCGCGAACGGCGCGGTTTCAGTGGCGCCCCAGCCGGTGATGAAGGCGAGTTCCTCGCCGCACGCCTCGAACGAGAGGTCGCGCAGTTCGTCCCAGAAACGCTGGCCAAGCCCCGCCGCGGCGTAGAAGTAGATCTTCAGGTCGCGGAAGAAGGTCTCCCGCAGTACCGGATCGCGGCGCAGGTGCGGCAGCAGCATCTCGTAGGTGCGCGGCACCGTGAAGTGCGCCACCGCGGACACCTCCCGCAGGTTGCGCAGCGTGGTGCCGAAGTGCTGCGGCGTCGGCTTCCCCTCGTCGATGTAGAGCGTGCCGCCGTTGAAGAGCGCGATCCCGAAGTTGTGATTCCCGCCCGCGGTGTGGTTCCACGGCAGCCAGCAGCAGAGCACCGGCGGTTCGTCGGCCAGGAACCTGAAGTGCATGCGGATCATGACCTGGTTCGAGCAGAGCATCCGCTGCGTGTTCATCACGCCCTTCGGCTTGCCGGTCGAGCCCGAGGTGAAGAGCACTTTCGCGACGGTATCGCCGTTCACGAGATTGCGGGCGGCCTCGACGGCGGCCGACGGCGCCGCCTGCAGGTCCTGAAACGACGTGAAGGGCAGCTCCGCCGGGGCTGACGAGAATACGGCGAGCTCGGCGCCGGCCGGCAGCGCGTCCTTCAGCGCCCGCTCGAACAGCGCGCCCTCGGAGGCGAAGACGAGCCCGGGCTGCATCCGCTCGAACACCTGGCGCAACGTGCCGAACTCGGCGGCCTGCAGTGAATAGGCCGGCGCGATCGGCGCATAGGGGACGCCCACGTACATCGAGGCGAGCGCCAACAGCGCGTGCTCGATGCTGTTACCGGACAGGATGACCACCGTGCGTTCCGGCGACAGTTTCCGGTCGAGCAGCCCCTGCGCGAGGCGGCGCACCTGGTCGAGCGCTTCGCGGTAGGTCACCGTGCGCCAGCCGGTGACGGCCTCGGCGATCTGACCCGGTGCCGGTGCGGGGCGCTGGGCGAGAAACACCCGGTCCGGCGCCTCGGCCGCCCAGTATTCGAGCCGATCGGTCAGGCGGATCGGATACGGCTCGATCGACCGCGTCGAGCGCAAGTAGAGGCTGCCGTCCGGGTCGTGGCGCACCTCCACTTCGTTGTCGGAGACGTTGACGGGCCGCACGCGCCGCGTGGCGGACGTGCCGGACGAAGCGCTCATCTCAGGCCTGGGCCCCTGTCGCCGCTCGGCTCTGGTCCCAGGCGCGGAACGTGGACCCTTCGCGCGCGAGCCGCTCGAGCAGCGGCGCCGGCCTCCAGCGCTCGCCGTGCTCCTTGTGGAACGCGGCCACGCGCTCGTAGACCTTCGCCAGGCCGACCGAATCGGCGTAGAACATCGGGCCGCCGCGATAGCTCGGGAAGCCGTAGCCGGTGAGGTAGATGACGTCGATGTCGGCGGCGCGCAGCGCGAAGCCTTCCTCGAGAATCTTCGCTCCCTCGTTGACGAGCGCGTAGATCTCGCGTTCGATGATCTCTTCGCTGCTGAAACTCCGCCGCGTGATGCCGGCGGCGGTCGCCGTGCGTTCGATGAGCGCCTCCACCTCGGGATCGGGCGTCGCGCTGCGGTTGGCGTCGTAGATGTACCACCCGGAACCGGTCTTCTGTCCGAGGTGGTTCATCGCCACGAGCTGGTCGGCGACGAGCGGCTTGCGCTGTGACGGGTCGCTGAACTGGCCGAGCTCCTGCCGCACGCGCCAGGCGACGTCCAGGCCGCCCATGTCGTCCACCGCGAAGATCCCCATCGCCATGCCCCAGTCGGTGAGCGCCTTGTCCACCTGGGCCGGCGTGGCGCCGTCCTCGGCGAGGAACTGCGCTTCGTACATGTAGGGGAACATCATCCGGTTGCCGACGAACCCCGGGCAGTTGCCGACCACGACGCCCACCTTGCCGAGCCGCTTGGCCAGCGCCTGGGCGGCGGCGATCGTCTCCGGCGCCGTCTTCGAGCCGCGCACGATCTCGCAGAGCCGCATGACGTTGGCGGGGCTGAAGAAGTGGGTGCCGATCACCGCCTGCGGCCGCGACGTCGCGCCGGCCAGCGCGTCGATGTCGAGCGTGGACGTATTCGTCGCGAGCAAGGCCCCCGGCCGCATCGCGGCGTCGAGCTGCTTCAGCACGTCCTTCTTGAGCGCCATGTTCTCGAACACGGCCTCGATGACCACGTCGGCGGTGTCGAAGCCGGCTGTCCCCACCTGCGTGGAGACGCGGCCGATGCGCTCGGCCGCCGCGTCGGGCGTGAAGCGCCCCTTCTTCACCGAGCTGTCGTAGTTCTTGCGGATGGTGGCCATGGCGCGATCGAGCCCGGCCTGCTCGGTGTCGGTGAGCAGAACGGCGATGCCGGCGTTGGCGCAGGCCATGGCGATCCCCGCGCCCATCGTGCCCGCGCCCACGATAGCGACCTTGGAGACCGGCGCCACGGGAACGTCCTTCGGAATTCCAGGCACCTTGGCCACCGCGCGCTCGGCGAAGAACGCGTAGATCATCGCCTTGGCCTGGCCCGACTTGATCAGCTCGAAGAAGAGGTCGCGCTCCTTCTGGCACCCCGCGTCGAAGGACAGCGTGGCGGCCGCCTCCACCGCGGCGATGGCGGCGGCCGGCGCGTCCTGATTGCGGCGGATCTTCCTGGCCAGGGTGTGCGCCGCGGCGACCATCGCGGGCAGCGCCGACGCCGCGGGCAGCTTGTCGGTCCGTTCGCTCGTCTTGGGGTGCGGTCCGCCCTTGGCAACGATCTCTCGCGCGAACGCCACGGCGCCCGGCACCAGGTCGTCCACGATGCGGTCGATGAGGCCGTTCTGCAGCGCTTCGGCGGCCTTGATGGGCCGGCCCGACACCACCATCGTGAGGGCGTTGTCGACACCCACCAGTCGTGGCAGGCGCTGCGTCCCCTCGGCGCCAGGGATGATGCCGAGGTTCACCTCGGGCAGCCCCATCTGGGCGTCGGCCACCGCGACGCGGTAGTGGCCGGCCATCGCCACTTCCATCCCGCCGCCGAGCGCGGTGCCGTGCATCGCCATGACGACGGGTTTCTTCCCCTGCTCGATGCGCTGCAGGAGGTCGTGCATCTCGGGGGCGCCGGAATCGCCGCCCCAGACCACGTTCTCGAGCCCCTTGATGTCGGCGCCGGCGATGAATGTCCGCCCGGCCGCGTGCACCACGATGGCGCTGGCCCCGGGGTCCGCCTGGGCCTGGGCCAGGGCCGCAGACAGCCCGTCGATGGTTTCGGGGCTGAGGGCGTTGACGGGGGGATTGTCGATGCGGATGACGGCGACGGAGCCGTCGAGGCTGAGCGAGACTGGATTCGTCATGAAGAGATAGAGGCCGAAGACCCGGCGCACCGGGCGGGCAAACAAGCCATTGTAGCCTCGACCCGGCGCTTCCGGTGGCGGATCCGGCCCAAAAAGCCGTCCAAAAAAGGGAGCACTCCCCCTATCGAGGTGGCGGTCCAGGCGGGGAGACTTCAGAGTAGACCGGCAGCGGGCACGACTGTGGCGCCGTGGGATCGAGGGCGGCGCCGGCGGCGCACTCGACGTAGGGCGGTCGCGTCCGCAGGAAACCGCGCAGCCCCCGAACGTTCCCCTCGAACTCCTCGAACGTGAACGGCGCCACCGGGTCGGCCACGACGGCGGGCGCGATCTTGGCGGACAGGCGATCGACCTCGCGCTCCAGCCAGCCGCGGCCGTCGGCGTCCGTGTCCGCGGTCATCACCCGCGCGGTCGAGGCGAGCGTCTCGAGGTACAGGCGGCGGAGCCCCGGCACCGCCATCGCCCGCGCCACCAGCACGTTGGTGTCGATCCGGTAGTCGATCGGATCGTCGAGCGCCCACAGCGAATGGTCGGCGTCCCATGGCAGCAGCTGCGCCGGCCGTCCGTCGCGGAACCGGTAGAGATAGAAATTGCTCATGCTCCAGTTGCCGATGAGGCCGTCGATCTCGCCGCTGGCTCGCTGCACGGCCAGGTACCGCATCACCTCGGGCAGATCGATCAGCGCGCCGACTGTCTGCTCGAACTGGTCGGCCGGGGTCTCGTTGACCGCGCGCACGAGCGATTCGAGCGGCTGATACAGCCGCGACACCGCATCGGTCTCGCGCGTCTTCGGGTCGAACAGCTCGGCGTAGGCCTCGAGCGACGGGCCGAGATACTCGAACCCCCACTCGCGCACCCAGTTGTACTCGTAGAGATAGCCGCCGCTCTCCGTGTTGCCTTCGGCCGCGCCGAACACCCGGGTGACGAACGTCCGATCGATCGGCTCGACGATGACGTAGACGCCGGCGAACTCGTTGTTGACGAACAGCCGCGCGTGCGCTTCGCGCGGCGCCGGCAGCTCGGCGCGCGCGAACACCTTCATCGCCAGCGCCTCGCGCATCATCGACGGATCGGTGTAGCCGTTGTCGAGCACCAGCAGGCGCAGCCCGAGGAAGGTCTGGTCGATATAGCGGTTCATGTCGAGCCGCAGGCCCGGCTTCACGCCGTTCCGGGTGCTGGTGCCGCGGGATCGGATCCCGATGTTCCGCACCGTAATCCCTCGCCACCGCAGGTCGGCCGTGTAGTTGGTGTTCTCCTCGGGGTGAGCCTTCAGGTCGCTCCAGTCCCGGTCGCTGAGCGTCAGCATGACGTCGTGCAGTTCGGCGTCGTTGAACAGGTCGTCCTGCGTCTGCGCGGCCGCCGGCGCCGCTGTCAGCACGACGCACGCGAACACGTACAGGCGCAGGCGGGACAGGTTCCCAGTCATCACTAGATGGCGGCCTGCAGCTGGATCACCGCCGTCGGCACGCGGCCGTCGTGCGCGACCGGGCTGCGCTCCGGATCGCGGATCGACTCGAAGACGGCGCTGCCGTTGATCTTCAGATAGCGGTTCAGATACCAGGAGAGGCCGAGCGTCGTCACGCGATCGGCGTTGGCGTCCGGCGTGACGGCCAGCGGGTCGGGAACCGGCATCGAACCGGGGGTGAACGACAGCTTTTCGACGCGTGCGACGAGCTCGAGCGCGCCGAACCCGTTGCGGAAGACGCTGTGCTCCGGGTCGACACGCCCGTCTTTGCGTTCGCCGGTAACCACCCATGTGCCGGCAACGTACCAGCCCGTGGCCACGATGCTGGGCAGCGCGTCGCCCGACGCACTCATCCCGAGGCGCTCGTCCGACACTCGCATGTATTCCCATGACAGCGAGGCCGGACCATGCGCCCACGAGGCTTCGAGACCGCGCCGCAGACGGCGCCCTTCCACGAACGCCCGATCGAAGAACACGCCCTCGCCGAAGACCGTGCGTCCGCGCAGGCCGAGCTGATCATCGAGCTGGCTCGTCACGACGGCACCGCCGACCTGGAAGGCCGCGAGCGCCGGGTTGCGGCTTCGCACGAACGGCGTGACGAGCAGGCGGCCCGCGACGGCACGGCTCCCGCCTCGGGTCTGGGAGGTGCGGGCGTTGTCGCCGTCACCACGGAACACGCCCGCCTGGTAGGTGAGGCGGCGGCTCTTCAGGCGCCCGTGCGCCATGACACCGATGTCGCGGCCTGGTGCAATCAGTCGGCCGGGCAGCGAACGGAAGATGAAGTCGAGGTTGGCGCCGCCGATGAGGGCGTCGCGGCCGAACGGCATCTTGAACTGCCCGGCGCGCAGCTCGAAGCCGCGGCTGACGCGAACGTTGGCGAAGACGTCGCGCTCGGGCTCGTCGGCGTCGCCGAACTCCCGCGACACTTCGAACTCGACCTTCTTGAAGAGCGTGCCCTCGATCTGCACCCGCCGTGTCTGCCAGGCGGGATCGGGCCCTTCGGTGCCGCGATCGCGCGACGGCGACTGCATCACGGTGGCCGCGCGGCCGCGGAACACGACCTCGCCGAAGGGCAGTTGCAGCGTCGGCCGGCCGCGCTCGTCGAGATGCAGGCGCGGGCCGTCGCGCGGCACATCGTCGTCCGGCGCCCCCTTGTCCGCGGCTGATTGTGCGCCCGCGCCGGCGGCCAGGCCGGTGAGGAGCGCGCACACGGCAAGTGCACGCGGCCACGTGCGTCCGGCCGTCATACGGCCATCGCTTGCGGCGCCTCGTCCTCCGCCACCGGCAGCGCGAACAGACGCGCATAGGGGGCGCAGGTCGCCAGAAGATCGTCATGCGTCCCGAGCGCAGCGATCATGCCGCGGTCGAGCACGGCCACCAGCTGGGCCCGCTGCACGGTGGCGAGCCGGTGCGCCACGGTGATCGACGTGCAGCGGTCCATGAGCCGCGACAGCGCGTCGAAGACGAGCGCTTCGGATTCGGGGTCGAGCGCCGCCGACGGCTCGTCGAGCAGCAGGATCGGCGCCTGCCGGATGACGGCACGCGCGATCGCGATGCGCTGCCGCTGCCCCCCCGACACGGTCTCGCCTCGCTCGCCGACGATGGTGTCGTAGCCGCGCGGCATGCGCACGATGAACTCGTGCGCGTTGGCCAGGCGCGCGGCCTGGATGATCTCGTCGCGCGTGGCGCGCGGCCGCCCGTAGGCGATGTTCTCCCACACGGGACCGTGAAACAGGACGGGGTCCTGTGGGACCAGGCTGATCTGATCGCGCAGCGACCGGGCCGTGAACCGGCGGATGTCGGTGCCGTCGACCCGGATCGAGCCGCTCGCGGGTTCATACAGGCGGAGGAGCAGGGCCAGCATCGTCGACTTGCCGGCGCCGGTCGCACCGACGATCGCGATGCGCTGGCCGGCACCGGCCGAGAGGCTGATGCCGTGCAGCACCGGCTGGCCGGGCACGTAGCCGAAGCGGACGTTGCGGAACTCGATGCTGCCGCGAAGGCGGGCGGCCGGGCGGGCGTCGGGTGCGTCGGCCACCTCGCTCGTGGTGGCGAGCAGCTCGCGGATGCGCTCGAACGCCACCGTGGACTTCGATACGGTGTCGGTCATCCGCGCCAGGCTCTTCATCGGCTTGTACAACTTGCCCAGGTACAGGACGAACACGATGAGCGTGCCCGACGTGATGCGCCCCTCCAGCACGAGGCGCACGCCGACGAGCATGACGGCGCACGTGCCGGCGGCGACGAGCAGGTCCACGATCGGCGGCAGGGCCGCCTTGATGCTGCGCGCCCGCAGCGCCGCGTCCATCGCCGCCCGCCCCTCGCGTTCGAGCCGGGCTTCCTCGTGCGCTTCGCGGCCGAAGGCACGTACGGTCCGGATGGCCGCGATCGACTCCTGGACGATCGACGCCAGCGCGCCCTCGCGCTGCTTGACCTCGCGCGCCGCCGCCTTGATACGGTGCGTGCGCCGGTAGATGACGGCGAACAGGAGCGGCGCAACTGCCAGACCGAGCAGCGTGAAGCGCCAATCCAGGTAGAGCATCACCGCGAGCATGCCGGCGAGGGTCAGCACGTCCATCGCGATGCTCAGGAGCGCGGTGGAGAAAAAGTCCTGTGCCGTGTCGACGTCGCTCGTGAGCCGGACGATGAGATCGCCGGTCCGCCGTGTCTCGAAGAAGGGCAGCGACAGCCTCTGCACGTGGTGGTAGAGCGCCTGCCGTAGATCCAGGGTGATGCGCTCACCCACCGCCGTGGACAGGTACTTCTGCGCGTAGGAGCCTGCCGCGCCGAGCGCCGTGATGGCCAGCAGCGCCACCACCGCGGCGTTGAGCACGTCGAGCGGCGCCGTGCCGAAGACGGCCCAGCGCGCCAGCGCCGGTGGCAGCGGCTTTCCGCCCAGGACGTTGTCGACGATCAACTTGAGCGGCCACGGTTCCCAGACCGTGGCCGCGCTCTCGACCGCCATCGCCGCGAATGCCAGGGCGAGGAGCGCGCGGTAAGGACGCACACAAGACGACAGCGGCAGCCGCCTCATCCGCGGCTCAGGGTCACCATGGCTATTCGACGGTGCGGGGCGCGTGAAGGACTGCGCCCACAAGACCACCCGAAGCTATAGACGCCTCGTGCAGGCGAATCGTTTATCGGAGTGGCGAGCGTGCTGGCGGCACGTTGCATGACGGCACGCCTCGTCAAGTGTTCGTTAAGTACTCGTTAAGTCCTCGTTAAATCCAGGCCCGCTCAGAACTGCAGGAGGGCCAGGCCGAAGATCGCCGGGATGACCGTGAAGAACGCGAGGACGTAGAGCACGCCGAGACTGACGAGCTTGGCGCCGGTCATCATGCGCGACCCGCCGTAGACTCGCCGCAGCGCTATCGGGAGGTAGGCGAGGAGCCAGCCAAAGAGGATCAGCCCGATGACGATCCGCACGGGCGCAGGCAGAAACGGGCCGAGGCGGCCCGCGAGGAAGAGCAGCGAGAAGTCGAGGAAGACGAACGCGTGGTAGTAGAGCGCCACCACGACGTGATCGACCAGGTACCCCTGTTTGCGGTACAGCAGTTCGAGGAAGAGCGCGAAGAGCGGGAGCAGGAAGAAGAAGGCCCGGGGGACGTTGGAATAGACGGCGTGCGCGAACGCTTCGGGCTGCCGCATGGCGCGAGCCACGGCTCCCTGGTACCAGTCGTTGTAGTAGCTGATGCTGGGTGGCAGGCTGAAGAACTGCCGCGAACCCTTCTCGCTCTTGGCGGCCCGCTCCTCGGCCGACCCCTGCACGAACACGCGCACCGGCGCCTCGCTCGGGAAGATGGTGAAGAGTGAAAAGAAGACGAGCGCCGCGATCAGATACGCCTTGAGCGGCGGCACGTGCGAGACCCGCCGTCCGGCGATGTAGTCCTTGGCCACCTGCCCCGGCTTCAGCATCAGCGGGCGCAGCGTGCGGACGAGGCGTGTATCGAGGTTGAGGATGTCGCCGACGACGTCGGAGAACAGGTCCGAGAACGGCCGGTGCAGGTCGATCGCCTGCTGGCCGCACCGCGAGCAGTACTCACCCGCGAGCACGTCACCGCAATTGGCGCACGTGCCCGCGAGCTCTTCCAAGGCCCAAGGTCTAAGGTCGAAGGCCGGACAGCGGCTTCAGTTGCCCGGGATCATCAGATGCGCGCCCGTGGTGCCCGCATCCATCAGCCAGATCCCGCTCGTCGACGGCTTGTCCGGAATCTTCATGGACGCCGCGGTGGCGTTGGGGACGGCGATCGTCACGTGGGCGCGCGCGCTCGCCTGGTCCTTGCCCTGCAGCCCATAGTGGCCGGCGCCGTATTCCGGCAGCACCCGCTTGCCGGACGTTTCCAATTCCTTGATCGCCTTCTCGGCCGCTTCGCGCGTCATGTACTGGTAGTACATGGCGCGGTTCTGATCTACGCGATCCATGCTCTTGCTGCTGGTGCAGTGGACGCTGAACGGCAGCTGCCCGGGCCACACCGACTGGTCCCAGCACATGAGGTCGTTCGTCCCCTGCTTGATCACCACCCGCTTGCCGTCCGCCCCCCACTTCACCACGCTGGCGTTCATGCGGACCATGCCGGCGGGCGCGCCGAGCAGCGCGCGGTCAATCATTTCCTGATCGGTCTGGGCGTAGGCCGATGAGGCCACCGCCATACACGCTGCCACTGCGACGAGCGTCAACTGCTTCATTGCGGACCCCTCCGTCTCGCGAAACACGCTTGGCAGGCGCCGGGGAGCGGCGCCGCTGCCTGGGGATTATATGAGAGGACGGCCGCCGGCGTGGCTATTCAGAAGGCCAGATCGAGCGAGACCGCGGCGAGGGCGTCGGAGAGGTCCGCCTGGAGGCGCCCGACCCGCTCGGTCATGGTGGCCAGCTCACGCTTGAGGGTGTCGAGACGCGTCTCCTGTGCCTCGAGTTGGCCGGCGTAGCGGTCCAGTAACCGGCGCTCGGCCGACGAGTCCTTGAGCGCCTTCATGTTCTCGCGCAGGCGGGCCTGGTCCTGACCGATCTCCTGAATCTCCACCTCGCGGCGCTCGAGTTCCTGCCGCGCCTGCGTGAGCTCGGCCCGCTTGGCGGTGACCGCGGCAAGGGCCTGTTCGAGCGCGGCGCGGTTGCCCCCGCCCTGAACGAGAACGGTCAGGCGGTTGCTATCGAGTTCACCGACGGAGTAGCTCACGCTGTCTTCGCTGGTTTCTTCTATGTCGAGAGTGGTGGTTTGTCCCGACGCCACCGTGACGCGGAA
>Ga0070671_100004049_pt1 | contig 11559 bp, 9 predicted proteins | sample KBSS73metaG_FD_65341 | JGI IMG/M metagenome (GOLD analysis project Ga0070671, IMG submission 65341) | Switchgrass rhizosphere microbial communities from Kellogg Biological Station, Michigan, USA - KBS S7-3 metaG | ecosystem: Host-associated > Plants > Roots > Rhizosphere > Soil ...
CGCGGCCGCGATCCAGTGCGAGGCGGGGAAATACATGACCAGCGCGAGCAACATTCCGCCGATCATCACCGGCTTGCGGCCAAGTCTGTCGCTGAGCCAGCCGAAATAGACATAGAGCGGCGCGCTCACGACGGTCATCACTATCAGCAGGAGATCCTTGGTCTGGCTCGGCAACCCGAGCGACTTTTCCAGGAACACCTGCATGTAGAAGAAGGTGAAGTACCAGACGGCGCCTTGCGCACACATGATGCCGAAGAAGGCGATGAGAACGCGGCGAAGGTTCTTCCACTTGCCGAACGATTCCTTCAGCGGCGCGTGGGCGATGTCGCCTTCCTCGCGGAGCCGTGCGAATTCGGGGCTCTCGGCGAGCTTGGCGCGCATCCATACCGAGATGGCGAGGAGCACGGCGGAGACGAGGAACGGGATACGCCAGCCCCAGGCGGCGAAGGCTTCCTCGCCGACCGCGGTCCGGGTGGCGACGATCACCAGCAAGGCTGCAAGCAGGCCGAACGAGGCGGACGACTGGATCCAGCCTGTCGCCGCGCCGCGCTTGCGAGCTGGCGCATGCTCGGCGACATAGATCGCCGCGCCGCCATATTCGCCGCCGAGCGCGATGCCCTGGAGTATGCGCAGGACGATCAGCATCGTCGCGGCCGAGCTGCCGGCCTGGGCATAGGTCGGCAGGAAACCGATCAGGAAGGTCGCCGCGCCCATCAGGCTGACCGTGATCAGGAACGCCCCCTTGCGGCCCAGCTTGTCACCGATCACACCGAAGATCAGGGCGCCCAGCGGGCGGAAGGCGAAGCCTGCCGCGAACAGGGCAAGCGCGGCGATCAGCGCGGGCGTCGGTTCGAGCCCTGCGAAGAAGACCTTGGAAATGACCGGCGCGAGGCTTCCGAAAATGAAGAAATCGTACCATTCGAACGCCGTTCCGGCGGACGAGGCAATGATGACGCGCGCCATCGACCACGGCTTGTGATGCGGCTGTTCGGCAATCGTCGCCATAAGTCATTCCCCCCTGCGCGCGAGGGATAGCAGCGCCGCCGATTCAGTCCAGCTTGCGGATCGTTCCATCGACGTGCGCGAACGTCATCCCGAATTTCTTGGCGACCACGTGATTGGAAACGGACTTGCCGTCGTCCTGCAGCTGGATGCGCTGGACGATTTTCAGATGGCCTTCCTTCATCACGTAGGTGATCACGGCTGAATCGCCGGAGACCGTGACGTCCACAGGGCCGATTGCATCACTGAGCACGCCGGTAAAATGGTTCGGCCCGACCGGATGCATCACCCATGTGCGCGTGCGTTCAGGCTTCCCTTCCTCGCGGACCGTGTCGATCAGGACGAACTCGCCCTCCTTGTTGTGGCCGCCTACGCTGTCGACGATGAGCTTGTGCGGTGCGTGAAGCGCAATCCTGATTACATTGTCGGCATGGCTCTTGCCGTTGAAAAACGCCGTCAGGTCGAGGGCGTGCGTCGCAGCAAGCGCGAGCGTGGCGAAGATCACTGTCGGCCTTCGACCAGCGCGTCGACGATGGTTGGATCGGCCAGGGTCGAGGTGTCGCCGAAACCGCCGGTCGCGCCTTCCGCGATCTTGCGCAGGATGCGGCGCATGATCTTGCCCGAACGGGTCTTGGGAAGCGCCGGGGTGAAGTGGATCTTCTCGGGCGCCGCGAGCGCGCCGATGTCGTGGCGCACTTCCTGAACGAGCTCCTTCCTCAGCTCGTCACTGCCATCCTCGCCGGCATTCAGCGTCACAAACGCGTAGATCGCGGTGCCCTTGATGTCATGCGGGAAGCCGACGACCGCGGCCTCGGCGACCTTGGCATGGCTCACCAGCGAGCTTTCCACCTCGGCGGTGCCGATGCGGTGGCCCGAGACGTTGATCACATCGTCGACGCGGCCGGTAATCCAGTAATAACCGTCCTCGTCGCGGCGGCAGCCGTCGCCCGTGAAGTAGAGCCCGGAGTAGGCCTTGAAGTAGGTTTCGAAGAAGCGGCCGTGATCGTTCCAGACGGTGCGCATCTGCCCGGGCCAGGAGGCGGCGATGCAGAGATTGCCGCTGGCGTCGCCCTCGAGGACATTATGCTCAACGTCGACCAGCAGCGGCTTAATCCCGGGAAGCGGCTTCGTCGCGCTGCCCGGCTTCATCTCGGTCGCGCCGGGGAAAGGAGAAATCAGGATCCCGCCGGTTTCGGTCTGCCACCAAGTGTCGACCACGGGGCAGCGCTTGTCGCCGACGACGCGCCAGTACCATTCCCATGCTTCAGGATTGATCGGCTCGCCTACGGTGCCGAGCAGGCGCAGGGTCGAGCGGCTGTAACGCTTCACCGGCTCGTCGCCTTCGCGCATCAACGCCCGGATCGCGGTCGGAGCAGTGTAGAAGATCGTGACGCCCAAGCGGTCGACGGTCTCCCAGAAGCGGCCGAAGTCGGGGTAGTTGGGAACCCCGTCGAACATCACGCTGGTCGCGCAGTTGGCGAGCGGCCCGTAGACGACATAGCTGTGGCCGGTGATCCAGCCGATGTCGGCGGTGCACCAGAAGATGTCCTCGGGGCGGTAGTCGAAGATCCAGTCGAACGTCGTCGCGGCCCAGGTCGCGTAGCCGCCGATCGTGTGCACCACGCCCTTCGGCTTTCCGGTCGACCCGGACGTGTAAAGTATGAACAGCGGGTCTTCCGCGTTCATGATCGCCGGCTCGCAGTCGGTCGCCAGGCTGTCGCGGACTGACGAGTAGCTGATGTCGCGGCCATCCTTCATCGGGATTTCGGCGCCGGTGCGGGTGACCACGACCACGGTCGGGAGGTCGCGGCTTTCGAGGGCGGTGTCGACGTTGCGCTTGAGCGGAATCTTCTTGCCGCCCCGGACGCCCCCGTCGGCGGTGATCACCGCGCAGGCGTCGCAATCGGCTATACGCCCGGCGAGGCTTTCGGGCGAGAAACCCCCGAATACGACCGAGTGTATCGCACCGATCCGCGCGCAGGCGAGCATTGCAGCTGCCGCCTCGGGGATCATCGGCATGTAGATCATGACCCGGTCGCCGCGCTTTATTCCGCGCGACTTCAGCAAGTTCGCGAAGCGGCACGTCTCCTCGTAAAGCTGGCGGTAGGTGAGGCTGTGCCCGTGGCCCGGTTCATCGGCCTCGAAGATAAGTGCGGTTCGGTCGCCGTGCTCGGCGAGGTGGCGGTCGAGGCAATTGACCGACAGGTTAAGCTCGCCGTCCGCGTACCAGCGGATGCGGAAATCATCTTCGTCGAACGACCAGTCGCCGGCCTTCGCCGGAAACCTGTTCCAGGTCAGCCGCCGAGCCTGATCCAGCCAGAAGCGGTCGGGATCGGCCGCCTCGAGGTCGCAAAGTTCCCGCAGCTCGCGTGGGCCGATCCGCGCCTTGAAGTCGGAAGGAACTGGATGGATCGTTTCCTTCACAAACCCTTGCTCATATCGACGACGAAGCGGTAGCGAACATCGTTCTTGAGAAGCCGTTCATAGGCTTCATTGATCTGGTTCATCTGGATGAACTCGACATTCGGATAGATCTCCTTGGCCGCACAGAAATCCAGCATTTCCTGCGTTTCGGGAATGCCGCCAATCGCAGATCCGCCCACGGCGCGGTTCCACCAGATCAGGTTGAATCCGACGAAGCCTGGCATCGGCGTCAGCGCGCCGACAATGACCATGCGGCCAGACCGCCCGAGCAGCTGCAGGTAGCCGTCGATCTCGTGGCTGACCGGGACCGTGTTGAGGATGAAATCGAACCGCGTGGCCGCTGCTGCCATCTGCTCGGCGTCCGTCGAGATGATGACATCGTCCGCACCCAATTCCCGCGCATCGTTACCCTTGCTGGGCGTGGTCGTGATCATCGTGACATGAGCGCCCATCGCGGCGGCCAGCTTTACGCCCATGTGGCCGAGCCCGCCGAGGCCGACGACGGCGACCTTGCTGGTCGGGCCGACATTATATTGCCGCAGCGGCGAATAAGTCGTGATCCCCGCGCACAGCAGCGGCGCGACCCGGCTCGCGTCCATTCCATCCGGCACCTTGCAGACAAAATGATCGCGAACGACGATGTGGTCGGTGTAGCCGCCTTTGCTGATCGTTCCGTCGTGATAGTCAGCGCTGTTGTAGGTTTGGACGCAACCCTTGCGGCAGAACACCTCCCAGCCTTCCAGGCACTGGTCGCACTCCATGCAGCTGTCGACCATGCACCCGACCGCGACGGTATCGCCAACGCGATGGCGCGTGACCTCGTTGCCAATCGCTGTGACGGTCCCGACTATCTCGTGACCAGGGATGACGGGGTAGCGGGTGCCGCCCCAGTCGTTGCGCGCGGTGTGGAGGTCGCTGTGACAGATGCCGGCGTAGGTGATCTTGATCGCGACGTCGTTGGGTCGAAGAGCACGCCGCTCGAACTCCATCGGGCGCAGCGGCTGGTCGGGCGCATCCGTGCCCCAGCCCTTGGCGATCGTCGGCTTTCCCGAGCTTTCTGAAGTCGTGGCAGGTTGTGGATCAGCAGTTGTCGCCATTGGGACCTCCTATCGTGCTCGTTCCAGTACGCGCCTGGCCTGCACAAGGTGCGGGCGATCAACCATTTTGCCGCCGACCGAAAGAACCCCGGCGTCCGGATGTGCCTCGAACGCGGCGACAATCTCTTCGGCGTGGGCGATGTCGTCAGGCGAGGGGGTGAACGCAGCGTTGATTATCGGCACTTGTGCCGGGTGGATTGCGAGCTTGCCGGTAAACCCTTCGCGCCGCGCGGCTTCCGCCTCTGCACGGAGGCCATCATCGTCCTTGAAATCCGCGAACACACCGTCAACCGGCTGGACGCCGGCGGCAACCGCGCCCGCCAGACACAGCGACCGAGCCATTCGGTAGGTGAAGCTTAGATCGCCGCTCGGATCATATTTGGACGACGCGCCAAGCGCAGCCGACAGGTCCTCGGCGCCCCAACTCATCGCTGCCAGCGGCGAGCCGGGGCTGCGATAGCTGAGCAGCCCAAACAGGCTCGCGGCCGTCTCGGTGACGATCGCGTGGATCGGGATGTTGCCCGTGCGATGCGCGAGCTCGGTGACGTCGTCGCCACTCTCGGCTTTGGGCAGCACAATGCCGTGCACGTAGGCGCTGCCGATGAGGCTGAGATCGTCCTTGTGAAACTCGCTCCCGATCGGGTTGACGCGGACCCACCATTGCGGCCCGTTCGAAGCCTTGGGCAGGCCCTTGAGGATGTCGCGAGCCGCCGCTTTCTGCGCCGGCGCAACGCTGTCCTCGAGGTCGAAAATGACCGCGTCTGCGTCGCTTTCGAGCGCCTTGCCGATCTTCCGCTCGCTGTCGGCCGGGACGAACAGCCAGGAGCGGGGCTCGGTCATTGCTTCTTCTGGATCAGCGCGGTGCGCGTCATCTCGCAGACCAGCTCGCCGCGCTGGTTGGTGGCGCGGTGCGCCCAGGTGACGATCCCGGCATTGGGCCGCGACTTGCTTTCGCGCAGGTCGATACACTCGCTTTCACAGCGGAGCGTGTCGCCGGCGAATACCGGGTTCGGCAGCCTGACCTTGTCGAAACCGAGATTGGCGACGAGCACGCCGAGCGTCGTGTCATGAACGCTGACGCCGACTAGCAGGCTGAAGGTGAAGCAGCTGTTGACCAGCGGCTTGCCGAATTCGGTTTCGGCTGCCGCTTCATAGTCGAGGTGGAGTGGCTGCGGGTTGTGCGTGAGAGTCGTGATGAGGACGTTGTCGGTCTCGGTGACCGTGCGCGTCAGTTCATGCGACACGACGTCGCCTACCTGCCACTCGTCGAAGAAACGCCCTGCCATGTGGCGCGCTCTATTGAGGCAGCAGCAACTCGGCAACCGCCTCAGTGATCGCCTCGCCATCGAGACGATAGACGGCGTAGAGGTCGGCAAGGCTGCCGGTCTGTCCGAACTTCTCGACCCCGAGCGGGGCTACCCGCTGGCCGAGCACGCCGCCAAGCCATGAAAGCGATGCCGGGGCCGCGTCGGCCATCGTGACGAGACCGGCGCTGGGTGACAGGCGCGACAGCAATCGCTCAATGTGGCTTGGCTTGCGTTCGCCCTGCCAGCGCGCCGCCTGGGCAGCGGTCCAGCCACGGTGGAGCAGATCGGGCGAGGTGACAGCGAGAAGGCCAAGTCCAGGTACGTCTTCACGCAATTCTTCCCAGGCGGCGAGCGCCTCGGGCATCACAGCGCCCATCGCCACGATTGCGGCCTCGGAATTTGGGCCGGGCTCGCGTAGCCAGTAGCCGCCGGCCAACGCGCCCTCGCGCCAGCCGTCGTCGGCTCGCTCGACTTGCTGGATGCTGCGAGTGGATAGGCGAAGGTAGGCGCTTTCGCCGGCAGGATCGTCGATCAGGCGGAACGCTTGCTGAATCATCGCCGCGAGCTCATCGGCGTAGGCCGGCTCATAGTGACGGAGGCCCGGCTGGCCGAGCGCGATCAGCGGCGGGTTGATCGACTGGTGGGCGCCGCCTTCCGGGCCGAGCGTGATGCCGCTCGGCGTCGCGACGAGCAGGAACCGGGCATCCTGGTAGCAGGCGTAGTTGAGGCTATCGAGGCCGCGGGCGATGAACGGGTCGTAAAGCGTGCCGATGGGAAATAGCCGCGTGCCGAACAGGTCGCCGGCGAGTCCCGCGGCGGCGAGCATCAGGAACAAGTTGGATTCTGCGATGCCGAGCTCGATGTGCTGGCCTTGATTGTTGGCAGACCACTTTTGCGCTGATGCAATCTTTGCCTGAGCGAAGATGTCCGGCACGTCGCCGCGCCGGAACAGGCCGCGCTGGTTGACCCAGGCGCCGAGGTTGGTCGAAACCGTGACGTCCGGGGAAGTGGTGACGATCCGGTCGGCCAGCTCGCCGCCGGCCTTCGACAGCTCGAGCAGGATACGGCCGAACGCCGCCTGGGTTGATTGCTCGTCGCCTGCCGGAGCCGGAATCGCGGGGATGGCGACGGTGCCGATATCGCGCCCGCGCTTCTCCCGCGCGATACGGGTTCGGTCGAGCAGGGCCTCTACGCCGGTCCGCGCGTTGTCGCCGACGCCTTCTAGCGGCTCCCACTCATGTCCCTCGCGCACGCCCATTGTCTGGCGCAGCGCAGCGAGCTGGGTCGGGTTCATGAGGCCGGCGTGATTGTCTTTATGCCCGGCAAAGGGGAGGCCGAAGCCCTTGATCGTCCATGCGATGAACAGTGTCGGGACATCGTCGTCGGCTGAATCGAACGCCTGCGTCAGCGTCTCCATGCAATGGCCGCCGAGGTCGGTGAACAGGCTCGCTAGCGCCTCGTCGTCATGTGCCTTGAGGAATGCCGAGCTCTTCTTGCCAAGCTCGGCCTCGATCCGTTTCCGCCACGCCGCGCCGCCCTGGTAGTGCAGCGAAGATAGCGCGGCATTGGACAACTGCTCGAACCAGGCTTGCAGCGCCGGATTGCCGTCGAGCGCGGCCTGCAGCCTCTTGCCGTAGCGAAGCTCGACCACGCGCCAGCCGCAGCTGCGGAAAATCTCGTCGAACCGCTCGAACATGCGATCGGCGCTGGTCGCATCGAGGCTCTGGCGGTTGTAATCGATGATCCACCACAGGTTGCGGACGTCGTGCTTCGCACCTTCGATGATCGCTTCGTAGATGTTGCCTTCGTCGAGCTCGGCGTCGCCGATCAGCGCGACAAAGCGGCCGCGGTCAGCCTCGTCCATCCAGCCGTGCGCGGTCAAGTAGTCCTGGATGAGGCTGGCGAAGAGCGTGATCGCGACCCCAAGCCCGACCGAGCCGGTCGAGAAGTCGACGGGGATCTTGTCCTTGGTCCTGCTCGGGTAGGACTGCGCACCGCCCAACCCCCGGAAATTTTCGAGGGCCTCGCGCGACTGAGAGCCGAGCAAATAATGGATAGCGTGCAACAACGGACCGCCGTGCGGCTTCACCGCGACCCGATCGTTCGGGCCGAGCGCGTGGAAATAGAGCGCGGCCATGATCGCCGACATCGAGGCGCAGCTCGCCTGGTGTCCGCCGACCTTCAGGCCGTCAGCACTTTCGCGGATGTGATTGGCATGGTGGATCGTCCACGCCGACAGCCAGCGTAGCCGCTCGTCGAGGAGTTTGAGCGCGTCGAGGTCGGTCGTGGCGGGCTTCAACATGGGCCGCGACTAGCCGAGCGCGGGCGGCACGAAAAGCGATGCGTGGTTCGGAGCGTATCGCTTTTTCGCGACGCCGAGTTGCGTTAGATGCAGGCGCGTAACCGTCGGGAGTGCTGCCATGACCTTTGCAGCCGGACTTCAGCAGGCGCTGCAGCTTCGCCAGAGCGACGTCGTGTCGGAGCTTGAGCGCGGAGACACCCTCCAGGATGTTCTCGGCAAGCATCTGGTGACCGTCGAGGCGATGTCCGACGACGAGATCCTGACCTCGGTTCTGCTTCTCAGCGTGGACGGGAAGCACTTGACCACGGGCGCGGCGCCAAGCCTTCCCAAGGTCTATTGCGATGCAATCAACGGTCTGGAGATCGGGCCGTCGGCAGGGTCATGCGGCACGGCAGCCTTCACTGGCCGTCCGGTCTACGTCACCGACATCGCCACCGATCCGCTGTGGGCGCCCTACAAAGAGTATGCGCTGCCGCACGGCCTCAGGTCATGCTGGTCGACTCCGATCAGAACCGCCGATGGCCAGGTGCTGGGCACGTTCGCAATCTACCATCGCAGCATCAGCGGGCCGACGAGGGACGAACTGAGCGCGATCGAGATCATCACCGACAATGTCGCCAAGGCGATCACCTGGGCGCGCAACCCCAGGAGCGGCGGGGTACGAATTTCCGAAATGTTGCCGAAGCAGGTCGCGGCGCTGCAGGCCATTGCCGCAGGAATCGCTTCGCAGACATCCGGCCTCGATGCCGAGGGTCAGGACGCGGTCGACGAGGTCGTGATGGCCAGCGCCAAGCTCGCCAAGGTCGTCCGCCGGCACCTCGCCGACGCCTGAAACCTAAGCCGCTTCGGCGCGCGCGTCGGTCTCGGCGTCGAACCGCTTCTGGGCCCCGTGGATATCCTCGACATGGTTCAGCGCCCATTGAGCGAGCGCGTTGACCGGATCCCGCAATGACTGGCCGAGCGCGGTCAGCTCATAATCGACACGCGGCGGGATGGTCGGCGTCACTGTCCGGCTGACCAGCCCATCGCGCTCCAGGTTGCGAAGCGTAAGTGTCAGCATGCGCTGCGACACGCTCGGGATCTCGCGTCGCAGCTCGTTGAAGCGGCGCGGCCCGTCGGACAGCGTCTGGACGACGAGGACCGTCCACTTGTCGCCAATCCTCGACAACAGGGTGCTGATCGTGCGGCATACCGGATTGCTCGGGTCCTTCATCCTTGTCTCCATCGGCCGGGTACAGCCATGTTCCCGCGCCACAAATTTGTTCGTCCACCACAAAAAAGTGCGTTCTTGCGGGTGATTCGCAGGTAGTTATCTAGCGTGCCTCGGTTACGAATCAATACCAAGGAGGCATTAGTGACTATCCTGCATATCGACAGCAGCATCAACGGCGAAAACAGCGCCAGCCGAGCGATTTCGCGCTCCATCGTCGACCAGATCAAGAATGCCCAATGGGGCGAAAAGGTGGTCTACCGCGACCTTGCGGCCGACCCTTTGCCGCACCTGACGCTGGACGCGTTCGCGGACAGCAGCGTGGTCGATGAGTTCCTCGCCGCGGACACGGTCGTGATCGGCGCGCCAATGTACAATTTCACGATCCCGAGTCAGCTCAAGGCGTGGATTGACCGAATTGCGATCGCCGGAAAGACCTTCCGTTACACGGAGAACGGGCCCGAAGGCCTCGCCGGCGGCAAGCGTGTCGTCATCGCCGTCGCGCGCGGCGGCGTTTACAGCGAAGGCTCGCCTGCGGCTGCGTTCGAGCATCTCGAGACCTACCTGCGCGGTGTCTTCAATTTCATCGGCATCGAGCCCGAGTTCGTCATCGCGGAGGGCCTGAACCTCAGCCCCGACAACCGCACGAACGCGATCGAACAGGCGCTCGGCGAAACGCTTCGCCTCGCCGCCTGACTCTGCAGCGCGGGTTTGCCCCTCCCTTATTGCCCGCGCTCAAGGGCCCCGGCGTTCCCCGTCCCCTCCGAGCGCCGGGGCTCTACCTTATAAGCCGTGAGGCGGCGATCGCCGATAGCGGCCGACATGCGGTGCGTGCCGGTAGGCGGATCGAGCGCTGGCCAGCGCGCCAAGCCCGAAGCTCGCCGCCTGGATGAGTGAGCGGCGGTCGAGCTCCACGGCCATGGTCAGAACCGGGCTGTCAGCTGGATGCCGCAGGTGCGTGGCTCCCCAGGCACGAAGGTGGCCATGCCGATGCTGTCCCCGGTGTTGCCCGCGTCCTTGATGTAATCCTTGTCGAACAGGTTCTCGACGAAGGCCTCGATGCGGAAACGGTTGCCGCGGAAGTTGTAGCCTAGGCGAGCGCTGAACAGCGCGAAACCGTCCTGGAATTCGTCCTGAACCGTGTCGGCGACGATCTTGCCGCGAGCGACGGTCTGCAGGTCGGGCCGGTCGTTGTCATTGTCGAAGAAGACCTTCGATTGGTAGGTCACGGCCGGCGTAAAATCGAAGCGTCCGCCAGCCGCATCCATCGAGGCGGTGAGCCCGGCCGAGAAAGTGTGGTCCGGCGACAGTCGGAAGCGGTTGCCGTTGAACACACCCGACCGGAAGCGGCCGTGGTTGAAGGCGTAGTTGGCGAAGAAGGCCAGGTTACGGTTCGGATTGTACAGCATCTGCGCTTCGAAGCCGTAGTTGTCGGCCTTGCCCGCATTGCTGGTGATGAACACGGTCCCGACCTGCTCGGTCGTCTGGAAGTTGTTGTACTTGTAATAGAAGATCGCGCCGTCGAGGTAGAGGGTCCGGTCCAGCAGCGAGGTTTTTACGCCGGCTTCCCAACTGTCGACCGTTTCCGCCGGAGCGGCGATGAAGCGTGCGGGCACGCCGGGAACCGACGGCGGCGCCGCGGTCAGCACGTCCGGCCGGCGGCCGCGCGCATAGATTGCGTAGAGGCTGGTGTCCGGACTGGGCGTGTAGCGGGCATAGCCGCGCCAGGTGAAGCCGCTGTCAGTGAAACTCTGATCCGTCCGCGGAGTCGCCTGGAAGGTCAGGCCGAACAGCGGCAACAGGCTGGTCGGAAGGACCGGCGCAAGCGGCGAGGACAGCCCGCTGAGCAGCGCCGTCCGCGTCGGATCGGTCAGCGTCAGCGCACCGAGGAAGCCGCCGAGGATTGAACGCCCGTTCTGGATCGAAGCCGAGACACCCGACGACTTGTCGTCATGGGTCCAGCGCAGCCCCGCGCCAAGCTCGAACTGCGGTGAGAGCTTGGCCGAGACGTCGCCGAAGATGTCGAACGCGTCGGTCTTGGAAAAGCTCGTTTGCTCTTCCCGTTCGGCGGACTGCAGATTTGCAGCGATCCCGGCAGCCGTTGCCAGCGGCAGCGTCGCATTCAGCAAGGCCTGGACCACTGCCGCCCGATTGGGCGTGTTCGCCGGTACCTGCGCTTCGATCCCGGACTGCACTACACCGCGCAGCAAGGCGGTC
>Ga0070671_100004052_pt1 | contig 11555 bp, 11 predicted proteins | sample KBSS73metaG_FD_65341 | JGI IMG/M metagenome (GOLD analysis project Ga0070671, IMG submission 65341) | Switchgrass rhizosphere microbial communities from Kellogg Biological Station, Michigan, USA - KBS S7-3 metaG | ecosystem: Host-associated > Plants > Roots > Rhizosphere > Soil ...
GCGCCGTTCGAGGGGTTTTCGCTCGAAGGGCTTCAGCGGCGTTCGCTGCACACGGCCCGGCTGGCGTCGCGACTCCTCGAAGGGCACAAAGGTGTGGGCGACGTGTTCACGACGGCGATGGTGCACGACATCGGCCAGGTGATTCTGGCCGCCGGCCATCGTGAGGAGTACGCGGACGTCCGTCGCCGCGCAACGGCCGAGCGGCGTCCCTTTCACGAGGCCGAGTACGACACCTTCGGCGCCACGCACGCCGGCATCGGGGCGTATCTGCTGGGTATGTGGGGTCTGCCGTTTCCCATCGTCGAAGCCACGGCGTATCACCACAGCCCGCGCCGCGTGGCGGCCGGAGAGCGGCGCATTCTGGCCGCCGTGCACCTGGCCGACGTTCTCATCAGCACCGCCGAACCGGACCGCGACGATCACACCCCGGAGCAGCGGCTCGATATCGGCTTCCTCGATTCATGCGGCATCCGTCCGGATCTCCAGCGCTGGAGTCAGCTCGCGCGCGAGGAATCGCAGGCGACCGGGTGACCGGCCGCGCGATCACTTAAGATGAGCAGCATGGCGACCGAGGCGAAGGTGGCGGAGAAGAGCGGAGAAAAAAGCAAAGGCGGACTCGAGGACGTCGTCGCGACGACGTCGGCGATCTGCTACCTGGACGGCGAGCGCGGCGTGCTCGCCTATTGTGGCTACGACATCCACGATCTGGCGCAGCAGGCGACGTTCGAAGAGGTGTGCTACCTGCTGTGGCACCGCCGCCTGCCGACGCGCGCCGAGCTCGGCGACCTGCAGTCGCAGCTGGCGGCGGCGCGGCCGCTGCCCGAACCGATCCTCCGCCTGATGCGCAGCCTGCCGCCGGTGGACGGCATGGACGCGCTGCGCACGCTCACGTCGGCGCTCGCGCACTACGACCACGAGGCGGGCGACGCGTCGCCGCAGGCGCAATACCGCAAGGCCGTGCGGCTGACCGCGCAAACCGGAACCATCGTGGCCACGTGGGGCCGGCTGCAGGCTGGCGGCGGTCCGATCGCCCCCGATCCGGCCATGGGCCACGCGGCCAATTTCCTCTACATGCTCACCGGCGATCGGCCGAGCGCACTGGCGGTGAAGGCGTTCGACGTGGCGCTCACGCTGCACGCCGACCACGAGCTCAATGCCTCGACGTTCGCTGGACGCGTTGCGGCCGCCACGCTGACCGACATCTACTCGGCGGTCGTCGCCGCCATCGGCACGCTCAAAGGTCCGCTGCACGGCGGGGCCAACGCCGAGGTGATGAAGATGCTGATCGACCTCGGCGAGACGGCGAGCGGCGATCGCATCGACGACTTCGTCAAGGGGAAGTTCGCCCGCAAGGAAAAGATCTCGGGGTTCGGACACCGTGTCTACAAGACCGAAGATCCGCGCGCAACGCACCTGCGCGAGATGTCGAGAGACATCGGCAGGCGGGCCGGCCACCCGGCCTGGTGGGAGATGTCGCAGCGCATCGAGGCGTTGGTGAAAAGCGAGAAGAAGCTCTATCCCAACGTGGACTTCTACTCGGCCTCGATGTACTACACGCTCCGCATCCCGATCGATCTCTACACGCCGATCTTTGCCGTCAGCCGCATGTCGGGCTGGACCGCCCACATCCTCGAGCAGTACGCCAACAACCGGTTGATCCGCCCCCGGGCCGATTACACCGGCCCGGGGTATCCGCAGCGGTTCGTTCCCCTCGAACAGCGCTGACTCTGGTCCCTGGTCCGTCCTAAGTCCTCAGTCGAGTCCATGATGGGACCCGGGACCTAGGACCGAGGACGGACCCGGAACCAAGTTCTAAGGACCAAGGACCAACGTGGCGCGCTCCATCAATCAGGAAGCGCCGCCCTAGAAGTTCCACTCTCCGCTGAACCGCACGCCGCGTCCGGTCAGAATCGCGTTCGGCTGCAGCCACGGCCCGTTCGGCGTGAAGCTGTTGTTGTAGGTGATGATCGGGTTCGCGTTGAGCGTGTTGAACAGGTCCATCGACACCTGGGCCCGCTTGCCGCCAAAGCGGAAGTTCTTCGCGAAACGGAAGTCGAGCTGGTTGATCCGGTCGCCGTAGAGCGAGCCGGGCGCGATCAGGTTGATGAATGGTGTAGGCCGCGAGGCCCCGCAGCTGCGTCAGGTGCGTTCGTCGGTCATCAAGGTGTGCTGATAGCCGACCTTGAAGCTGTGACGACCGGTGACGTACGCGAGGTTCGCTTTCCAGATGTACGAGCCGGTGTAGTTCTGGCCCCAGTCCTGTGAGCGATAGACGATGCCCGGCCGGTTGCCGTTGGCCGCGCAGCCGGTGGAGCACTGCTCGGTGACCTTGATCAGATCGTGCGTCGGGTTCGGGTCGCGCTCGAAGTTGGTCCCTTCCGAATTGTCCGACTGCAGCTTCTTGCCCGTGCCGCTGTAGAGGAAGGAGCCGTGTATCTGGTTCCCGCCCGTCTTCGGCACGATGTTCATCACGACGCCGCCGGTTTCCGATTCGCAAGGCCTCCCGTCTACCGAATAGCCAGGTGGCTGATTGCCGCCGGGCGGGTTGCCGACGTTGAGCCCGTCGACGGTCATGCGGCCCGCGTTGTTGCGGCCGCCGTGGATGGGGAATTGAGTGGTTGAAGTGCCGGTTTGCACGTCGTTGGTGTTCGTCACGACGCCAGGGACGACGACGACCATCGCGTTGTAGCTCCGGACCGTCGGAATCGCCTTGAGGACGTCGTTGCTCAACACGGTTTGCCGCCGCGCGCTCTGCACGTCGACGATCGGGCTCTCGCCGGTGACGGTGACCGTTTCCTCCAATGTGCCGAGCCTCATTTCGGCATTGATCGTGGCCGTGAAGGATCCGGTCAGCTCGACGCCCTCGCGCCGGAAGGCGCTGAAGCCGGTGAGCGTGAAGTTGACCGTGTAGGTGCCCGGCCTGAGATCCTCGATGCGATACTGGCCGGTGCCATCGCTGACGGCGGTCCGCGTTTTCTCGATCAGCGCCTGACTGCTCGCTTCGGCGGTGACGCCAGGGAGGATGGCCCCCGACGTGTCTCTGACAGTGCCAGCAATGACGGCTTGCGCGGCGGCGGCGCTGGAAGCAGCGCGACGACGATCCAGACACCCAGGGACCCGACGGCATGACGCATAGTCGCCTCCTCGTCCTGGTGGACCACAACCCGCTAGAGTGGCGCCGCCCTACTCCTGTTGTTACCCGCAATCAAGTGAGGCGCATGCTAATCTGCGCCACATGAACAACCGGTCGATCGCGGGTGTGCCTCCTGCTGGCCGCGGTAAGCACGGTCGCGGCACAGGAGCAGAAACTGCCGCCGCCCCCGCCGCCGCAGCTCTCGGCGCTCTCGGTGGAGAACCTGGCCAAAGCGCGCCCCAAGCCGCCGTTCGATCTCACCGGCATGTGGCAGCACGACGGGCGCGCCAATCGCTGGCAGTTCGTGCCGGAGAAGTTCACGCTGACGCCGGCGGCTCAGGCTCACTACGAGGCCGGCCTGAAGGCGCTCAAAGCCGGCGGTGTGTATCGCGACGACATCGGGCAGTGCTGGCCGGCGGGCATGCCGCTCATCATGACGCGCGTGTGGCCGATCGCGATGGTGCAGCTGCCGACGGTGATCTACATGATCAGCCACTTCGAGAACAGCGTGCGGATCATCTATCTCGACGGGCGGCCGCACACCGATCCCGACGTCGTCGTGCGCACGTTCAACGGCGAATCGATCGGGCGCTGGGAGGGCGACACGCTGGTCGTCGATACGATGTATTTTCCCGGCCACCATCACTGGATGGATCAGGGCGGCGCCTCGGTGCCGGTGAGCGAGGACGCGCACTTCATCGAGCGGTTCAAGATGCGGTCCGATGGGGGCATGGACATCGAGTACACGATGACCGATCCGAAGAACTGGGTGGGCGAGTGGAAGATGACCAAGACCTTCCGCCGGAGAGAGACCGCCGACATCAGCGAAGTGCAGTGCCTGCCCGATCTGAACGACTCGCTGCCGGCCACGAAATCGAAGAACCTGGTGAAGTGATGTCACGTACAGCCTTCGCATCGCTCGCACTCGTCGCCGCGCTTGCCGCCTCAGCGGCCGCGCACCATTCGCCGGTGATGTTCGACCGCACCGCCACGAAGACCCTCGTCGGCACCGTCGTCCAGTTCACCTGGACGAACCCGCACTCGGCGATTCAGCTCGACGTGCGGAACGAGAGCGGCGGCGTCGATCGCTGGGGTGTCGAGCTGGGCAGTCCGCAGTCGATGGCGAGGAACGGCTGGCGCTCGAACATCATCAAACCGGGGGACACGATCACGGTTGTCGTCAACCCGCTGAAGAGCGGGGAGTTCGGCGGTATCTTCGTGTCGCTCACGCTCCCCGACGGCCGCAAGCTAGGCGGCCGCGCGGTGGAGTAGCGTCAGTTCAACCCGGTCTGGCGCGGCGTCAGGCGAGCACGTTCTGACGCCAGAGCTCGAACGTCAGCAGGCCGAGCAGGACGTCGCTGTTGTCTTCGCGAGACGTCTCGTGCGCGTGAATGATGTCTTCGACGACGGCCGGGTCCATCAGTCCTGCCTGCTGGAGCCGCGTGGTGGACAGCGTGTCGCGAAGCAGCTCGCGCAGCTCGCGCCGGAACCAGCGGCCCATCGGCGCGCCGAACCCCCACTTCCGTTTCGCGAACACGGATCGAGGCAGCCGCCGCCTCATGCTGCGCTTCTGCAGGTACCGCAGCCGCAGCCCCTTGATCTTGAATGACGCCGGGACACGCGCCATCAGTTCGACCAGCTCGTGGTCCAGCAGCGGCACCCGGGTCTCGAGCGATGCCGCCATCGTCATGCTGTCGGTCAGCATCAGCAGGCTTTCCGGCAGCGATGTCTTGAGGTCGAGGTGGAGCATGCTCGTGAGCGGGTCGGCATCATGCGGAACGGCGAACAGCCGACGGCGCTCCTCGAGGAGGTCCGAGTCGCCACTGCCGGGACCGCGCATCAAGGCCGAGAGGCGGGACTCCGACGTCAGGCGTACGAACCCGTCATATTGCTCGAAGGGCGGCAATCCTCCGGCCACGACGAACGCGCGGGCCAGGCGCGCGCAATTGCCCACCCGCGACTCTCGATTGACCTTCATGTGGTCGGCGGCCCAGCTCGCGGCCCGTTGCGCCGGGGCCGGGACGTGGCTGTAGTACTGACTGAGCCGGGTTCCCAGATACCGCCGATAGCCGCCGAAGATCTCATCGCCGCCGACGCCCGAGAGGGTCACCGTCACCGACTCACGGGCGGCGCGTGACAGCAGATAGGTCACGAGAAACGACGAATCGGCCAGCGGCTGATCGAGGTGGCTCACCAGCCGCGGGATCAGATCGGCGACATCAGCGTTGACGACGATTTCGTGATGGCGCGTGCCGCACCGTCGAGCCATGCGCGCCGCGTCGGGCAGCTCGTTGTAGAAGTCGTCCGGACCGTTGAAGCCGATCGAGTAGGTGCTGACCTGACGATCGGTCACCTCGCTCATCAACTGAACGATCGAGCTCGAGTCCAACCCGCCGCTGAGAAAGGCGCCCACCGGCACGTCGCTTACGAGCTGCCGCTCGACCGAACGGCGCAGCGCGTCGTAAACCGCGTCGGCGGCGTCGTCTTCCGAGAGCGCCTCGGCACCGTAGCTCAGCGTCCAGTACGGCCGCACGACAGATCCGTGACGTCCGGCCAGCATGTAATGGCCAGGTTGCAGCTTGCGCACGTGTCGCAGCAGGGTCGCTGGCGCGGCTACGTATCCGTAGCGCAGGTAATAGCCGAACGCCTCGTGATCGAGGTCGCGCGGAACCGACGGATCGGAGAGCAGCGCCTTCAGCTCCGAGGCGAACCGGATCGAGCCCTCGTTCTCGTAGATGTAGAGCGGCTTGATGCCGAGGCGGTCGCGGGCGAGAAAGAGCTGCTGGGCGCAGCCGTCCCAGATCGCGACGCCGAACATGCCGTTGACGCGCGAGAGGCACTCGGGACCCCACACTGCGAACGCGTGGAGCAGGCACTCGGTGTCCGAGTTCGTCCGGAAACGCCGGCCGCTCGTTTCGAGGCAGCGGCGCAGCTCGCGGTGGTTGTAGATCTCGCCATTGAACGCGATGGTGAATCGGCCGTCGTCGGTCGTAATCGGCTGATGTCCGTTCTGGACGTCGATGACGCTGAGACGGCGCACGCCGAGCGCGATGGCACCGTCGATGAACTCTCCGCTGTCGTCGGGGCCGCGATGGCGCAGCGTCTCGCGCATGCGGCGCAGGAGCCCCGCATCGAGGCCGCTGGCTGCCTCGCGATCGAACCGTCCGACGATGCCGCACATGGTCAGTTGATCGGGCCGGCGCCTGGGGGGCCGGCGCGAGGGAGCAAGAGATTACATTGGTTGGGGATTCGTCGCTAGTGAGCTAGGTGGAGGTGGCGACAAAAGTCCGTCAATCGACGGCCTTTTCCGGCAGGAGAGTCAGCCGATAGGTTCCCGGCGACAGCATCTCCGCGCAGCCCTTGGCCACCAGGGCGCGGTTGCCGAGGCCGGCTTCTGGGCGCGACAGGCCGGTAACGCGCGCGAGTTCACCTGGTACGGTCGTGCCGGCCCCGGTCAGAAAGCAGCGCGCGATCGTGGTGACAGCCTCGTGGCGCTGCACACGCTTGCGCAGCTGGTCGGGAAAGCGTCCCACCGCGAGGGTCCAGATATAAGTGAACTTCGGCCGGTAGATGACGTCGCTCGGGACGACGAGCATCGCCGCCTGCAGCTGGTCGATGCCGCGGGTGAAATCGGCACGCTCGCGTACGCCCGACTCGGCGCGCAAATCCGCAGTTCCCATCTCCCATTCGCGCCGGAGCACCTTGAGGATCGCCTGAGCGCTCTGGCTCAACCGCCGTGGTTCGTCGGCACGCTTCACGCCCCAGATCGCGTTGAAGCAGGGAATCATCCGCGGCGCGATGAACGTCGCCTGGCCGCGCGCGAGCTTGGCGTAGTAGACGCGTCCGCGCCGCAGGAGCTCGTCCTTCAATGTCCACGTCAGCGACGCTTCCTCGTCGGTCTGCACGTTGCGCGGCATGACCGCGTCGCGCCGGCCGCACACCGCGATGTAGAGCGACGGCCCGGGGCGGCGCGAATCGGTCATGCACGCGGCAAAGCCGTTGCGTTCGACGAACTGCTCGGCCTGGATGGGCGTCTGCACCTGACGGGTGATGTCGCGCGCCCAGCGCTCGTCGCGATGCTCCTCTATGTCAGCCGGGAGCGGCGGCAGTTCACGTGGCATACGGAAACCGCCCGCCCGGAGGGCGGGCAATTAAAGACTGTATCGAGGTGACGCCTCGAGTGTACCCATGAGGCGGAGCCTCGATCTAATCACGGTGCGAGAGGCTGTCGCGGTAGGTCTCGGGCAGGGCCAGCGCGCACAGCCACGACACGATCGAGACGGCCACCATATACACCGTAACCAGGCTGGACGTGCCGGCCTGCGCGAACAGATACGTCGCGACGATTGGCGCCACGGCGCCGCCGCAGACGCTGGCCAGCGTAACGGCCAGCGACGAGCCGCTGTAGCGCAACGCCGTCGGGAAGAGCTCGGACATCACGGCGGGCTGCGGTCCCAGATAGAAGCCCTGAACGAACAGCATGCCGACGACCGCCACGGCGATGAGCGGCGGCGACTTGGTGTCGAGGAGCGGGAAGAAGATGAGCGACCACAGCACGAGCGCGCCGAGGCCCCAGCGCATCAGGCGCTTGCGGCCCACCCGGTCGGACCAGTGAGCGGCGAGAACGAGTGACGGCGCGCAGACGGCGGCGGCCATCATCACGAGCGTGAGTGTGAGCGGCAGCGTCAGGCCAAGCTGCCGCGTGGCATAGGTGATGAAGTAGACGAGGACGATGTATCCCAGGCTGCTGATCGCCAGGTAAGTCCCCGCGGCCAGCAGCACGGTGCCGCCGCTGGATCGCAGGACGTCGACGATCGGCATGCGGCGGGCGCCGTGCGTGGCGACGGCCTGCGCGAACACGGGACTCTCGGCAATCCCGAGCCGAACCCACAACCCGACTGCCACGAGCAGCCCGCTCGCGACGAACGGAATGCGCCAGGCCCAGGCGGTGAACTCGGCGGCGGGCACCGCCGTGGAGGCCACCAGGAACACCAGATTCGACAGGATGATGCCGGCGGGCAGGCCGAACGCGACGATGCTGCCGAAGACTCCCCGCCGCCCCTCGGGGGCGTGCTCCACCGACATCAGCACCGCGCCGCTCCATTCACCGCCCAGCGCGAACCCCTGCACGAAGCGCAGCGTCACGAGCAGTACGGGTGCCCAGGCGCCGATCATCGCGTAGGTCGGCAGCAGCCCGATGCCCATCGTGGCCCCGCCCATCAACAGGAGCGCCCACACCAGCATTCCCTTGCGCCCGATACGGTCGCCGTAGTGCCCCATCACCACGCCGCCCAGCGGGCGGGCGATGAAGCCGATTCCGAACGTGGCGAAGGCGGCCAGTGTGCCGGCCACTTCGGACACCTGCGGGAAGAACTGCGGCCCGAACACGGTGGCCGCCGCGGTGCCGTAGATGAAGAAGTCGTACCACTCGACGGTGGTGCCGACGGCGCTCGCAAACGCCACGCGCCGAGCGTCAGCGCTCGCGGACCGATGAGTCGGCATCCAGGGCGAAGTATAATTTCAACTCCCGCAGTCCTGATGGATCAACGTTTCATTCGGAATTTCTCGATCATCGCCCACATCGACCATGGCAAGTCGACCCTGGCAGATCGCTTCCTCGAGCTCACCGGCGCGCTCCAGGCGCGCGAGATGGAAGCCCAGGTCCTCGACGCCATGGATCTGGAGCGGGAGCGGGGCATCACCATCAAGGCGCATCCCGTCCGCCTGAACTACACGACCCTGGCCGGCGAGAGCTACGTCCTGAATCTCATCGACACGCCCGGGCACGTGGACTTCGGCTACGAGGTAACGCGGTCGCTGGCCGCCTGCGAGGGCGCGCTGCTGCTGGTCGACGCCTCGCAGGGCGTCGAGGCGCAGACGCTGGCCAACGCCTATCTGGCCGTCGACAACAACCTCGAGATCATTCCGGTCATCAACAAGATCGACCTGCCGAGCGCGCAGCCCGACGAGTGCAAGCGGCAGATCGAGGACATCATCGGCCTCGACAGCGCCGGCGCCATCCTCGCCAGCGCCAAAGAGGGTACCGGCGTCCGCGACATTCTCGAGGCGATCGTCGCCCGCTTTCATCCGCCGGCCGGCGACCGCGAGGCGCCGCTCAAGGCGCTCATCTTCGACTCCTGGTTCGATCCCTACCGCGGCGTCGTCATCGTCATCCGCGTGATCGACGGCGTCATCAGGCCGAAGACCAAGGTTCGCCTGATGGCCGAGAAGCAGGACTACGAGGTGCTCGATCTCGGCGTGTTCTCGCCCAAGGCCACGCCGGTGGACGAGCTCGGTCCCGGCGAGGTCGGCTTCGTGGTGGCCAACATCAAGGTGGTGGCTGACGCCAAAATCGGCGATACCGTCACCGAGACCAACCGGCCGACCACCGAGCCCTTTCCCGGCTTCAAGGCGCTGAAGCCGATGGTGTTTGCCGGACTCTACCCGGTGGAGAGCCATCAGTACGCCGAGCTGCGCGAGGCGCTCGAGAAGCTGCGCCTCAACGACGCGTCCTTCTTCTACGAGCCGGAAACCTCGGCGGCGCTCGGGTTCGGCTTCCGCTGCGGGTTCCTCGGGCTGCTGCACATGGAGATCGTGCAGGAGCGGCTCGAGCGCGAATACGACATGGACCTGGTGACCACGGCGCCGGGAGTGCTGTACCGCGTCACCACCACCGACGGCGAGGTGCAGGAGATCGACAGCCCGGCCAAGCTGCCCGATGCCGGGCGCATCACCAGGCTCGAAGAGCCGATCATCACCGCGATGATCCTGACCCCCTCGGAGTTCGTGGGGCCGATCCTGCAGCTGTGTCAGGACAAGCGCGGCGTCCAGAAGAAGCTCGAATACCTCAAATCCGACCGTGTGCTGATTACCTACGAGCTGCCGTTCAACGAAGTCGTGATGGACTTCTACGACAAGCTCAAGACCATCTCGCGCGGCTACGGGTCGCTCGACTACCACGTGACCGGCTACTGGGAGTCGCCGCTCGTCAAGATGGACATCCTGGTCAACGGCGACCCGGTGGACGCGCTATCGAGTATCGTGCACAAGGATGCGGCCTACGAGCGCGGGCGGGCGCTGGTGGCGAAGATGCGCGAGCTCATCCCGCGCCAGATGTTCGAGATCGCCATCCAGGCGTCGATCGGCACGCGCATCATTGCACGCGAAAGCGTGAAAGCGCTCCGCAAGAACGTGCTCGCCAAGTGCTACGGTGGAGACATCACGCGGAAGCGCAAACTGCTCGAAAAGCAGAAAGAGGGGAAGAAGCGCATGAAGCGCGTCGGACGCGTGGAGATTCCCCAGGAGGCGTTCCTGGCCGTGCTGAAGGTGGGCACCGAGTAATGGCCGAACCGTTCGTGAAGTCGACGGTCCGCGAGTACTTCGAGTCGTTCTGCGTGGCGGTCATCCTGGCGCTGTTCGTGCGGACGTTCGTGGTGCAGGCGTTCAAGATCCCGACCGGCTCGATGGAGAACAACCTGCTGATCGGCGACCACCTGCTGGTCAACAAGATGGTGTTCGCGCCAACGCTCACCCGGCTCGAGCAGATGCTGCTGCCGATCGATCCGGTCAAGCGGCTCGACATCCTGGTGTTCAAGTTCCCCGAAGATCCGACGCGCGATTTCATCAAGCGCGTGATCGGCCTGCCTGGCGACACCGTCGAGCTGAAGGGGAAGACCGTCTATATCAACGGCACGCCGCTCGCGGAGCCGTACGTGCGCTTCCTGTTTCCCGACGATCTCCCGTCCGGCGTGGGGCTGGCAGGGACGGATCCTCGGCGCAAGTTCGGCCCCGTCACGGTGCCGCCGGACATGTTCTTCATGATGGGCGACAATCGCGACAACTCGGAAGACAGCCGCTTCTGGGGTTTCATGCCGCGCTCGTACATCAAGGGGAAGGCGCTCTTCGTGTATTTCTCGTTCGGCGACGCCAACGGCCTGAGCGGCACGCTGTCGAACATCCGCTGGGGCCGGATGCTTCACCAGATTCACTGAGCCGACGCGAGGAGCCGGATGAAGACGCTGATCAAGCTCATCGTCGCAGCCGTGGTGGTGAACGCCGCCTTCCGCGGCGGATCGGCCTACTTGAAGTACTACCAGTTCAAAGACGAGACCCAGCAGATGATTCTGTTCGGCCAGGCCGAGCCGGTGACCGCCCTCACCAAACAGATCGTCGGTGAAGCGGCGAAGCGGGACGTGCCGCTCGACGAGGACGACGTGATGGTCACGCGCGAGGGCACCCGCACCGTCGCCGAGGTGTCGTACACCGAGAACGTCGAGGTCTTCCCGCGCTATTTCTACCCGGTGAGCTTCTCGTTCAACGCCGAGGCGTACGCTGTGCCCGGCGCAAGCGGTCCCCCGCGGCCGCGGCCGCGGTCGAAATAGCGCTGAGGTCGTCGATGCCGTCCACGTTCACGCGCTTGGTG
>Ga0070671_100004054_pt1 | contig 11554 bp, 10 predicted proteins | sample KBSS73metaG_FD_65341 | JGI IMG/M metagenome (GOLD analysis project Ga0070671, IMG submission 65341) | Switchgrass rhizosphere microbial communities from Kellogg Biological Station, Michigan, USA - KBS S7-3 metaG | ecosystem: Host-associated > Plants > Roots > Rhizosphere > Soil ...
AGGTAGGAGGCGTGTTCGCCGGCCAGCACGATGCGGCGGTCCATGGTGCACAGCGTGTCGTAGTGGCGTGCGCGGGTGGGCTCGTCCCACAGCGCGAAGCAGCCGAGGGTGAAGGGCGATCGGTGCCAGGCCACGCTCACCCCGCTCAGGAACTCGGCCGGGTATTGCGGGTGGATCTTCGCGCCCTGCGCGAGCGCGTGTCGCACGCGATCGGCCGGTGCCATTGCGCTGTACTCGAACGCGTTGGGCCCCCAGCTGTAGGCACCCAGCAGCACGCCGCCGCGGGCCTGGAAGTCGTAGTTCGGATAGCCGATGAGCTGGATCGGCAGGTCGGTGTAGCTGATGCCGCCGTAGATGGCCTCGTCCTCTTCCCAGAAGCGGCGCTTGAACTGCAGGCCGATCTTGACGGAGGCGGCATAAGGCACGGCCTCGATCGCCTCCTGGACCGCAGCGCTGAAGCCGCCGAGGTCGAGCTGGCCCAGCACCGACAGCGGCAGGGCGCACACGCACCACGCGGCCTTGGATTGCTGCATCGGCCCGGATGCGCGGCCGTCGGGGCCCACGGCCTGGTGGCTCACGGTCACGCCGTGCTCGTCCTGCGCGATGGCGGCCACGCGACGCCCGTAGCGGATGCGCCCGGGCAGCTGCCGCGCAAGCGCGCGCGGGATCGCATCCATGCCACCCACCGGCTGGAACAGCGGCATCTGGAACTCGTAGTTCATGCCATTGGAGAGCTGGCGCCACAGGCCCGAGCGCAGCACGTCGGACAGGCCCATCGGCTGCGAGTCCTGCGGCCGCCCGTCGGCGCCGCCGCCCGCGTCGCGCACATAGCCGCGACGCTCGCTCACCTGCGGCCCCGCGCGCAAGCGGTACTCGCGGTCGAGTGCGCCCATCTCGCGCAGCGCGTCGAGCAGCCGCGCCTGATCGTCGTTGTCCAGCGGCTGGTCGAGCTGGTGCTGCTGCACGACCTTGGCGAGCAGCTCGTCGATCGAGCCGTTGAAGTCCGCGGCGATCTCGCGCATGCGCTGCGGCTTGCCACCGAAGGCGCGCTGCGAGTGCAGGTAGGCGTTGTGGTTCACCTGCACGAAGGGCTGCAGCGGCACGCCCAGCTGCTTGCAGTACGAGAGGACGCCGTGGTGGTGATAGGGGATGCGCCACGGGCCGGGGTTGAGGTACTGGCCCTTGTCGAAGCGGCATTCCTGCGTGGCGCCGCCGAGCTCGGTGTAGCGGTCGCCGCCGCGCAGCGTCCAGCTGCGCCCGCCCGGGCGCTGGTTGTATTCGAGGATCTCCACCTGGTAGCCCGCGCGCTGCAGCTCCAGCGCGGACACGAGGCCCGCGACGCCCGCCCCCAGCACCAGCACGCGCTCGCCGCGATGCGCGCCCTTGAGGCCGCCGTCGAGCGCGAAGGTCTTGCCCGGCGTGCCCGCATGCGCGAGGCCGAGTTGCGCCATCGCGCCATACATCGCGGTCGGGCCGGCCACGCGGCCCACGGAGCGGAGGAATTGACGGCGTGTGGTCGTGTTCATGTTGGGGACCGGTGTTCGCAGATGGGGTCGGATTGTTGCGTTGGATCCGCGCGCGGGCACTCGGCATTAACGAGGCGTGCGCATTCGCCCTGGAGCATTCCCGCGGGGCCGGCGACGATCCGCTACACGGCCGTCATCCGCAACGGCGTGCGCAAGGAGGTGGGCGACCGAGTGATGCCCGGCGAGGATCCGGTGCGCTTCTTCGAGATGGCGCTCAAGCGCGAGGGCGACACCGACCGGCCCGCGGCCGGGGCCGTCGGGCCGCAGTAGCGCGCTCCCGCGAACGGCGCCTCAGCCTGCGTTCAGCGCCCGCGCGATCTCGACCGCCATGCGCTGCAGCGCGCGGCTGTGCGCGGCCGCAAGCGCCTCGTGGTCGCCCGGCGCCGGCTCGCTCGCCTGCACCACGCCGCTCTTCGTGCGTGCGCCATTCGCATCGCGCACGGACCACGACGCCTCGATGGTGGCGCTGCGCCCGAGCAGCGACTCGAAGCGGGTCACGTCCACCGACACGCGCAGCGGCGCCGCGCCCGGTGCGCCAGCGGGGGAGGCGAGCTCGCGCGACATCGCGCGGGTCAGCACGCGTGCGATGCCCGCATCCAGCGGCTCGGCCCAGCGGTGGAACTCCGACACCATCACCTGGTTGTCGCTCGTGCTGAGCACCATCTGCGGCCGGTCGACGACCGGCGGGATATGCACGGGCGAGACGACCACCGGCGCGGGGCGCGCTGTCTCGCCAGCCGTGTCCGTGGAGGGCAGCGCGAGCACGTAGAAGTGCTCCTTTGGCGGCGTGGAGCACGCGACGCACAGGGTCGCGGCCCAGGCGCAGGCGCCCAGCAGGAGATGTCGGCGTCGCGCGCGCGTCGCGGCGTTGGCGGATGTCGTCATGGCTGCGTTTCCTCCTGCTTGCCGCGCAGCAGCGATTCGGGGTGGCGCTCGAGGTAGTCGGCCAGGCGTCGCACCGTCTCGGTGGCGCGGCTGACGTCGCGCAGGGTGTTGCGCAGGTCGGCTTGCACGGGCGCGTCGCTGGACAGCGCTTCTTGCGCGGTCTCCAGCGTCTTGCGCGCCTGCTCGACGGTGGCCTGCAGCTGCGGCGCGACCTGGCTGTCGAGCCTCTGCACGAGCTGATCGGTCTTCTTCAGCGTGCCGTCCAACGTGACGAGCGCGGTGCGCAGGTCGTTGCCGATCTGGTCGAACGGCACCTTCTCCAGCCTCTTCACCACGTTGGCCAGCGCGGTCTGCAGCTCCTCGAAGCTGCCCGGGATGGTCGGGATCTCGGGGGGATTGCGGCTCGGGTCGGTCTTCACCGGCGGCGCGCCCTTGAAGAAGTCGGTCGCGATGTAGAGCTGCCCGGTCACGAGGTTGCCGGTGCGAAGCTGGCCGCGAAAGCCGCGGTCGATGAACCGCTGCAGGTCGAGCTGGTTGGGCGCGGGCAGGGTGTCGGAGCCCCGCCGGTAGCGCGAGCGCAGCCGCTCGGGGTAGAGGTTGATCTCCACCGGCGTGCGAAAGCTCAGCGTGCTGCGGTTGAAGTCCACGCCGATGCGCGTGACCTCGCCGATGGTCACGCCGCGGAAGTCCACCGGCGCTCCGACCTGCAGGCCGCGCACCGACTGGTCGAACACCATCACGAACTTCTCCGTGACGACGTCGGGCGCGCGCAGCGCATCGGCCCGGTTGTCGTAGAGCTGGAAGCTCGCGTTCGCCTGGGCCTGGGGCTGCGAGGACTCGGCGGGCGACTCGAAGGCGACGGCGCCCAGCAGGACCGAGACGATCGACTGCGTCTGCACATGCAGGCCCTCGGAGGTGAGGCTCACGTCCACGCCGCTGGCGTGCCAGAACTTGCTGTCCGCGTGCACGTAGCGGTCGAAGGGCGACTCGACGAAGACGTTGATGTCCACGCCCGCGCCGTCGGGGGTCACGTCGGCGGAGATCACCTGGCCCACGCGCTTGCGCCTGAAGTACACCGGCGAGCCCTGCTCGAGAGAGCCCAGGTCTTCGGCACGCAGGTGGAACCTGCGCCCGGGCGCGTCGGTGGTGACGACGGGCGCGGTCTCCAGGCCCGTGAACTCGCGCCGCTCGTTCGGCGAGCGGCCCGGGTCGGCGCCGATGTAGGAGCCCGACAGCAGCGTGCCCAGCCCCGACACCTGGCCCCCGACCAGGCGCGGGCGCACGATCCAGAAGCGCGTGTCGTCGACGAGGAAGCTCTCGTTCACCTGGCGCACCATCTCGGCCTCCACCTTCACGGCCGCGCGGTCGTCGGACAGCTCCACCCGCATGACCGTGCCGATGTCCACGTCCTTGAACTTGATGCGCGTCTTGCCGGCCTCCAGGCCCTCGGCGGACTTGAAGTAGACGGTGATCGTGGGACCGCGATTGCGGTAGGTCTGCCACGCGATCCAGCCGCCCACGAGCGCGGCCACGAGCGGCACGATCCAGATGATCTGCAGCGACCACACATTGCGCGTGCGCAGCACGGCCTGCGGCAATCCGTCGTCTCGCGATGCGTCTTTCGGGCTGTCCTCAGTCACTTCGCTTCTCCACAGGGTCCCAGATCATTCGCGGGTCGAAGCTCGACGTGGCGAGCATCGTGAGCACCACGACCGCGCCGAAGGCGATCGCCCCCGGCGCCACCTGCACCGTGGCGAGCGCGCGGAACTGCACGAGCTTGACCAGCAGCGCAGCCACGAAGATGTCGACCATCGACCAGCGGCCCACCGCCTCGATGAGGCGGTACACCTGCGCGCGAAAGAGCGGGCGCCAGGTCGAGCCGCGCTGCACGCTCACGAGCAGGAAGGTCAGGGCGACGAGCTTGGACAGCGGGATGCCGATGCTCGCCACGAAGATGACGATCGCCAGCGGCCAGGAGCCGTCGTTCCACAGGAAGACGACGCCGCTGAAGATGGTGTCGCGCTGGGCCCCGAAGAGTGAGCCGGTCTCCATGACGGGCAGCACGTTGGCGGGGATGTAGAGGATGAGCGCGGCGATGAGCAGCGCCCAGGTGCGTGCCACCGAGGCGGGGTGTCGCCAGTGCAGCGGCGCGTTGCAGCGCCAGCAGGCCGTGTGCGATGCGTCGTGCCCGTGCAGCGGGTGCTGCACGGCCGAGCAGGCTTCGCACACGAGGAGCCCGGCGCCGCGCGCCGTGGCGACGCGCGGCGACGGCGCCTGGGGGGTGGGCGAGGGCGTGGCGCTCATGAGGGGGCGCGGTCCTTGAGTTCGTCGACCCGGTCCCAGAACTCGTGCGGCTCGAAGGTGGCGGATGCGGCGGTCATGAGGAACATCAGCGCGCCCACGCTGAAGAGCGCGAGGCCGGGGATCACGGTGGCGATGTGGCCGAGCTTCACCAGGGCCACGAGGGTGCCCAGCATGAAGACCTCGACCATGCCCCAGGGACGCATCGCCAGCAGCGTGCGATAGACCTGCGCGTGCAGCAGCGGCACGCGGCCGAAGCGCAGGGGCAGCAGCAGGTACAGGAGGGCCGCGATCTGCAGCCCCGGCATCACGATGGCGGTGAACGCGACGAGCGCGCCGACCGCATCCATGCGTGTGTCGTGCAGTGCGAGCACCGTGCCGATGAGGGTGGTGCTCGTCTGGCTGCCCTGCGCCTCCAGGCTCACCAGGGGCAGCATGTTGCTGACCAGGAAGAGGATGGCCGCGGCCACGAGGTAGGCCACGGTGCGATCCAGGCCGCCGGGGACGTGGCGGTAGAGCACCGCGCCGCAGCGCACGCAGGTGGCGCTGCCGCGCCGCCCGAGCGCCACCTTCTTCTGCAATGCATCGCACTCGTGGCACGCCACGAGTGCGCGGGGGTCGACCGGGCTCAGGCCGCGGCGACCGGGATCTTGCCGATCTTGGCCTGCCATTCGCGCGGGCCGGTCTGGTGCACGCTGGTGCCCTGGGCATCCACCGCGACGGTGACCGGCATGTCGTTCACCTCGAACTCGTAGATCGCTTCCATGCCCAGGTCCTCGAAGCCGACGACCTTGGCCTTCTTCACCGCCTTGGCCACGAGGTAGGCGGCGCCGCCCACCGCCATGAGGTAGGCGCTTTGATGCTTGCGGATGGCCTCGATGGCCGTGGGGCCGCGCTCGGCCTTGCCGATCATTCCGATGAGGCCGGTCTGGGCCAGCATCATCTCGGTGAACTTGTCCATGCGCGTGGCGGTGGTCGGGCCTGCGGGGCCGACCGCCTCGTCACGCACCGGGTCGACCGGGCCGACGTAGTAGATGACGCGATTGGTGAAGTCGACGGGCAGCTTCTCGCCGCGCGCGAGCATGTCCTGGATGCGCTTGTGGGCGGCGTCGCGGCCGGTGAGCATGCGGCCGTTGAGCAGCAGGGTCTCGCCCGGCTTCCAGCTCGCCACTTCCTCGCGCGTGAGGGTGTCCAGGTTCACGCGGCGGCTCTTCTGGTAGTCGGGCGCCCAGTGCACGTCGGGCCACATGTCCAGGCTCGGCGGCTCCAGGTAGGCCGGGCCGCTGCCGTCGAGCACGAAGTGCGCGTGGCGCGTGGCGGCGCAGTTGGGAATCATGGCCACGGGCTTGCTCGCCGCGTGGGTGGGGTGCATGGCGATCTTCACGTCCAGCACCGTGGTGAGGCCGCCCAGGCCCTGCGCGCCGATGCCCAGCGCGTTGATCTTCTCGAAGAGCTCGATGCGCATCTCCTCGGCCTTGCTGGAGGGCCCGCGCTTGAGGAGCTCGTACATGTCGATGTCTTCCATCAACACTTCCTTGGCCATGAGCATGGCCTTCTCGGCAGTGCCGCCGATGCCGATGCCCAGCATGCCCGGCGGGCACCAGCCGGCGCCCATGGTGGGCACGGTCTTGAGCACCCAGTCCACCACCGAGTCGCTCGGGTTGAGCATGACGAACTTGCTCTTGTTCTCCGAGCCGCCGCCCTTGGCGGCGACCTGCACGTCCAGCGTGTTGCCGGGGACGAGCTCCATGTGGATCACGGCCGGCGTGTTGTCCTTGGTGTTCTTCCGCTCGAACTGCGGGTCGGCCACGATGGAGGCGCGCAGCTTGTTGTCGGGGTCGTTGTAGCCGCGACGCACGCCTTCGTTCACGGCGTCGGCGATGCTGCCCTTGAAGCCCTCGAAGCGCACGTCCATGCCGATCTTCATGAACACGTTGACGATGCCCGTGTCCTGGCAGATGGGCCGGTGGCCTTCGGCGCACATGCGCGAGTTGGTGAGGATCTGCGCGATGGCGTCGCGCGCCGCGGGGCTCTGTTCCACCTCGTAGGCACGCGCGAGATGCGCGATGTAGTCGGCGGGGTGGTAGTAGGAGATGTACTGCAGCGCAGCGGCGACGCTCTCGACGAGGTCGTCGTGCCGGATGGTCGTGGTCATGGCAATGAGTGGGATGGGGCGCGCAAGAAGCGCGAATTATCTATCCGCCCGCTGCGCAACAGCCGGCGGTGGGGATGTCCGCTGTAGGACGACGGCAGCATCGGGCTGCGGAGATCCTGCGCACGCACGGCGGTCTGTCCACGGCAGGCGATCCATGGAATCGGTGCGCGGTCGAAGCTGGGAGATTGCCGGGTTCCACATCTTCACCGCGTCCCGGAGGTCCCATGCACCGTCACGCAAGCCCCATCGAACCCGAGAAGAACGCCGCGCGCGACGCGGCCGCCAGCGCACACGCCGAGCGTTTCGCGTCACTCGTCGGTGCTGTCCTGCAGCGCTGGGGCGTGGAGTCCACGCACGTTTCATCCAATGAGGAAGTGGTGGAGGCGGTGAGCGATGAGCTGGAGGTCGCCTTCGCGCTCGGCGAATCGGGCATGGGCTTCGCCGCACTCACCTTCACCGGCGGCGTCGCCGCGTCCGACCTGCACTACTGGATGAAGCGCAGCGGTCCGAGCGGGCGCATCGTGAAGCCGGTGTTCGCCCTCGACGAGCTCGGCCGGCTCGTGTGCTGGTTCATGTTCCCGCTCGATGACTCCACCGAGCCGCAGCGTCTGACGGAGCTGCTCGAGGCGCTCGTGTCGCAGGTTCGCGGCGAAGCGCCGGCCTCGATCTGAGGCGCGCTCACCGACACCATCACTTCACGGGAGCCAGCATGGGCCTCAGCATCAGCAACCGATCCGGCCTGCCGACGAGCGTCGGCGCAACGTTCAACAAGGAGGGCGCCGAAGTTCTCCGGTTCCAGGGCACCGGAAAGATCACGGCGCGGGTGCCGCAACTTGCACGTCGCGCCGAGCCGAGGCTCGCGCTCATCTACTTCGCTGGACGCTTCAACCTCTATTTCGTTCGCTTCGTCGAGCCCGCGCGCGGTGGGCCGCAGTCCCTGGCGCTCGCTCGCCGCCGCGGCGAGGAAGCCGCGGCCGTGCCTGCGTTTCGAGGCCATGAGACTGATCGCGCCTTGAGCCGGGGCGGCCAGATCGACCGGCAGGTGACTCATCGCGAAGCCGAAGCGGTCGATCCTCCGTTCCGGGCCCAGGAAACCGCACGCGCATGGAGCCCGGGAGGCCTGCGGTATGTCACGACCATTGCCCTGGGCGAGACGCCGCGCGAGGACGAGATCAAGTTGAAACTGCGCCCGAGCGAGCCGCGGGCTACGGGGCCCTCCAGCTCCGTGCTCGTCACCGCCCAAGTGCACGCGCCCCCGGGCGCTCGACGCGATTCGGTCGAATCGCTCGACACGCAGATCGCCCCCCGCGCGAAGGACGCAGCCGTCGAGCGAGCGTCCGTGCGTTCGACAAGTTCCTCTGGATCGGCGAGGTCGCAGGTCAGCTTCGCGGACGAGTTCGGATGGCCACTCGCCGAGATCCTGCCCGACCCGGCCGGGGAGCCCACCCCCGGGCCGCGTCGCGAAGCTCATCACACCCCGGCCCACGAGGCTCGGCAAGGCCTGCGCGGCGTGCTCAGCCGCGCCTGGGCGTGGCTCACGCGCTGGGCGAGGTGAGCCGGCCGCGGCAGGCGATCCATGGATTCGAGGCTCGGGCGCCGATGCGAGATTCACGGGCCTCCTTCACCTCACCGTGTCCCGAGGCTCCATGAACGGCGAAGCGCCGGCCTCGATCTGAGGCGCGCTGCCTGACACATCACTTCCACAGGAGCCTGTATGGGCATCAGCATCCGATCCGGCTCGCCGACGAGCGTCGACCCGAATTTCAAGGGCGCAGGCCCCGGGATCCTCCGGCCCGAGGACACTGGAAGAACCACGGCGCCGGTGCCGAAACTGGCCTACCAAATCGAGTCGCGCCACGCGAGCGACTACTTCCAGCGACGCTTCGGCGAGCCCGCGGGCGGATCGCAGGCCTCGCAGCTCGCCCATCCCGACGCACAAGCGGCGGACCCTCCGTTCAAAGGGCAGGTCACCGCACGCGCCTGGAACCCGGGTGGCTGGCTCGATCGGCCCGCGAGTGCCATCTCGCCGATGCCGCCGCGCCACTTCCTTGAGCGCTTTGCGCCCTGCGTCCCCGAGCTCTGCCACGTCGAGGCACTGGCTTGCGCGAGTACGTCCCTGGAGGTTGCACCGGCGCGCTATGTCACGACCATCACCCTGGGCGAGATGAGGAACGAGGTCGAGCTGGTGCTGCACCTGGGCGTGCAGCGGGGCAAGCAGGAGTCCGTGAGTTCGACGAGCTTCAGTGAAACGTCGAGGTCGCGCGTTCGCTTCGCCGATGAGATCGGATTGCCACTCGCCGAGATCCATTCCGCTGAAGCTGCGACCTATCGAAGTGAAATCACGGTGCAGATTCGTCCCGGGATGACCCCTCTTCCGACCGAAGCTGCGAGTGGCTCCAGCGGGGGCTTCGTCAAGTACCGCCTGGAGGTGGAGCGCGGTGACGAGACGGCATTTCGTGAAGACACCGAGGCCATGGAGGACCGCTCGCAGGGATGGAAACGGCCCGCTGGCACAGCGTTGGTCGAAATGCTCGAGCCTCGCTCTCGCCAATTCAACAGCGTGGGAACCCAGATCAATACCGTGACCTCGGACAGCTTGGACGAGCTCAATGCCCACGAATTCCCGCGCGCGAAGCAAACGACACGCAGCCCCGTCGAGGATTCGGCGTTCCAGCGCTCCGATCCACTGCGAAGCACGCATCGCGTTGCTTCCAGAAGTCCTGTCTCGACGTCGCATCGAGCCGCCGATCCATCGCAGACCGTGGATGACGCCCCCAGAAACGGCGAGGCGGGCAGGCAAGCGAAGGTGAAGGAAGCTCGCGTCCACCCCTTGCGGCGGGCGTTGGGCGTATTCAAGTGGCTTGGGACGATGGCCAGCCTGCTGGCAAGGCGCGTCGTCGAGTCGTCCGATTCGAAGGCGCCACGCACCGACATCCGGATGACGAGCTTCAAGATCCGAGAGGACGAGTAGAGAGTGGATGCACGGGGCAAGCGCGTATCACGAGCAGATTGCGCTGATCCAGCGCCAGCGCCCGCCTTGCGCGACACCTCTGCAGCTTCGGATCGGGGAAGATAGCGGCCCCTCATCCGGAGCCGGGCATGCCGCAGACGAGTCCTCGAGCCGAACCCAGCACTGCACTGCGACTGTCCCGCGCGCTCACCCGTTTCATCGCGAGCGAATCGGCCGGCGGCGTGCTGCTCGCCATTGCCGCGGTGCTGGCCCTGATCGTCAGCAACTCGCCCGCGGCCCACTGGTACGAGGCCCTGCTCGCGTTGCCCGGCGAGGTGCGCGTTGGCGGGTTCGTGGTCCTGGACAAGCCGCTGGTCGTCTGGGTCAACGACCTGTGGATGGCGGCGTTCTTCCTGCTCGTGGGGCTGGAGATCAAGCGCGAGTTCATCGAGGGTGAACTCGCCACGCGCCGCCAGGCGATGCTGCCGGCGGTGGCCGCGCTCGGCGGCATGGTGGTGCCGGCGCTCATCTACGCCGCCTTCAACCACGCCGACCCCAAGGCGCTTCACGGCTGGGCGATTCCCTCGGCCACCGACATCGCCTTCGCGCTGGGCATCGTCATGCTGCTGGGCCCGCGCGTGCCGGCCTCGCTCAAGGTCTTCCTCACGGCCGTGGCCATCATCGACGACCTCGGCGCCATCCTCGTGATCGCGCTGTTCTACACGGACGAGCTTTCACTGCCGATGCTGGGCTGCGCGGGGCTGGGCGTTGCAGTGCTGTTCGTGCTCAACCGCGCGCGGGTGCGGCGTGTCGACGTCTATGTCGCGGTCGGCCTCTTCGTCTGGCTGTGCGTGCTGAAGTCGGGCGTGCACGCCACGCTGGCCGGCGTCGCGACGGCGCTGGCCATTCCCATGCGCGACGCCAGGGGCGGCTCGCCGCTGGAGTCGCTGGAGCACGACCTGCATCCCTGGGTCTCGTTCGTCGTGCTCCCGGTGTTCGCCTTCACCAACGCGGGGGTCTCGCTGGCCGGCGTCACGCCGTCTTCGCTGCTGGATCCGGTGCCCCTGGGCATTGCGTTGGGTCTCCTGCTCGGCAAGGCCGTGGGCGTGTTCGGCACATCGTGGCTGCTGGTGCGCTGGGGCCTGGCGCAGGCGCCGGCAGACGCCGACTGGGGGCAGATCTTCGGGGTCTGCGTGCTGTGCGGCATCGGCTTCACGATGTCGCTCTTCATCGGCGGCCTCGGGCTGCCTCCGGGCTACGAGACCCAGCTTCGGCTGGGCGTGCTGGGCGGCTCGATCCTCTCCGGAGTGACGGGGGCGCTGATCCTCATGCGCCGCGGGGCCGGGTCCCGGGCGGTGGCCGGGCATCCGGTCCACTGACGAGCGGAGCAGACTCCGCGCCGCTCGCTCGGCGTGGCGCCAAGTGCCTCAGTGGCCGCCCGTGCGCGGCATGGACCCGCTCAGGATGCGGTCGGTCGCGGCGATTGCCATGGCCGAGAGCAGGAAGGTGATGTGGATCACCGTCTGCGCGATGAGGGTCTTCTCGCTGTAGGCGTCGGCGTTGATGAAGGTCTTGAGCAGGTGAATGGAGCTGATGCCGATGATGGCGGTGGCCAGCTTCACCTTCAGCACCGAAGCATTGACGTGGCTCAACCATTCGGGTTGGTCCGGGTGGCCTTCGAGGTTCATCCGCGAGACAAAGGTTTCGTAGCCGCCGACGATCACCATGATCAGCAGG
>Ga0070671_100004057_pt1 | contig 11551 bp, 10 predicted proteins | sample KBSS73metaG_FD_65341 | JGI IMG/M metagenome (GOLD analysis project Ga0070671, IMG submission 65341) | Switchgrass rhizosphere microbial communities from Kellogg Biological Station, Michigan, USA - KBS S7-3 metaG | ecosystem: Host-associated > Plants > Roots > Rhizosphere > Soil ...
GAGCGGGTGTTCGAGCCCTTCTTCACGACCAAGAGCTATGGCGAAGGTACTGGACTGGGCCTGAGCCAGGTCTTCGGCTTCGCCAAGCAGCTCGGTGGCGCGATCGCCGTTCAATCGAAGCCTGAGCAGGGGTCGACCTTTACGCTTTACCTGCCCGCGAGCCGGACCATTTCGGCCGAAGAAAGCAAAGCCAACGGCCAGACGGGGCTGGGACGCGCGCTGGTCGTCGAGGACGACACCCTGGTTGCCGAGCTGGCCGCGGGAATGCTGAGCGAGCTCGGCTTCGAGGTGACAGTCACCCATAGCGCGAAAGAAGCGCTGGAGCGGCTGGCCGGCGGAGCAAGACCGAAGCTCATCTTCTCCGACATCGTCATGCCTGGCGGAATCAGCGGGATCGAACTCGCGCGGAAGGTCCGCGACCGTTTCCCCGAGCTGCCGATCCTCCTGACGACCGGATACAGCGAGCAAGTTGCGGGGTCGCACGGCTTTCCAATCCTTCAGAAACCCTATGAAATGGAAGCGCTGGCGAGCGCGCTTGGTAACCTCCTGAAGCGAGAAATCTCAGTTCATTGAACGGCTTGCCCGGCGCCGGTTGACAGGATCCGCGATTGGGAGCCTCATCCGCCGCGGCTGCGGTGACTGGCCGCCGCCGGGAGGGGGTTTCGAATGGCAACAACCGCACAAGCTCGCACACCCGTCCACCTGTGGATCGTCGGCGTCCTGTCGCTCCTGTGGAACTGCTTCGGCTGCTTCGATTATCTGATGACCCGGATGCGCAACACCGAATATCTCTCAAGCGCGATGCCGAGCGTCGATCCGAACGCCATGCTCGCGTGGGTCGACGGCTTCCCGCTCTACGCGCAAATCGGCTGGGGCCTCGGCGTCTGGATGGGGCTGCTCGGATCGGTCCTCCTGCTCATCCGCAACCGTTGGGCGGTTTGGGCCTATGGCCTGTCGCTCCTCGGGGCTGTGGTGGGGCTCGGCTATCAAATGGCGCTCGCGCCGCCGCTTGCCGGCGCCGACCGGCCGATCGACAAATTAATGCCGGCCGTCATCATCCTCGTGGCGCTCGGCCAGTTCCTTTACGCCCGTGCGATGGCGAAAAAGGCGGTCATTCACTGACGTTTGCACGGGGCCGCGCCTTGCGGCCCCGCCAACAGCTGTTGCCCAATTGCAGCAGTAACCGGCGCTAATGAGCCCGGCGCGCACGGGCCTACTTGCACCCTTGTCGATAATCGCGACCATGACCGTCGGGAGTCTGGATCCGCGCGTCGCGTGCGGCCGAAGGAGGGTTAAGCATGAAAGCTCGTCTGTTGTCGCGCGTACTTGGGTGCGCATCCCTGGCCGCGCTCGCGGCCGTTTCCGCGCCCGCCACAGCGCAGCAGATCGACCGGATCGTAGCGTTCGGCGACAGCTATGCCGACACCGGCAATGCTTTCGCCTTGGGCTATGCCAATCCCCAGGCTCTGGCCGTCTACCCGACCGGCCGCTTCTCGGGGGGCAGCATCTACATCGATACGCTTGCTACTTTGCTTGGAGCGCCGGTGCAGGATTTCGCCATCGGCGGCGCGTTCGGTGGCACCAACAGCGGCACCTTGTGCTTCGACAGTTTCTACGCGCCAGGCACTTCGCCGCTGTGCGGCAAAGGCCTGCAATATGAGATCGACCAGTTCCTGAACGTCGGAACGCAATCGTCGGTGTTCCCGAACGCCAACACGACATTCACTCGAAGCGACCTTCTCGCCATTTCGATCGGCGGCAATGACGCTCGTTTCTACCAACAGTCCGGGCAGCCTCTCTCGGGCGCAGCGGCAGCGGGAACGGCTGCCGGTGTCGCTACAGGCGTGCAGCTCAATCGTCTGATCGCACAAGGCAATCCGACGATCAGCTTCCTTGCGCTGAACGGCGCCACCGCGCCGGAAGTCGCCACCAACCCGACCGCCCAGGCGATCCGCGGCGCTTACTCGACGGCATATTATACTGCGCTGCAGCCCGTGCTCGCGGGCTATGCAGCGAACGGATCGATCGTCCATTACCTGGACGGCACCATCCTTGCGCAACAGGTCGCGGCCAATCCCGGGGCCTATGGTTTCACCAACGGACTCGTTTGCCCTGTATTCACGGTCAGCACAGCCTGCGTCGTCAGCTCTACCGGCTATCTGTTCTACGGAGATGCGCTGCACCTGACGTCGCAGGGTTTCGCGTTGGTCGCCCAATATGTCGCGCGGCAGCTGGCGGCGCCGCTGACGCTGCAGGCGCCGTCGGAAACTGGATACGAAACGGCCAAGCAGTGGGGCCGCACCCTTGCGGGCCGCGGCGACCTTTACGGGCGCAACGGCGAAGCGGGTGCTGGCTTCCGCGTCTGGGCAGTGGGCGACGGGTTCTGGCGCGACGTCTCCGCGAGCGACGATACCAGCCCGTTCACCGTGAAGGGCCTCGGCGGATCGGTCGGCGTCGAATATGGGATGCCCAACGCCGTGGTCGGTATCGCCGGGAACTACACCAAGCCGCGCGCCAGCTTCGGCAACGATTCCGCCGAGGTTCGCTCGCACAGTTGGCAGATCGGCGCCTACGGCAGCATGGAAGCGGGCGGCCTCTTCGGGCAGGCCTATGCCGGTTACGGCAACGATCACCATGACATCACGCGCGCCGGTGTCATCAATGACATGACGGCTTCGCCCCACGGATCCCACACGATCTTCGGCGCGAAAGGCGGTTACCTCATGAGCCTCGCCGGCCTTCGCGCCGGGCCGGTGCTCGCGGTCGATTACGCCCGCGCGAAGGTCAACGATTACAGCGAGAGCGGCGATGCCGCGCTGACGTTGAATGTCGGCAGCCAGAGTCTCAAGTCGACGATCGGACAGGCCGGCGTTGAAGTGCGCGGCGAGCTAGCCGGACTGCACCCCTATATCGACGTGGTCGCCGAGCATGACTTCACCGGCAACGACCGTCACATCAGCTTCGCGCAAACGGACGCTCCGACGATCGTCAACACATGGACCGTCGGCCGCAGCAAGGACACCTATGCGCGGATTTCGGGGGGCGCGAGCGCAAGCCTCTCCACCGGGGTCAGCCTCGATGCGACCTTCTCGACGACCGTGAGCCGCGATGATGGCCAGGAAGTCAGCGGCCAGCTGGGTGTCGAAGCGCGCTTTTAACGCGCGCTTCGACCCCTAGTCAGCGGGACCGGATGAACGCGCGAATGTCGCGCGACAGCTTCGCCCTGTCTTCGTCGCGCACGTACATCATGTGCCCGGCGTGATAATAGTGGAACTGCACCCGATCCTGCGGGACGCCCGTCCTTGAGAGGGCATATTCGGCCGCGAAGAAGGGCGTTGCGAAGTCGTAATAACCCTGCGCCACGAACACGCGCAGCCCGCTGTTCTCGCGCATCGCCTTCCCGATGTAAGGCGTCAGGTTAAGATAGGCATTGTCGTCGCGGCCGCCGATCCTCCAGTCCCAGTCCCGGCCAAGGCTTGAAATGGACTGATATTCGCGGTCGCTCTTGAAGCCGAGAACGTCCCGCTGCCAGCTGTTGACCGCCGCCGTATAGCCCGCGTCGATGCCATAGAAGCTCGGATCGTTATCCGGCTCCTCGCCGGCGCTGTCATAATCCTTGCCGGTATAGCGGGAATCGAGGCGCCCGACGGTGAGACCGCGGTCGCGCAGCAGCTCTTTGTAGAAACGGCTGGGAGTCACGCGCAGATCGGCGCGCTCGAGATAGGCTTCGCTGAGGCCCGTGAACTGCGCAAGCTGATGCCGGATCGTCGCCCGCTCCTCAGGCGGCAGGTTCTGTCCCTTCAGCAAGGCTGAGGCATAGGGGCCGATCGCGAATTGCCGGGCCTCCGCGACGAACTGCTCGACGGACGGAGCGCTGGCCTTGCCGTGGTAAAGCGCGGTCGCCGCCATCGACGGCAGGTTGGTGATATAGCTCAGCTCATTGCCCGGCGTATCCGCGCCCGCAGCGAAATCCAGCACGGTCGACATCAGGATGATTCCGTTGAGCCCGACGTCATTGAAGGTCGACCCTTCGAGCTGGTTGACCACCGCTGCCGAGCGGCTGGTACCGTAGCTCTCGCCCCCGAGGAACTTCGGGCTGTTCCAGCGACCGTTGTCGTTGAGCCACCGGCGGATCACCTCGGCAACCGCCTTCGCGTCCTGGGTGACGCCGTAATAATCCTTGGGGTCAGCCTTCCCGATCAGATGCGACAGGCCGGTACCTGGCGGGTCGATGAAGACGAGGTCGGCAACGTCGAAGACGCTGTCGGGGTTGTCGAGGATCGGATAGGGCGGCGCGCCGTCGTCGCGCGCGTCCGAGGGGATCGCGACGCGCTTGGGCCCGAACGCGCCCATCTGCAGCCAGACAGATCCGGAGCCGGGCCCGCCGTTGAACAGGAACCATACGGGCCGCGACGGATCGCGCGGCTCCTTGATGTAGGCGGTGGTGACGATGGCGGCCTTGGGCGTGCCGTCCTCAGCCTTGAGGATCGTCTCGCCGATCGTCGCGCTGTAATTCATCCGAACGCCGCCGAACGTGCCGCTCAGCCTCGTGGTGTGAACCTGCGGCTCGATCTTCTCCACCGGCGCATCCGGTTTCTTAGCGTCAGTTTTTTCCTGTGCGACCGCTGGAACCGCAGCTGCCGCAAGCACCAGCGCGAGCGCCGTCAAACCCCCGATTTTCACGTAAAGTATCTCCCCCGACTCAGTGTCGGCGGAGAAGCAGGCGCCGAGGCGGAGCGCAAGGCTCGCTTCTGCAAGCGGCAGCTAGCGGCGTCCGAAGCGCGTCCGCTGTTGCTTTCCGAACCGCCCCTTACGGGTCCCGGGCTTGCCCTCGGTCGAATTGCCGAGCGGGCGCGGAGCAACTCGATCGTCGTGCGGAATGCCTAGATCGTCCTCTTCTAGCCGGCGGATTTCGTCGCGAAGACGGGCGGCTTCCTCGAATTCGAGATCGGCGGCGGCCTTGCGCATCCGCTCCTCGAGGTCGGCGAGATAGGCCTTGAGATTGTGACCGACGAGATGGGGCCGCTCCTCGTCGCCGGTGTCGACGACGACGCCATCCCGGGTTGCGAGGTGCGACATGATGTCGTGGACGTTGCGCTTGATACTTTCGGGCGTGATGCCGTGCTCGGCATTATATTCGAGCTGCTTCTCGCGGCGGCGGTTGGTTTCCGCGAGGGCCCGTTCCATCGAACCGGTCACCGTATCGGCATAGAGGATCACACGCCCCTCGAGGTTTCGCGCGGCGCGGCCGATGGTCTGGATCAACGAGGTCTCGGAGCGGAGGAAGCCTTCCTTGTCGGCATCGAGAATCGCGACGAGTCCACATTCCGGAATGTCGAGGCCCTCGCGCAGAAGGTTGATGCCGACCAGCACGTCGTAGACGCCAAGGCGCAGCTCGCGGATGAGTTCGATGCGCTCAAGAGTTTCGACGTCCGAGTGCATGTAGCGGACGCGTAGCCCCGCCTCATGGAGATACTCGGTGAGGTCCTCCGCCATGCGCTTGGTCAAGGTGGTGACGAGGGTGCGATAGCCTTTCTTGGCAGTCAGCCTCGCTTCGTTGACGAGATCGTCGACCTGGTCCTCGACGGGCTTGATCTCGACCGGCGGGTCGATGAGCCCGGTCGGGCGGATTACCTGCTCGGAGAACACGCCGCCCGTCTCGTTCATTTCCCATGGCCCGGGAGTCGCAGAGACGAAGGTCGTCTGCGGGCGCATCGCGTCCCACTCGTTGAAGCGCAGGGGCCGGTTGTCGATGCAACTCGGCAGCCGGAAGCCGTACTCGGCAAGCGTGATCTTCCGGCGATGGTCTCCCCGAGCCATTGCGCCGATCTGCGGCACCGTCTGGTGGCTCTCGTCGATGAACAGCAGCGCATTGTCCGGAAGATATTCGAACAGGGTCGGCGGCGGTTCGCCGGGAAGGCGTCCGGTGAGGAAGCGCGAGTAATTCTCTATGCCCGCGCAGGACCCGGTTGCGGCAATCATCTCCAGGTCGAAATTGGTCCGCTGCTCGAGCCGCTGCGCCTCGAGCAACCGGCCTTCTGCCGTCAGCTCCTTAAGGCGCTCGGCCAGCTCGTGGCGGATCGCCTCCATCGCCTGCTTCAGGGTCGGACCCGGCGTCACATAGTGCGAGTTGGCGTAGACCTTCACGAAGTCGAGGCTGGCGATCGTCTTGCCGGTCAGCGGATCGAATTCGCTGATGTCCTCGATCTCGTCGCCGAAGAAGCTGACGCGCCAGGCCATATCCTCATAGTGCGACGGGAAGATTTCCAGGCTGTCGCCGCGCACCCGGAAATTGCCCCGCGCGAACGCCTGATCGTTGCGTCGATATTGCAGGGCGACGAGCTTCCGGATGACCTCGCGCTGGTCCTCGGACGCTCCCTTCTTCAGGCTGAAGGTCATCGCCGAATAGGTTTCGACGGAGCCGATACCGTACAGGCAGGAAACCGACGCCACGATGATCACGTCGTCGCGCTCAAGGAGCGAGCGCGTCGCCGAGTGGCGCATGCGGTCGATCGCCTCGTTCACGCTCGACTCCTTCTCGATGTAGGTGTCGGTGCGCGGGACGTAGGCCTCGGGCTGGTAGTAATCGTAATAGCTGACGAAATATTCGACCGCATTGTCGGGGAAGAAACTCTTGAACTCTCCGTAGAGCTGGGCCGCCAGGATCTTGTTCGGAGCGATCACCAGCGCCGGCCGCTGCAAGGTCTCAATGACCTTTGCCATTGTGAAGGTCTTGCCCGACCCGGTGACGCCGAGGAGCACCTGGCTGGTTTCGCCATTCTCGTCGATGCCCTCGACCAGCTCACGGATGGCCGTCGGCTGGTCGCCCGCGGGCTCGTACTCCGAGACGAGCTCGAATGCCTTGCCGCCCTCGGCCTTTTCCGGTCGGGCGGGCTTGTGGGGAACGAAGGCTTCGCCGGTATCGGGCTCGGCGAGGCTGGTACGGATTTGAATCGCCATCATCGGCTATATGGTCGCCGCGACCCGCTGGAACAATGGAGGAACGGTCCGTGGAAGGCCTCAAACGCTTCGGCATTCTCGCGCACAGCTCCGAAGGGGCGGCGCTCTGCTTCCTGACCTTCTGCCGCGAAGGTTTTCGCCAGTTGGGCCAGCACATGCATCCCGACGTGATGATGGATTGCGCGGCCATGGGCCACGTCATGCCCGCGTGGGATTCGGGCGATCATGGCGCGGTGCGATCGTTCCTTGCGGAGTCAGTCCAGCGGCTCGCGGACGGAGGCTGCGACTTCTTCGCCTGCCCTGACAATACGGCGCACATCTCGCTCGAGCTGCCGGGTCCTGAATTGCCGCTACCCGGCGTGAACATCGGCGACATCGTCGCGGAACGAGCGCAATCGCTGGGGATGAGCAGGGTTGCGGTGCTGGGTACCCGATTCACGATGAGCGGATCCGTCTATCGGAGAGCCTTGCCCGCAGTCGGAATTGAACCCGCATTTCCGAACGACGCGGAACGCAGCGACATCGACCGAATCATTTTCGACGAGCTGGTCGAGGGCAAGTTCACGGAAGAATCGCGGCGTCGCTACGTAAGAATTATCGAGCGTCTGAAAAATGAGGAAGGTTGTGATGGGGTTGCGCTCGTATGCACGGAAATTCCGCTTTTGATTACGCCCGACGTATCGCCGCTTCCGACACTGGATTCGACGCGTCTGCTCGCAGGAGCAGCGTTCGAGGTCGCGACCGGCAAGCGCCCCTTTCCAACCTGGCGTGGCGGGCCCATCCATCGTGCCTAGTGGCAAGCCCAACAGCCGTTTATGCTGAATGCCGAACAGGGGGAGCACCAACATGCGAACGGCCTTCGTCGTTCTGTTTGGCGCGCTATGCGCTTGCTCGAAGTCGGCGCCCGAGGTGACGGCTACCAACGCCTCGGTCGAAGACGTCGCCAGGCAGGTGCGCGCGGCGACCACTGAGCCGGCCTATATGGCGCCCGGAAAATGGACGTCCAAAGTCACGATCGTGAGCATGCACGTGCCCGGCGCTTCCGCCGCCGAGGAGGGCCAGATGCGTGGCCGGGTGTCCGACGAGCGCGACTATTGCCTGTCGCCCGAGGAAGCCAAGAAGCCCAACGAGAACTTCTTCGCCGGCAACCAGAATGAGTGCCGCTACGATCGTTTCACGATGGGCGGAGGCAAGATCGACGCGGCCATGCGCTGCACGCACGGGACACTGACGCAGCTCGTGAACTTCAACGGCAGCTATTCCCCCAACTCCTATCAGCTCGCCATGGACAGCAAGGTCGTCGGTGGCGCGAACGACATGTCCGGAATGAGCATGAGCATGCGCGTTGAGTCCAAGCGCATCGGGGAATGCAGCGCGAAGTCGGGCTAAACAGCCGTAGTGAACGAGCGGACGCTGCTCTATGCTGCAGGCTGAAGAGCGGGGAGAGTAGCGTCATGAAACATATGCTCCTGATGGCTGTCGGCATTGTCGCGCTTGCGGCCTGCAACAAGTCGCCGACGGTCAACGCCAAGAACGCGACGCCGGAAGAGGTTGCAAAGAAGGTCCAGGCAAGCGGCTTGGACCAGAGCATGGTCGAGCCGGGTCTTTGGCGGTCGAAGGTGACGATCGAGAAGTTCGACATGCCGGGCATGCCGCCGGAGATGGCGAGCCGGATGAAGACCATGATGGCGCAAAACCAGGGCCACGACTTCGAGACCTGCCTGACGCCGGAAGATGTGAAGAAGCCCAAGGAGGACTTCTTCGCAGGCAAGAATAACGAATGCCGCTACGAGCATTTCACCATGGGCGACGGGAAGATCGACGCGCTGATGCACTGCGGCAAGGAAGCCGGCGCAAGCACGATGCGGATGGCGGGCACCTATTCGCCCGACAGCTACCAGATGCAGATGGCCACGGAGGCCGAAACCGGCGACGAAGCCGGCCACGCGCTTCAAATGCAGATGCGGGTGGAAGCGCAGCGCGTCGGCGAATGCAGCGCAAAGCAGGGATGACGCGTTAGCGCCTTCATATGGCGCCCATTGTTGTTCTTCTGAACCGCGGCGGCGGTGCTCTCGCGGCAGACCCGGCGATTGCGGACAAGGTTCGCGATGCCTTCGATTCGGTCGGCCTCCACGCCGAGATCGAACTGATTGGCGGAGGCGATTGCGAGGTGCGATGCCGGGCGGTCGCGGAACGGGGCGATGAATTGCTGGTAGTGGGCGGAGGCGACGGGACGATCAGCGCCGCTGCATCCGCGCTGATCGGAACGGAGACAATGCTGGGCATCCTGCCGCTCGGCACGCTCAATCATTTCGCGCGAGACCTCGGCCTGCCAACGGACATCAAGGAAGCGGTGGAGGTGATCGCCGAGCGCTCCGAACGGCGAGTCGACGTCGCCGAGATGAACGACCGCATCTTCATCAATAACAGTGCGATCGGACTATACCCTCTCATGGTCCTCGACCGGGACCTGCAGCGTAAGCGCCTGGGACGAAGCAAGCGCCTGGCGATGATCGTCGCCTCGGTTCGGACGCTGGTGCGCTTCAATCACCAGCGGCTCACGTTGACCGTCAACGATGAGAAGGCCGGTATCGACACTCCCCTCCTGTTCGTCGGGAACAATGATTATCGCATCGATCTCGGCGCGGCGGGCCAGCGCGAGAGCGTCGAGGATGGTCGCCTCAGCGTGTTCGTCATGCGCAAGAAGACCCGACGCGGATTGATCGCGTCGAGCATACGCGCGCTGTTCAACCGCGCGCGCAGCGACGACATGGTGCAGCTTGAGGGCGTCGAGCGACTGCGCGTGGCGAGCCGAAGGTCTACACTTGCGGTCTCGCTCGACGGCGAGGTGGTTCGCTCTGCGCCTCCGCTCGACTATAAGATCCGGAAGAAGGCGCTGCGGGTGATCGCGCCCTGATGGAACCGGCGGACGGTCCCCGGGGTTCGCGCCATGGAACGATTGGGGGTGCTCTTGGCGACCCAGGTTCGATCAATGTCCAGCCCGATGCGCGCGCGGGCGCTGCGCGTCGCTGGAGTCGCGATCGTCTTGCTGGGGGCCGGCGCCGCATTGCTTCCCGCAGGCAAGACGATTTCGTCCGACATGATCGGCGGCCTGCTGATCGCGGCTGGCCTGATCGAAACCGTGGCGGGCTCGCTCCGGCGCGAATCGCGGCCGTTCGCCATGGCGGCCGGAATCGTGACCGCCCTCGCCGGCCTGCTGTTCATCGTGAACCCCGAGACCCACTTCTTCCCGACGGTGGTGCCTATCATCGGCTGGCTGCTGGTCCGCAGCCTCATCCTTCTTGGCGCGCTGACGGAAACCTCGGGTTCGGTACGCAGGTGGACCGCGATCTCGGCGGTAATGGATTTTCTCCTTGCCGTACTCCTGACCACGGGGCTTTCGATCTCCACGATCGTCATAAGCCTGTTCGGCCCGACACCCGAGCTCGTCGCGAGCTTCGCGTGGGTCCTGACGGCGAGCTTCGTCGTAAACGGTATGATGTTGCTGGAAGTCGCGAGTTGCGAACGGGACGTGGCAGCCTAGAAAAGGCTCCATGTTCGAAAGCTCGCCGGACCTGTCGGTCAACACCGTAGCGGAGATTGTTCGGCTGGCGCTGGCACCAGTCTTCCTGCTCAGCGGCATCGGCGCCTTTCTCAACGTGCTCGCCTCGAGACTGTCGCGAATCGTCGACCGTTCGCGGGACATCGAGCCGCGCTTACTCGCCAGCCGCGGTAGCGAACACGATCGCTGGATCGAGGACCTGAAGGTGCTCGACCGGCGCATGTCGCTGATCAATTGGGCCACAGGGCTGTCGGTGACGTCGGCCGTCCTCACATGCCTGGTCGTCGTGCTCCTGTTCGGAGCCAACCTGACCCGCACGCATTTCGGAAATGCGATCGCCCTGCTGTTCATGGCATCGATGCTCACCATCGGCGCCGGCTTTGCGACCTTCCTCATCGAGACTACGGTCGCGGCGCGCGCCGTTCGCATCCGCTCGGAGCTTCTCCAGCACACGGTGGACGAGGGCGGCTAGGCCGCTTATCGGCAAAGGCCACCAGTTCAGGGGAGTTCCTCAATATCATGACCCGCGCCGCCGCGAGCCACGTCCTCGATCGCGTCCTCGTTCTCGAAATGGTGCGAGTCACCGAAGCCGCCGCAATCGCCGCATCCAAGCTGATCGGGCGCGGTGACGAGAAAGCGGCCGACGCAGCCGCCGTCGAAGCGATGCGCAGCGCTCTGAACGAACTCCCATTCGACGGCACTGTCGTCATCGGCGAAGGCGAGCGCGACGAGGCTCCGATGCTTTACATCGGCGAGAAGGTCGGATCGGCGCAGGGCAGCGGGCCCAGAATCGACATCGCGTTGGACCCGCTCGAAGGCACTACCATCACTGCGAAGGCCGGACCGAATGCGCTCGCTGTGCTGGCGATCGCCGAAAGCGGCTGCCTACTCAACGCGCCCGATACTTATATGGAAAAGCTGGCAGTCGGCCCCGGCTATCCCGACGGCACGATCGATATCACCCGCTCGGTGGCGGAGAACATCCGGTCGATCGCAAAGACAAAAGGCGTGGAGCCCAGCGAGGTCACT
>Ga0070671_100004059_pt1 | contig 11549 bp, 6 predicted proteins | sample KBSS73metaG_FD_65341 | JGI IMG/M metagenome (GOLD analysis project Ga0070671, IMG submission 65341) | Switchgrass rhizosphere microbial communities from Kellogg Biological Station, Michigan, USA - KBS S7-3 metaG | ecosystem: Host-associated > Plants > Roots > Rhizosphere > Soil ...
GGCGGACGTAAGTGGTGGTAATCGAGGGGACGGGGCAGCGAAAATACCTGGTCGTCTCGTCGCTATTGCAGGCCTCATCGGACTGCTATCGCTTGGGATGAACAGTGCTGACGCGGCCGATATCAACCTGTTCCAGCAGACGGGGTCGCCCAGCAGCGGCAACGTGTCGATCGCCATCAACAATCCGCAAAACATGTCCGGCGGCGAGTGGGCGGGTGGCTCGACGGCTCAATATCCGGCCTACGGCCCCAGTAAGGTGCTCGACGGCGACATCACAAACGCCTGGAGCAGCGGCACGGTGCCCGACGGCAGCATGCTGAACATCGCGATGACGAAAGGCTATTTCAGCTCGGACAACAGTACCTTCACCAACGTTGCCTTCGACCAGATTCGTACGATCCGGATTTACGCGACCGAGCAGCCTACCCCCTCGGGCACGTGGAACAACTTTGCCAAGCAGATCAAGATTGCCTACACGACGGCGGCGTTCAATCCGGGCAACGGGTACAACTACAACAGCGACACACTGGGCGTCACCCCGGCAGAATGGGATACGACCGCTACGATCACCGGCGTGAACGGCGCCGCGCCCTCTGCCGCCGCGGATTCGGCCGACTACACCCAGGCGAATGGCTGGGTGGCGACCGATTTCTCGCAAGGCGTTACGGTGATTTCTCCTGGCGATTACGGCCAGACCGAAGCCTATATGGATCTCACTCTGGCCATTCCCGCGGGTGCGACCAGCGTGATGATTTCCTTCGGCCAGGAAAACACCAGCACGGGCAACCAGGGCGGCATGCTGATCAACGACATACAGGCATTCGTGCCCGAGCCGGCTTCGCTCGGGCTCCTCGGGCTGAGCGGAGTTGGCATGCTGGCGCGGCGTCGAAAGCGGGCCGTGGTGTAAGCGGCACCTGACTTCAGTTGCAAGTGAAGGAAGAGCGGAGGCGACCGCATCGTCTCCGCTTTTGACTTTCCGTCGCCCAAAACTGCGTGCGGAGGTTCCCGCCGCTAGCCGTGCGCGAGATCAGAAGGGCACGGGTCGTACGGCGGATGCGGGACCTTGGGAATCCGCATCCCACCGGTCAAATAAATGCTCGGAGCTCGGTCGCACTCGAAGCGGAGGACGGGGCAGACCGGGTCTGGCGGAAGATCAGGCATACCGCTCAGCAGCGTGCGATCGCTGATCTGCTCGAATTTCACCGGGCGGGGTTTTTCACCGAGCAGCGTGACCGAATTCACCTTGCATTGAATGCCCCCGACCGCGAACTCTCTGCCCGGCCAGCGGCGAACCATCAGGTAGAGGTTGTTGCCCGCAGCCGTGAAGGGGCCGTGATGACACCAGTCGCCGCGGTGGTCGCCACGCTCCATCAGGCCGAACGTGAAGCGATCGGTGTCATAGATCGCCTCGCCCGCATAACGCAGCCATCGGCCGACTGATTCGAGGATGTCGACGGTGGCTTGCGGGATCGATCCATCGCCTTTCGGGCCGACGTTCAGCAGCAGGTTGCCGTTGTCGGCGGCGACCGTGGCGAGCATGTCGACGACTTGGCCGGGCGTCTTCCAGTCGTGGTCGCCGCGGTGATAGCCCCAGTTGTTGTTCAGCGTCATGCACGCCTCCCACGGCCGCCACGGCTTGGGTGCACCGAGGTGGCCTTCGGGCGTCGAAAAGTCGCCCGGCAGTCCATTGCGGCCGTTGAACAGAGTGTGCGGCTGGAGCTGTCGCACGGTGGCGTTCATCTTCTCCGCCTCCCAACCTTCGGCGTTGAACGGCCACCAGCCGTCGTACCACATCACGTCGAATGGCTTGTAGTTCTCGGCAATCTCAGCGATGCGAGCGTGCGTGTTGTCGATGAACGCCTTCTTGGCAGCGGGGTCTTCCAGCGCATCGACGGCGTTTGGTTCGTCGATCAGGCTATTGAGCGTGTGATACATCGCAATCCGCAGCCCGCGCTTCCGAGCGGCGGCGTAAACCTCGCCCACCAGATCGCGACGGCAGGCCGAGTGCATCACGCCGTAGGTGCTGAGCTTGGTGTCGTACAGCCGGAAGCCGTCGTGGTGCATCGTGGTGAAGCAGATGTAGCGCATGCCCGCGCGAACGGCCAAATCACACAAAGCTTCGGCGTCGAATTTCTCGGCGGTGAATCGCGACATAAGTGCGCGATACTCGTGCGCCGGGATGCGCTCGCGGTTGAGCACCCACTCGCCGCGCTCGAGAAGGCTGTAAAGCCCGTAATGAACGATCATCCCGTAACGGAGCTTGCTGAACGTCGACGGCGTCAGTGGGATGGTCATTTCTTGTTCTCGTAATCTGAATTCAGTTGGAGGTCGCCGTCGATCTTGCGCAGCACCTGTTTCTTAACGCCTTCGATGCCGTCGCTCTCGCCGTGTGTAAGGACGGCGGTCATTTCCTTGTTCAGGAGTGACTGCAACATTTCGGCAACGTTGCCGCTATCGCGCGGCATCGCATTTTGGATGCCCAGGTATTGGCGCAGGGTCATCTCTTTTGTGACCGTGGCCTGGTAAATCAAGTTCGTCGAGCAACTGCCTGGTGTGTCGAGCCAGACATCCTTGGCTTTAGTAAGCTGGGCGTTCGTAAGCCCGAACGCTTTGAGCACGCCGGTGGCCATCATGACGTTGCCGCGCGGATTCATGTGAATCCCGTCGAGCGTCAAATAGCGGTTCGGCACCCAACCGGCACCGCGCGCCTTTGCCAACTCGTCCTGCTCGTCACGATTCAGGTCGGCCAGCAGGAAGTGACGCTCCTCCGCCAGGTGCCGCAGAAAATTGTTGTAGGGAATAAGCTTCTGGTTGTTCGGCGCGGCCTGGTCTTCGCCGATCATCGTCGCCGTTAAAACCATGACATGGATGCCCGCGGCCTGCGCTTTGCCTGCAATTTGTGTGATGTTGGCCGAGTACTGCTCCAGCGATAAGCCGTTGGTCTGCCAAACGTCGTTGACGCCGCAGCTGATGGTCAGCCAATCGGGCTTTTTGCTGAGGACATCGGTATCGAAGCGGTTCAGCATGTCGTTGGACTTGTTGCCACTGACGCCGGCGGGAATTGGTGCGATCTCGATGCCGTTGCTCGCCAGCCCGCTCACAACCAACCTCACATAGCCCGACGACTGATCCCATCCATAAGCTGTGATGGAGTCGCCGAGGAAGGCGACTTTCTGCCCGGAACGGATCGACACATTCTGGCCCGTCGCCGGCGGCGGCGGCGAGTTGAGCAGCGGTTCGAGTGCCTTCGCCCAACCTTGTGCGTGCGCGGCCAAACCTCTTTCGTTGAAGTGAACGCCGTCCGCCATCCAGTCGTGGTTGTGAAAGTCGTCCGTGGCCGGGCCTGCGAAGACTGCAGGCTCCTTTTCAATCACCATTTTTTGTCCCGCGATGATTGCCGGATAGTTGGCGGCGGGCGCGGAGGGGTGGTACGACACCAGGGCGACGCCCCAGGGCACCTGCCAGCCGGCGTCATGGCGCGAGCGGGCGATGATGAGCGCCAGCGCGTGGTAATACTCATCGGCTGGTGTCGCGGCGACTGAATCCTGCTCGCCCTGATGCCACAGCACCGCCCGAACGCCGTGTGGCCCCGCCCGTTCGAGGGCGGTCTTGAGCCGGCGGTAAAGATCGCCGCCCGGCAGCCATTGCTCGACGCTGGTCGCGCCAACGCCCACGGAAATGAATCCAACCGGTACGCCGTCGGCCTTCGTCAGCAGATCGCCGAGCATCGGCCACGGCGAGCCACCATCGCCCTCGGCGCCGGGCTGCGGATCATCCGCATGCCGCCAGCGGCCGGTTTGCCAGTCGCAAGCAGACACGCGATCGTCGGCCGGGCTTTGTCGCGGCTTGCCGTGGTTGCAGGAATTGGATTGGCCGGCGGTGACGAAGACTTCGCCGACGCCCACATGATCGACCGTGGCAGCGGGCAATGCCTTTGTACCGGCCGAAGCGCGGAACTCAATGCGATACCACCCGCCCGGCAGCCGAAGGCTTCCCTTGAACGACAACGGCGATTCGCCCACGCTCAGCGGCATCCAATCCGTCGGCTTATTCGATTCCAGATTCACCGCCCGCGCCTCCGCCCTATCGGCCGACTTCGGCGCGGTGCAGACGATGGGCACGCTTGCAACGTTGTGCTCGTCGCGTTGAAAGACCTGTCGATCGCCAGGCGTATCGATCGAGAAGCTGGCCTCTGTCGGCGGGGTGTAGTTTGCACCTGCCGGAACGAAGCGGAAATTCGGGCCGAAATACGCTTTTCCCGGCGCCGGGTTGGTCGGCAGCGCCAACTGCTTGCCGCTGGCATACAGTCCACCTTGCCATTGGATCTGTGACGCCGTCTGAATCTCGGCCCCGAACCAGTAACGCTCGCCATCCTCTGGTGATGCGCAGGCTATGACATAATCACCCGCAGGCAGCGTGAGCGGTTTCACCGCCACGTAGAAGATGCCATCCTGCGCCTTGGTCTTCAGCGGAAGGTCGGCGGAAAGGAGCATGTCCTGCTGCGAATTCCATAACCCGATATGCACAGGCTCGGTGCCTTTGAGAGCACCATCACCGATCTGATCAAATACGCCGATGTCCGTGATCTGGATCGGCGCGGTGACGCTGAACTTGTAGCCGACAACGAAGTCGCCCGTCGGAGCAACGTCACCCGGCTTGGTAATTTTGATGGCGGACTGCGGTTGAACGTCTTCAGGGTCCGCCGCATGCAGCGCGGAACAGCACAACAAAGCGGCCGCGATGATTCGCGCTACTATCGGCATGAATGTCCGAAGTTTTTTGGGGGAACGACATTTCGCAGGATTTGTCATGCAGTGGGCACAACCGGTGTCGCTGAAGACGCGTTCGATTGCCGTTCCTGATATCGCATTCCACGCGAAACGGTCCGGACTCTAGACAGGCAGAGGAGCTATTCGCGAGCGCTCGCCCAGACCCAGAACGAAGTCCAGTGACCGGCAAGATCCAGCTCGCTGCTGTTGAGCCAGTTCGAGTTGAGGTACCGCCAATCCGACGTATCCAACGGCTGCCATACGATATGGCCGTCACGGTAGGTGACGTTGACGCCCTTGCCGCCGTGGGTGAATGCCAGGCCGTCACCTTGCGTCGTTTGGCTCGACAGGCACATGAGCACGGCAGAGATCGAGACGCCTTTACGCGGGTCGCTGGTTGGCAGGTAATCGCCTGCCGATCGTCCCAGGCCGCCGAGTTTGCCACGCGCCTTGGCTGCCGGATTGTAATACGCGAGGCTGTTCATCACGTATGAACCAGCGTTCGCGGGAAACTGGGCGGTCCACATCTGCTGAACGTCGCCGTTCGCTTGGGCGTAGTCACGGCTCAGGTAGTCTTTGCCGTAGAAATCCATGACCATGTTGGTAGCGGAGATATCAGTGCAGCAGGTCACCGAGCTGGGCGGCAGGTATTTCAAGCCGACCAATTGGCCGACCCCGAACCAGCGAATGGTGGAGGCCCATGTCACATTCGACGGAAAATTATCAGCAGTCCCGTACCACCAGGTGTCGGCGACGTATTCCCATGGGTAAGCGCCATACGATTGGAAGTAAATTGCGCCGTTGTTTGCCTGCACGGCATCGCAGCCCGGCATGAAGCCCCGGTTGTCCGCGGCGTACATCGCCATCCCGAGGTAAATCTGCCGCTGATTGCTCGCGCACGCGACGCACTTGGCCTGGAACCGCGCCTTGCTCAGTGCCGGCATCAGAAGGGCGATCAGCGCAGCAATAATTCCGATGACGACCAGCAGTTCAACCAGCGTGAAGGCATGTTGCGAACAACGCGCGGAATGGGCCGCCGTACGATTTTGGCGATTGAAATGTGACATGACCGCCCACCTTGTTTGAGAACGTTAGTTCACGTCGCGGCGAAGCTCCCTAAGGATGCGTCGCCATCAGGCGTAAGCAAGTAATGGTTCAATCCCACCGCAGGACGTGCTATTGAGGGTGAGAGACTGAATGCAGCAATCGGTGCGATGCGCTTTCCAGAAAGATGGGAGCCGAACGGCGGAACCGGGCTTCGGTATCCGAGAACACATTCGGCTTTGCCGACTCCAAATTTTACCTATGCCGCTGTCGCTGGGTCAATAAGAAAAAAGGTCCGTCTATTAGGTAATCCCCTCTAATAGCCACGATTACGCCGACAGAGCAGACCCTGCGAAGCTCGATAGCCACGCGCAGATTTGTGTTGTCAAACTGTCGGCCACGTCACTATTTTACCTCGCAACCCGATCACATCTCACCGGAGGAAACAGGATGGCCGCGAAATACCGAGATCAAAACAATGGAAGTCTGTCTCAGGAGCAAATTGAATTCTACGACCGCGAGGGGTACTTGCTGCTGCCCAATCTGCTGACGCCGCAAGACATGGCCCCGGGCGTGGCGGCGCTCAGCCAGAAGGTGGATGCGATCGCAGACGCGATGCTGAAGGCCGGAGAGATCACCGACACACTCGCACACCGGCCGTTCAAATATCGGCTCGCGGAGCTCTTCGCCGACCGCACCGATTACGACTTTCTCACGCACGGCGGGCGCAGCTGGCGCGATCGGTTCCCGGGCTACTTCCAGCTGATGAGCAACCCGAAGATTTTGGACGCCGTTGAATCGCTCATCGGCGGTGAAATCTTTTCCAACCCGATCTATAACGCCCGGCCGAAAGTGCCCAAGGTGGCGGCCGGCGCGGTGCCGTGGCACCAGGACAAATCGTACTGGCCGGATGCGAATTCGAACCCGGTCATCACTGTTTGGATCCCGCTGGTCGATTCCACGGCCGAGAACGGTTGCCTGCACGTTTGGCCGCGAACGCACAAGACGCAGCTCATGACGCACAAGCACGAACAGAAGACCGGCACCTCGTATCTCGAAGTGGCCGAAGAGTTCCTTACCAACGCCCGCCGCGAGGCCGTGCAGTTGACGATGAAGGCCGGCTCGGCGTTGCTCTTCAACGACCGGTGCGTGCACATGTCGACGCCGAACAACTCAGATCACGTACGATGGAGTGTCGATCTGCGCTATCAGCCGACGGATCAGGATCGCATGCCGCAGCACGGCGCCGGTTTCCTGGCACGGAGCCGGGCACACCCGGAGCGGGTTGCCGATCTCCAGGACTGGCTGGCCAACCGGCCCGAGCACGGCGAAGGCTCGCAACAACACGCCGGAGCGATGAGCGTCTGATCGAGCGTTAAGCAGGGCGCCCGTCACTTTGACTGGCGGCCGCCCATTTCTTTTTGTCGCGATGCGATCGCGCGGTTCATGTTCGCCAGCATGTTACTGGCCAGGAACGGTCCGTTGTGATCGTTCCAGAAATCCTGCGTGTCGGGATAGCAGATTTCGAGCAAACCGCGGTGGCTCGGGATGTCTACGAAGGCCCACTCCGAAATACCCGTGACCGGGTGAATGATGAACTGATGCCCGGTTTGTCCGGCCTTTTGGCAGATGTCGGTTCGCACCTGATCGGGCAGGCGGACATCCTTGTCGGACGTGTTGTAGTAGCTGATCAGGCTCGCGTTGTGCTTTTTATCGTAAATGATCGAGCACTGGATGCCGGGCTGGCCGAAAGGGATGTCGCCGCAGGCTTTGGCATCGAGATACACTACGTCAGACGAATCGGCGGGAATTTCCTTCAGCACGCGGGCCATCCAATCTTCGTACAAACGATCGGCATTCGGCACTGGCTGGAGCGTTCTAGACGTCAGCAACTGCTTGCTGATGGCCGTCAGCGTGTCTTCGGGGTCGAGCGTTGATTGGGCCGGGAGATCGCTCTCACCCAACGCGTTCTTTGCCGCGAACGGCCATGGTGTTGGAAAGCCTATGACGACGCGGTAATCCTGTGCCGGGATAAATAGCTTCAGCACATTGGCCGCTGCTTCGATCTCCTCGCCGGTTTCTGCGTCATAGAAGTATTTCAGGCCGTCACCGCCGACACGGGCGACCTCCGCCAGTGGAATGCTCTCCACCGTTGGCTGCTCTGCCTGGTTCGAGATCATCAACAACCCCCGGCCCTTCATCGCGAACGCACAGAGCATCGGTATCGCGAAAACGAATGGAAGCTTAAGGACAGCAGATCCCATGATTGACCCTCCGATCAGCGGCTGTGCTTATCCCGACTTAGATGCGGATTGATGCCGTTATGCAGTCGCCGGCACCGGCAGTTTGACATTGTCCCCCGACGGGGCGGCCGAAACGGCTACTTCATCATTGCCAGGTTCGTCGGGCGTATACGTAGGAACGCCGCTGTCATTTTCAGGGAAGCGGCGCATCGTCCAGGCGTAGACGAAGAACAACGCCATGCCGACACATGAGAAGAGTTCGCCCGTGATGTATCCGGCCCGATAGTTGTTGCCGGTCCAGCTTACGACGCCGGTGATCAACAGGCCCATGACGAAACCGCACATGTTGCGCATGAACGCGTTGGTCGCGGTGATCGAGCCGACGTCTTCCTCGGGCGACGACTTGTACACCATGATGTCGGCCGCCCCGTACAGCGGGCCGTACAGCGTTCCGGCCAGCGTGAACAGGGTCAGTTCGTTGAGCGTCTGAACATGCAGCTGGTAGAAAAACGCGAGCGTCGATAGGACGAAGAACGCGATCACCACCTTCATGCCGCCGAACCGATCGATCACCCAGCCGATCGGATAAGCCAGCACCATGCCAGATAAGCCGCCCCAGGAGGTGGCTTTCAGAATCGCGCCCGCGTCGAGATGGAGATTGTCGTGCTCCCAGAACAGGTTCAGCAGCACGCATGAATACCCGTACGTGCCGATCAGCGCGACACCGGCCATCAGGATGAAGATGCGCTTGTTGGCACTGGAGATCTTGAAGGTGGACCACGGCTTGAATATTTCAGTCGGCGGATGAAAAACCGGTGGCTCTTTCACCAGCAGCGCGCAAAGGGTGGTGACGACCATCACCAGCCCGGCCACGATGTAGGGAATGGTTTCGCCCTGGTTGATCAGCCACGCCGCGTTATAGCTGGCGAGAAAGCCGGTGATCCCGCCGATGATGCCGAAGATCGAGCTCGTGCGGGCCAGCACGCTGCGCGGCACGCAATCGATCGAGATGAGCGTAAAGGTCGATTGCTTCAGGTCCATGAAAAGGTTGAAGACGATTTGCATCCCAATCACCAGCCACACCAGCTTCGGCACGGCCATGAACGGAAAGAGCAGGATGGTGACGATGAGGAACGGCGCGGAGATGAAGAAGTAAGGCTTGCGCCGCCCAAGCCGCGAGATGGTGTGATCGCTCATCCACGAAAACAGCATCACCAGGAAGCTCAGGAGCAGCGAATTGACGTTGCGGATGGAATTCTGGATCCCCTGGCCGACGCCTAAGTCGCTAAGCTTCAGCACGATCATCGGGCCGATCACGCCCAAGGCTAGGCCCCAGCCAAGGTTGGCGATGCCGATGAAGATGACGTTGCGCCACATCAGCCCGCGATCGGCGTAGTAGGCGGCGAGTTGTTCTGCGTCGGTGTGGAAGGGGGCGTTGCGTGACAGGCTGAACAGCGGCGGTCTCGGCCGGATGGGAGTGGCGGTCGCGGCACCGGGCGCAAGCTCTGCATTCATGCTCCACCTCGCCCTTTTTGGGATTTACGGCTTTCCCCACCAGCTGGTCCACACGCCATCGGGTTCCGGATCGGACGGCCGCAGCCGCACGGGACCGGCGAAGGACCAAGGCTCATGTACGTCGTCCTCCGGTGCATCGATCGATTCCACCGGCATGTCACCCCGCAACGCCAGCAGCACGGCACAGTCGGCAGTGACATCGAAGACCAGATTTCCATCGCCGTCGGAGTGGAATGGGATCGGCCGGTCCTCGGACGTCGGATCGATGGCGGCGATATTGTCGATCGGTTCATCCGGCCAAGGATTGCGAAGTCGGATCGTGTGCGATTGTTCGCCCGAGATGACCACCCACCGCGTCACGCCGCTCGTGCGTTTTGCCGACACGTTGACGCCCGGACGAGCACGGAAATGGGTGAAGCCGAGGTCCGTCCAACCCGTCGGCAGGGCCGGGAAGACGTGGATGATGCCGGAGTGGCTTTGCAGCAGCATCTCGTTGACGCCGTTGGTGAGTCCGCAGAGCTGATTCTGCATCCACATCATTTCCGGCCGTTTTTCGGGGGAATTGGATTGTTCGGCGAGGAAGCCGTTGCTCTTGAGCGTGCTGGTGACCCACCCGTTGAGCAGGGCGTCGAGTGCTCCATCGCCGTCGCCGAGCCAGGCCTTGGCGACGCCGAGCCAGCCCATCGACAGGTCGTCATTCCAGCGCAGCCGCCCGCTATCGGGTTGGCCGACGGTGACGCGGGACGAGCACCGCCAGACGTTCGTCATCGTCCGCCTGGCGATCGGCAGCAGTTCGGGCGGGCCCAGTTGGGTGACAAGGCCTGTTGGGTAGATCGGGAAAATCTGGTACGGGTGCGAGACCGGCACGTCCAGCGGAACACCGCGGGCCAGACTGAACTCGCCGTTGGCGACCGGGATCGTGTTGAGGTTAGCCAACGTTTCGCGATAGCGGGCGGCATCGTCGGTCGCCCCGATCACGTCCGCCGCGAGCGCGGCGTCGCGCAGGTGGCCGTGGACGGCGGTCAGATCGGTGCCGGCGTCGCGGATCAGGCGCTGCGTCGGCACGACGTTGAACATAGTGTCCTCGCACAGCTTGGTCAGCGGCAGGCAGAGCTTGCCGGTCGTCGGATCGGGCTCGAGATAGCCAACGTAGAAATCGGCCACGCCCTTGATAATCGGCCAGCCGGTGCGCTCAAGCAGGGCCCGGTCGCCGGTGAATTCGTAATGCCACCAGGCGACCTGTGCCGTCCACGCCGAGACGAAAAATTCGTATCGCCAGTATCCGACGCCCCAATGATCGATCCCCCGGCCGATGCTGGCGAAGGGGACCTTGATGCCGGGCATGTTCCACACGCGCCGCGTTTCCATTTCCATTTCCGGCATCACCCGCCAGAAATGCCGTGGATACGGCTCGACCAGATCACACTGGTTGGAGGCGAACAGCGGCCAGTAGCACATCTGTGAGTTGATGTTGTTGTGGTAGTCACCGCCGTACGGCTGATCGAGGCGGAGGTTCCATGCCGACATCAGCGGCGCCGGGTACGCGCCGCGGCTGCTGGAGGCCATCGTGTAAGTGGTGAAACACCAGAGGGCTTCCAAGACGCGTTCCGGCAATTGCACGGCCGATCGGCTCCAGCGCTCGTGCCAGAAATTGCGGTGGTCGTAGCTAAGGCGGTCGAAGTTCCGTTGCCACGCCGTTTCGAGGAGCAGCGAAGCGCGACGCTTCAGAAAAGCCCCTTCGCGTGCGGTTACGATCGTAAGCAGCAGATCGGCCCTCGAATCAGCGATCGTAATCGTCGCCGCATCGGCGTGTGCGTCAGCCGCTTGCAGGGTGGCGCCGCGCACCTGCAGCATGAGCAGGGCGCGGTTGCCGTCGGCGTAGTCGACTTGTATCGTCGTTTGGTTCGGTCCTGTATCACGCAAGATGCGACGGAAGCACTCCTTGCGAATTAGCTGCGCGACTTCCGAGTTCGGATCG
>Ga0070671_100004063_pt1 | contig 11548 bp, 9 predicted proteins | sample KBSS73metaG_FD_65341 | JGI IMG/M metagenome (GOLD analysis project Ga0070671, IMG submission 65341) | Switchgrass rhizosphere microbial communities from Kellogg Biological Station, Michigan, USA - KBS S7-3 metaG | ecosystem: Host-associated > Plants > Roots > Rhizosphere > Soil ...
GCGCCGATGAGCCGGGACAGCTGCCGCTGCAATGCCAGCGACTCGGCACGGCCACGGCCACGACATGCATCGGCAAGGTCCCCGAGCGCGGTGACGAGGTGCTCGTCGCGCTGGGCATCACCAGCGATGGTGCCGATAGCACTGGCGATCTCCTCCGGGGTGGCGAGGGCAGCCTGCTCCTCGCCAAGGCGCGACCCGAGGGCAGCGCGCGAGAGACCCATCCACAGGCGTCCGGCCCAGCTGCCGCCAAGCGGATCGAAGGCGGGCCGCTCGTCCTCCTCGTCCACGAGCTGCAGACGATCATAGTCCGGACCGAAGAGGCGGATATGCGGCCACTCCACGGCCGGCTCGTCATGGCCGGTGACGAGCTGCCCATCCCCCTCGAGCGCAACGACGCCGACCAGGCTCCCCAGCTCGGCCCGGCCCACGCCGCGGCGGAAGCGCACGCCACCGATGTTGCGGCGGTGCAGCCGACCGGCGAGCTCGCGCAGCAGCGTGTGTTCGGCGTCGGTGGGGACCCCCGAGACGAGAAGCTGGGTCGGCGTGACGGCCAGCGTGAGGCTCAGCCGCTCGAGCAGCACGCCGTTGAGCTTGCGCAGGAGGCCGTCGATGGCCGGCTCGAGCAGCGGGTGCCCAGGCGGGTACATGGCGAAGCGCTGCTGGGCGCCCAGGAACTCGACGAGGAACTCGGAAAGGTCGCGGGGGAGCACCTGCCCCTCGGGGCCAACGGGCGAGAATGTCACCGTGGGGGTACGGACAGGCTCGCGCCCGGCCTGCCGGACGTGGCAATCCGCGGGAATCGTAGGCCGTTGCGCGTCGGCACGGGGCTTTCTGGCCGCCTCTCGGGTATCGGGGATGCTGGAGGGCAAGGTCCGCGCCCCGAGGCGCTCGAAGCCAATTCAAGACCGAAATCGAACGGCATAGCCATTAGGGGGGTAAACGATCTCAGTGCCTCCCGCTGCATCTCGCCTGAACGAGGCGCGGCAGGATGGAGATCAGGCCTCACGAACGGCTCGACGGGGTGCGGCAGGCAAAGATGATGAGCAGCGTGGTCAACCTCCACACGTATCAAGGGTGCACGGATCGTGGCTGACCGAAAGGCATTTCTGCTGCGCGTCGACCGGGAGCTGCTCGACGCGGTGCAACGATGGGCAGGCGAGGAGCTCCGCAGCCTGAACGGGCAGATCGAGTTTCTGCTGCGTGAAGCGATGCGGTTGGCCGGGCGGCCGGTGTCGCCCAGCACGTCCACGACCGAACCGGCGACCGAGGACGTGCCGGCGGGTCAGGACATGCAGGCCGACGGCCAGCCCTAGAACAGCTTCCGGAGGCGCTCGAAGCCGTCCTTCAACTCGGCGGCGATCACCTTGAGCTTCTCCTCGACGATATCCTCGACGCCGTCGGTCTTTTCGTCGAGGTCCTTCGTGAACGCCCGGAAGCGCGCTTCCACGCGCTCCCATTCTTCGCGTGCATCCTGCTTGCCGAACTGGGCCTTGCGCCTCAACTCGTCCATCTCCTGCTCGAACTCGGCGCGCATCGTCGCCCAGCGCGCCTTCCACTCCTTCATGCGCGCCTCGAACAGCTCTTCGGCGCTGGGCTCGGGAGCCGCCTTGGGGGCGTCGTCGCCGGGCGGCGGGGCGGTGTCGGTCACGGGGTCCTCCTGAGGTGTCGCGTTCCCCTCAAAGATAGGGCAGTGCCAGCCGCGCCACGCCATCCCGCAGCCGCCGCGGCAGGCCGCGGGCCTGGTGCTCGGCGAGGTGGTAGCGGCGCGCGACCGAGAAGCGCTGGTCGAGCAGCGCACCCAGACGGACGGCGAGCGGCTGGTCGTAGCATTCCACGCAGAACTCGAAGTTGAGCCGCAGGCTGCGCGGATCCCAGTTGGCGGAGCCGAAGAGGCTCCAGGCACCGTCCACGAGCATGAGCTTGGTGTGGTCGAACGGCAGCGGGCCGAACCACACCCGGCAACCCGAGCCCAGCACCTCGGTGAGCTGGCCCATCATGGCCCACTCCACCACCCGCAGGTTCCCATGCGCGGGAAGCAGGATGTCGACCCGCACGCCGCGGAGCGACGCGATGCGGAGCGCCTCGACCAACCGGTCGTCCGGCAGGAAATACGGGGTGACGATGCGCACCGAGTGATCCGCCTGGCTGAGCGCGCCGGCGAGCGCGTCCTGCAGCGTGTTGAGATCCTCGTCGGGCCCATCGGGGATGCCGCGCGCCACCACGTGGCCGCGCGGCACGAGCGGCGGGAACCAGCCGTCGCCGGCGAGCGCCTCCCGGGTGGTGAACTGCCAGTCGAAGGCGAACGTCTCGACGAGCTGGCGCACCACGGGCCCCTCCACACGGAAGTGCAGGTCGCGCGTGGGATGCGAGGGCTTGAGCGCGAGCAGGCAGTTCTCGCGGATGTTCATCCCGCCCGCGAACCCGATGCAGCCATCCACCACCAGCAGCTTGCGATGGTTGCGCAGATTGAAATAGGGGTGCGCGAACGGCACGATGGCGGGATTGAAGCGGGCCACGGGGATGCCGCGCTTCGGGAAGGTGCGGACGATGGGTGGGCGGCTGTAGCGGATGCCCACGTCGTCCACCAGCACGCGCACGTCGACGCCGCGTGCCACGGCGCGCTCCAACGCGTCGGCGACGAGGTGACCGGCGCGGTCGTTGTCCATGATGTAGGTGGCCAGCCCGACCGTGCGCGTGGCGGCGTCGATGGCGGCCACCATGGCGGGATAGGCCTCGTCACCGTCCACGAGGGGCTCGACGACGTTGCCGCCGACGAGCGGCTGCCCCGTGGACGTGCCCACCACTCGCGCGATGGCGGCAAGGCGCGACGGCAGGTCGGGCGGCAGCACGGCCAGCTCCTGCCGGGCCAGCATGTGCTCGCTGGTGAAGCCTTCGCTGGCGCCGGGCCGGCCGCGCAGGCTCGCCGCCCGTCGCCGGATGCGGTTCACGCCCAGGAACAGGTACAGCAGCGGGCCCGCGATGGGCGCGAGCCACGCCAGGCCGGTCCATCCGATGGCGGCGCGGACGTCGCGCTTGTGCAGCACGATGTGCGCGGTGGCGAGCGACGCGCAGGCAATGCCCAACGCGCCCGTGAAGTAGGGCCAGAAGTCGGCCAGCACGTGCAGGGCGCGCGCGAAGGAGACGTCGACGTCGGGGGTCACGCGCGCGAATCTAGCGCCGATCATGCCGTCGGGTGAACGGGCACGCTATGTTCCGTGCCGATCCGACACGCACCGACGACAGGGGGAGCGATGGGACGCATCCGCATCATCGGCGTGCCGCTGGACCTCGGCGCCAGCCGCCGCGGCGTGGACATGGGACCGTCCGCACTGCGCATCGCGCAGCTGGAGCACCGGCTGGAGGCGCTGGGCCACGTGGTGGAGGACTTCGGCAACCTCTTCGTGCCCGAGCGCGAGGCACTGCCGGACGTGCGGTCGGCGCTGGACCTGCTGCCGGCGATCACGGTGGTGTGCGCCGAGCTGGCACGGCACACGGCCCAGGCCATCCGGGACGGCGTGATGCCGCTGGTGCTCGGGGGCGATCACTCGCTGGGTGCGGGCTCGGTGGCCGGCGTGGCCACCGCGTTCGCCGAGCGGCAGGAGCGGATCGGCCTCATCTGGCTCGACGCCCACGGCGACATCAACACTCCGAGCTCCTCGTCCAGCGGCAACGTGCACGGCATGCCCGTGGCGCACCTCCTCGGCCACGGCGATCCGGCGATGGTGAACCTGGCGAGGCCCGCGCCCGCGGTGCAGGCGCGCAACGCCGTCATCGTCGGCGTGCGCGACCTCGACCCGCCGGAGCGCGAGCACGCGAAGCTGTTCGGCCTCACGATGTTCACCATGCGCGAGATCGACGAGCGCGGGCTCCGCGACGTGATGCGCGAGGCCCTCGCGATCGCGAGCGACGGCACGGCGGGCTTCCACGTGTCGTGCGACGCCGACTGGATCGACCCCACCGAGGCACCCGGTGTCGGAACGCCGGTCCGCGGGGGCGCCACCTATCGCGAAGGGCATCTCGCGATGGAAATGATCGCCGACACCGGCAAGCTCGTGTCGATGGACGTGGTGGAGATCAACCCCGTGCTCGACCAGATGAACCGGACGGCCGATCTCTGCGTCGGGCTCGCCACGAGCGCGTTCGGTCTCCGGATTCTCTAGCCCTCCCCTACACCATCCGCCCATGCCCGAGATCACACCCCTGACCACGCTGTCCGCCGAGCCGGTGTTCCGGCTCCTCATCGCGCAGGCCGGTCACGACGCGCCGCGCGTGCCGCCCGAGGAGGGCTGGCGGATCTTCCAGGAATTCGCGCAGCTGCCGGTGGCGCACCAGGACGATGGCGCGTCATTCCAGTCGGAGCTGGCCGGCGAAGAGGGCGGCGAGCCGGTGCTGTCGCTGATGTTCGTGCGCCAGCTCACCGACCCGGTCGAGGGGGAGACTTTCCGGACGCGCCGCGTCGCGTTGCAGTACCTCTACCCGCCCCCGCCCCGCGGGAGCGGGCTCGCGATCGGCGAGCGGATCCTGTGGCAGCCGGACTACGAGTCCTGGTCGGCTTTCGTGGCGGACGTCGAGGCGACCGACGAGTTCCGCTACGCGATCGCGTCGCGGCCCGAGCACGTGTCGCTTTTCGTCGAGGAGGATCTCGCCGACGAGGCCTGACGGGCCCGGCGGCGAGGATGGCGGCCAGAATGCGGCGCACGTCGGCCGGCGTGGCGACGCGGTAGCCCGCCGCGCTCTCGCCATCGCCCACGTGGACCGCGATGGCATCCTGCGGCAACGCCGCGAAGAGATCCTCGTCCGTGCGGTCGTCGCCGAAGGCGGCGAGGCACGCGGACTCCACCTCCCGCTCGATCACGTGCGTCACCACCTGGCCCTTGTGGATGCCCTCGGCGCGCACTTCCACGACGCGGTGGCCGAGCAGCACCTCACACAGCTCGTCGGCGACGACCTCCGATACAAGCTCCTCGAGTCGCTTGGCCTGGCGTGCACCGAAATCCGGGTCCACACCGCGCCAGTGCCACGCAAGCGCCTCGGACTTCTCCTCGAGCCGGGCGCCGGGCGTCTCGTCCACCATGCGGTCCATGATGGTGCGGATGCGATCACGCCAGCGTACGTCGCCGCCCGCCACCCGGCGCCAGCTACCTCGCGGATCGCGCGACCAGACGCCGTGCTCGGCGTGCAGCCCGATGCCGAGGTCGCCGAGCCACCGCCCCAGCGTATGGCGATCGCGGCCGCTCAGCACGTGCACGGCCGTGCCCGGCCGGCGCGCGAGACCGCGCAGCAGGTCACAGAGCGCCTCGTCTGGCGAGGCGAGCTCGGGCATGGCGGAGAACGGCACGAGCGTGCCGTCATAGTCGAGCAGCAGGACCAGGCGCTTCGCGGCCGCCATGCGCTCCACCAGCCGGTCGACCTCGAGCGGCGCCGCAAGGCGTGGCCTGGACTCCCCCGCGATCTCGGCCGCGCGATCGAGGGCCGTCAGGAATCCCGAGGTCCAGTCCGACACGCCGCGCGTCTCGATGCGCTCGCGCAGCGCCCGCATGCGCAGGCGACGCTCCGCGCGCGGCATCGACAGCGCACGCGCCATCGCCGTGGCCGTGCCGTCGATGTCGTACGGATTCACGATGACGGCTTCGGTGAGCTCGTTGGCGGCACCGGCAAACTCGCTGAGCAGCAGCACGCCGTCCCCGTCGCTGCGCGCGGCGATGAATTCCTTGGCAACGAGGTTCATGCCGTCGCGGATCGGGGTCACCAGCAGCACGTCCACCGAGCGGTAGAGCGCCGCCAGCGTGTGGGCCTCCATCGATCGCTCGATCCAGTGCACCGGCACCCAGTCCGTGGTCGCGAACCGCCCGTTGATGCGGCGGATGAGCCGCTCCATCTCGGCGTGGAAGCTCCGATACGCGGGCACGCGGTCTCGCGAGGGCACGGCGACCTGCACCAGCCGGACGTGCCCGCGCAGCGACGGATCGCGCTCCAGCATGCGCTCGTACGCCAGCAGGCGGCGCGGTATGCCCTTCGTATAATCGAGCCGGTCCTCGCCTGCAAACACCTTCACGCCCTTCGTTCGCCGGAAGGACTTCGTGACGCCACCGCGCCGCGCGACCGACGCCAGGCGCTCGAAACGCGGGCCATCGACGCCCATCGGGAAGACGCCGAGCGAGGTCAGGCGCCCGGAGTGACGGATGGCCGGCCCGTCCGCCGAGGTCTCGAAGTCGGCCGCCGAGGCCGCGCCGAGCAGGTTGCGCATGTAGCCCGGCGTGTGGAAGCCGAGCAGGTCGGCCCCGAGCAGCCCGCGCAGGATGTCGTCCCGCTGGGGCAGCAGGCGAAAGACGTCGGCGCCCGGGAACGGCACGTGCAGGAAGTAGCCGATGCGGAGGTCGGGCCGGAGCGTGCGAAGCATGCCGGGCACCAGCATGAGCTGGTAGTCGTGCACCCATACGCGGGCACGCGGAGCGGCAAGCGCCGCGAGGCGCTGCGCGAAACGTTCGTTCACGTCGCGATAGCTCGACCAGCCGGACGGCTCCAGCGGCAGCCGCTCGGGGAAGGAATGCAGCAGCGGCCAGAGCACGCCGTTGGAGTACTGCTCGTAGTAGCCCTCCACCTCGGTGGCGGTGAGGTGCACCGGCACCAGGCACCGCCGACGAAGCTCAGCGTCGAGCCGGGACCGCTCCGCGGTCGAGAGACCCTCCGCTACGCCGGGCCAGCCGACCCAACGGGCCTCGCGCCCGGTCAGCAACGGCAGCAGGCCGGTGGCCACGCCACCGACGCTGGCGGTCAGGGTCACCTTGCCGGTGCCGGCAACCTTGATCGTGATCGGCAGCCGGTTCGCCGCCACCACCAGTCGCGGTGCGCTACGCCCAGCCACGCGCCCTGCCCTCCTCCGCCTCGCGCAGCTGGCCGATGGTGATGGCTGCGTTGATGAGCCCGACGTGGGTGTACGCCTGGGGGAAGTTGCCGAGCAGGCGCCGGCCCTCGGGGTCGATGTCCTCCGAGAACAGGCCGAGCGGGTTGGCATGCTCAAGGACGCGCTGGAACACCTCCTCCGCGTCGTCCAGCCGCCCCATCAGCGCGAGCGCCTCGCACCACCAGAAGCTGCAGATCGTGAACGAGCTGCGAGTCACCCCGAAGTCGTCGATGTTGGCGTAACGCAGCATGAGCCCGTTGCGGAGCAGGCGCTTCTCGTAGGTCTCGATGGTGCGCACGAAGCGCGGGTCCCGCGGCGGCACCAGGCCCAGGATGGGAAGCAGCAGGCTGGACGCGTCGGGGAATTCGCCGTCGAGGGCCTGCGTGAAGCAGCCGACCTCGGCGTTGTAGCCGCGCGCGAGGATCTCCTCGCGCTCCGCGTCGGCCCAGGCACCCCAGCTGACGGAGAGCTCGTCGTGGCCGGTGCGCCGCGCGATCTCCGCCCCGTAGTTCACGGCGGCCCAGCACATGGCGCGCGAGAACGTGTGGTGCCGCAGCATGCTGCGGAACTCCCAGATGCCCGTGTCGGGCTCGTGCGCCCGCTCGATGGACTCCTCCACCAGCCGCTGCACGACGGGGAACAGATGGCCTCGCTCCTCGGGCAGGATCCGCGGATCCTGCAGCGCGACGCCCAGGCAGAGCACCAGCTCGCCCATGAGGTCGTTCTGCCGCTGCACCGCGGCGGCATTGCCGATGCGGACGAAGCCGTTGCCGCCGAACCCGGCGAGGTGATCCAGCATCAGCTCCGGCAGCTCGCGCTCACCGCCCACGCCGTACACCGGCTGCAGCGGGCCGCCCGCCAGCACGTCCTGCAGGAAGCGCACGAACCGCAGCAGCTCGTGGATGTGACTGAGGCGGCGGAGGGCGTCCACCGTGAACGCCGCATCACGCAGCCAGCAGTAGCGATAGTCCCATGTCCGGGGCGTGCCGAGTTCCTCGGGAATGCTGGTGGTGGCCGCGGCCAGGATGGCGCCGGTGTCCTCCGCGATGTGCAGCTTGAGGCAGAGCGCCGAGCGCAGCACGTGCTCCGGCGCGAAGGTCGGCAGGGCGCAGCTGCGGGCCCACACGCGCCAGCCCGCGATGGTGAGCTCGAGGTCGTGGCGCACCGACGCCACGCTGCGTGGCGACGGCTCGGTGCCGCCCTGCACGAACACGAAGTACACCGGCTCGTGCAGCACGAACGCCCGCCGCTCCAGCAGGTAGCTCGCGGGCACGTTGGTGACGAGGTGCATGCGCGAGCCACCCGCCTGCACCGTCAGGCCCCAGCTGGTGGCAACGAGGCTCGGCGTGACGCGCGCGTAGTCCGGGCGTGGATCGAAGTCGACGACGATGGTGGGCGTCCCACCCACGGGCTCCACCAGGCGCACCAGCTCGACCGGCGCGTGCACGCCCGTGCCCTGCGGGATGCGCGGCGCGAAGTCGTGCACGTCCAGCGCCCCGTCGACGGCGTCGAGCCGCGTGACGGCGACGTTCGTGTTGGCCACGTAGCGTTGCCGCCCGCGGCGTTCCTCGCCGTCGGGCATGATGCGGAAGACACCGCCCTTCGCCGCGTCGAGCAGCCGCCCGAACACCGAGGGCGAGTCGAAGCGCGGCACGCAGAACCACTCGATCGCGCTGGTCGGCGACACGAGCGCGATGACGCGGCCATTGCCGACCGCGGCGTGGTCGAGCGGCGGAGCCGGAGCCTGCACGGCGTCAATCATCGGCACGCGGGCGCGGGTGAGCGAGCATGGGCGCGGAAGCGAAGACGGGCCCCCGAGAGGAGGCCCGCCGGTGAACGCATGGATGGACGGAACCCTAGATGCCGTACACCGCAGTCAGCGTAAGGCTCCGTGGCGCGCTCGGCGTGCGCTCCTGCACGTCGACGAAGAACGCGTTGAACACGTTCGCCACCTTGAGCTGCCACGTCACGTTGAGGAAGCTGTACTGCCCGCGCAGGTCCAGCACGGTCATGTCGCTGCGCGGATCCAGCGGATACGCCAGCACCTCCGGGATGCGGCTGCGATAGCGCAGGTCGACGCCGATGCGCTGGCGCCAGACGTTGACCGTCGCGGTCAGGTTGTGCGGCGAGCGATAGGGCAGGTCCTTGCCGGTGTCCAGGTCTTCCGAGCTGAGGAAGAGGTACGTCAGCTGCGCGTCGAGCCAGTTGCGGATGATGTAGCTGTTCACGCCGATGTCGAGGCCCACCACGCGCGCACGATTCACGTTCTGGAACTGGAACACGAACGGCTGGCCGGGTGCCGGGCCCGGTGCGATCAGGTCCTGGTAGTAGCTGCCGAAGACGGCACCGTCGACGCGCACGCGCTTGAACAGCGTGGCCGTCGTGCCCACCTCCGCCGACCAGGCATGCTCGCCACTGAGCGTCGGGTTGGGCACCACCCGAAACCCGGACTGGATGGTGGAGACGAACTGCTCGATGACCGTCGGGGCCCGATAGCCTGCCCCGATCGAGGCGCGGAGCGACACGCGCGGCGCCAGTCGGAACGATGCACCCAGCTTGGGACTGAGCGCCCACTCTGCGTCGGACGTCGTGGCCTTGTGGTGGTCCAGGCGCACGCCGGCATTCGCCTTGATGGCGTCGGTCACCTGGAACTCGTCCTGCGCGAACACCGCCGCGTCGAGCACCCGCGGCGAGCCGAGGAAGTTCGACTCGGTCCACGTGTGCGCGAGGTCGCCGCCCAGGGTGATGGACTGCCGCTCCGTCGCGAACCAGTTGAGCGTCCCGATGACGCCGGGCTTGTAGGCCCGCTGCCAGTCCTGGTTCTCGGCGAAGTGATTGTAGTTGGTGTTGATGTTGAAGTAAGGGCTCAGCTTCACCAGCGTGCCCGCGCGGGCGAGCGGCGTGATGGTCGCGCCCGAGAGCACGTTGTAGGCGTCGCTGTAGTCGCCGGCGTACTGCGCGGGGGGCCGGTACGGCTCGTCGGCATTTCCCCAGACGAAGAAGTCCTCGTCGCGCTCCTTCGAGACGAGCACATACGCATCCCAGGGATGCGCGGCGTCCAGACTCGACTGCGCCTTGAGCCGCGTGACGAAGGTGCTGCCGCCACCGTTCTCGGTGTAACCGTCCGAGGTCTCGTAGCCCGCGTAGGCGCGCAGGCCGACGCTGCCGATCCGGCGTGCGTGCTGCACGCCGAGGCCGGCGAAGTTCTGCGCGCTGCTGCTCCATTTGTACTGGGAGGGATAGTTGTAGCCGCCGGCACTGACGCGAAGCGCGGTGTGCGGCTCCTGCCCGATGGGTGCCGTGATGAGGTTCACCACGCCGCCCAGGGCGTTGCTGCCGTAGGTGGCCGAGTAGGCGCCCTTCACGATCTCCGTGCTGCGGAGGTCGAGCATCGGCAGGTTGGCGAAGTTGATCTCCGCCCCGTTGGCGCTCAGGATGGGGTGCCCGTCCAGCATCATGAGCACCCGGCTCCCCACGCCCTTCGCGATGCCCGTCGCACCGCGGATGTCGAGTTGATCGTTGCCGTTGAAGGTGACGCCGGGCACGTAGACCAGCGCCTGGTCGAGCCGCTGCACGTTGCGCTGCAGGATGCCCTGCACCGGCAGCGTCGCCACGCTGACCGTGGACTCGTCGGCCCGCTCGGCGCTGCGGCTGGACGTGACGACGATCTCCTGCAGCTCCAGCGGGACGCGGTGCAGCGCGAAGGCGAGGTCCTTCCGCTCCGTCGCCGCGAGCGTCACGGCGGCCATGCTGTCGGCGCCGTAACCGATGGCCGCGACGTAGACCCGGTAGCTGCCCGCGTCCAGCCGCTGCACGGCGAACCGGCCGTCATTGCCCGTCGACGTGCTGAGGGGCGTGCCGCGCAGCAGCACGGTGGCCCCGGCCAGGGGCGTGCCCGTCTCGCCGTCCCTGACCATGCCCGTGATGGCGGCGGTCTGGGCGACCGCCGTGGTGGCGGCGCCGAGCGCGAGCGCGGCAAGGAACAGCAGCCGGCCGAGCATGCGGACCTACGCCTTCTGGACCGTGACGCGCTGGCTGACGCCGTTCACCACGGTGGTGAGCACGAGGATGCCCGTCGCCGTGTCGTAGGAGTACGTGCCGGTGGCCTGCGACCCGCCGACCGTGGAGGTCTGGGTGAACTCACCGGACGTCGGGGTGCCGACGGCCGTGTAGGTGCCCTCGTCGCTGATGGAACCGATGACCGGGATGTTCGAGACGGTCAGGCTGTACGTGGTCGCGGTCAGCACGAAGCTGCCGGTGACGCCGGGAATCTCGGTGTAGGTGCCGCTGATCTGCTGCTCGAACTTGACCAGCGAGTAGGTGCCGCTCAGGTCCTGGGCCGTGCCGCCACCGTTGTCGTTGCTGTCGCTGCCGCATGCGGCGACGAGCGTGAGGGTGGCGAAAGCGGCAAGGGCAAAGCCGCGGCGGGCGAGGCGCATCGAAAACCTCCGACGTGTGGTCAATGGGGAATCGCGAGGGCGCGCAGCGCCCACGACGTGGAAAGCTACCGGGTCGGACCGTGAAACGGGGGAGGGATCACTCCACCTTGGCGAGCCCGCGGGCGACGCCGGCGATCTCGCTGGCGAGACGCCCGAGCGCGCGACTCATCGCCGCCACCGCGTCGTCGTTGCTGGCCGTGACGGC
>Ga0070671_100004064_pt1 | contig 11542 bp, 7 predicted proteins | sample KBSS73metaG_FD_65341 | JGI IMG/M metagenome (GOLD analysis project Ga0070671, IMG submission 65341) | Switchgrass rhizosphere microbial communities from Kellogg Biological Station, Michigan, USA - KBS S7-3 metaG | ecosystem: Host-associated > Plants > Roots > Rhizosphere > Soil ...
AGGGTGTTTCGAACCTCTTCAGGATTTGCGTGCGGAGAAAGTAGGGATGCGTTTTTAAACCGATTACGTTGATGTTGGTCCACCGTTCCATGAAACCAGTTCGAAAGTGGCGGATCCTTGACCCAGGAATGGTGAGAACCGACGTGATTAGCCACTTGATCCTGTATGACCTTGAGTCCGAGAGCGTGAGCTTTCTCAACAAGTTCGCGCAGTGTTGCCACATCTCCAAACCGATCTTCAACAGCGTAGTAATCAATCGCATGGTACCCGTGATAGTAAGTATTTGGACACCACGGCTGTCCGCACCGATTCATCCCATTCCAGTTGTCATACCAGGGAGTTAACCACACCGCTGTTACACCAAGATCTTTCAGGTAAGGAAGATGATCGATTACGCCACGCAAGTCTCCACCGTGATAGGCTCGCGGATTCATACGATCAGTAGCTTCAGATGGCGCACCATTAGGGTTGTCGTTTTTGGGGTCACCATTGGCGAAGCGATCGATCATGATCAAATAGATAACGTCATCGTTTGTGATTCCCTGAAAATTGGTAGCTGGATTTAGTGGAGCTTCAATTTTGAATGGGATACTCGCCTGCCCTTGTGCAGTCTTCAACACCAACTTGTACTCGCCTGAATGCGCATTCGACTTTACATTCACGTTTACAAACACGTATGTGCCCCGCTCGTTAATCCTTACATCCGACGTCTGCAACGCTGAATCTTCGGCATAGACTCTTGCTCCAGAAAGATTGCTTCCATGAACTAACAGTCTTACTGGATTGATAGAGTGTCCGGCCCACCAAGAAGGCGGATCCACCTTTGTAATCACAGGCGCCTGGCCTACGGCGTCAACGGTCAAGAAAACGAAAATGATTAGAAGGAGTGCGAAGTCGAAAACACGTGGTGACGCCAAGCAGTCGCTTCGAGCGATTGTCTGCGCAAATTTTGTCGTCACTTGTACTTTGTGTTTCCCCTACAAAATGTCGGAAAAGTTTGAAACTTAAGGCGTCTTTGGTTTTGCTGAATCACCTGAAGCAGCGGGCGGCAATGGAGGTAGAACGTCGGCCTCCTTCGGTGGTGCCGCATCCGCATTATCTGCCATTGACGTAGCTATATGCCGGTTACCAACATCAAGTCTTTTGAATTCTGCCAACTCACTATCTGCTTCAGCTTTTTGCCGCAAGCGCGAGTACGCGAGAAATAACTGGTAATGAACTCCGGGATCTTTGTCGTTGAGTTCAGCCCCGCGTCTCAATAGAGGCAACGCTTCGTCGTATCTTTTCAGCTTAACTAGCAACCTGCCCAGGTCGTGATACGAAGGATAGCTTTTGGGATCGAGAACAATCGCGCGTCTCAACAAACGCTCAGCCTCTACGACATCTCCTCTTTGACTTGCGATGTAGCCGAGATTGGAAAGAGCATCCGCATTGTCAGGCTGCAACTTCAGCGCGGAACGAAACGCAGCTACAGCCTGATCGTATTGTCCCGACGCACGCCCGGTGTATCCCAACAGAAAATAAAGATTGGCATTGTTTGGAAAATGGTCCAATGCCTTAGTGAAAACTGTGCGCGCCTGCTCATAACGTTGCGCTCGCACATTGGCAACACCCAAACGAAGAAAGTAGACGAGCTGGCACTGGCTTTGTTCAAGTGCATGTTCGTAAAAGGGAATCGCTTTCTCGAACAACTGATTCTTCAATAGCTCTTCGCCAATCATGAAATTGACTTCGGGAAAGTTTGTTTTTAGATCTAGAGCCTTGGCCCAGTAGGTCAGTGCAGCTTTGGTGTCGCCCTTGGCTGAAGCAGTTAAACCGAGCCGGTAATACGGATCAGCTTCTTGAGGAGCTAGTAAGCTTGCCGCAGAAAGTTCGGTAGCTGCCTCATCCAATCGATCGAGGTTATACAGGGCGAGACCGAGGTTGTAGTGCACCTCATAAGTCTGGGGCCGCAGTTCATTCGTTCGCTCAAACAATCGGACGGCACTCGCATACTCGTGCGCTTCGGCAAGGCTCAATCCAAGAGTGAACAGTGCTTTTGGATCGTTGCCAGCTAGTTTCTCGAGTCGTGATGCAAGTGCGGAAGCTTCGTTGCGACGATCGGCGTGGGCGTATGCATTCACCAGCGTCAACAGTAGTGCGTAATCAATTGGCTCGTCTAGATCGGATTTGCCCGACCCGATGCCGGCTGCACTCTCGAGAAAGGGAATGGCCCGTTTGTAGTCGCCTCGCGCTGCATAAAGAGCCCCCAGGTTGAAAGTGGCGATGGAGTTTTTTGGATCAAGCCTTAAGACCAATTCGAATTTCTCAATTGCTTCACTTGGTCGGTTCGTGCGCGCGAGCAATACGCCGAAATTCGACAAAGCCATCACCAGGTTTTGTTTGAGGCGCAACGCAGCGACATATTCTTGTTCGGCGCCGGAAACGTTCCCTTTTTTGTCGAGAATGACGCCCAGCACAGCATGGGCTTCAGGATTGCGTACGTCGCCACTTAAGACTTTGCGAATTGAGGACTCCGCTTCGTTGAGTTTGCCGGCTTGCAGCAAACTCGTTGCCTCGCTAAGCGAGTTGTTCAGAGGTTCTCTTCTTTGAGTTGCAGACGCAGGAGTCTTGACTTGCGAATTGACAGGGAGTGGACCAACGAATGACGCTGCAAACAGCCACACGCTAATTTGGGCGCTTAGAATTCCAAACTGCCTGACTTGTAAAGATGTTCTTGTCACAACGAAGAACTATTGGCTTGCCATCACACTGAGAAATTTTTCTTCATCTGCGGGTAAGACTGAAATACTTTTCCGTACGATCTGCTTTCCCTCTATCGTCGTTTCATCCGGCTTCTTTCCCGAAATAAATTCGATACGTTCGCGCACTCCAATCGGTAACTTCTCTTCTCGATACCAAATCCTTTGCCGCTTCGCAGATGATTCTTCTGTGAAAGCGATCGTATAGCGATCATCGTAACGTTGACCGCCCATGGCATCACCAATGTTGCCACTCGGCGCCAACCTCAGATCGTCATATAAAGGTCTCACCGAGTAGTCGAGAAGAATCTCCTTGACCCATTTTCCCTGCGCAAAAACTATCTGGAGCTTTCCAACTTTTAAGTCGTTATACAAGACGCGGATATCTTTCTTGTCCCCACCTTCTTGACGCATGGCGTCGGGCTTCTCCTGCCCCGCCTTTCGATTAGCGTTTACAAAGACTGCCTCAAGCGCCTGCTGTACGGTCATCCCAATTTTTACGCCGAGTATGTTGTCGTCGTGCTCCTTGCCGCCAATACTTTTGACCTCCTGGCCATATCCAATGGCAGGTCTAAGCACCACACAGAAACAGGCACAAGCTATTAATCGCCACATGAAACGTTTACGTAAACCGCTCACGATATGAACTCCATTGCATGCGCCCAGCGAATGAGCACAGTCTGCTTTATGAATAATCGAGTGGCACGCGAAAAGTCGCGCACCACTCGATAAGTAAGACCAACTGGAATAAAGCTAGAAGATCAGCTTGAGGGAGAACTCCATTTGGCGACGTCGTTGCTCACTCCTATCGTTCGCAAAATCGGCGGCGTTATTGATATCACCATTTGGGGCTGAGCGATTGACGCGGTTTAGGACGTTGTAAGCCGAGAATCTAAATTGAACGTTGAACGCTTCACTGATTGCGCTAATCGGGAAGTTCTTAAATAACGAAGCATCCCAGTAAAACTGCTGGCCACCGCGAAACACATTTCTCCCCAACGATCCAATATGTGGGCTACTTGCATCGGTAGGAAACACCCGCGTTTGCGCACATCTAAAAGCCGCCCGATTTAACTGGAGTCCCTGTGCTTCCTGTGACGACGTTGGAGTTGGATCACCCAGGATATCAACTCGACCACCATTACATGTGACGTTGTATACGGGACCAGTTTGCCAGGTAATGATGTTATTCAACTGGAACCCACCGATCGCAGTGTCCACTCCCTTTGGCAAATCTTTTCCATAACGTCTTGATCTGCCGATTGGCAAATCATAGACATTCGCAAAAGTAAACCGATGTCTCACGTCCGTATCTGAATTTCCTCACTCGAGTTCAGGGCGCGTCGGGTCATCAAGTCCGCAGTCGCGTGCACTCGCTCCGTTGGAACAGATGCCGCCCGGCGAATCATCGATCGCGTGAGCCCATGTATACGTGCTTAGGATCGATAGCCCTTTGGTGAATCGCTTTTCGAGTTTGCTTTGCAACGAATTGTAGCTTGATTTTCCGGTATATCGAGTGGCAGTGACCGCCCCTACCCCCGTCACTTCACGGGAGCCTGGACCACCTTCGTCGTTACCCGTGCCGATATTGCTCAGCACTAGCAAATTCCGACCGAGTGAACCCACATACCCAATTTCCGCCAACCAGCCTGGTCTGAATTCATACTGGCCGGTCAGGTTGTACTGGTGATACATCTCATCTTTCCGATTTGGATCGTTGAAGAGAATCAGTCCACCCGAGGTTGGTGCGGCAAAACTGCTACCTGGAGCAGCAACCGTGAATGGCGCCGTCGGAATGCCATTGTCGAACGGGTTTCGTGCTCGGAAAACCGACGGACAACCGGCCGGGTTAGTGATCGGCGTGCAGGCATAACTCGCTGCGCCCGTGCCAGGGTTGGACGTTAGAGGCTGCGCTGCACTGATGTCGGTTGTATAAAGCAGACCGTAACCGCCTCGTACAACCAAGGTCTTGTCTGGCTTGAGGCCGCTGTAAGCGAACCCGATCCGTGGTCCAAAATTGTTCTTATCCGTGTTTGCAAGGTCTCGTCCACCAGGCGCATCGTCACCCGCCATCTGGATGACTTTGGTCCCCGGTACAAAGTTGCCTTGACGATCGAATCGCTCAGTCGGAGCAGTAAAGATGTCGTAGCGTAAACCGAGATTGAGTGTCAGGCTAGGATTTACTTTCCAGTCGTCCTGCACAAAGAAAGCAATTTCCTTACTCGATTGAAAATATGGACCACCCGGATCGCCGCGTCCGACAAATCCCGGCTGGTATCCAAGGAGGAAGTTAGCCAGAGACGAGCCGGTATCATTTGGCCCAATACCATTGTAGTTTCCGGAAACGAAACCACTATTGGTCGTGCCGTATTGGTAGTTACCCTTCGTTCCGTTGTTGCGGCCGCCATCGTAGTTACTGTTCTGACGCACGCGGAAGTCGCCACCAAACTTATATGAGGAATTACCCCGAACTACTGTTACGGCGTCGGCAAAGTTGAAATTGTTGGAGAGGAAATAGAACGGACCGCCATCCCCGGTGAACTCAGTAGCGCGATCTGTTCCGGTAAGCCCATCAACTATACCCACGAGGACAATGCCACTGCTGTTTGGTCCAAGGTTGATATTTGGCGCGCCAAGATTTGCCGAAACGGTTGGACTGAATCCTCCAGTTCCGTTCACACCGGTATTGAAAATTCCGATCTGAACTCTCGTGACGCCGAATCGTGCATCGTTGATGACACTGGGTGAAAAGATGTGAGTATCGCCCATCGTGAATCCCTTGGAATTTCCGAATTCATCACCTGCAGATGGGCCAGCAGGTAAATCATTCCCAGTAGGAGACGAACCCAGGGGGAAGAAGTTGTCACGCGAACGAGCCGTGTTTGACTTACTGTAGCGTCCAAAGATGGAGTTCTTCTCCGAGATGTGATGATCGATTCTGATGTCGTAGCTATCAACCGTCGCATGCTCTTTACGATTCGTTACGAAATTTCGTCCAGGCCCTGGAAGATTTGGCAGCGGAAAGGCATTGACATAATTCCGCGCAAATGTCGAAAAGCCACCGCACAATGGACAATTTCGTAAATCATTTCCAGGAATGGGTACACCGTTTGGACCGAAGATAGTTCCGTTTGGAGCGTCGACAGTTCCGCCGCTCGCGAGTTGATAATGAGTCGTCGTTCCCGGTTGAATGAGTTCACTGAAATCACCGACTCGCATTTTCGCTGTCGGTACAGGCACAGCATTAGGATCACCCGTGCCACCGAATATCGGCGTGCTGTTTCGCTGACCATTAAGCGAGAAGAAGAAGAAAGAACGATTACGACCGTCGTAGAAAAACGGTGTTCCCTCCCCTGGGCGTGGCAAAAAAATTGGGCCACCGACGGTACCGTAGTAATTATGGGTTACGTAATTAGGCACAGGCGGTGAGGTGGGATCATCAAACTTGGCCGCTGCCGCACTCAAGAATCTCCCCTGGTAGATTTCCCCAACAGTTCCGTGCACGGCATTGCCGCCAGATTTGAACGTCGTCGAAATAATTCCGCCACCTGCGCGTCCCGACTCGGCTGACGGCACACTCGTTTCAATTTTGAATTCTGCGATCGCATCTGGATTCGGATAGATTGCGATCTGGCCAAACTGCGATTCGTTATTGTCGACACCATCAAGAGTAAAGTTGTTGTTTGTGGCGCGTGCACCGTTTACAACGAGAACCGAACCACCGGACTCTCGAAATCTTGTCGACTCAGTGTTGTTTTGTCCGCCACCACCGTTGACGAAGTTTCCGCCACCGCCCAGCAGGCCAAGATTGGGTCTATTGACACCCGGCGAAAGCGCTGCCAGCAGGGTGAAATTTCGCTGCGCGATTGGCAGGTCAGTAACTTGCCGCCCAGTGATCAAGTCACCACGCACGCTGGTTTCGCTTTCAACCAACGGAGTTGTCTCAGCGCTAATCGTTACTGAACCGGCGCCACCGGTGATGTTGCTGAACTTCACTTCCAACGGTTGGCGCGAATTGGTTTCAACTTGGACCGCTTCAATGGTGATCGATTGAAAGCCTGTGGCATCAACCGTGACGTTGTAGACACCAGGTTCAAGATTAGGAACGGTGAACGTGCCTTCGTCGCTAGTCTCTGCAGTGCGCACTTCGCCAGTTTTGACGCTCGTGACTTTTACCTGAGCCTTGGTAACCAAAGCATCATTAGGATCCTTCACGGTACCGACGATGGCGCCCTTGTTATTTTGGGCGAAGGCCGAGGTTCCGAGAACAAGAAGAAGAACAAAAAGTAGATAGAGTTTTGCAGTCGCTGTTGGCTTTCTCATTGGCTAATCCTCAAAGTACCCGACAGAGAAATCGGAAATGGTTGACCAGTGAGCATGGGAAACCGATCCTCCGGGAGAAAGGCGCGTGGCCTTTTCACTCAATATTCAACTCACTCCGAAAAGATAGGAATTCGACCTGATTTAGACTTGCGTGTTGCAGCTCAGATTGTTTGTTGCCTGAACAAACTAAGTCTTTAATACAATCTGAGGAAGGCTGTCAATATTTTTTTAAGTCGGGATCAAAGAAAAACGTGGGGGACTTTGCTCAAAACTCCGGGACCTAATCTATCAATTGGGGAGAGTTACTTTGCGGAGACTGGTCGTAAATTACACTTTTACGCGGCAAAAGCAGCCGCGAATCTGTTCGCCAGGACGAGGCTCAGAGCACCTCGGAGAGTAGGTTTTTCACCCAACGTCGATGCGAGGATTCGAACTGGCGCTAAACCGCGCCGCACGCTGTGATCGATAGCTTCGGTCAGGGCGTTCTCAATCAGGGGCCAGGCGCGCGCTATATCACCCCCAACCACGACTGCCTCTGGACTGAATCCAACTATCAAATTACAGATACCGATACCAAGACAGCGCGCAGTTTCGATGAGAGACAGTTTCGCATTTTGCTCGCCGGCGAGCGCGCGATCGATGACCTCGCGAAAAGTAACAGGAGTCGTCAAAGGTACTCCCGATAACGTTAAGTAACGATTGATTGCAGCACGTTCTGACGAGAATGCTTCCCAACAATCGCTGTTGCCACAGGAACATGGCACTGGCGCACGAGTTCCAATGACCATATGACCAAACTCACCGGCTGCGCCTCCCTGCCCTCGATAGACTTGGCCGTCGAAAATGATTCCCGTACCAACGCCTTCAGCCACCATCACCATTATAAAATCACGCGCATCGCTAACTTCAGGTCGACCAAACCACAGTTCCGCGAGGGCAACTGAGTTCGCGTCATTATCGATGATGACTGGCAGGCCGACGGCATTGGAGATTAATTCTGTAACTGGAATATTTCGCCACTGAAAGTAGGGAACGTAATGCAAGTTGCCGGTGGAGGGATCAACTATTCCCGGAAGACACAAACCAACGCCATCGATTGAAGCACTATTCCGACGCGAGAACTGCTTCACACATTCGATAACGCGATTCAACGTCTTATCAAGATCGGGATCAGTTACAAATTCTTCCTGATCGATTATTCGACCCGCAAGATCACACGAGGCGACAGTTGTGAAGGTCGGGGTAATCGCGACACCCATCGCGATCGCACCAGCAGCTCTCAATTTCAGCATTTGAGGCCGTCGTCCACCTGTGGATTCTCCTTTTTCAAGTTCTTCCACGAGGCCTTCACTCTTTAAATCCTCCACGATGGCAGAGACAGTTGAGCGCTGAAGTTTCGTTTCGCGAGCGATCTCAGCACGTGAGATTCCTTCGCGTTCGCGAACGTAATTTAGAACGATTTGACGATTGAAATCGCGAATCGTGTTGCCGCGTGCGGCGTGGGCCTTCTTCAAATCAAGTCTTCGCAACTTTCAAACTCCAGTTGGGGGTTGAGCAAAAACGCCGAGCGCGAGACCAAATGAGTTCAATAGAGATAAACGATTCTAACTATGCAGGAAGTAAACCGGCATTCGTCGGTTGGCTAACCACACTCTTACGCCCGCAACGTCTCGAAGTCAATAAGGAAGTGAACGAAACAGCAAAGTAGCCTGCTAATCAAGCGTTCGTTTGCCTTGGGTGACAACGAACTTTCGATTGAGTGATGGAACCTCAAAACTTTCGCGTACTCCATCCGCCCATCTTATTTCCAGCTTATCAACCTTGGTTGCCGCACCAAGGCCGAAATGAAGAGTCATCTCATTTTGGGAACAAAATCCCCCTCCGCTAACAACGTCACGCCTTTGCCGCAGCTTGCCGGCATTAACGAAAGCAACGCTGCCGATTGCATCACGCGGACTCTTTTTTGTTGGATCGCCAACCAAGCGAAGGTCAAGCCACGAACCAGTTTGCCCGGCAACGTTGCGGAGAACGGTTGGCTTGGAATCAAGGTTATTGATAACTAAATCCTGTCGACCATCGTTATCAAGATCGCCAACTGCCAGTCCCCGACTTGACCAGGACGCAGCCAGGGCACTGCCCGCAGGCGCGCCTACGCGTTGGAACTTCCCATTCAGATTTCGAAAAAGAAGTGATTGTTGCTCGTAACTCGTACCCCACTGATTGTTATCAACCACCGGATACACATGCCCATTAACAACGAATAAATCCTGCCAACCATCGTTGTCGAAATCGATGAAGCTTGTTCCCCATCCGAGGAAAGGAATTGTTATTTCGCCGAGTCCCGCTTGAAACGTGACATCCGTGAAGTTGGCGTCACCGTCGTTGTGATAAAGAACGTTTGAATCGTCTGAGAAATTTGTAATGTGAAAATCGACCTGACCATCGTTGTCGTAGTCACCAACAGCCAAACCCATTCCAGCTTGCTCGCGACCGTTCTCATTTAAAGCGATACCCGATGGATAGCCAGACTCTTCAAAAGTTCCGTTCCCTTTATTGATGTAAAGTTGCTTGGGTGTAGAGTCGTTCACCACGATCAGGTCGAGAAGATTGTCGTCGTTGACATTCACAAACGCAGACGAAAACCCGTAGTACTTTTGGGGATCATTTACGCCAGCCTTAACGCTCAGGTCTTCGAAACTCCCGTCAGGCTTCTGATGATAAAGCGTATCTCCTTCACCCGTCAGACCTCGGGGGCCACACATAACCGGAACGCCGCGAAACTGACAAACGCTCTGTGACTCGCCTGTCTTACCAGGAGTCGGTGGAAGGTTCGCGAGATCGATCTGCACGTAACCTGGAACAAACAGATCAAGTCGACCATCTCCATCGTAGTCGCCCCACGTCGCTCCAGTGCTCCATCCTTTCCGAGCCACACCAAGTTTTTCAGCGACGTCGGTGAACGTACCATCGCCGTTGTTCCGGAACAGTCGAGACACGCCGAAGTTACTGACAAACAAATCAGGACGCCCATCGTTATTGTAATCGCCAACGGCAACGCCCATTCCCCATCGTTCATTTGCGACGCCGGCTTTTTCAGTTACATCTTCGAATTTCCAGTTACCAAGATTGTGATACAGCGCAGCCCGCGGAGCTTTTTCTTTGCCTTGCATCGCGGCCAGCGTTGATCCGTTTACGAGGTAGATATCCTGTCGACCATCGCCGTCATAATCAAAGATAGCGACGCCACCTGAGGCAGTATCGAAAATATAATCCTTGGCTGCGCTTCCAGACCGATGCTGAAAGCCGCCCAGGCCACTTTTGTCGGTGACATCTTCGAAAACGATCGGGCCGTTAGGGTCAACAATGCCAGTGGTCCGTTTGGAAGTGTATGTAGCTGGCGTGCCAGTAGACACGCCACCCATTTGTTTTTGAGGTTCTTGTTTTGTGGGCGTCTGCGCGATGAGCTGTGCTGATAACACGCACACAACGAGGAGGGCGATAACGCTCCTGCCGCGCTCAGATGCAATCTTTGGTTGAATTCTTTGGGACTGGTAGCGCTGGTTCAATTTCTTTCCACAGCTGCGGAAGACGATTGCGATTATGAGAGACGTTAGACAAATACGCAGCACCAAATCGTCTGGCTAAAACGATTTTAGTACTTACTTTCCGACCGCTATGACAACGTAATTTCGTCCGCTGTAAAGGCGCAGACCGTCGGCCTCAGCTGACATCATTAACGGACGGGGCCGCTTTAAATCCTTATCGCTACTTGAAGAAACGGACAGCAACTGATTTCCGCTAAGATCCAGCACGGCCAGCGTCCCGTCGTTGGCGAAACCGAAGCCATAAGCACCAATTGCCAGTACCTGCCCATTAATCGAGATGGCTGTGTCGCAGATTAAGAAGCCTTCATACTTAGCTCTCACATCTGCGGCGTAGCCAGAAGTGTCGACCAAACCCGCAATCACATGCTGGCTTTCACTGAACTTTGCCGCGGCCGCATTACGCATCTGAGTTGGTGCGGTTAGTCCCTTGAAATAAAAGCCGGCAGGCACGACCCGCGAGAGTTCAGGACCAGTCAACACAGTCGCTTTTTGTTGGGCCAGAACAGCAACCGAACTGGCGACTGCTAAAACAACAGTTAACAAGAGTTGAAGAGACTTTTTCATTAACCCTCCATTGGTAGATCTCAGGTAGATCTCAAGTTTTTCGTTCAAAGAGAAATGAAAGTATCAAAGGAAATCGTAACGCCCAAGCGCGCTCGTTATGTTCCGCGCCTTCCGCTTCAAAATATTTTAGGTCGGTCTGTGAACGCCAACCTTTTTTGAGTAACGCGTTCTCCAGAAGTTTTGCATTCGCTACGGTCTCAGCAGCATCTTTCGAATCGCGACCTTCTTTAGTTCCGATATCTAGCCAGATGCGAACATTGGGCCGTCGCTTCAGTTCGTCAACAAACATAACAATCTGTTTGTCATCCC
>Ga0070671_100004066_pt1 | contig 11541 bp, 7 predicted proteins | sample KBSS73metaG_FD_65341 | JGI IMG/M metagenome (GOLD analysis project Ga0070671, IMG submission 65341) | Switchgrass rhizosphere microbial communities from Kellogg Biological Station, Michigan, USA - KBS S7-3 metaG | ecosystem: Host-associated > Plants > Roots > Rhizosphere > Soil ...
GGCGGAGACGCTTTTTCGCCTGGGGAGCATCCCCACCTCTTTCAGACCTGCGAACCCGCAGTACCAAACTCACCGAGCTTTGAGAGGAGACCTCACATGACAATCAAAACACACCATTCATCATCGCTGGGGAAGGAGATAGCCGCGCTGGCTGATGCTTTCAAAAGAGTAAACGAGCGGCTCGACGCTACTTCGCCTACCTCGCGAGTGGTAACGGATAATTAATTCACAGACACACTACCAGAGAACGAACCATCCAGCGGTTACAGCGAAACTACAAGAAAGGAAACCAATAATGAAAACGTCTAGTCAATTGAAGAAACTAGTACCCCAAAGCAAATGCCAATTAAGTCGTTCGGCGTATCATCCTCTAGTCCTGTTTCTAACCCTCGCTTTTGGCTTCTGTAGCTTTGCCGTCACTCCGGCGGTACGGGCGACCTGCCGCGAGGGCTGTGGCAGCGACGTGTCGAATACCTTTCTCGGTGACGATGCGTTCTTGAACAACAGCGGCGGCTTTTTTGATACCGCGCTCGGTGGATCAGCCTTAACCTCAAACACCAGCGGCTTTGGTAATACAGCTGCGGGATTCGAGGCGCTTCGCGATAACACGAACGGAGGTAACAACACGGCCGCGGGAGTGAGCGCACTCTCCTTTAATATCGGTGGTTCCAGTAACACCGCGACCGGGGCTGGCGCAATGTTTGGTAACTTGAATGGTAACAATAACACCGCAGATGGATTCGAGGCTCTGCATGGAACGACCGGGAGTAACAACACTGGAACTGGTTATCATGCCCTTTATACCAACACGAGTGGTGGATCGAACACTGCAGATGGATATCTCGCTCTCTTCTTCAATACCAGCGGAAGCTTTAATATTGCGATCGGCCGCGGCGCTCTTTATCAGAACACCACCGCCAGTAATAACTGCGCCGTCGGCTATCAATCGCTCAATCAAAACAAGACCGGCACCGGGAATGTGGCCCTCGGGGTTCAGGCTCTGCAAAAGAATACGGCGTCCAATAACACCGCGGTGGGTTATCAGGCACTTAATGCGAACACCGGCGGGACCGGTAACGCCGCGTTTGGTGAGGAAGCGCTCTTTGCCAACACTGGTTCATCCAATACAGCCGCCGGCACGCTGGCCCTGGTAAGTAACACTACCGGCAGTAATAATACCGCGCTCGGAAGCGGCGCTCTTGCCACCAATGCAATTGGCAGCAGTAATGTCGCCATCGGCGAGAACGCGCTGCTTAGTAGTACGGGCGGTGGCAATATCGCGATTGGGACGGTTGCCGGCAGTGGCGTGAGCACGGGCTCAAGCAACATCGACATCGGGAACCTGGGCGCGAACGAATCCTCCACTATCCGCATTGGCACCACCGGCGCCCAGACCAACACCTACATTGCAGGAATAAGCGGAGTAACTGTGGCGGGCGGAATTGGGGTGATTGTCGATAGCAATGGGCACCTCGGCACAAGCACTTCGTCGGCGCGTTACAAGGAGAAGATCCAGCCGATGGATAAGGCTAGCGAAGCGATCTTGTCACTTCAACCCGTGACTTTCCGTTACAAGAAGGAGTTGGATCCGCAAGGAATCCCGCAGTTCGGGTTAGTAGCCGAACAGGTCGAGAAAGTCGATCCAAACTTAGTAGCTCGCGATGACCAAGGCAAGGCGTACTCTGTTCGTTACGAAGCGGTGAATGCAATGTTGCTCAATGAGTTCCTCAAAGCGCACCGCACCGTTGAGCAGCAAGGCGCAGAGATGAAAAAACGAGACCGCAAAGTGGAAACGTTGGAAGCGACGATTGCGCAACAACAGCAAGAGATCGACGCACTCACCGCGGGACTCAAAGAACAGGCCGCTCGCACCCAGAAGGTTAACGCGCAGCTTGCCGCCATGCAGCCCACGACTCGATTGGTGACTAACGAATGAAGGTCGTTCGGTAAAGAGGCGGCGGAGACAGGAACCTCGGTGTCGAAATCCGGGGAGCGCACGCGCCCTCGCGTGCTCATTCGGCGCCCCGCCGAAATGTCTGATTTCAAGCAGCTCGGGTCGTAATGCCGGTGGAGAAAAGTTCGCGACGGCGAGGCGCCGTCGCCAGCACGCGAGGGCGCATGCGCTCCCCAGTCTCGGAACACCCCGTAACTCTATTCCGTACGCAATGCCGTCATTGGCGTTACCCGCATGGCGCGACGCGCGGGCAGAAAGCAAGCCAGCAACGCCGCTGACCCGAGCATGACGCTCGCACTGATCAACGCCATCGGATCGCTTGGACTCACCTGATACAACATCCCGGCGAGGACCCGACCCAACCCCAACGCAAGCAGTAGTCCTATTCCGAGTGCGAACGCAGTCTGTAAGGCCCCCTGTTTCATGATGAGAGCAAAGACATCACGTCGATCCGCGCCGAGCGCCATTCGAATTCCGATCTCGCGTGTCCGCCGCGCCACCGCGTAGGCCTTCACGCCATACACACCCACCACTGCGAGAAGCAGGGCGATACCGCCAAAGATACCAAAGAGGATCGCGGCAAAACGAACCGCCCACAGCCCGACGTTCTTTTCCACGATGTTTTCGAACGGCTCGATGCGCAGGATCGGAATCGTCGGGTCCACCTCTCGCAAAGTCTGACGCAACGTCGGGATCATGGCGTTGAGAGCCGCTCGATCGTCTCGCGCGAGGCGGACCTGAAGGACCACTCCGCCACTGTAAGCTTGCGCGAGCGGGGCGAAGATGCGGCGCGGAACTTCGCTGTCGAGAACCTCGTGCCGATGTTCGCTCACGATTCCGACAATTGTGAAGTCGTTAGGCGAGCCGTCGGTCTCCGGCAAGGTGTAACGCAAATGCTGCCCGAGCGCGTCGCCGTTGGGGAACATCTTCTTCGCCATCGTTTCATCGATGATCAAAACGCGCGGCGTATTCTTGTTTTCCGTTTCGGTTTCCGTGAAATCCCGGCCGCGCAAGAGCCGCACCCCGATTGTCTCAAACCAGCCCGGCGTCACGGCCGTGAACAATCCGCTCGCGCCCGGCTCGGGAGCTTTCGGATCGGTCTTTGCCGTGACCGATTCGTCAAAACGCATGACGCGCCGGGCATTGGTAATGTTTCCGTAAGGCAACATCGTGGTCAGCGCCGCGGCTTTCACCCCGGGGAGCTCGCGCACGCGATGGACTGCCGCAAACATGGTCCGGCGCGCCCCCTCTTCGTCCTGCCGACCGAGGGTAAAGTCCATTTCCGTCGAGATCCCGTTATGCCGATCGAACCCGGGATTGAATGCGCCCGCCTTGAGCGCGGCGCGGAAGAATAACCCAGCGCTGAAAAGCAAAGTGAGCGAGAGCGCAATCTGCGCCATCACCAGCAAATGGCGCGGTGCAAAAAAGCGATTCAGCCGCCCGAGATGCGCTGGTTCACCGACCTGCTGCTTGAGATCATTTACCAAATCCGCCCGGGAAGCTTTCAACGCCGGCCCGAGGCTGAAGAGCATGGTCGCGACAAGGCAAATCAGGAAGGTGACCGCGAGAACCGTCACGTCCGGCCCCATCTGAAAAACGATGGAAAAGTTCATCGTCCCGAAAAGGTTGTACAACGATCCGACAAGAAGACCATTGCTCCAGAGACTGATGAGCAAACCAAACGCGCCGCCGGCCACGGCAAGGATCATTCCTTCGCAGAGCAATTGCCTGACGATTCGCCAACGACTCGCGCCGAGAGCAAGCCGCAAGGCGATTTCCTTGGCGCGATTTGCTCCTCGCGCCAGGAGCATGTTGGCAAGATTCAGACAGGCGATGAGAAGGACCGCTCCTGCCATCGCGAGAAGGAGAACGCCGATCAGTCCAACCGGTCCATCATCTGACGGAGAAGTGCTGATACTGAAACGTGAAGGGGTTTGAATCTGCAATTCGCGGGTTCCCATTGAATCGGGCGGCTGAATCGCGGTTAGTCGTTTGGCCAATGCCGGAAGGCGCGGCTTGGTCGATTCAATCGTCAGGCCAGGCCTCATCCGCGCGGTTATGTTAAGCGAGTAGTTTTTCGGTGCGCTCAAAGGCAACTTGCCGGTCGCGTCGCTAAACGCCGAACCCAACTGCGCGTAGACGCCCAGCGGCAGCCAGAGATCCGGCGCGAGCAAGGCGTTCATCCCGGCAAAGCCGTCCGGGGTTACACCAATCAGGGTGTAGGTCTGTCCATTTACGATCAATGGTTTGCCGATGAGATCCGCGCGACCGCCGAGCTTCTTCCAGTACGGATAACTCGCCACTACGACAGAAATCCCGGCATCAGGCCGGCATTCCGACTCATCGTAAAAGCGGCCGACCGCCGGTTTGACGCCCATGAGCGAAAAGAAATTCGCGGAGGTCAGAAAAACGAAACTGCGCCGCATCCCTTCGTCGCGTCCGATTCCAGCGAGGGCGAAACCTGTCGCCGCAACATCGGAAAACACGTCGTTGTTCTCCCGCAAAGTCGTGAATTCGTTGTAGGAAAACGGACGATAATCGTGCGCTGCGCCCTGCCGAGCCGTGAAGACGTTGACCACCTCCGATGGTCGCAACGGAACGACCGGCCGAAGGATCACCCCGTTAACAAGAGCGAAGATGGCGGAGTTGACGCCGATCGCCACCGCGAGGGTAAGCACCGCGATAACGGTGAAGCCCGGCGTCTTGATCAGTTGCCGGAAAGCGAACTTAAAATCCTGTATCATTGCCAATGAGATGCCGCTCGCGCGGATTTGGATTCAAAATCTTTACCTGCTTCCAAGTTCCCTCGCAGCGCTACGCCGGACCGGGCAACTTTTGCGGTTGCTTAAGCCATCCCGCCGTAGTTTGGATATGCCATGGGAATACCTGTCCAAAGTCTTCATATTGGAATGCAAGTTCGTCACCCGCGCTATGGGGTCGGAACGATCAAGGCACTCACTCAACACACCGCGGATATCACTTTCGACGACGCTCCTCGCACCGTCGATCCCGCGACGAGCGAGCTGACAACGGCCGAGCCGACCGCCCGCCTGACGGAAATGGAGATGCCGCTTTCCGCGCTGATCCGAGAGACGGCGCAGGCTATGGCCGCTGCATTTGGCTTGGAAAAGCCCGATCAATTGGTCGAAGGCCTGGCGAGCCGCTGGCAGCAAGGCACACTGACGCTTCGACCTGCGGACGCTTCCTTGCAGCCAAAGGACGTTCCGCTCGAGACCTTTTTTCACAAAATCGTGATGATCCGCAACAACCTGCGCGTCCTCGAGCAAAAGGTGAACGCCAACGAAAAAATGAGCGACGCGGACAAGTTCGACCTTCAGCAATATATCACGCGCTGTTATGGCTCACTGACGACGTTCAATGTCCTGTTCAAGGACAAGGAAGATCAGTTCAGGACGAGTGATAAGTGACGAATCGAAGGTTCGTTTGATACGAGCTCTACAGAAGTAACAACCACGTAACCTTTGATCGTTTGTCGGGACGACGGCCGATGTTTGATTCTGACGACATGAAATCTTCCAAATACCTCTCCTTTATTTTAATCGCACTTGTTGGCTTAACGGTCGTGCCCGCACGTGCGTTCACGGTCGATCCACCGGAGCAGAGCCGGTCGAGCTTCGTTCGATTACGCGGACCGGGCTTCGGCAACGTACAAGGAAAAGTCATGATCGGGAAATTGCCGGCACCGATCGCGCACTGGGACGATAACTTGATCGAATGCTACGTGCCGGAAGGAGCCGCCCTAGGAAAATCACAGGTCGATGTCCGCCCGCGCCAAGGTTTACCGCAGAGCAAAGCGCGCATGACCGTTCTCCCGCGTGAAGAGCTTTCCGGGCGGTTCAAGTGGAGACTCAAACTGCCGGATCAATATGTAACTACGCGGCCCGTCATCGCGCCCGATGGCACTGTCTATGCGATGGGCAACTTCGGTCATATCTACTCAGTTAACCCCGATGGCACTCTTCGCTGGGTTGTCTCGCCTGCCGGCGGAGTTTCCGGGTGTATCGGGCTGCTGCCAAATGGAAATCTAGTTGTTGGCGGGGGCGGCGGAGTCCAGGCACTCTCTTTCGTTGACGGCTCTACTCTGTGGACATTCCCCCTTCAGACGCCTCTCCTGACTGGTCCCAACGTGGGGCCCGACGGAAATATTTATTCGGCCGATGACAGCCGCTGGTCCCAATCAGTCATTGGCGCCTTTATCCTCAACGCCAACGGCCAGCTTGTTTGGAGCGGTGGCAAATACTATCGGCGTGGCGGCGGATGGACGCCACAGGAGGTCAAGTTTGGCGGCGGCAATGCCTATTTTTGGTCCGACTACAGCTCAACGGGTGATCCGGATGTTCTCGGAGGATTGAACGCAATCCATCTCGGCGGCGGTTTGTTCTGGCGGGTAGAGGACGGTGTTGGCATCTTTCCGGATGCAATATCGAACGGTAATGTCGCGCTCTTCCGCCCTTCAACAATTGAGATGCGCAATCTCAGCGGCACAACGATCTGGTCCCAGAATTTGAATCTCTTTGGCGGCCAGCCACAACTTGAAGCCGCCGTGGCATCAGATGGGATTACCTACTTCACGACGACCAACGCCCAACTTCATGCTATCTCGCCAACTGGCCAGGTCCTTTACTCAAAGTCTATCGGAGGAATCATTAACTATCTGAGTGTTAGGCCGGACGGCAACCAGCTCGCGCTTCAATACCAGCCGAACTTTGGCATCGCGGCACAGATCCAAGGCTACGATAAGAATGCCTCCTTGCTTTGGTCCGAAGAGCTGCCGGTCGAGTTCGGCATGACCATCGTCTGCTACCAGATGATGGAGTACACCCCAATGGGTGACACTCTTTACTTTGGCACAGCGGGTCCGTACACCAGCACCTACGAAGCTCAGTGCTACCTTTACGCGCTGGACCCGCAATAACGATTGCAACCTCTGTAGCGTCCGCTGTCTCAGCGGATCGGAGCGATGCGCTGAGGACAGCGCGCGCTACACGATTCTGGGCATGCTTTCCAACAGAGTAAGCTGACTCTTAGTCTGGGATCTCGGCTTCGACGAGTTTAGCCAACAAAACTAGTGACTCTTGCCAGCCGAGGTAACATGCCTCGGCTGGTATGACGTCGGGCACTCCCTCCTGCGTAACGTTCAATTCGGTCCCGCACGAAACCGCTTTAAAGGTAACCGTTACCTGCATCTCACCGGGCAGGTTCGCGTTGTCGAAAGTATCGGTATAACGAATGCGTTCGTTCGGCACCAGCTCGAGGTATTTGCCGCCAAAAGAGTGGCTGTTGCCGGTGCTGAAATTGGTGAAGCTCATTTTGTGACCGCCGCCGACTTTGGCGTCCATTTCGTGAACTTTGCCCGTGAATCCGTTAGGTGGCAGCCATTTCACCATGGCATCTGGATCGAGAAATGCCCGGTAGATTCTCTCAGGTGTGGCACGCAGCACGCGATGAAGTCGGATAGTGTTTGGCATAGTCATTCCTCTTTCGAATAGCTCCTTGCGTGACGCAACGATTAAATTTTCTCAGTGCGCGATGATCTTTGACAGTTCGCTGCGATGCCCCTACAAACGTGGCCCGCAATGCGCCGCCATTTTGCTCAACCAACTGCATTACTGATCTCGCTCTGGCTGGCGGCATTTCTTGGTCTCTGCGCGGGCTTTGCTCAAGCTGGCAACCCGGCGCGGGTTGCCGTGCCGTTCTCGATTACGCGAGACGTCGGGGTGGGCAATGAGGTTTTTGTCTCTGGCGCACATCGCGATCTGACTTCCAACGGCATTCAACCCTTCGGCGTAAAGCTGCATTGGTCGACCGGAAATGTCTGGTCCGCGTCCATCGCACTCGAGGCGGGGGCGGCCCTGACTTACACTTACTACAGTCATCCGATTTCAACGGCGACCTATTGCGGCAGTAGCTCGACCGCGCTCGGTCAGCCGATCAATTTCATCGTTCCGAGCGCGCCCGCGCCGCCTTACGTCGGCAAGTTTATCCGCTATTACTCTTCCTGGAGTTCGGCCAGCCTGCTTTACCGGGACAACACGATCGCGGGAAATTGGACGCAAGTCGCCATGCAACTCGCGGGACCAGGGCGAACATCAGGAGAAAGTCTCTTCGAAGTGGCCTCGGTCGCCCTGCCAGCAGATGAGATTGAGTTTGTCTTCACTGATGGTGCCGGACATTACGATAATGCACCAGCGCCACCGTATAATCCACCTCAGGGGGCCGCACCTGCTATCCCGGTGCCTTATCAATCGCTCGTTCCGCCGTATAACTATCGCACCAGTCTTGACGTCTTCACGGTTCAGGATGGGCAGGTCTATAACTATCAACCTCCGGGCGCGGTCTCAACACCCTCGATCACGACGCGATTTGTTGGCAGCACAGTTAGCGGTATTCCCGGTCGTAACATTCATGTCTACTTGCCTCGCGGTTATTCCCAAAACACAAGCCGCCGTTATCCGGTTGTTTATTTTCACGATGGACAGAACGTCTTTTTTCCCGGCGGAACATTTGGAACATGGGATGCCGATCGGATTGCGAATTACGAGATAGCGCAAGGGCGCATGCGGGAAGCGATCCTGGTCGCGATTGATAATGGAAATGATTACGGAAGCGATCGCATGATCGAATACATCCCTCCAGGCGATCAACTCTCGGGTAAACCGCCCGGAACGGCTGATAAGTATGTCCAATTCCTGCGCAACAATGTTCTCCCAACCCTGGATTTCAACTACCGGACATTAAACCAACCAGGCCAACCGGCGCAGCCTGCCGCGAATCTGACCGCCGGATCATCGTTAGGCGGATTGCTCACCGCTTATATGGGAATGACAAGCAGCGGTGTGTTCGGCAAGATTGGTGTCTTTTCCCCTGCCTTCTGGGCCGGGCCGAACTTTCGCGCCAACACCCTCAATACAGCGCCAAAACTGCCACTCACCATCTACATGGATATCGGAAGCACCGAAAACTCCTCGTCACAGGATGACTCGAATGTCTACTGGCTCGACGCTTTCGGCGTTTACAACACATGGGAGAATGTCGGCTACGCAATCAATTCCGATTTGCTAATGTATCCGCAGTGTGGAGCGGTTCACAATGAGGGAGCATGGAGCGGACGCTTGCCGACCTTTTTCCAGTTTGCGCTAAGTCTATGGACGGAATCTAACTCACTCGCGCTGCAAAAGTTTCCACCCAAACTCGACGTCGTAAGTTGCAATCCGCCTAGCGGCACCACCCGTCTGCATTATCTGGCACCCCTTGGTATCCCCTTCACATTGTCCCGTTCTCTCGACCTAACCGATTGGTCCGACCAAACCGCACTTCCAGTAGCCAGTGCGATCTGGGAAGATCATTTTTTGGATGAACAATTCCCCGCGACGAGTGCACGGCGCTTCTGGCATCTCTCCTATCCTCCAGGTGCCAACAGCCCGGGACCTAGACGCGGCGGGGGACGATAGATCGGCGCCAAAATAACTCAGTCGAAGTCAACAGCCGGAACGGCAGCTGTGTCATTTGCCAAAGACATAAGCTCCATTGGCGCCAGGCGCTCCGACAAGGACTCTCGGACCCGAGGCAGAGACCGAGTCGCCGAAGGTGTAGCCAAACCGGTCAGAAGGCGTTAACGCCTTATGCTCACTCCAACCTGTGCGGCTCAGCACAAACACATAGGCCACCCCCGTGTTACCTGTAGCGTCTTCACCCGCGGTGACAACAGCGCGCTTGCCCGAGATCGAGACCGCCAAGCCGAATTCCCCATAGGAGTTGCCGTCGGAAGGCGCCAACTGGGCTTCCTGGCTCCAAGTGCTCCCGTCAAAAGCGAAAACGTATGCCGAACCTATTGGCTCCCGGTTGATTTCATACCCGAGAGCGCCGACGAGAGCGCGTTTACCGGAAATGGACACCGACATACCGAAGCGCGCGTTGTGCAGTGGATCCAACGGGATCAATTCGCCTTCCTGGTTCCAAGTGGTGCCATCAAAAGCAAAAACGTACGCGGCGCCGGCGTTATCGTTTTGATCCCAGGCGCCCACCAGAGCCCGATCGCCTGAAAGCGACACGGCGTCTCCGAAAACGTCGCTGCTGACACTGGGAGTTAATTTGGCGGTCTGGATCCAGGAGGAGCCATCGAAATCAAAAACATATGCAGCACCTTTTCCCGGCCCGCCGACGAGGGCACGACTGCCAGAGAGCGAAACACTCAGGCCAAAGTATAGTGGCGAGCTATCGGGCGCGGTCAGCTCGGCTGTCTGCGCCCAAGTCGCGCCGTTTAACTCAAAAATATACGCGACGCCCGCTGGGTCCTTAGCCCAGGCACCGATCAACGCCCGATTTCCTGAGAGCGAGACGGACCTGCCAAAGCCGTCGCCATTCACCGCGTCGGACTCTACCAGTTTCGCTTCCTGGATCCAGGTGTTGCCGTCGAAAACAAAGACATAAGCGGCGCCGGGACCGTTGTTGAGCGGTTGAGAAGCTCCGATCAATGCGCGGTTTCCGAAAAGGGAAACAGAAAACCCGAAGTTATCATTCTGCTGGGCGTCGGAAGACGTCAACCGCGTCTGCGGCACACTCGCCGCGAGCGCATGCACGAGAGACCGTGCCGAGGCCGGGGCAGCCCCCGAATTTCTCACCGCTTGCTCCAGCTTCATCTGCGACGAAACCGGTAATGGCCCAGACGGACCTTGTGCCGCCGCAGGAAAGGCGAGCGCGAGCATGAGCAATACAGCTAATGCGATGGAGTTTAGGCTAACGAGTTCGATCTTCATATTACTTCTGTCCTAAATATTTACGGGATTCGTACACTCGAGTTTCCCAACATTCCGTCATCGACGTAGCGGCGTTGTGCGGTGAGCGGATTTTCCGCTAAGGCCATATTATTTTCCTCGCAGCCGCAGGCCAAGAAAATAGCGTTGCCCTTTTTCGAAAATCGTGCGTCACGGGTCGGTCCAGCAATTATTGACAGCCCAGGCTGCGGAAATAATATCGGCCAAAAACCGGAGTTACATATGCCGTACACGCCAACCATTTCCTCGCAACTGAAAGCCAGCGTCACGCTCACCGCCGACCCCACCGTCGGCGGAATACTGCGCTACCTGCCGCTGGCGTCAGCCCAGAAACACGAACAGGACATGGCTCAGATCAACGTGGTGCTACACATTACCAATAATCTAGCGGAGACCATACGGGTGCGCACGATTAGACTCTCGGTTCCAGGCTCGATAACTGGCGAAAAGGTGTTCGCCGTTGATTTAAGCATTGGCACCGGCGGCATCCTCAATTGGACACAGAACGACCTTAATCAGGAGCCCGATTATCTAGTTGTGATGCCGGAGCGAACCCGCACTTCGGAGCCGTCGCTTCATATCAAGCTCGAGGGCGATGGCTTCGCTCGTGCGCCGGAATTCAGCCTCGCATTGGCTCCCCACGTGAGTCCGACCACCAGCGGGTGCTACAAGTTCTGGGCGCGCGGGGACGACCTGCGTCCCGACGAATTCTGGTGGGTCAATGGCACTTCGCATGGCAATGGCAACCCGGCGCAAATGTTCGCCTACGATGTCGCCGTCGCCGCACCGGAC
>Ga0070671_100004070_pt1 | contig 11538 bp, 12 predicted proteins | sample KBSS73metaG_FD_65341 | JGI IMG/M metagenome (GOLD analysis project Ga0070671, IMG submission 65341) | Switchgrass rhizosphere microbial communities from Kellogg Biological Station, Michigan, USA - KBS S7-3 metaG | ecosystem: Host-associated > Plants > Roots > Rhizosphere > Soil ...
GAAACGGGGACGGGGTTTCATGCTTCGTAAAAACTTGTCTTCCTCGCGCTTGGCGCGGGTCGGCGTTTTTGGGCTTCTTGCGGTCACCAGTGCAGTCATCTTCACCACCGATGCTGCCGAGGCGCGGCGTCACCGCCGCCATTACGCGCACCACCGGGTGCAGCGCGATGTGTCCGAGAGTTCAAGCCCGAAATTCGCGTCGATCATCGTCGACGGCAATTCCGGCTCCGTGCTTCAGGCAACGAGCCCCGACGGGATCCGCCATCCGGCCTCGCTGACCAAGATCATGACGCTCTATCTGCTGTTCGAGCGTCTCGAGTCCGGCAAGATGAAGCTCGACACCGAGTTGCCGGTGTCGCAGCACGCCGCCGATCAGGATCCGACCAAGCTGAACCTGCGTGCCGGCCAGACCATCCGCGTCGAGGACGCGATCAAGGGTCTCGTCACCCGCTCCGCCAACGACGCCGCCGTGGTGATCGCGGAAGCGATCGCCGGCGACGAGGACGACTTCGCCCAGATGATGACGCGCAAGGCGCGTTCGCTCGGAATGTCCAAGACGGTCTACCGGAATGCCAACGGCCTTCCCAACGACGAGCAGGTCACGACCGCGCGCGATCAGGCCACGCTCGGCCGCGCCATCCAGGAGCGCTTCCCGCGCTACTACCGCTATTTCGCGACCTCGACGTTCAACTGGCGCGGCCAATCGATCCGGAACCATAACCACCTGCTCGGCAGCGTCGAGGGCGTGGACGGCATCAAGACCGGCTACACCCGCGCCTCCGGCTTCAACCTCGTGAGCTCGATGCGCCGCGGCAACCGCCACCTGATCGGCGTGGTGCTGGGCGGCCGCAGCGGCGGTTCGCGCGACGCCATCATGCGCAACCTGCTCGCCGAGAATCTCGAGAAGGGCGCGACCACGCACACCGTCGCCGCAGTCACCGAGCGCAACGGCTCTGACGCCGCTGCCGAGGTCGCGGATGCGTCAGATACCCCGGCCCGCACCGCTCCGCAGGCCCAGGCCGCCGCCGCCCCCGCTCCCGAAGCGGCCCCGTCGCGTCTTGCCTCGCGCCTGTCCACGCTTGCGGCCGCTACCGCCGCAATGCCGCCCGCTCAACCCAAGCCTGAAGCTCGGCCGACTGAATCCAAGATCGAGCCCGCGCCGCTCACCAATGGCGTGATCTCCAGCCAGCCGCTCTCGATCATCCCGGGCTCGTCCGAACCGATGAAGCCGGTCCGGGTCAAGACGGTGCAGGTCAAGGCCGGCGCCGTGAAGGTCGCCTCCGCCGCTCCGGCTCAGGTCGCGCCGCAGGTTACCAGCACGGTTGCGTCCCGCTCCGACGTCGCGGAAACCTCCGGCGCCGTCGTCGCCCGGGCCGATCTGATCAACAAGCCCGAATTCCAGAGCCAACCGGAAGCGCCGAAGGCGGAAGTCGCCCGCACCGAGCTGCCGCGGCAGCCGGCCGGCTTCGGCACCGGCAACGGCGTCCTCGGCGTGCTGCCGGCTGCAACCGCCGCCGCGCCCGCCCCGGCCGCTCCGAAACTCGCGTCCGCCGACCCGGCGCCGCAGCCGATCCAGATGAGCGCCACCACCAAGCCGGTCGTCACCCACAGCGGCTGGATCGTCCAGGTCGGCGCGCTCGAGAGCGAGAACGAAGCCCAGCAGCGCATCGACGCCGCGCGCAGCTCGGCCCGCGGCCTGCTCAGCAAGGCCGATCCGTTCACCGAGCCGGTCGTCGCCAAGGACAATCGCAAGCTCTATCGCGCCCGCTTCGCCGGGCTCGAGCGGGATCAGGCCGAAGCCGTCTGCCGCGCCCTGAAGCGCGCCGACATCTCCTGCATCACCGTCCGCAACTGATCTCCTGCACCGTTCCGAAAAAAATGCCCGCGCCTTGCGCGGGCATTTTTGTTTTCGGCATGCGGCCGCCAAAGTCAGTTCCGCGACAACCTCTCGTCAACAATTTACGGTTAAATTTCTACTCAAGAGATCGACCACGCCGACAATGGCGGGCATCGGGGCGACGACAGACAGAGCAACGGAGCTCACGCGGTACGAGCGTTTGTAGCGTGGTGCCGGAGTTAGCCGTTATGCGTGCGAAGCAGAGTATCCTTGGCCTCGTTTACCCGGGCAGCGAGATACGTCGAGCCCCCCTGGTCGGGATGGAGTTTCTTCATCAAGGACTTGTGGGCCCGGCTGATGTCGTCACGCCCCGCTCCCGGCTGCAAGCCAAGGATCTGATAGGCCTCCTCCGCCGTCATTTTGCCGCTCGCCGCCGTGCGGCGCTGCCCCCCTGCCGCATCGCCCTGCGCGTTCTGACGCCAGGCGGGAAACCGGCGGTCCAGATAGCTTTCAAGTAAGGCCACGCTTTCGGCGTCGAACGCCGGGACCATCGCCAGCAGGCCGGCGAGATCGAACTCGTCGAGATCGTGCCCGGCGTGAGGCCCGGCAACGATCTGGCCTCCGAGCCGGCCAGAATCGTGGTCGAGCCGCATGTCGAGGAATTGCGAGCGCACGCGCGAGGCCTGCCCGGACGCGGGCGCCGCGCCGCCACCGAACAGCCCGCCGATATTGCCGAAGCCGGCATTCGCCAACGGCGTCCAGCCGAGCAGCCCGGCGCCGAAAATCCCGAGCGGGATCGCGACCGCCAGCTCGCCCCGCAAGCCCGTGAAAGCCGCAACCGCCAGCGCCACCACGCCGCCGCCGAACTTGATGGTGCGCGCCAGCACCGCGGGATTGGCGGCGCGGAACATCTGAAGCAGCAGATAAAGCGTGATAACGGCGACAGCGCCGGCGATCAGGGTCATGACCGGAATATAGGCGCCCTGTTGCCAAAAAGCATGGCGTCCTTTCGCCCGTCCGCATTTGGCGGATGTGACCGGCTACTTCATCTGGCCGATCAGCTGGGCCGCACCGCTCGCGCTCTTCGCCAGCTTCAACAACGCCTCGCGGCCGCCGGCGGCATAGGTCGCGGCTGCCCGCAACAGCTCGCGCAGCTGTGCCGCCGCGCCGGGATCGAAACGGCACCAGGCACCGCCGGTCAGGCGCGCGATCTCGCGAAAGGCCTGCTCGGCCACCGCGTCATGCCCTTCCTGAAACACAAATACCGGCACCTTGAGCATGCCGAGCTCGCCGGCCTTGGCGCAGAGCTCGTCAACCTGCTCCTCCATCGCGTCGCCGACGAAGACCACGGCCCTTACGCCCGATGCGACGGCCTCGCGCCGCGCCTCGCTCAGCACCTTGCCGATCTGGGTGTCGCCGCCGCGGCAATCGATCTTGCTCATCAGCGTCGCGAGCCTGGCGCTGTCGGAGATCCACCCCGTGGCACGGCACTCGTTGAAGCCGCGATAGTAGACCAGCCGGATGTCGAGGCTGCCGAGCGCCGCGGTCTCACGAAACATGTCGGCCTGGAGCGCGCAGGCCATGTCCCAGGTCGGCTGCCGGCTCATCGTCGCATCCAGCGCGAAGATCAGCCGCCCTTTCGCGCCCGGAGCATGCGGTGACAGCGCACGCGCCTTGGCGACAAAGGCGGCGATATCGTCCGAGGTCGACGTCCCGGCCTGCGGCACCGCGCCGCCTGCTTGCGGCGAGACGGCACCGCGGCCGCGCGGTTTGATAGGTTCGCCCGACATGCCTTGGCCCAGTGTGAACGGCTAATGTGGTTAGCGCGTGCAGCCCGGTCAATGTGCAAAGCCTCCGCGGGCGGGCGCCGGCGGAGGCTTTGAAAGTCGTTTCTCACTATGATGGATACGTCAGCTCTTGGCGGGCGCCATCAGGGCGACCGGACCGGGCTCGAGAATATTGGGCGGGGACGATTGCGTATCAACCGGCGCCACCTCGCTGTCAGTCGCGCTCAGGAACTTGTCGAGCATGCTCTGGATCGAGTTCTTGGCCACATCCGGACCGGTGTCGCGCATGTCGTTGTGCTGGAATTCGGTCTTCACGACCTGGATGCCGGCCTTCTCGCATTCCTCGTCGGTCGGGATCACACCCGCATCGGCCTTGAACTGCGGATCGGTGGAGCGGAACGACAGGATCTTGAACTTGCCGGCGGTGACGAACGGCACGCGCAGATTGTCGAGCGTGACGACCTTCTTGACCTCATCCGGATACTGCTTGGCGAAGTACATCGTGATGTCGCCGCCCATGGAGTGGCCGACCATCGTCACCTTCTCGTAATCGGCGTTGGGCTGAACCTTCTTCATCTCCTGCATCGCCAGATGGATGTTGGCCACACCGCGCAGGATCTGCGGCAACCGGCCGACATAGAGCTCGCCGGGCTTGGTCACCATCGGAGGATCGGTCGGCAAATCATGCTGCGGGCTCACGACGAGGTAGCCGCGCGCAGCGAAAATGTTGGCGAGGAAGCCGTACTCGGTGTTCTTGACGGTGTTGCCGTGGTTGATCACGGCCACAGGCATCGTGATCATGCCGGCATCGGCCTGCATTTCCTTGTCGCGACGGATCGCGATATCGACAGGCACCGGACGGTTGTCGCGCGAAGCGTCGTAGAAGGTGATGGTCTCATGCCTGATCGCCCACTTGCTCGCCGTGAAATAGGCGACGCCGCAGAGGGCACTGACCGAAACCAGAACGGCAATTCCACGCTTCATTTTCGTCCTCAGCCTCAGGCTCTTGCGGCCTGAATCCCTGTTGAAAATCGTGTTGTTCCGGAGCTCTTCGGCCCCTGGTCGCCTATTCGCTAATATATGTCACAGGCACGTGACAGGAAGGCCAAATATTGTGAACCGGCAGCCCTTTCATTGTGCGCCGCACACGTTTCTTGGGCACCCCCTCTCTGATACGACTACGTCAGGCTGTAGGTCACCATAGGACACAACCGGCCTCGATTGGGTTCAATTTCGCAGTAAACGTAGAATGAAAACGGCCGAAGGCGCGCTCAGTTCCCACGGGGACCAGCCCCATGAGGTTGCCCGGAAGTAGCGATATACCGCTAACTTAGGCGCCGAGGATGTCGTGGACCTCGAGCGGCTTGTCGACCTGGCTGAACCACTCGGCCCGATTGGCCGCGCGGCGGCGGCCGCGCTCGTCGAGCGGCAGCTTGAGCTGGCGGAGCAGGCTCGTCACCTCCTCCCGCGCAGTGAGATGGCCGAGATTGGGCCGCATGCCGAGCGTCGCCTCGTCGATCTCGTCGAGGGCGGTGAGGCCGCGCGGGAAGAATTCGCGGTAGACGACGCGCTCGGCGAAGCCGTCGACATAGCGGAAGCCGAGCCGCAGCGACAGATCCTTCAACCCCTCGGCGACGAGCTGCTTGTTGCGCGAGCCGAGCATGGACAGGCGGTTGCGCACCACGATCCAGTCGGTGCTCGAGCCGTCGAGCTGACGACGCTTGCGCCTGACATCGCGCACCATCTCGGCATAGTGGCTCTCGCCGGTGACCGCATAGTTGGCGGGGTCGACGGTGCCGAGCACGTCGAAATCGAGGAAGCTGTCGTTGATCGGCGTGACCAGCGTGTCGGCCATCGAGTGGGCGAGTCGCATCAGGTAGCTGTCGGTGCCGGGCGTATCGATGACGATGAAATCGAAACTGCTCTCGACCGCCGAGACCGCTTCCATGAACTGCAGGAACTCGGAGTTCTCGTTCTCGGCAATCTGCATGGTCTCGCCGAGCTTGATGCAGCGATGCACCGGCAACTCGAGGTCGAGCTTGGTGCGGCGAGCCCAAGCGGCGCGGTTGTCGATGTAGTGGGTGAAGCTTTGCTGGCGGCAGTCGAGATCGATGGTGGCGACGCGCTGACCGGCCTTCAGGAGCGCAACCGCGATATGCAAGGCCGTGGTCGATTTGCCGGAGCCGCCCTTCTCGTTACCCAGCACAACGACGTGCGCCGAGCCGGATTGGCCTTGGCTAGCCTGCACAAGCATGGTGATCCTCAACGCCCCTAAGCAATATCTTCGAGTTGACCGCGTCTGCGGTCAAGTGAAATGCGTGACAGGATAACGAAATCACAGCGCGTTAGTCGTCATCATGAATCGCGTCGCCGCATCACGCCTGTGATCCAGCCCACGATGTCGCGACAGCCTCAGCAGCTTTGCGCGGGATGCTGTGCCGCATCCGGATGCATGGCGTCCACGATGGCTGCTTGTTAAGGTTAGCCGGCTGCGCTGCAGGCCGCGCCCAACCCATCCGCAAGCCCCCGAGTCCCGATGCAACGAAGCCCCCTGATCGCCCGTACGGTCCCTGCGCTCCGACGCGCCGTCGATAATCTTCGCAAGCGAAAGGCCACGATCGCGCTGGTCCCGACCATGGGGGCGCTCCATGACGGCCATGTGTCGCTGGTGCGCCTCGCCAGGCGGCGCGCAAGCCGCGTCGTGGTCTCGATCTTCGTCAACCCGACTCAATTCGCCCCGACCGAGGATTTCGGCGCCTATCCCCGGACCTGGAAGGCCGACATCGCCAAGCTCGCGGCCGAGGACGTCGACATCGTCTGGCACCCCGGCGTCGAGGCCATGTATCCGCAGGGCTTTGCAACCCGAATCGTGCCGGAGGGTCCGGCGCTGGCCGGCCTCGAGGACCGTTTCCGGCCCCACTTTTTCGGTGGCGTCGCCACCGTCGTCGGCAAGCTGTTCACGCAATGCGGTCCGGACCTCGCGATCTTCGGCGAGAAGGACTTTCAGCAATTGCGGGTGGTGACGCAGATGGCGCGGGATCTCGATCTCGGCGTCAAGGTGATCGGCTCCCGCACCGTGCGCGAGCGCGACGGGCTCGCGATGTCATCGCGCAACGTCTATCTCTCCCCGCAGGAGCGGCAGACCGCGACCACGCTCTACCGCGCCATGAAGGACAGCGCCGGGCGCATCCGCGCCGGCGAGGCCATCGCGCCGGCGATGGCGCGCGGCGCCGCGACAATCAAGGCGGCCGGCTTCGTGCTCGACTATTTCGAGGCCCGTCACGCCGAGACGCTGGCACAGGTCACCTCGCGCAAGGACGGCCCGTTGCGGATCCTGGTCGCAGCCAAGCTCGGCACGACCCGGCTGATCGACAATATCGCGGTCTGAAGCGCGATGACGACATCGCGCTTCAGGTTATTGTTTGAGCATGATCTTTCCGGAAAACCGCTACGCGCTTTTCCGGATCATGCTCAGAGCAGCCCGAGATCGCGCAGCTCGCGCCGCATCGGCTCCGGCATTGCCGCGATGGTGCCCGCGGCGGACTTGCCGAGATCCGGCGGCACGGAATCATCGGCGAGATAGCGCCAGCCCTGGAACGGGCGCATCGGCCGCGGCGAGACCGGGATCACCTTCGGCTGCATCACGATCCGGCAGCGCCCGATGCCGTCCTTGTCGCGGAACGGCTCGATGCCGATGATCTTTTCGCGCGCGGCGATCTCGCCCTTGATGACCCAATAGAGCGACCCGCCCGAGAGGATCTCGGCGTCGCGCTTGGGCACCATGCGGGTGATGTGGATGTGATGTTGCGGCAGACCCTTCTTCTTGGCGGTCTGCATCCGTTCGGCCACCCACTCCTTCAATTCCTTGACGGAGTCGCAGCCGACGGCGAGCTTGATCAGATGGAGTGGCATGCCCCAGCATTAGCGGGCCGGCCGCAGGTTTTCAAAGCCGAACTATTCGTTATCCGCAGCCGCGGGAGCCGAAGCCGCGGGAGCCGAACCCGGCGGCGGCGCCAGCGGAACCGGTGCAGCTGCCGGCGCGCGCGCAGCCTTCGGCGCCGGCGGCTTCTTGGCGGCCGGTGCCGCGGGCGCTGCGGCCTGTGCCGAGGTCGCGGCCGGCGGGCGCGGGGCCGACGCTGCGTTCGCGGCGGGTGCGGCCTGGCGCGTGCCCGTCGTGGGCGGCTCCGGATTCATGATGCTCACCGGCGGCGTCGACGAGGCGCTCGGGAACTCAGCGTTGGTCGGCTTGCCCGTCGGCATCGACGGCGGCAGCGCGGCGAGCGCACCTGCGGCCGGCACGGCCGATGCTGCCGCTGCGGGCGCGTTCCAGCTGGGCACATAGCGCGCGACCAGCATGTCGTAGAGATGGGAGTCCATGTTGGCGACGACCTGCTGCTGATCGGTCAGCGAGCGGAAGGCGGCGCAATCGAACCGGGTGCAGCCGTCGCGGGCGATCAGCACCTGCGCGACGAGGCCGTAGCGATCGCGTTCCAGTGCCTTGCGCAGCACCTTCATGTCCAGCGTCAGGCTCTTGTCGACGGTCGCGGCATCGCCGAGCGCGGTCAGCCGGTCGATCCTGACGGCGGTGTAGGAGACGGCGGCGGCCACCGCATCCGGCGAGCCGAACAGCGCCTTCTCGCAGCCAACGGCCACCGCATCGCCGGCGAGATCGTCGAGGCAGGACAGCGCCGGCAGGCTCGCGATAAAACCGGCCTGCGCGCGCGCCTCGGCGGGAGTTGCCTGCCCCGCCGGCCCATAGGCGCGCACCGTGGCAGCCACCGCGATGGCAATGGCAAGCAGCGTGATGACGGTCAGCGCACCGTTGGCGAGCGATCTCTCGGCGCGCAGCAGCGTGACCAGCAGTATGAATCCGAAGAAGCCGGCAGCCGCCAGCGTCATCCACATCGGAAAGGCCGACGAGCGCCAGATTTCGTCGAGCGACGAGGCCCATGCCCAGTTCATGCGCGACGTCCCCTCACGCGAGCAACGAGCGAATGGTCAAAGCGAGCACCGCGAGTCGGCAACTGCCCCCGGCCCACCTTGTGAAGGTGAAGCGGGCCTTTTGACGGCGAGCGGAGCAAATTCGTCCGCGACATCAATGGGCGGTGGCGGCGCTTCAGGAGAGCGCGAGCTGACTTTCCTTGGCGACCCGTTCGAAGGCCTCGGTCGAGCTCTTGATCCGGTACTGGCAGTCGTCGCCTTCCGTCGGCAGCAGGCGGATGATTTCGTACGAGCCGCTGGCAGCCGGGCGCGCAACGTTGCTGGCCGTGAACAATACGCGCGTTCCAACGGGGAATTTGTGCTTCAACACCCTCTCCATTACTCAAACAACGCCTGCCTCGCCCATGGTCCCACTGCGATGGCCGGCCGGAAACCCAGCAAGCTATATAGCACGCATGCGGCGTTTTTGGCCAGCCTCATCCGAGCATGGCAACACACCAATCTTGAAGTCTTTTCAGGACGATAACGGGAACAACGGGTCACGGTAAATACCGCGGGAACCGGGCTTCAGGCGGTATGGGGCAAATGACCCTGCGGGCTCGCCTGATCCACCGCCTTGGGCAGCTCCTGGGCCAGGATCTGGCCCAGCTGGTCGACCGGGATGTTGTAGCGCGCAGCCAGCTGGCGGACGGTGTCGTTGCCGAGCACGGCGCGGAGCTGGTCCGCCGAGATCGGCAGGTTCTGGCCGTTGCCGAGCCAGGATTTGACCTGGTCACCGAACCCGGCCTGCTGAAGCTTGGCGACGATCGCGCTGAGGCCGCCCTGGTTGTTGCTGCCGAGCACCTCGCTCAAGACGGCCGGCAGCACGGCGGCGCCGAGCTGGCCGAGCGCGCTGCGGAGCGCGGGGTTGTTTTCCAGCGAGTCCAGGATTCCCATGGCGTGCCCTCTCCCAAGCCGCAGCTCCATCACGATTGAGCGCCGCCGGCTGGCGTATCGTCAAGCGGCGCCCGATCACATTCGCGGGTTACGCGTCCTCGAACTTCGCGATGACAAGCGTCTCGGCAAGGCCCTCGCGGGTCCATTCCTCGAATGCCGGCAGCGCCATCATCGTTTCCATGTACGCCTTGGTATCCGGCGCGACGTCGATCGCATAGGTGCGGAAGCGGTGCACGACCGGGGCATACATCGCATCCGCCGCGCCGAAGCGGCCGAACAGGAACGGTCCGTTGGCACTGTGGCGCGCCCGGCACTCGCGCCAGATCTCCTCGATGCGCGCAACGTTGGCCTTCGCATCGGCCGACAACGTCACGGGGCGGATCGGCCGGTGCAGGTTCATGCCGCATTCGCTGCGCAGGGGCACGAAGCCGGAATGCATCTCGGCGCACACCGAACGGGCATGGGCGCGAGCGGCGGCATCATCGGGCCACAGCTTCACTTCCGGGTAGCGCTCGGCGATGTATTCGATGATCGCGAGTGAATCCCACACCGTGGTGTCGCCGTCGACCAGCACGGGCACCTTGCCGGCGCGGCTGAAGGACAGGATCTGCTCCTTGTCCGCGGGGTTATCCGTGTAGAGCGGGATCATGGTCTCCACGAACGGGATGTCATTGGCGCGCAGCGCGAGCCAGGGCCGCATCGACCATGACGAGTAGTTCTTGTTGCCGATGGCAAGTTTTAGTGCAGCCATGTCACTGGTCCTTCCCAAGTCCTCTGCATGCGGCTGCTTTTAGCGCCATCGCCTGCCGTCAATCAATCGTTGCTGCGCCCGGCCTTGCGTGGCAATCGTTGCGATGCTCGCGAGGAGAGAGACATGAGCAGGCATTGGGTCGACATCACCGCCGTCGGCTTCTTCATCGTCGAATGGCTGGTCTATGCCCTGACCCTGGAACATTCGGCCTATGGCCGCGACAGCCTGTCGGCGCGCATGAACCGTTATCGCGAGGTCTGGGTGCGCCGGCTGCTCGACCGCGAGACGCGCATGGTCGACATGCAGATCATGGCCTCGCTCCAGAACGGCACCGCCTTCTTCGCCTCCACCAGCCTCATCGCACTCGGCGGCGCGCTGGCGCTGCTGCACGCCACCAACGACGCCATCACGATCCTCAGCAAGCTGCCGGTCGACCTCAGCACCTCGCCCGCAATGTGGGAGCTGAAATGCGTCGGCCTCGTGCTGATCTGCGTCTACGCCTTCTTCAAGTTCGCCTGGGCCTATCGCCTGTTCAACTATGTCGCCATCCTGTTCGGCGGCATGCCGCCGGCGACCCAGCGCGACACGCCAGCGGCCGAAGCCCATGTCATCCGCACCACGCGCCTGTTCGAATCCGCCGGCCGTCATTTCAACCGCGGCCAGCGCGCCTTCTTCTTCGCGCTCGGCTATCTCGGCTGGTTCGTCAGCCCCTGGGTGCTGTTCGTGACCACGGCAGCCGTCGTGATCGTGACCTGGCGCCGGCAGTTCGCGTCCAGCGCATGGTCGGCGATGGCGCCGGAAGTGGTGGATGGCGAGGCGATGAAGAGGCGGGGCTCGCAATGACGGAGTATGAGGCATCGACTTCGTCCTCCAAATACAACTGTCATTCCCCGCCTTGTGCGCACTTGCGCACTGGGGCGGGGAATCCGGTACGCCGCGACCTCTCGGCTGAACCACAACTGTCTCGGAGTACTGGATCGCCCGGTCAAGCCGGGCGATGACAGCGAGCAGTTGGATGCAGACACGCCTTCGCAGCCTCGCGGCGGATTTCGCCCGAGCTTTGTTTTGTCGCTCCACCCTCTTTGTCCAAGAGGGCGCAGGGAAGGCCGGGTGCTGACCTGGCACCCGCGGTCTGCTGCGCGAGGTGGTGCGAAGAAACCGCACAGAAGCATACAGGTGTAGCCAATCACTCGGCCTTCCCTGCGCAGTGGTTGGACGGCTTATGCCGTGCTCTCCCGGGAGCCGAGTTCGTTCTGGCCTCCCTCGCCTTCGCGGAATTCACCGAC
>Ga0070671_100004076_pt1 | contig 11532 bp, 14 predicted proteins | sample KBSS73metaG_FD_65341 | JGI IMG/M metagenome (GOLD analysis project Ga0070671, IMG submission 65341) | Switchgrass rhizosphere microbial communities from Kellogg Biological Station, Michigan, USA - KBS S7-3 metaG | ecosystem: Host-associated > Plants > Roots > Rhizosphere > Soil ...
AAAGACCGGTGTCTTCTCCCACGCCTCGAGGGCGGCGCCGCCGGCTGGACGGGGCAGCATGATGCGCCGGAGCGCCCGTACGGCCTTCGGGTGAAGCGGGACGCACCGATCCTGCCCGGTCTTCGTGTCTCTGTACGTGACGTGCCCGACGATCGCCGAGCCGTCCAGCGAGCGCACCTTCCTAGGGTCTGGGAGTTCGACGTCGCCGTGCAGGATGGTGCAGGCCTCGCTCTCAGGGCGCGCAGCGGTGTAGTAGGTCAGCTTGAGGAAGGCCCGCATCTCCGGATCGCCAGATGCAGCACGAAAGAGCGCCAGGCGCCCGGCTCGATCGGCGATGACAGGCTTCCGCGCTGGGCGGTATACGGTGGCCTTACCGCGCCGCCGGCGTCCTCCAGCCGATCGGCAGGGGTTGAGCAGGTCCTCGCGCTCCTCGTCGACGATGAGGAAGCTGAACAGTGCCGAGAGAAGCGTGAGCTCTGATTGCGGGGTCCGCATTCCGACGCGGCGCTCCTGGCCGGCGAACGGGCCCGTGTTGCCGAGTCGATCGCTCTCGTACTGCAGGACGTCGCGCCGCGTGAGATCGTCGAGGCGCCGGCCGCCGAACGCACGGCCGAGGCGCCCGAACGCGCTCCGGAGCGCCTTCGGATCGGCGTACTCCTTCCCGCATCGATCGAGGAACCTCTTCACGGAGTTTTCGAAGACGAGATCCACTCGGGCCGCGGCGATCGCCTTCTGCTCGGAGATCTGCTCGCGCGCCTGCTGCTTCACTTCTCCGGGATGGACGAACTTCCGGTTGTCGATCTCCTCGAGGCGCCGGAGCCTCAGCTTCTGCGCCTGCAGGAGCGTCGTACCGCCCTTCTCCGTGACCCGCTTTCCCTTGTACCAATACTGCGCGTAGTAGACGGTCTTCCCGTCGCGCGCTCGAATCTTCGAGAAGATCCCATCGCCGCGCCACTGCGGTTTCGTTGTCGGCATCGTTTCCTCCGTATGAGCCGCGGCTGCTACCGCCGCGTCGGTCTCCGCACCTTGCGGAGCAAAGCGCTCCGCTCCTCATTCAGCGCATTGAGTGTGGCCCTCGCCTCCGCCTCCAGCCTGTTGAATCGCGCCGTCTCCGAGCGAATCACAGCCAGGCGAGCGCGGTCCTTCTCGCCGAGCTCGAGCTCTCGCAGAAGGTCGGCAGCCCGGAACAGATAGGCTGCAGCCTCGAAGTTATCCTCAACCCTAGACCCGCCATTGCCGAGCATCTGATAGACGCGGATCTGCTCCTCGACCGAAACTGCCGAGAGGTCCGCCTGGCATTCCTCGCAGCGGTGCCAGCGACAGGGGCAGGACCAGAACTCGGCCGCGATCGTGGTTTTCAGCGGGGCCTGGAACTTCACCAGTGCGCCCATGGGATCAGTCCTCCCTCGTGTAGATCGCGCGTGCGTCAAGCAGCTTCTTCGCCTGGTCATCGAGCATCTCCGACCAGAAGTTGAGTCCGCGGCGAACTGGCTCCGGAGCCTGCTTCGTAAATTGGCACTTCCCGCGCATCCATCGCGCCGCGGCTCTCATCGCTTCGACTGCGTCGCCGCCCTTGACGAACATCTCGAACGCAGCTTGGTCCGCACGCTGGAACTCCTTCGGCACCGTAGGGACCTTCACGATGCGAAGGACCTGCCTTGTTTTTGTGGTCGTCTTCATGAGGGGGCTCCCTTTCCGGATGTGATTGAGAGTGGCTCTTCTAGGGCAAAGCAGATTCCCTCGAAAGCTTCGGTCCAGAAGGCCTCGGAGCAATCGGAGGGGATTCCCGCGCCAGAAGAATCGCTATAGATCCGCATGGCGGCGTACGCTCGACGGGAGACAGCGGCGAGGTGATTGAACCTTGCTTCGTATTCGAGGTGTCCCTTGACATGGTCGTCATTCGCTGGCTCCGGACGGGCCGCCTTTTTCGTCGCGGTCGTTTCCTTCATGAGCGGACCTCCTCTCCCTCGAACGCAGGCTTGAACCACTGCTCGATGGAACTCGCAGCATCGCCGAGTCGCTGCTCGTACATGTCGAGGACCTGGTCCCAGAACTCGAACACTCCGTTGTTGAACGCATTCGCGAGTGCGTTGCCGTTCTCGCCGTCCGGCACGTCCAGTCGCCGGAAGAACGCGCGAACCTCGGAGAGCGCGACGACGACGTCCCCCATGGTCTGCACCGAAGAGCGGAGCTGCTCATGTGGAGACTTGGAAGCGGTGCCATCGGGAGGCGGATCGGCTACCAGGTTGTGCAGGCGACCCGCGGCTTCGTCCGAGTCGCGGTCCGACTTGCGCCGGTCTGCTAGAGACTGCGAGCTTCTATTCGGCATGACGGCCTCCGTGCAGCGCGCGTGAAGCGCGCAGAAAGGGAGGCGGTCACGATGGTCTCGCGGGGTTGTGCGTCTGGTAGGATTCGCGAAGCCTGCATCGTGGCACCTCCACGTTGCTGGTTAGGCCCTGTCGTCCGGTTAGCGCCGGCGGCAGGGCCGCTTATTCGAAGCCGAACCTACCGCCCCAGTGTTTACCCTGTCAAGTGACCTTTTGCGTCACGTCTGCGCCGCGCCGTGCTAGCGCCGAACTCTGCGTCGGTTCTGCGGCGAGTCTTTTTCGCCTTCTCCAAGGCTCTCTCGAGACTCTCGCGCTTGAGCGCGGCCGCTTCGGCGGCCTCCGTTTCGGCGATTTCGGCGAGTTGAGGGCGAATGTTCCGTGTGAAGCGGTCCCCAAGATCGAGCACCGCCGGCACACGGCTCGCAAACCGGCCGCAACACACCTGCGACTGACAACGCCCGAGCGCCGTGTTGCGAAGAGCCTCCTCAAAACCGTGCTCTTCTCGGTCTCGTACTTCGATCCTGACGATCCGTTTTGTCGGTTGCATGGAAGCGGTCCTCCCTCGTAGTATCTGGATCCGCTTCTCGTCCTTCGAAGGCCCGGAGGGCTCGACGGTTCTCCGGGCCGCTCTTTCCTCTCAGAAACCCCAGACGCTCGCAAGCTTCGCGGCCACGAGCTCGCCGTGCTGAGCATCGAGCGGGCCGACTGCACGGCGCACGTCCTCAGCGTCCATCTCGCGCCGATGGAAGAGCACTTCGGCGAGCGCGTGGATCTCCGGCCAGAAGTAGCTGGCGAACCAGTCCGCCGCGGCCGTCGCGCAGTCCAGCCGAGCGGGCTCTCCAGCTCGCCGGCTCGGTGCCCACTCCAGGCAGCGCTCGAAGTCGAAGCTCCCACCCTCACGCCAGGCCTGGACCCAGCTCCCCCCCGTGCGTTGGCGCTGCGTGGCCGGCCCGGCCATCCATGAGAGTGCGAGCCCTGCCTCAGCTGCGCGCGTGCCCGGGCTCGCGCTGGGCGCTTCCTCCCAGAGAAGATCGAGGACCAGCTTCTTTCCCTGCGGAACGCACAGGCCGCGCAGTCCATCCGCGGGAATGATCGTGAGGTACTCGGTGGGATAGCCGAGCAGGGCGCCGGCGACGGCATGACCGGCCTCGTGATAGGCAGTCGCTTCGGATTCGCCGACCATCTCAGCTGCACCTGGTCGACGTCGCCGGCGCGACGGCGCGCGGCGAATGGGGAACGGCGAACGGTTGCTCGATGCATCGTGATTGCACGGGCGGATCTCCAGGGTCTACATTTGGATCGGTCCGCCGTTTCCTTTTCCTTCCCGTCCCTGCATCAGTGCCCCGAAGCGCCTGCCAGCGCCTCGAGGTCTGCCTTCACGCGTTACGGAGCTTCGCCCTGAAGCGACCTTCGCGGTGCGCGTCGGCGACCGTGCGCACGAGGTTTCCCTTGTTGCGCTGCAGGACTCTCAGCACGTCGGCGCCGTCCAAGGCGTTGATGTGGAACTCGATGTTGAGTGGCGCGCCGCTCAGCTGAGTACCTGCGGACGCCCCCGAATATCCGAAGCCTCGTGCCGGCGCCGTGATCGCGCGCACCTTTCCGGCCAGGTCAGCAGGGAGAACCATCTCCTCCGGATGCAGATGCGTTAGCGGCGAAAGGCCGGCCGGGACGTCGAAGCCGCCCGCGGCGGACCTGATGTTGGACCGAAGGGCGAGGACCGCTCCGAGGATCGCGGCGATTGCGGCAACAGCAAGGATTGGCCCGACGTAGGGCACGCTTGCGACCGAATCCGCTCCCTTGGCTGCGGCACTCGCGCCGCTCGATCCAACCTCGGCCATTGCAGCTCCAGCTGTGATGCTCGCTCCCTGCAGTGCGGTCTGGTCGTGAACTTGGCCGGTCTGCTTCGTGAGCTGCTGCTTTGTGGTTTCAACTGTTCGGTGGAAGAGCAGCTCAAGCGCCTTCGTCGTGATCCACCGCGTGAGGATCCGGAGCATCTCCCCAATGATCCCGTCAGCGAGGCTCTTCCAGAACCCTTTGATGGCCTGAGAGAACGTTATCTGGCCCTGCAGCATCTTCTGAAGGCCGGCCGCCCAGGTGTCCGTCATGCCGAGGACGCTGCTCTTGAACCCGGCCGTGAGCTGAGAGCCGAGGGTGAGATCCTTCCCTTTCAGGTCGAGTCCGCCGAGCTTGTTCTCGTGCGACTGAGTCAGGGCTCGGATCTTGCTCTCGAGCTCCTGAATCTCGCGGTCGGTTCCGAACTGACGTGCGTAATCGAGCTCCTCCTGCATCGACTTCATGCGGATCTGGAACTTCTGCTCCTCCAGCTGCTTCATGAGCTCGATGTACTTGGCGCCGCCGATCTCCAGCGCCTCGTGCATGCGCTCGATCCGCTCCTCCTCCATCTCGACGTCGCGCACGTCGTACTCGGCATCATCGGCGAGCCGCTCGATGTTCAGCCTCTTGAGCTCGTCGTTTCGAGCATGCTGCGCGTTGATCGCATCGGCGGCGGCCTTCTTCGCGGCAGCGGACTCCGCTCCATGGACGCGCACCTGTTCCGCGTAGATCTGCCACATGAGGCGCACCCTCGCCTCGCTTGTCGTCCGCTCCGCCGAGGCCTCGGCCTTGAGTGACTCGATCCGCTTTTGAAAAGCCGCGTTCTCCTCGGTCGCGACCGCTTTTTCAGCGGCCACGATGCCCTTCTGGTTTCTCGCGGCCGTCTCGAGGGCTACGATCTGACGCAGCTTGGCCAGCTTCTCTGTCGATCCGGATTCCATCGCGTCTGCGTCCGCCTTGAGCTGCGCGATGAGCTGCTCGTGCCCTTCCTTTCCAACGGAGACCGTCAGCTGGTTCACCTTCGTGAGGATCTGCCGGTAGGCGTCGGTTCCCTTCTTCACGAGGTCGATCTTCTCGGACCAGAAGGCGAGTTCCTGCTGGTTGTTCCACGAATACCAGTTCGCCTGTTTCGCCTTGGTCTCCTCGAGCTCCGTTACAAAGGCCTCCATGACCTTGTGGGAGCTGTCCAGACCTGTCTCGCCCTCGCCCGTGCGGGTCTCAAGGCGCGCGCCCTCTTCTTCGGGAGAGAACAGGAACTTGTCCTTGACCGCCCTGAGGCCATCGATCTTCTCCTTCGTCGATGCGAGCTCTCCCTGCAGCTCCTTCAGGTTCCACTTGGAGAACGGATTCGGCACGGGGGGGATCGCCCCGATGTAGGGCACGACTGTCGCCCTCGTCATGCTCGCGATCTGCTGCTCGATCTGCGCTTTCTTCTCCTCCGCCTTCGCGATCTGGGCATCCGTGTCCCGCGCTCCCTCGGTGTTGGCGACCTTGCGGGCCTCCATGAGAGACCGGGTGGCTCCCGTTTCGTCTTTCATGTAAGCGAGGAATGCGGGATAGAGGTTCGTCAGACGTGCGATCGCATTCTCTTTCTGCTGCTGCGCAGCCTTGAGCTGCTCGCCGAGCGCAGCGAGCTCCTTCTCGCTCTTGCCACGTTCCTTCATGCGTGCCGAGAGGTCCTGTTCCTGCTTCTCGTAGCGGACCGCCTCATCGACGAGGGCTCTATAGTCCCCAGCTGCGCGCAGCGCCTCTTGAGTCAGGCGCGCATTCTCTTCGGCAGTGCGGCGCGCCGCACTCATGTACCTTTCGAGCGCCACGGCTGCCCCGACGATCGTGCCCGCGAGAAGCGTCCAGGGGTTGATCAGCGATGCGATCGACGAGCCGAATGCGGAGCTCGCCACGGACGCGCTCTGCATGCCGGCCGCGACGCGCGCTAGGCCTACATTCTCGAACGCGGCGCCCAGCGCGCCCGCGCCGCGAGAGACCGATAGAACGGGATTCAGGAGGCCTACGATCGATCCGCCGAGCGACAGCATCCGAGGGACGGCGTTGAGCGCGATGGTCGCGAACAGGAGCGTTTGTCCCGTCACGGAACCGAGGACCGCGGCCACCGCGTTGAGGGCGGCGGTCAAGGGCCCGAGTCCGGCACTAGCGAGAGACCCGAGGGCGCCGAGAAGGTTACCGAGAGCTCCCGACCAGGCGCCCGCCACAGCTCCCACGGCGGCACCAAAAGCGGCGATTCGCTCGCGGTTTTCGGACAACCAGGAGGCGAGCGATTGGAGCCCTGAGACCGCTGCCGTCACCCAGGAGCGGATCAAGTCTCCGACGCCGGCGAACATGCTCTTCAACGTCTCAACCAGACCGACCATCGGCAGATTGATGGTCGCAGTGTCCATGTTGAACATTCCGCCGAGAAGGTCTCCATATCCTCCCTTCAGGGACTCGAAGAGCGGCTTCGTCGTGGCGCTTGCGAGGAATGCGACCGCGTCCCTGATGTTCGACAGAAGCGCCGTGTAGGTGCCGAGAGACTTCAAGCCAAGAAAACCGAATGCGGCGGTCTTCTCGTTCAGGTTGTCGAAGAGGGTGCCGGCTTCCTTCCACTGCTTGATCTCTTCGTTCGTGAGGTTGAGGTTTTTCGCGACGACGGAGTTGCGGTCGATGGTGGCGCGGAGAATGGACACGATTTCTTGCCGCAGCTGGTCCATCGGGACGTTCATCGCGGCGGCGGCCTGCGTGATGCGTACCGTCAAGAGGCGGATCTGATCGAGGCTGAGCCCGGACGCGAGCCCCGCAGCGACCGCCGACTTGAAGGCGTCCGTCAGCTGCGTTGTTGTCGCTGCCGTTTGTAGCCCGGCCACGCGCAGCTTCTGTACCTGGTCTGTGGACATCGCCATCGCAGCGGCGTAGGCGCGTTCTCCGGTAAGCGTCTCTCCGTTAGCGCTCTTCAGAGTTCCTTGGGCCATGATCAGGCCCGCGATGCCCTGCGTTGCACTCTCCATGGCTGCGTTCGTCTCAATCCCAAGTGAGACGAAGCCCTTCGCCGCGCTGAACGCCTGGTACGCGGTGAACAGGCTCGCCAGAGGACCAAGCAGGTTGCGGACCGAGAGCGCGGCACCATCGAAGCCCTGCTGCATCGTGGACGCCATGCTCGTGGAGCTGGCGCTGATGCCTTTCAGGGCGCCGGATATTTCGGTCCCGGTCCCCTTCATGACCGAGATCGCCTGCTGCATTCCGGCGACGAGCTGCTCGACGTTGGCGCCGAGCTGGACGATCACGCGTGACGGGTTCGACGCCATGATGTGCGGCTCCTACTGAAGCGCCGCGCGGAATGCGTCCCGCGTAGCGATGAACTGGTCACGCAGCTTCATGTGCTTGTCGAGATCTAGGCGCGCACGTCTCACCGCTGCCTGCGCCTCTGCTAGACCAGGCGGCGTCAGTCCCTCGGCGATCGCCGCGGCCTCGAGCGCAGCCACCGCCGTTGCTGTCGCAGCGAACACCCGCTCGCCTTGCTCCAGGAGGTTCTCCAGGTCGACGAGCTGGGCCTCGAGGACTCGGAGATCTTTCCGTATCCGCTTCCGCGGATCTCCGAAAGGACGAACTCGCCGCAGGAACTGGAGGCTCATCCGCGCACGCTTGTTTTGGGCGCCATCGTGAGCACGGCCACTTGCCCGGCGAGTCGCACGCAAATTGGCACGCCCGACGCGACCGAAAGCGAGCCGAGGGCCTCGAGGTCGATGCCCTGGGCCTTCAGGAGCTCGAGGGCATTCGCGCCCGCCTGGGCGTCTTCCTTCCCTGCATCATCGAGGGTCTCCTCCGCCGGAGGAAGCGTGCGCTGGAGGCCCCGACGTCGAATGTCGGCGAGCGTCTGAGGAATAGGTCCGTCCACGCCGTGATAGATGATCAGGGTGTCTTCGATTTCCATTGCCGGGCCTCCCTTCAGGCTGTCGCAGTAGTGGCCGGCGGCGCGGACGTCGTGGGTAGCCCCACGCGCTTACGGATGGACTCCAGCCGTGCAGTGAGACCGTCGCCGAGTTCCGCGAGCAGGAGGTCCTCGGCCTCATGAACGAGCTCCCGCAGCAGGAGGCGCTGCTTCTCGCGCTCGGGTGCGTTCGTCGAACTCACGAATATCTCGCCGAAGGCGTCTTGTGAGTAGCCCAGGCTCACCGGGTCCTTGCGGCGCTCTTCCTCGAGCTGGCGCAGCTCCCAGACGAGCTCATCGACACGCGGATCCGCGTCGGCGCGCAGCTCGTTCTCGAGGCGCGCAATCTGGTTCTGAAAGCGACAAGACGTCGCGAGCACCTGGCCGGACGCGCGGGTGTATTCGTTCTTCGCCGCGACGTACGCCTCGCGCGCCTGGCTCACTCTCTCTCGCATCTCTTCCTCGGCCGCGCACAACGGCTTCATCGTGGGCCCGATCTGCTTCCGAATCTCTGCGATCTGGGCGATCCGAGCGGTGCGCGTCTGCCGCCGAGTCGCTTCCTGCTCGGCGAGTAGAGCCCGACCGATCTTGCTGTCCTTCAGGCTTTGAATGAATCCGTCCAGTCTCATGTCCGTTGTCTCCTGTCGTGCGCGCTCTGCGCGCTGATGTCGAGGGTTGCGGGGCGTTGCGGCAGTTTTCCAGGGATTACAGGCGTTTGCGGTAGTTCGTTTCGAGCGAGGTCCTCGGGAGGTCGCCACGTCGCCGCCGGCCCGAGAAGTCTCGCCGGTCGGGGACGGGTAACTGCCGGATCATGTCGCCCCGCGATCCCGCGAGGAGCCGCCGTCCACGGTCCCGGCATCCCAGGGAATACCTGCGGCGACCTGTGGCGTCCGGCGCCGCGCCATCTGACAGCGACGAGCGCGAGGCCGCCCAGGATGACGGCGGCAACGATCAGCGCGAGGATCATCGAGAGCCGCTCCGGACTGATGGCCCCAGCGGGGAGACGGGGAGGACGGCCCCTGGGGCGCCGCTGGGGCCCCGTGCACGGTTGCCCCGGACCTTCATTGCCTCGACAGCCATTCCTGCAGCTCCTGCTCGCGCTCCACGGGGCCCGGGCGCCGGCTGCGACTCGTGCCGCGGCTGGAGTCTGTCGCCGGCGCGGCGCGCCTGGCCTCCTCCTGCAACGCGGCCGCGGCGGTCATCTCGGCGAGCTCCTGCGCCCCGATCACGCGGGCGCCGGCCCTCCTCGTGGAACGCCTGAGCCGAGGACGCAGCACGAACACGGGGTGCGAGACTGCGGTGAGTGGAAAAAAGGCTGTCCGAATCACGGTTTCTCTCTCCCTTCGGGGATGGCGGCGGGGGGACATTTAGGTCGCCAACCCCGGGGCGTGCGCGCCTGCCCGCCGCGCGGTCACAGCCAAAGCTGGTTTGGTCTGATTCCGCCCCCCCCGGGGTTTCCGTTGAAACGTCGCGGTTTTCCCACCTCGGAATTACTTCACCCCCCCACCCACGACTTCTGCGATTGTCGGCGTTGACCCCGAGTCGGGTCACAGGCACCGGTGAGTAGGTTTGGGGTGGGCTGCCCCCCCGGTTTCAGTTCGATCACTGCTGCACCGTCCCCGAATGCTTCCCTCCCGGGAATCGCTCGGACTCGCCCAGCCCCCCCCCACCAGGAGGCGGGCAGTCCCTCTGCCAGCGTGTTGCCGGTGAAGTGACCCTGAACGTTGGCAATCCGTTCCCTATAGGGGGGTTGCCAGCGTTCGTGCTGGACGTTGGCAGTCGCATTGCCAGCGTTTTGCCAATGAGGCGTTGCCAGCTTCATCCGTCGACGTCCTCAGAGCGGGCGACAAGGCGGGTTTTCCCCTGCTGAATGACCCGGATGAGACCCTCCTCCTCAAGCTTCGAGCGGACCTCCCGCGCTGTTCGCTCGGAGCAGCCGGCAGCCCTACGGACACGCTCGTCGAGCTCGCCGGCCTCGATCGCGCTTCCAGCGGCCAGCGCCTCGAAAATGTGGAGCCGAGCAGCGCCAGCCTTGTTCAGGGCGGCCTCAGGGCTACCGATATCGATGATCCGTGACCTTCCATCGGCCGGCGGGCATCCTGGAGGGGGGAGCTCCTTTCGTAGGACGAAGGGGCGCGAGGAACCCGCGATGCGCCCCTTCGGATGCTCGATGATGATCTTCTCGTCAGCCGCGGCGCGTAGGACGAAAACCTCATCAGCGCCATCAACCCACCCCGATGCGCCCCGAACACGTTGAGCCCCGTTATCAAGGTCAGCGAGGCCACCCTTTTTTCGTAGATGATGGAGAACCTCGACGCAGGATCCGCAGACTCGAGTCAGCGGGCGGATCCGGCCATCCATCAAGCCCCGGATCTCGATCGAATCATTTTCATTCCGGTGATGGAGCGCGGCTGCCGAGTCGAGGATGACCAGTACTGGCTCGAGCTGCCGGATCTCACGGTGAAGGGCGGCCATGTCGGAGTCGCTGTCCAGGTTGAACCCGAAGCCGTCGAGGATGACGAGCCGGTCCATGATGCTCGGGAGCTGAGCCTCCGTTCCTGAGCCGCGCGCGATCGCATGGAGTCGGGCGACCATGAGATCCTCACCGTTTTCGGCGTCGAGGATCAAAACGGGGTACGGGTCGCGATTGACGCCTTCGCGGCCGAACTCTCCGATCCCGGCCGCGATCGCGTGCGCACGCTCGAGGGCTGCGTAGCTTTTCCCGGTGCCGCCGTCCCCAGCCTCAAGGACAACCGCGCTGGTTGGGAGTTCCCGGGTGATCATTCGTCGACCCACCGGTTTCTTCTGAGCGTCGTACCGCCGAAGGACTCGGCCGCCGAGCGATCCTCCATCACGCATCAGATCCTCGACTGGACGCAGGCCCTTGAGGACTTCGTCGAGGTCGACACCGTTGGATGCCAGGGAGAACGCCTTCTGGAGCGCGTCACCGAGGCGGCGCCTCCAGGCTTTTTCGCGAACGGTGCCAGCATGATGAGCAACATTTGCGGCGCGCGGGATTCCGTCAAGCAGCCTTGAGACCGCGGGGCCGATCGATGCCGGGACTCTCGCCAGTAGCGACACAGAGTCGATCGGGCCGTCGGCGTCGGCGAGCTGCAGCATCGCGCGGTAGATATCGGCGTGCGACGTTCGGTAGAAGTCTTCTGCAGTGAGGATCGCGCGCGCCGATGGAAGTGAACCGTTGTCGAGAAGGATCGAGCCTAGTACAGCGCGCTCGGCTGCTTCATCGTGCGGGGGCTCTACGGCCTTCGGATGAAATACATCTGCGCCATCGGTGCTGCGCGTGCTCAAGCCGGCGCCCCGGCGGGCTCGAGCTCTCCTTCGCGCAGCGACAGCACGCGCTCATGAAGCGCAGCGCCGATGAGATCGAGAAGGTGTTCGTAATGACGGCGCGAATGGGGTGGCATGTCTACCAACCGTCGGTTGATTGTCGCG
>Ga0070671_100004080_pt1 | contig 11529 bp, 9 predicted proteins | sample KBSS73metaG_FD_65341 | JGI IMG/M metagenome (GOLD analysis project Ga0070671, IMG submission 65341) | Switchgrass rhizosphere microbial communities from Kellogg Biological Station, Michigan, USA - KBS S7-3 metaG | ecosystem: Host-associated > Plants > Roots > Rhizosphere > Soil ...
CGCCGCCGCACGCAGGCCGGACGATCGACGTTCTACTGTCCGGTGTGCCAGCGGTGAGGCGCGTCAGCGCGCCGCCGGCGTGTCGTGCGGCTCGGAGGTGGGGTGCGGCTTGCGCTTGGGGATCAGCCGCTTCAGCTCGGGGGCGAATTCCCGGAACACATTGGCGCCGGCCTGGCCGATGAACGCCACGGCGGCGTAGCGCGCCGCGTCGCGGTTCGGCCGTTCGTCGGGCGGATACCAGGCCCGGGCGATCACCGCGCCGCCGACGGCACCGGCGACGAACGGCACGTTGGGGACGGCGCGCCCGCGTCGATCGCGCGTGTAAAAGGTCTGCGCCAGGGCGTGCGTGACGCGCCGTAGCGGGCTGGTGCAGTCGCAGCGCGACTGATCGCCGCGCGGATCGAGGCCGAGCATCGCGGCGGTGCCGTGCTGGACCGCGGCCTGCGACAGCGCCAGCCCTGCGCGCGCGGCCATGCGCCTGCCGTAGGCGTCCGCGCCGCCGCCCCACGCGTGGCTGGCCCCCTCACGCTGATCCAGTGCGGCGCTGAACGCCAGGCGCGGCACCAGCGATTTCGAGAGCACCGTGTCGTCGAGAAAGAGGCGCAGACGCCCGGGGCTCTCGGTGACCTCCCGGCCCGTCACGGTCGCGCTGTCCTCGGCACGGATCGGATCCTGTGCCTGGGCCGGCGCGGCGGCGAAAGCGGCGGCGACGACGAGCCCGAGAAGGCGTCCGCGTCTCATGCCGCGCTAGAAGGCAAAGGCCGTTCCGCAATTCGCCAGCGCCCCGGTCAACGCCTCAAGTTGCTGTGGAGCAAGGGATTGCGCCGCGTGCCCGCCGGCCTCGCGGGGGGATGGCGGTGTGATGGGCTGGCTCCGACGGACCACCGTCGCGGCACAGAATGGGCCGCATGTTGCCACTCGTGCTGATGGCCTCGATCGCGCTTGCCGCCCAGCCCGCGGCTGCCGCGACGACTGCTGCGCGAGCCGCGGCGGCGTTCACGCTGCCCGACATGCGAGGGCTGATCGAGGGCATCGCGTTCCGGCCGAAGACCGGCGCGTACTACCTGGGCGACGTCCACCTCCGCTGCGTGTGGCTGCGCACCGCCGACGGCCGCGTGACCCGCTTCAGCGCGCCGGACGATCGGCTGCTCGGCGTCTTCCGCGTCACGGTCGACGAGGCGCGCGGCGCGCTGTGGGTGTCGATCGGCGCGCTCGCGCAGATGGACGGCTTCGACGAGCAGCACAAGGGCGCCAGCGGGCTGGCGGAGCTCGATCTCGCGACCGGCGCGGTCCGCCGCGTCGTGATGGTGCCCGCGGACGGCGCGCCGCACCTGCTCGGCGACTTCGTCCAGCTCGCGGACGGGACGATCTACGCGACCGACGAGACGTCGCCCGTGATCTGGACGCTGGCGCCGGGCCGCGGCACGCTGGCGCCGTTCCTCACCGGCACGTTCAAGTCGCTGCAAGGCATCACGCTCGACGGGGATGGCCGGGGCCTCTTCGTGACGGACTACGGCGCCGGCGTGCTCCACGTCGACCTCGCGACGAAGGCGGTCCGCCCGCTGCCGGCGCCCGCCGGGGCGGATCTGCGCGGGCTCGACACGCTGCTGTGGACGCCGGACGGCGCCCTCGTGGCGATCTTCAACGCCACGCCGCGCCAGCGCGTCCTGCGCCTCACGGTCGATGCGGCAGCGGCCGCGATCACCGGCGTCGACGTCCTCGCGGCCGATCCGGCCATCGCCGACGCCAACCTCGGCACGCTCGTCGGCGGCGACCTGGTCTTCATTGCCGACGGCGGCTGGAACCGCTTCGAGCCGGGCAAGGTCGACACCAGCCCGCGTCCGGTGCCCGTGTGGAAGGTGCCGTGGGCTGCTCCGCGGCGGTAGCCGCCCCTCCGGCCGACCGTGTGCGAACGCCTGGCGCGGGGCGTTGTAGCCAACATGCCCATCATCCCCTTCAGCCGCAACAAGGCGCTGCTCGACGGCAGCAGCACCGCGGGGATCGACATCAAGGCGGACGCCAGCGCCGACCTGCTGACCGCCATTGCCGGCAAGAAGCCGTTTCCGAGCCGTGACATCGAGGTGGCGAAGGGGTCCCTGTCGTTCCAGGGGCTGAAGGACCTCACCTTCAAGTCGGACCGCGGCCAGGTCACGTTCGCCGGCAGCGCCAACGCGTTCGCCGCCATCGGGGTGTGCTCCGACGCCGCGAAGGTGCGCGAGCTGCTGCAGGCGGACGAGCACCTCGCGGACGGCCTGACCTTCGATACCGCCAACGGCGATCGCCTGCTCGTCCTGCGCTGGGGCTACGACCTCACGGGCTCCGCGAAGGGGGCGATGGCGCTGGGCGCCGGCGGCGCGGTGACGCTCGGCGTCGAGGGCGCCCGGCAGGGGCTGTACGCGGTGGTTCACCGCTTCGGGAACGGTGAGCCCGCCGTCGCCGTCCTGGGTCGCGCCGCCAGCTCGTGGCGGCCGCCCGCCCTGGTCAGGACGGCGAGCGACCTCGATGCCGGCACGTGGCTGGTGGCCGAAGTCGACGGCTCGATCGCGGTCAACCTGGCGACGACGTTCGGCTACGACTTCAGCTGGGTGCGGGAGACCGAGCTGGGCGAGCTGAAGGGAGACATCGGCCTGAAGCTCCAGCTGGGCCTCGCCGCCTCGGTCGGCTTCACCGCCAAGAGCCGCTACTGCGTCGTCGTGGCGCGCGAGTCGGCGCGCGAGGTGCTCCGGCTGTTGCTGTTCAAGCTCTCATACAAGGGCGTGAAGGTCGCGGCGAGCGCGACGGCGAAAGCGGAGTTCGAGGACGCGTTCCTGCCCGCCACCGCCGACGACTTCGTTCAGGGCGTGTTCGGCGTCCGCGGCGAGCAGATCATCAAGGTGCTGGGGCCGATCGAGACATGGGCCGGAGGCAGCGACGCGATCCCCGACGCGCTGGCGGGCCTCACGTCGGACTACCTGCAGGCGCTGCTCACCGACCTCACCGGCATCGACGCCGCGGCGACGTTCGACGCCGCCCGCGGCCGGCTGCTCGAGTTCTTCGCCGCCTGGGATCGGCTGCCGGCGAAGGTGTCCAGTCTCGTATTCAAGCTGGTCGAGGAGCGCGTCGATCTGAGCGGCGTTCGCACGGTCGTGCATCAGGCGGCCGCAGCCGACCAGGCGTCGCTGAAGGCGCTCGTCGACGCGGAGACCGTGAAAGGCAGCTTCTTCACGCGGCCGGAGGGCCGGGTGCTCGAGTCGCTGGCGTCTGGCCCGCTGCTCACCGCGCTGACCGACACCGGCGCGTTCGCCCGGTTCAGCGCCGCGGCCAGGGATCTGGATCGTCTGCTCGATCCGCAGGGCGCGCTGCTCGACGTGCTCGTCACCCTGCAGACGCGCCTCGACACGACGCTGCGCCTCGATCAGATCGAGCGGATCGCCACCGAGACGGACTTCCAGAAGCTGGACGCGCTGTTCCGGCGCCAGCTGTCGGAGTTCCTCGGCAAGACGTTCGACTTCAGCGACGTCGTCACGGTGCGGCGGACGATCGCGCTGCTGGCGAAGAAGAAGAACGAGTACTACGCCAAGGCGAGGCAGGCGCTGCAGCGCACCTACACGTTCGAGCTGGCGGCGGCGTATCAGCGCGCCGGTACCGATAGCGCGCTGATCGACGCGGAGTTCGATTTCGGGTCGGCCCAGCCCGGGCTCGACACACTGTGGGCCGACGCGCTCGCGGGAACGTTCGACAGGCTGTTCATCGCGCCGCGGCGCGACGTGGTGCTCCACACCGGCGCCCTCACGCACGGCGTCACGCGCCACACGCACGTCGAAGTGTCGCTGCCGTTCGTCAAGGGCACCATTGACCACGTCAACCAGGCGCTGGCGAGCGCCCGGGTCGAGGAGGAAGGCGGGCGGGTCATCGTCTACGAGGTGACCGCCGAGGATCTCGTGTCGACGACGTCGCTGCTGCCGCGCAAGAAGACGTTCCGCGACAGCCGGCTGACCGTCGGCGCGTTCCTGCCGATGGACGCTGCGACAGGCCGGCTCCGGGTCCACTCGACGGACGCGATGACCTACACGTATTCGTTCGACCAGGCCCGCACGAACATGAAGCGCGGCGACCTGCAGTTCCAGATCAAGCCGCTGGTGATGCGCTTCTTTCCGGACGCGTTTCCCGAGGGCACGTCGTTCGACACGTGGATCACCGATCTCGACAAGGCCATCGACGCGATCGAGGACAACGGGTCGGACACCTTCGGCAACACGCTGCTGACGCTCGACCTGACGCTGCCGGCCCGCGTGCCGGCCGCCTGGCTCGCGGCCCCGGCCGACCCCGCGGCCAACGCCTACATGCGCATGTCACGCAACATCCAGGGCGCGCTGAAGGCCCTGATCCCGCCGGACTTCTTCCAGGATCGGCGGCAGTACGACGGCGCCAACGCCAAGGCCGCGGCGCTGATGATCTACGCCGCGATCCCGCCGTCGACGAACATCAGCCTCGAGGGCGGCACCGCGGCCCTCAGCCGCAACGGCGACGTCCATTGGGACATCGCCGACTCCCGGGAGCGGGACGCGATGATGGCGCATCCGCTCACGCTCGCCGCGCTCGTCGCCGCGATGAAGGACGTCCACGACATGCTCGCCGCCATTGGCCGCAAGAGCGACGCCGCGTTCTACGCGCCGGGTGAGCTGGGCAAGATCATCGGCGCCGTGCAGGGACGCGAGGGCCAGGCGCACCTCATGAGCCTGCTGCAAATGGAGCAGGACATCGTCCACGCCGCCCGCAAGGCCGGACTGCGCATGGCCGCATTTCGCGCCCGCGCCGGGACGGCGCCGCGCGAGGCGATCGACGCGCTCGAAGCGTTCGGCTCGGCGCTGACCAGCGCCTTCAACGCCAACGTCGCGTCGGTCTATGGCGGCGGCGCGCTGCGGACGCTGGGCACGATGCTGTTCGTCGCTGCCGCGAGCGGCCTGTCCGACGACCTGCAGGGCGTCCGGCCAGCCGGCCTGCTGCGGCTCGCCGTGCTGAAGCAGGCGACCGCGTTCCCGCCCGCCGGCTTTCCGAACGCCATCGATCTGACGGCGGCCGACGTCGTCGTCGATCAGCAGTTCGTGACGACTGGAAGCTGAGCGCCCGGTCACTTGCCGGCGCTGAGGTCCTTGATCTTCTTCTCGGCGCCCTCGCGCAGGAGCTGCTTGAGCTCCGGCGTCACGTTGGGATCGGTGTCCAGGAGCGCGAGGGTCTTCCGCGCGTACTTCAGCGCCTCCTCCTTGTTCTCCAGCGCAAGGAAGCCGTCCGACAGGCTGTCGCAGGCATTCGCCGAGCGCGGATACGCCTCGACGTTCATCTGAAAAACGGTGAGCGCGTCCTTGGCCTTGCCGTCCTGGAGCAGCGCATAGCCGAGCAGGTTGGTCTCCGCTTCCGGAAACAGCACGACGGTCGTGTCGCGGCCTTTCGCCTCGTCGTACAGCTGCCGGGCGCGTTCGACGCCGCCCGGCTGGTTCAGCGTGGTCCAGAACTGCTCGACGATCGTCGGAGTGCCGGCGGTGGCCGCAGCCGTCCCCGTCGCCGGCGCGTCGCGAAGGTGTGTCTCGAACCACGTCAGCACTCGTGGCTGGAGGTCCTTCTCGGCGGCGAACATGTCGCTGCCGTGGCTTTCAGCCTGGTACTCGACGAACGTGTTCGTCGGGTTCCTCGACCAGCCCATCGCCCAGCGCAGCGATTCCACGGCACCGCCATCGCCCTGGCTGGCCGCGCCGAAGATCGGCAGCCACGCGGAATCCCGGATGAACTCGCGGCCGCTCGCGGTGAGCCCACCGCTCAGCAGCACCACCGTCCTCACCTCAGCGTGGCGTCGAGCGAGCTGCACGGCCTGATCGACCCCGCAGCTCGCACCGGCGGCGCCGATGCGTGTCTTGTCCACGCCTGACTGGGACGTCAGCCAGCCGTAGGCGGCGTCGATGTCTGCGGGCCACTCCCGCTCGGCGATCCACTGCTGTTGCCGCGGATCGTCCGATTTCGTCCCGCCGCTCTGTCCATAGCCGCGATAGTCCAGCGCGAGCACATGGAAGCCGCGCGCGGCGGCTGCCGTCGCCAGGCCGTTCCAGGACGAGCGATCGCGATTGCACGCGTGCAGCAGGAGGAGACCAGGCCCCGGGCGGGCGGCGGGAAAGTAGGACGCCTTCAGCGCGATGCCGTCCGGCGACGTCAGGTCGACCGTGCGCGTGACGGCCGGTGGAGGCGCCGCGGGCGTGGTCTGGGCCGCGAGCGGCGCCGCCATGGCCATCGTCACGAGGACGGCACACGAGATTGCAAGCGCCCGGCTGTGGCTGCACATGGGACCTCCGGCGAGACATGCCCGGGCGCACGCGCTCGGTTCGGATAGTTGACCCACCGCGTCAGCGCCGGATTATAGTCGCCGGCGGGAGGCCGGAGATGCACCTGCGCCAGGTTTTCGCGATCGCACTCGTGGTGGCGGGCGGCGTCGGCGCGCAGGCCGCCGGCACACCGAAGCCGGGTGTCGACTGGCCACAGTTCCGAGGCATCCGCGCCGGCGGTGTCGCGGAAGGCTTCCCGCTCACCGCGGCCTGGGACATGTCGAGCGGCCGCGGCGTCCGGTGGAAGACCGCGATCCCGGGCCTGGGCCTGTCCAGCCCCGTCGTCTGGGGCGATCTCGTGTGCCTGAGCACGTCGATCAGCGGCCAGAAGGATGCCGGCCTCAAGGTTGGTCTGTACGGGAATGTCACGCCCGTGACCGACGACACCGAGCACGAGTGGCGCGTCTATTGCCTGGACAAGACGTCGGGCGCGGTCCGCTGGCAGCAGACCGTGGTGAAGGCCGTGCCGAAGATCAAGCGGCACACCAAGTCGTCACACGCCAATTCCACGTTGGCCACCGACGGCGAACGCCTGATCGCGTTCTTCGGCTCGGAGGGGCTGTACGCCTACGACCTGAAAGGCAAGCTGCTGTGGAAGAAGGATCTCGGCGTCCTCGACGCCGGATGGTTCAGCGATCCGGCAGCGCAGTGGGAAACGGGCAGCTCGCCGATCCTTCACGATGGCGTGCTCGTGGTCCAGGTCGACGTGCAGAAGGGCTCGTTCCTCGGCGCCTTCGATGCGCGCGACGGCCGCGAGCTCTGGCGAACGCCGCGAGCCGACGTGCCCACGTGGTCCACGCCCGCGGTGCACGAGGTCGGCGGCCGCACTCAGCTGGTCGTCAACGGCTGGCGCCACATCGGCGCCTACGACTTCAAGACCGGCAAGGAAATCTGGCGGCTGACGGGCGGCGGCGACATCCCGGTCCCCACGCCGGTCGTACAGGATGGCTTGATCTACATCACCAACGCGCACGGCCCGCAGGCGCCGGTCTATGCCATCCGCGAGACGGCCACCGGCGACATCACGTTGGCGGCCGGCGCGTCCAGCAACCAGGGCATTGCCTGGAGCGTGCCGCGCGACGGCGGCTACATCTGCACGCCGCTCGTTTATCGAGGCCTCGTCTACATCGTCAAGTACAACGGCGTGCTCACCGCCTACGACGCGAAGAGCGGAGAGGTGAAATACCAGCAGCGGCTGGCCGGCGGCACGTCGGCGTTTACATCATCCCCGGTGGCGTCCGATGGCAAGGTGTATCTCGCCAGCGAGGATGGCCATGTCTTCGTGCTCAAGGCCGGCCCGAGCTTCGAGCTGATCGCCGACAACGACATGGGCGAGAGCGTGCTCGCCACGCCGGCGATCTCCGAGGGCCTGCTGATCTATCGCACCCAGGGCAACGTCGTCGCCGTCGCTGGCGAAGCCAAGCCGTAAGCGCTGCGCGCGCGTCCGCTCGACTGACCCTAGCTGCGGCCGCCCGTCTTCTGCATCAGCGCAGAAGACAGCGGCCGCAGGGACGCTGCGACATCGCGCAGCACCTTCCCGGGCAGTCCGCCGAGTTCTGCGTTCAGGTGATCGCGCAGCAGCCGTCCTGCGCGCCGGAGCTCGGTGCGTCCGGACGTCGTGATGGTGACGCGCGTCACGCGGGCATCTCCTTCATGCACCTGTCGTTCGACCCAGCCGCGCCGCTCGAGATCCTGCAGCAGCACCGTCATCGTCGAGCCTCGTACCTTCTCGATCTCCACCAGGCTCCGTTGCTCGGTCGGCCCCAGGAGGTCCAGGTCGACCAGTACCATCAGCCCCGACCACCGGATTCCCAGTCCACGCGCCTTGGCGCGAAGCAGCCGATAGACGTACCCGCTCACGAACATCAGTTGTTCGCTGGCGGCGTCGCGGTTTGACAGGTGAGGCGTGCTCGCGATAACGTTAGTTTACCTAACGAATGAGCCGAACACAACCGATGATCGATGCGCGGCGCGCCGCGGTCTGCGGCGTCCTCGCGGCGGCCGTCTTCTGGATCGCGCTGGTCGCTTTCGGTGCCGCGCGGGCCGACTACAACCAACTCACGAAGGCCGTCAGCGAGCTCGGCGCCGTCGGGGCCTCGCACGCCTTTGCCTGGAACATCCTCGGCTTCATCGTTCCAGGCCTGTTGCTCGCCACCTGTGGCGCTGCTATCGGGAGCGTGGCCGCCGGGCGCCGCGGCACCGTGCGGTGGCTGTTGGCAGGGTGCGGTCTCGCCTTCGCGGGCACCGGCGTATTTCCGGCCGTGATGGCGAACGGTGCACCGGTGATGCACGCGCCATCGACCGTGGGGCACGTCGTGATGTTGCTGCTCTCGAGCGTCCTGTGGCTGGTCGGCATCGGCGCGCTGTTGCGCCGGATCTTGCGGGAGCCCTGGCTGCATGGACTGCTGAAGCCCTTCGTGGTCGTCACCATCGTGGCGCTGTCGGGGTTTGCTGCGAACGTGCTTCACGGCGCGATCGAACCGCTCGCGCAGCGCCCAGGGCTGGCGCAGCGGCTCGGGTTCGCGGGGTACTTTCTCTGGTTTCTGCTGCTGTCGCTGTGGATCGCGGGAAATCCGGCGCGATTCGGCGCTGGCGACCCATCTGAGGGATAATCGACGCCTTCGTGAGACGGGGCGTAGCTCAGCCTGGTAGAGCGCTCGCTTTGGGAGCGAGAAGTCGCAGGTTCGAATCCTGTCGCCCCGACCATCGCTCACCTCCGGTTCGCTCGGCGGGGCGACTGGATTCCGGTCACGCGGACCGATGCGCTGCATCGGTCCAGCGGGAGCGAATCCACGGCGACCAGCCAATTCCTTCGATCGAGCCCGGCCGTAGCCGGTCGGGCCCGCATGTTGCATTGCTGCGGCTGAGGAGGAGTGCACATGACCAGACTGAGAATGGCTCTGCCGGTGGCCTTCGTGGCGCTGGCCGGATTGGGCGCCGCGGCGAGCGCCACGGCGGACGACGAGCACATCGTGATTCGGGGCTGCGTCACCGACGCCAAGGCGCCGAGCGTCGTCGCGCCGCACTCGTTCGTATGGAGCCGGAGCGACATCATGCTGGCCGCGGCGGAAGCGCGGTCGACGGCCGTGCCGCTGCGCGATCGTATCTTCTACTGGCTCGACGAGGACGATGACCTCGGGAAGTACCGCGGGCAGCAGGTCGAGGTCCAGGGCGAGCTCGAGGACATCGAGAAGGGCAAGGTCGAAATCGATCGCAAGGACGACTACACGAAGGTGAAGCTGCACCTCGATGGCAAGACCGAGGAGGCCAAGGTGCCGTCCTCGTGGCTGAACGAGTGGGCGAATCCGAAAGATCAGAAGTTCGAGATCGTCGCGCGCCGCATCGACGTGAAGAAGGTGACCGTGATCGGAGCCTGCGGCTCCTAGTCCCCACGGCCCCAAACGGGTAGATCCCTACCGGCTTTCGGCGTAGGCTTCCCACGAGGACGCCATGCCGAAAGCCGCTCGTCCCACGCGACCATCCGCCACGGCCAGGCCGGCGCCGACCGCCGATGCCGCGGAGCTCGATCCGCGCTTCGCCGCGATCGCCGCCGCGTTCCGCCGCGATCCCGACGTCACGTCCGGCAAGATGATGGCCGCCGTGGGCCTGAAGGTGCACGGGAAGATCTTCGCGATGTTTCCACGCGGCGTCTTCGTCGCGAAGCTGCCGAAAGCGCGGGTGGACGAGCTCGTCCGCCTCGGTCACGGCGAGCGCTTCGATCCTGGACACGGCCGGCCGATGAAGGAGTGGATCGCGATGCACGGCCACGAGGACACGTGGCTGGCGCTCGCCCGCGAGGCGCACCGCTTCGTCGCCGCGGGCGCCACGGCGTGACCTGCTGACGCGTCAGCGGCCGGTGAGGCGCTCGGCGACAGCGGCCGCCTTCGTCGTCAGGTAGTTCCGCTCCGGGATGCTCGCCGTCTTGCCGGCGGCGGCGAGATAGTGCCCGCGCGCGGTCTCCAGATCGCCGGCCATCTCGCAGAGGTGGGCGCGCACGGCGTCCAGCCGATAGTGGCCGCCGAGCCGGGCGTCGGTGTCGAGCGGGTCGACCATCGCCAGGCCGGCCGCCGGGCCGTCGACCATGGCCGCGGCGATCGCCCGGTTGAGCGTGATCATCGGGTTCGGCGTCATCTGCTCGAGCAACCCGTAGAGCGCCAGGATCTGCGGCCAGTCGGTGTCCTCGGCCCGTGGCGCTTCGTCGTGGAGGGCGGCAATGGCCGCCTGCAGCTGGTACGGGCCGACGGCGCCCCGCGCCAGCGTCGCCGTGATCAGCGCCACGCCCTCTTCGATCGCGGCGTGGTTCCACCGCGAGCGATCCTGCTCCGCCAGCGGGATCAGCTCGCCCTGCTCGCCGGTCCGCGCGTCGCGCCGTGCGTCGGTCAGCAGCATCAGCGCCAGCAGGCCGGCGACCTCGGGATCCTGCGGCAGCATGTGCTGGACGGCGCGCGTCAGGCGGATCGCCTCGCACGCCAGATCGGCGCGGGTCAGCATGGCGCCGGCGCTGCTCACGTAACCTTCGCTGAAGATCAGGTAGAGCACGTGGAGGACGGCGCCGAGGCGCGCCGCCCGCTCGCCGTCGTCGGGCAGCGAGAACGGCACGCCCGACTTGCGGATCGCCTGCTTGGCGCGGCTGATGCGCTGCGCCATCGTGCTTTCCGGGACCAGGAACGCGCTGGCGATCTCGGCGGTGGTGAGCCCGCCGACGGCGCGCAGCGTGAGCGCGATGGCCGCGTGCTCGCTGAGCGCCGGATGTGCGCACATGAACAGGAGGATCAGCGTGTCGTCGTGCGCGGTGGCCGCATCGCGATCCGCGGCCGGCGCCACATCGCCGTGGCGCGCCTCGACGGCGACCGCCTCGCGCCGCCGCCGGGCGATCTCGCGGCGGACGTGGTCGGTCATCCGCCGTGACGCGACCTGGACGAGCCAGGCGCGCGGGTGCTCGGGCACGCCCTGCTCGGGCCACTGCATCGCCGCGGCGAGCAGCGCCTCCTGCACGGCGTCCTCGGCGGCGGCGAAGTCGCCGAAGCGCCGGATCACGGCGCCGAGCACTTGCGGGGCGAGCGTCCGCAGCAGCGGCTCGGCCCCGCTGTCGAACGCATCGCCGGCGTCGAAGTCGGCCTCGCTCACAGGTCCACGGGCGGCCGGCTCATCACCTGGCGCACCTCGATCGGCATGTTCA
>Ga0070671_100004083_pt1 | contig 11521 bp, 9 predicted proteins | sample KBSS73metaG_FD_65341 | JGI IMG/M metagenome (GOLD analysis project Ga0070671, IMG submission 65341) | Switchgrass rhizosphere microbial communities from Kellogg Biological Station, Michigan, USA - KBS S7-3 metaG | ecosystem: Host-associated > Plants > Roots > Rhizosphere > Soil ...
TTCGCGGCAAAACCAATGGCGACGCCGGCAAGTGCAGCGCCGAACAGCGGGCCGGCGCTTTCGCCCCACGAGAACGCGCTGCGATTGTCGCTATTGCTGCGATCGCTGGAGCTGCGGTTCGAGTTCGATGAGCGGTTCGATGAGCGTGTCTGGGTACGCGTTGCCATTTACTGCCTCCTTGGCTGGGAATTGCGGGATTCAACGGAAGAGGCGAGGCGCCGTTCCGCTCGCGAAGGAACATCGCGAACAGCTCGGCCCAATGGCTAGACGCCGTTCGGCGGTGCCTGCTGCTGTTCGACCGGAGGCGCTGTTTCGCTGATGTTGCTGGGATGCTCCTCAGGGGCTGTTAGCGGCTCCCTGGAGGCAGGCGGAAGTTCGCGCACCGCATTCTCTAGCGGGGGCAGCGCCTTCGCATTCTCATACTCCTCACCAGGCAGCGGCCGCGTCTTCTTCGTGACGGACGGCGGTGCTTTCTCCATTGGGGCTGACGCGCCCTTGTAGACACAGGCGTCGAGGCCCTCGCGTGCGACCAGCGGAATGCGTGCCGTGATCGTATTGCCGTAACGGCGAGTAAAGCCCTTGGGCGCGATCGCGGCCCGTTCCTTGGGCAGGGGCAGCACCGCGGCGATGCGGGCCGCCTCCAGCGCGCTCATCGCGCTTGCGTCATGCCCAAAGTAACGTTCGGAGCCGGCATTCACGCCATAGGTGCCGATGCCCGTCTCAGCGAGGTTCAGATAGACCTCCATGATCCGCCGCTTGCCCCAGAGATGCTCGATGAGGAACGTGAACCAGGCTTCTGCTCCCTTGCGCACATAGCCGCCACCTTGCCACAGAAAGGCGTTCTTCGCGGTCTGCTGGCTGATCGTCGATCCGCCGCGGATACGACCCCCGGACGCGTTTCTTTTCATCGCATCTTCAATGGCTTCGAAGTCGAAGCCGTGATGCGAGCAGAACTTGCCGTCTTCTGCTGCGATGGCTCCGCGAACCATGTCGCGATCAATTTGGCCGATGGGCATCCAGTCGCGTGCCGCGCCGCGTCCAGCAAAGATGTCGCCCAACATCGTCGCGGTGATCGGCGGATTCACGAACCGATAGGCGAGCACCCACAGGACCGAGATGATCAGGATCGCGAGGATCAGCTTGAGGAGCCAGCCGATGATGCGGCCCAAAACCGATCCTGACCGGCGTTTGCGCTTGTATCTCGGGATGCTCGACTTGGGCCTTCTCGCCATACAACGGCGACTAGCTTCAACAGCAGCGCGCTGCCAAGGCCTGTCCTTGCCGCACTGCAGCAAGCGATTTACATCGCGGGTATGAGCTCAACTAACGACATCCGCCGCGGCTTTCTCGATTATTTCGAGAAGAAGGGCCACGCGCGGGTGCAGTCAGCGCCGCTGGTTCCACAGAACGATCCAACCCTGATGTTCGTCAATGCAGGCATGGTGCCCTTCAAGAACGTTTTCACAGGGCTCGAGACGCGGCCGTACAGCCAGGCGACGAGCTCGCAGAAGTGCGTCCGCGCAGGTGGCAAGCACAACGACCTCGACAATGTCGGCTACACCGCTCGGCATCACACCTTCTTCGAGATGCTGGGGAATTTCTCCTTCGGCGACTATTTCAAGGACCGCGCAATCGAGCTTGCCTGGAACCTGCTGACGAAAGAGTGGGGTCTTTCTGCCGAACGACTGACGGCCACCGTCTATCATACCGACGACGAGGCCTTCGACCTCTGGAAGAAGATCTCCGGCCTGCCTGAGAGCCGGATCATCCGCATTCCTACCAAGGATAATTTCTGGGCGATGGGCGACGACGGCCCGTGCGGTCCCTGTTCCGAGATCTTCTACGACCATGGCGAGCACATCCCGGGCGGTCCGCCTGGAAGCCCGGACGAGGACGGCGATCGCTTCGTCGAAATCTGGAACCTCGTTTTCATGCAATATGAGCAGGCGGCGTGCGAGATCGTCTCCGAGCTGCCCAAGAAGAGCATCGACACCGGCATGGGCCTCGAGCGCATTGCCGCCGTGCTTCAGGGCGTCCACGACAATTACGATACCGACACGTTCAAGGCGCTGATCCGGGCCAGCGAGGAGCTGACCGGCAAGAATGCCACCGATGCCGCTGCCAGCCATCGCATCATCGCCGATCATTTGCGCGCATCTGGCTTTCTCATCGCCGACGGCGTGCTTCCGGCGAACGAGGGCAGGGGCTACGTGCTTCGGCGCATCATGCGGCGCGCGATGCGCCACGCGCATCTCCTCGGCGCCCGCGAGCCGTTGATGTACCGCCTGGTGCCCTCGCTCGTCGCCGAAATGGGCGCCGCCTATCCGGAGCTAATCCGGGCCCAGCCGTTGATTGAGGCGACGCTCCAGCAGGAGGAAACCCGCTTCCGTCAGACGCTGGCGAATGGCCTCAAGCTGCTCGATGAGGCGACGAGCGGCCTATCGACAGGGGGGACGCTTGCCGGTGATGTCGCGTTCAAGCTCTACGACACCTACGGGTTCCCGCTGGACCTCACTGAGCAGGCGCTGGTCGAGAAGGGCATGAAGGTCGATCAGGCCGCCTTCGACACCGCCATGGCCGAGCAGAAGACGAAGGCTCGCGCAGCCTGGAAGGGGTCCGGCGCGAAGGCCAGCGAAGACATCTGGTTCGATCTTGCCGAGCAATATGGCGCGACTGAGTTTACGGGCTACTCGGGCAACGAGGGAGAAGGCGTCGTTCTCGCGATCGTCAAAGACGGCGAGCGTGTAGAGAATGCCGAGGTTGGCGACATTGTCGAAATCCTGCTGAACCAGACACCCTTCTACGGCGAGAGCGGTGGCCAGACCGGCGACATCGGAAAGCTAACTACACTCAAGGGGTTCGTCGGGGACGTTGAGGATACATGGAAGCCGTTGGGCAAGCTCCACGTATTGCGCACGAAGGTCGTCGCCGGGGAGCTGACGGTCGGCGAGACCGTTCAACAGAAGGTCGACAGCCGGCGCCGCGACCGAGTCCGCGCGAATCACAGCGCGACACACTTGCTTCATGCCGCCCTTCGGCGGCACCTGGGCACGCACGTCACGCAAAAGGGCAGCCTGGTTGCTCCGGACTATTTCCGCTTCGACTTCTCACACCCGAAGGCACTCACGCGCGAGGAGATCGATGCCGTCGAAGCTGAAGTGAATGCTCAAATCCGCACAAACGGGGCAGTCACCACCCGTCTGATGACTCCCGACGAAGCGATCTCGGCCGGAGCTATGGCTCTATTTGGCGAGAAATATGGCGATGAAGTTCGCGTCCTATCGATGGGAAGCCTTAGCGATGACGATTATTCCGTAGAATTGTGCGGCGGGACCCACGTCCGTGCGCTCGGTGATATCCAGCTGTTCAAGATCATCAGTGAGAGCGCTGTCTCCTCAGGCGTTCGACGTATTGAAGCGCTGACGGGCGAAGCAGCGCGGCAATGGCTCAGCCAACGGGACGCCAAGCTGCGGGAGGCGGCGTCAACTCTCAAGAGCTCGCCCGATGAAGTGCCGTCGCGCATCGCGTCTTTGGTGGAGGAGCGTAAGCGCCTCGAGCGCGAGCTTGCCGAGGCAAAGAAGGCATTGGCTATGGGCGGTGGGGCTGCGACATCGGACGTCGCCGCGCCTGAGGATGTGAACGGTTACAAGTTCCTCGGCCAGGTCCTAGAAGGCTTCGACCCCAAGGGCTTACGAGCGGCTGTTGATGATATGAAGAAGCGTCTCGGATCGGGCATTGGGGCGCTGGTCGCCGTCAATGATGGCCGTGCGAGTGTCGCCGTGGGCGTCACCGATGACCTCGCGGCCCAAGTCAGCGCGGTCGACCTGGTCAAGGTCGCAGTCGCGACACTCGGCGGGCAGGGCGGCGGTGGCCGTCCCGACATGGCGCAGGGCGGCGGACCGGACGGATCGAAGGCGAAAGAAGCTCTCGAAGCAGTGAAGGACGCGCTTCAGAAGGTCGCGGCTTGATAATCGCGACATCGGGCGAGCCAATCTCCATCAGCGGCTCATGTCACTGCGGATCGGTAAAGTTTGAAGTCACGCTCACAGAGGGCTTCGCTTCGGCGCGCCGGTGCACCTGCTCGATCTGCCGGATGCGAGGCGCGGTAGCGGTGACCTCAACACCCGACGCCTTCCGGATCACGACAGGCGAGGACAAGCTCGCAACCTATCGCTTCAACACCATGTCCGCCGAGCACCATTTCTGCACCGTCTGCGGGATCTACACGCATCACAAGAGGCGCTCGAACCCGAACCAGCTCAGCGTCAATGTTGCTTGCCTGCAAGGCGTGTCGCCCTTCGACTTCAAGGAAGTCGTCGTCTACGACGGCCAGCGCCACCCAGGTGATAATTCCTCCCAGACGACCTACACTGCCGGCATTCTGACTTTCACACCTACGGAAAATTAATCGCCCCTGCCGCACAGGTGCACCGCCGGATCGCGTGCAGGGGGATCCCATGTTTGTAGCGCTCGTTATTGCAGCCGCCGTTTCGCCGCAGGCGGGCTTGATCTTGCAGCCCTCGCCACCTCCTCCAATAATCGCCGTGGCGCTGTCGCCACCGCAGCCAATCATCCGAGCCCAATCGAGAGTTGGGAACGGAGTGCTCATATCCGATGTCACGCAGGTCCCGGCAGTTCCGGTCCGCGTACGCGTCACTGCGGGCGGTAAGCAGTTGTTCAACGATACCTTAAAGGTGAACCGCAACGCTGGAGCAAGCTATCAGGAGAGCCGCAACGAAGCACCGGAGGACGTCTGTCCAGGCCAACGCTACTACGGCTCGCAGGAGCGCTACTCGCTCAACGTGAGCCTGAATCTTCGTGACGACATTCCGAGCGGTCCCTCAGTTAACGTTACCGTTCGCTGGCAACGCCCAAGCAAGTTGCTGACATGTAACGGCGAGGGCTCTCGCGAGGTGCAGCTGACCCAAACCGTACCTCTCGCGCCAGGTCAATCCGTCACGGTCCAGGGCGACGCCGGCCTTAGCGTGACGGTGAGCCGCTAGGCGCGCTGTCGCGCAACCTTCTCCGGCCCAGGCTCGGTTCGGACTCCAGCTCCGCTTCCTGCATGATTTCGGCGCGGAGCTGGCTGCGTTTCTCGTGAATGGACGCGATGACTGGACCCATCGCTAGGCCGGTATCGACCAAAACCGCTTCGGAGAGTTGCAGCGACGCCTCGAGCGTCTCCGGCACGGCGTCAGTCGCTCCGGCCTTGTAGAGGCGAGCGGCGTGGCTGGTGTCGCGGGCCCGAGCGATGATCGGAAGGTTAGGCATCCAGCCCCTCACCCGGCGTACGATGCGGGCGACCAGCACTGGATCGTCCATCGTCAGCACTAAGGCAGCCGCGTGGCCGAGCTCAAGCCGATCCGCCAGCTCCGGGCGGGACACATCACCAAAGATGACGTCGTAGCCTTCTTTCGCGGATTTGCGGACGCCATCGACGTCGCTGTCGACGGCGAGATAGGGTCGATCATGTTCGCGCAGCATATCCGCGACCATTTTGCCGACACGCCCGAAGCCGAAGATCACCGTGCGGCCTGCGCTGGAAATCTGTTCGGATGGTGCTCCAGCGCGATGCTCCACCTGCCGGCCCATCCTGCGTCCTGCGGCGGCGAGCAACGGAGTCACCGTCAGACCGAGCGCTGTCACAGTGGTCCAGAAGCCCGCTTCGGCGGTACTCAGGAGGCCCGCGCCCGCGGCCGTGGAGAGAACGATCAAGCTAGTCTCGGATGGGCTCGCCATCAGAATGCCAGTCTCGACAGCGACTGCCGACCGCACCCCGGATGCACGAATGAGGATTGCGGTTACGGCTGCCTTGGCGATCATCAGCGCCGCAGCTGCGCCCAGAACGATCGGCCAATCACGGATTAATGCATTCAAATCGATGCGCATGCCGACAGTGATCAGAAAGATGCCGAGCGCCAGACCTGCAAGCGGCGCGGTGATCGCCTCGACCTCGGCATGATAATCTGTCTCGGCGATCAGGATACCGGCGATCAGAGCGCCGAGGATTGGCGAAAGACCGACCGCTCTAGTCGCAAGGCTTGCGAGAATGACCGTGAGCAGGCTGATCGCGAGGAATAACTCGGGATTCTTCGTCCGGGCGGCCTGTGTGAAGAGGCCGGACAGCGCGAAGCGCCCAATCGCAAGCATGGCTATGACCACGAAGAGGCCGAGCCCGGCCGTTCTTAGAAGGCCGGGCATGTCAGCATGACCGCCGATGAGCTCGATCGCGAAGATCATCGGTACGAGCGCAAGATCTTCAAGAAGAAGCATCGAGAAGGCGGCCTTGCCGACCGGGCTATCGACGCCCGAGATCGGGAGAACGAGCGCTGTCGACGACAGAGCAAGGGCTAGTCCCAAGGCGGCAGCGGACTGGATCGGAGTTCCAGCAACCAGCAGACCCACGGCGATCAACAACGCGCAGCCCGTTAGTTCGACTGTGCCGACACCGAAAACCGCTCGTCGCATCGACCGCAGCTTCCGGAAGCTGATGTGAAGCCCCGCGGAGAACAGCAATAGGATGATGCCAAGCTCGGCGAACGGCTCGATCGCATGTGGATCGCTGATCGAGATCATCTGCAGCCACGGGTGGGCTGGGGCGAGTGCTCCCAGCGCATAGGGGCCGGCGATGATGCCGACGAGGATGAAACCGATGATGGGGCTAATCTTGAGCCGCGCGAAGGCGGGGATCACGATGCCCGCCGCGCCCAAGATGGTCAGGGCATCGCTGAGGCCCGTTCCCCCGCCACTCACTCCCGTCGCCATAAGGGCTTTAGAGCAGGTGAGGTGGATTCTGTCACCCGCGCGAGCGTCGGGCACGTTGCTGCGGGCAGGAGGTTATCCATGGCGAAGACATTCAAGGGAGGTGATCGCGTCAGCTGGAGCTCGCACGGATGAACGGCGGGAGGAAACGTCGTCGAAAAAGTGACCAAGCGGGTGACGATCACGGGCCACGAAGACGCGGCCTCGAAGGACAATCCGAAGTATCTGGTGGAGACAGACGAAGGGCCGCACACAAAGCGAGCGCGCTGCGCAAGGGTTGACCGCTGTTTGCCGGCTCTGCGAGATGACGCCATGGCGTCAGCGAAGCAGGATGCCGACTTCGACCTGATCGTAGTTGGCGGCGGCCCAGCGGGCATGATGACCGGACTGCTATTCGCGCGGGCTGGCTGCCGCGTGCAGGTGTTCGAGAAGCATGCCGATTTCTTCCGCGATTTTCGGGGTGACACGGTCCATCCGTCGACGATGGAGATCCTCGATCAACTTCGGATGCTCCAGCGCTTCCTGAAACGGCCGTTCAACAAGGTCGACAGTGCGGAGCTGCGGATCGCCGGCCGTGAGTGGGCGATCGGCGACCTTTCGCATCTCCATACTCCGGCGCCATTCATCGCCTTGATGCCGCAGTGGGACTTCCTCGACTTCCTCCGCGATGAGGCGCGGGCGTTCCCCGGCTTCAACCTGAAAATGGAAGCTCCTGTTGCCGGCTTCATTGAGGAGCGGGGCAAGGTGGGCGGCGTTCGCCTAGCGAACGGAAGCGAGTGCAGGGCGCCCCTTACCATCTCTGCGGACGGCCGATCTTCGATGGCTCGCCAGCTACTTCCGCTCGAAGACCTGGGCGCGCCGATGGATGTGTTCTGGTTTCGCGTGGCGAAGAAGGGCGGGAAGGGCGGCCTGCGTGGGAATGTTGAGCGCGGGCGACTGCTGGTGCTAATCGACCGTGGCGGATATTGGCAATGCGCCTTCCTGATCCCGAAGGGCGCCGCAGCGGAGTATCAGGCGCGAGGAATCGATGCGGTACGCGAGGAGGTCGCATCCGCGGCGCCGCCGGACCTCGATCTCACCGAGCTCGATGAGATCACCGACCTTCATCTCCTGACCGTAAAGCTGGATCGGCTCACGAGCTGGTATCGTCCGGGATTGCTGGCGATCGGGGATGCCGCCCACGCGATGTCGCCGATCGGAGGGATCGGCATCAATCTCGCCATCCAGGATGCGGTTGCGGCGGCGAATGCTTTGGCCGGCCCGCTGGCTGGTGGCGCAAACGTCGATCTGTTGCTCCACAAGGTGCAGGATCGGCGACTTTTCCCGACCCGTGTCATCCAGGGCGCGCAGAAACTCGCCCAGGACAACATCATCGGCCGGCTGCTTCAGCCGGGCGAGCCGATCCGGAAAGCTCCGCTAGCTGTTCGGTTGCTCGACAGATTCCCGATCCTGCGACGTATCCCAGGCCGCTTCATCGGCCTTGGCGTCAGGCGCGAGCGGGTTCGCTCGCCAGTTGCTCCTCGGCCATAGCCGCCTCGAGGTTCTTCACGATCGCCTCGAAGAACTGCTCGGTGGTCATCCACGCCTGCTCGGGGCCGACCAGGATCGCGAGGTCCTTGGTCATTTGACCGCTTTCAACGGTTTCGATGCACACGCGCTCGAGCGTTTCTGCAAAGCGCGTGACTTCCGGCGTATCGTCGAACTTCCCGCGATACTTGAGCCCGCCGGTCCAGGCGAAGATCGAAGCGATCGGGTTGGTCGACGTCGCTTTGCCTTGCTGGTGCATGCGATAATGGCGGGTGACGGTGCCGTGTGCCGCCTCGGCCTCCACGGTCTTTCCGTCGGGCGTCATCAGCACTGAGGTCATGAGGCCGAGCGAACCGAAGCCCTGCGCGACCTGATCCGATTGGACGTCACCGTCGTAGTTCTTGCAGGCCCAGACGAACTTGCCGCTCCACTTCAGGGCCGATGCCACCATGTCATCGATCAGGCGATGCTGATATTCAATGCCAGCTTCCGCGAACTTTGCCTTGTATTCGCTGTCATAAATCTCCTGGAAGATATCCTTGAAGCGGCCGTCATAGGCCTTCAGGATCGTATTCTTCGTCGAAAGGTAGAGCGGCCAGCCGCGGTTGAGGCTGTAGTTGAAACAGGCATGCGCGAAATCGCGGATGCTCGCGTCAAGATTGTACATGCCCATTGCGACTCCCGAGCCGGGGAAATCGAACACGTCGAACTCAAGCTTTTCGCCGTCCTCACCCTGCCAACTCATGGTCAGCTTGCCCGGACCTGGGACGCGAAAGTCGGTCGCTCGATACTGGTCGCCGAAGGCATGGCGGCCGACCACGATCGGGTCCGTCCAGCCGGGGATGAGCCGCGGTACGTTCGAGATGACGATCGGCTCTCGGAAGATGCAGCCGCCGAGGATGTTGCGGATCGTCCCGTTGGGCGACTTCCACATCTTCTTGAGACCGAATTCCTCGACCCGCGCCTCGTCGGGCGTGATCGTCGCGCATTTCACGCCGACGCCATGCTTCTTGATCGCAATGGCGGCATCGATCGTGACCTGGTCGTCGGTCGCGTCGCGGTTCTCGATCGAAAGATCGTAGTAAAGGAGGTCCACATCGAGGTACGGCTGAATCAGCCGCTCGCGGATCCATTGCCATATGATCCGCGTCATCTCGTCGCCGTCGAGTTCGACGACAGGGTTCCTCACCTTGATCTTGGCCATTTTCATTCCCGCGATTTAAAGATTTGGCGGCGCCTTAGGATGCAGTCCCAACGCGCGCAACCGCAGCGTTGTGCCTGCGGCCGAGCGCCACTAAGGCATGCGGCCATGCCCGCCCTCGACAAGCACGATACGCCGCTTCCGACCACGACCGTGAAGTGGCGGTTCCCCGCTGTTCATCCGGAAGGCCGTAGATATGCTGTGATAGCGGGAGGCGCGGCAGCGCTCGCGGCCCTGTTCCACTGGCAATTCCTCGCCTGGTTGCTCGTCGGCCTAACCATTTGGGTCGCAACTTTCTTTCGCGACCCGGTGCGCACCACACCGCGGGGAGAGCGGCTGATCGTCGCGCCGGCGGATGGATTGATCACGATGATCTCCACGGTTCCGCCGCCGCCCGAGCTTCGCGGACCGGAAGGTCTCGCGGACGGCGATTATACCCGCGTCTCGATTTTCATGAGCGTGTTCGACGTACACATCAATCGCGCGCCGATATCGGGCCGCGTGAAGCGCATCGCCTACGTGCCGGGCAAATTCATCAACGCGGACCTCGATAAGGCAAGCGAGGACAATGAGCGCCAGCATCTGCTGATCGAGGGCGCTGACGGCCTCAGGATCGGGTTCACGCAGATCGCGGGCTTGGTGGCGCGCCGCATCCTTTCCTTCGTCCGCGAGGGTGACACGGTCGAGGCTGGACAGCGGGTTGGCCTGATCAGGTTTGGCAGCCGCGTGGACGTTTATCTTCCAGCCGGTACTTCGCCGCGAGTCCTCCTCGGGCAGCGCTCGATCGCCGGTGAAACCTTACTTGCCGAAATCGGTGTCGATACGACCCTGACGGGCATTAGCCAGTGAACGAAGAGGAGGGACCGCGCGGCATTCCGTTCCGCGCGATGATTCCCAATGCGATTACCGCACTCGCCCTGTGCATGGGGTTGACCGGAGTTAGCCTCGCCATTCGGGGCGACTGGGAAAAGGCGCTCGGGGCGATCATTCTGGCGGGTGTTCTGGACGGTTTGGACGGGCGCATTGCCAGGCTCTTGCGTGCCCAGAGCAAGTTCGGGGCCGAGCTGGACTCGCTAAGCGACAATATCGCGTTCGGCACTGCGCCTGCGCTGATCCTTTTCCTGTGGTCCTTGCAGACGGCACCGCGCTTCGGCTGGATCGCAGCTCTCGCGCTGGCGGTCTGTTGCGCGCTCCGCCTGGCACGCTTCAACGCCCGGCTGGATGCTGCTGAGCAGCCACACAAGTCGGCCGGGTTCAACACCGGCGTCCCCGCTCCTGCGGGTGCGGGGCTCGCGTTCATCCCGATCTATCTGTGGCTGATTACGGGCAACGAAGAATTCCGGGCGTGGCAGCCGGTCATGGCGTGGACATTGTTCATTGCGGCTTTGATGATCTCGAGCCTGCCGACATTCAGCTGGTCGAGCATTCGGATCCGCCGTGATTGGCGCCTCTTCGCCCTTGCCGGCATCGCGCTTCTTGGTGCGGCGCTCATCGTCGCGCCCTGGATGACGTTGCTACTGACGGCAGGCTTATACCTGCTGATGATACCGATCGCCCTGACGAGTTACGCCCGTGTTAGGCGGCGGCGCGCCACTGTGCGGCCGCACGCATAGGCCGCTGAAACCGATACCGCGCTCTCATCCGAAGGGGAGCGAAACTTGTACGATGCTGCGATTTGCCCTTGAGGGCAGCGACGATTTTTGCGCCGCTTGCCTCAAGAACGGAAGCACCCAGAATTACGACGAGCCACAAGGTGGCGAGAAAGGCGAGGGTGCCCAGAGGTGCAATCATCACATCGTTCCTTCTTGGGAGCGACTAACCGACCCGGACCCGATCTGTTCCGGTGCGAGTAGGGATCGCTCGGTTGAGGCGAGATAATGTTCTCTATTTGTTCTCACTTGTCAAGTGAGGTAGTAGTCTGGCGGGCAAGCCCTTGAATGTACGGGCACCTTCCGCTACTTGGCCGCGCATCCCACAGGCGGAGCTTACATACCGGTGCCGATCGCGAGATCGGTCATTCGGCTCCGCTGA